>ERZ836877.182-NODE-182-length-110846-cov-19.977968_pt1 | contig 110846 bp, 95 predicted proteins | sample MGYA00519469_ERZ836877 | MGnify/ENA primary metagenome ERZ836877 (study PRJEB31850, sample SAMEA3708809) | human gut metagenome | biome: human gut; feature: human-associated habitat; material: faeces | place: China | collected 2014 ...
GCCGCGAAAGGGGCATACTATAACCTTGTAAAAAACCAGCTTGAACTCGGGAACTGACAATCAGTCAGTCGTCAGTCACTTAGTCTTTAGTCATTAGTTCTTTTGTCGTTTGTTTTTTAGCCGTTAGGTTATCGTCATTTCCTTACCCGGCTACGGCCCAGCCGGTGATGGTGCGCGTATTCTTTGAGAAGTTGACGCCGATGCTGACGGTCTCGCGGCTGTCGGCGGCGAATGGAAGGGCGTTGACTGATATGTTAAAATAAGTTATATATGGAAGCGGGGAAAGAGGAATATGGAGAATCTTTAGTAACTTTACTCCCAAATATGATATCCTCACACCACGATATCGATACTTTACCTTAGATGGCATACACACCCCCGATAGATGAGAAAGAGCTTGTGAAGCAGCTTCAGAATCCGAAGACAGCCTCGCAGGCGTTCGATGTCTTGCTCAAGACGTATTCTCAGCCTGTCTACTGGCAGATCAGGAAGATGGTGGCCAACCATGACGATGCCAACGATCTCGTTCAGAATGTGTTTCTCAAGGCCTGGAATAATCTTCAGAACTTCCGGGGCGACGCGAAGCTTTCCACATGGCTTTTCAAGATAGCGATCAATGAATCGATCAACTTTATAAATAAGGAGAAACAGCGCCTCCAGCTCAGTGAGGACGCTGATGAATCCTTTCTTCTCAATAATATTGAGGCCGATACATTTTTTGACGGCGACGCGTTGCAGGAGGAACTTCTCAAAGCTGTGGCCAGATTGCCGGAGAAGCAGAAGCTTGTGTTCAACATGCGCTATTTCGATGAGATGAAATATGAGGAGATGTCGGAGATCCTCGGCACTTCTGTCGGCGCCCTCAAGGCAAGCTATCACCATGCGGTGAAGAAAGTCTCCGACGCGCTTCTATCATAAGTCAAGCATCCGGCGCAGTTCGCCTCTCACCAGTCGTCCATTCCCGCTTGTCTCAGCTCTATCCCTATGCAGATAAGATCATTGGCGTTATGCCGATGTGTGGTGTCATGACTGACTATGCCGTGCAGGAGTATATGCCGCTATTGCGTTGAAAAAGCAGAAAAGCCGCCGATTCACATCGGCGGCTTTCCCTCAATAATACTTTCTAACTAACCTAACATCATGAAACGATTTTCTTTACGCTATTATAACATCGTGCCCTGCCGGATGGTTCATATCTCATAAAAAATTTTTTTTGATTAAACTTCCGGCATACATATGTGTCAGTAATGTAACCCTCAAAAGAATCACTGACTTGAGTAGGGAAATAAAAGCTATAAAAGATGCGACAAGAAGACCAGCTCATAGAAAAATACGGCAGAGATCCCGGCTTTAGGGTGCCTGACGGCTATTTCGACGATCTCAATGCGAGGATCATGGCTAATCTGCCGCCATATCCTGAGGTCAGGAAAGCCCCGGATCTGTCGTTGTGGCAGAGAGTCAAGCCATATGTCTATCTGGCGGCTATGTTTGCAGGAATCTGGCTGATGATGAGCGTGTTTCATAAAGTCTCCGACAGTGGTACGCTGAGTCTTGACAACCCGCCTGCGGCTATTGCCGCGAGCATGGCCTCGGCCACAGACGACTTCGCGCCCTACATCGCGCTGGAGAACGATTACGAACTCGCCAGAGAGGTCAGCGCAAACTATGATTCGATGGACGACTTCAAGGAGGATTTCGGTTATGATCTCGAGCCGGAATACGAGAGGATGGATGTCTCGGTGGCGATGCCTTCAGCGACAAATGAACATAAAACAGTGTTAATCTGATAGACCATGGCTAAGAAACTGTTCCTTATATTGATATTGGCCGTCTGCTGCGTGGGGTCTGTCTGCGCGCAGGAGCGCAAAGGCAAGAACCGCGAGCAGATGATGAAAGAACTCTGGGACTTCAGGCTCAAGTTCCTCGCTCAGGAGATGGAGCTTCAGGATGACCAGAAAGACCGTTTCTTTGAACTTTACAACGAGATGTGTGGGAAGAGACGTGACTGCATGAGAGAGGCCTGGAGACTTGAGAGAAAAGTAAAGAAATCAGACCAGGCTTCCGAAAGTGATTATGAGGCCGCCGCCGAGGCGATGAACAGAGCCAAGGCTGAGGATGCGGCAATAGAGAAAAGCTATGACGAGAAATTTTCACAGTTCCTTTCCCAGAAACAGATCTACAAGATGAAGACCGCGGAAAATGAATTCCGCAAGAAAATGCAGGAGATGCGAAAGAAGAAAGGACACGGACGAAAATAATATAGGTCTCTACGAAAAGATGACAAGATTATGATAAAAACGAGATTTTATCACATCGGGAAGGCTGCAATGTTGGCAGCCTTTCTGTTTTTAACACCTTTGTCGCACTATGCGAATGCGTCAGCTGTGACGGCTGAATCTCAGACCCGGGGCCGGGCTGTAAAACAGGATAAAAGCAAAAGGAATACGAAAGTGAACAGATCGTCGACATTCGAGAATCCGGATTTCGCCTTTCCCGAGACAGTGGAGAAAGATGCGGAACCGATGCTCCGCAAGGCTCTTGACGCCGGCAATGGCCTGGAAGCCATGAAAGCCGCCCTACAGCTCATCGTGGCCCGCAATATGGTCACGACCTCCTCTTTCGGACAAAATATAGCGATGCTCGACACGATGTCGGCCAAGCTGCCGCAACCTTACGCATCGTTGTGCCGCCTGCTGCAGGCTAATCTTTATGACAATATGTATTCGTCTGACCGGTGGAACTATATGCAGCGCACCCTGCCTCTCGACTCCTATCCGGAGGATCCGAAGAGCTGGAGCGGCGCCCTGTTCGCGAAGAAAGTGCTTTCCCTTGTGGCGGAGGCCACCGCTAACCCTGAAGAGGCCCGGCGCATGCCTATAGCCGGGCTGGCTCCCATACTCAATAATTGGAGGGAGGCATCGCTGTCGGGTCTGTCGGTATGGGATTTCATCGTCTATAACAGCGCCGATCTCCTTTCAGATTTCGCCGAAAGAAATATCCAGGCAGTAATACCCTTCAGGGCGGATGCCGGGAGAACGGCTCTGACTGAAGGGGAGAAGTGTGCTGAGAAAAGTGACTCTCTGATCTCCGGTCTCGTGAACTACAACCGCACCTCCGGCAATATCCCCGCACTCGCAGTGGCAGTTGAGCGCTATGCGCAGTCTATGGCAGCCGACAGACGCTCTGCCTATCTCCGCGGAGAATGCATGGCCTTGAAAGGGAGTCCTGACGCCGGACGCCTGCTCCATGATTATTTTCTTAGTCTGGACCTGAATGGCAACTACGGATCTCCTGCTGTCAGGGAAGCTTATGGACTCATGGAGGAGTGGCTTGCAGAAAACCGCGCTTCAAGGTTCGCAAAACTTGTGGAATTCGATATCGCGAGGATCAAGGAGAGAAAGATATCAATCCATCTCCCTGATAATGTTCTTCCCGGCGACACTCTAAAAGGAACAATGGATCTTGACAACACCCCCACCGGTTATGTGTTGCTTTACAGGGTGCCCTCATCCATGCTTCCTAAAGGGGGCTTGAACCGTACATCGTTTCTTTCGAAATCAAAGTTCATAAGAAGCATAAAAGTTGATGCCGCAGGTTCGGTGCCTTTTTCCGCGAAGAGGGAATTTGTTATTCCTCCTCTGGAGGCGGGGTATTATGTGGCCATACCTTCGGCTACCCCCACGTTGTCTAAAAGATGGAGGAAAGAGGTCTCACTATGGTCTTTATCCACAATCAACGTGTCGGAACTCGCCCTGATTACCTCGGGCGATATGGCGGATAAGGAGGCCACACGCATTTACGTTGTCGACGGCCGCACGCAGCGTCCTGTGGAAGGTGCTACCGTGCAATTTTTTAAAGGAGACGGCATGAAACCCGTGGCAACGCGGGTGACAAATGCCGATGGATTCTGCGGATTTCTCGATGGCGAGAGGGTGATATGTGTGAGCAAGGGCAATGATGTGAGATGGGATCATATATATTTCTACGCGGGAGGACGTCGTTCGGAGAGTGTGGAGGCATATGCCAATATACTCACCGATCTCTCAATATACAAGCCGGGCGACACCGTAAGGTTCTCGCTCGTTGGCTGGACAAGCGAGAGTCATGACAACCGTCTGCTGAAGAATGCGCGTGTAAAGGTGTCACTCCGTGACGCCAACCGCAAGGAAGTCGACACCGTGACCCTCACTACTGACCGCTTCGGCCGTTGCGACGGAAGTTTCACGCTTCCGGAGAATGGCCTGCAGGGTAGTTACAGCTTATATCCGGAATTTGATGACTTCAAAGGTAAGATCTGGGGTATCGCGGCCTTTCAGGTGCAGGAATACAAGGCTCCAGGTTTCCTCGTCACGGTCGCTTCCGACGAGAAAAGCTCGTATTCTGTCGGTGATGTGGTAAGATTTACGGGAAAGGCGCTGACATATTCCGGTATGCCTCTTGGAGGCTGTCAGGTCTCCTACAATGTGACCTGGGAGCCTTGGTGGCGTTGGTATGACGGTGGCGGCTCAGCGTCATATGGTGGAACCACAACGACCGATGCTGAGGGAGTCTTTACAGTCGAGCTGCCTACGGCCAATCTTAAGGGTTCGCGTTATGAACGCGGCCTATATTCGATTCGGGCTTCCGTCACTTCTCCTTCTGGCGAGACACAGACGGCTCCGGCATTCCGTTTCTCTCTCGGCGACGGTCTTACGGTGAATCCTTCCATACCGGATATCCTGGAAATCACAGGCGATACTGTCAGGTTCAACGTGCCGGTCTACGACATGCTCGGTCATCCTGTGGTGAAGACGGTAAACTATACATTGAGCGATGTCTCCACAGGAAAAGAAATAGCCGGAGGGTCTTTTACAAGTCCGATGCTCGATATGGCGGTATCGGCATTGCCGTCGGCAAGATACAGCCTGTCGTTCAGGCTTCCCGGAGATACTGTGCCGTCCGACTGTGAGGTGGCTTTGTTCAGGAAGGGGGATTCCCGTCCGCCATATGCCACCCCCTTATGGCTCCCCGAGCGGAAGATTGTCTGCAAGGATGGCGCATCTGAGGTAGAGATCAAGGTCGGAAGCGGATTCAAGGGGAGCTGGATACTTTGCGAGGTGTCGGATGAGAACGGTTTCATATCCCGAAGATGGCTGCAGGCCGACGGGGAGAATATTTCAGTGCCGGTAAAGGCCCCTTCGGCGAAATCACGTGTCTGGGCTACATTCTGCGGTATGCATGATCTTCAGCCCATGTTGGGCACAGTAATCCTTATTCCGGAATCGCAGACCCGCAAACTGAAGGTGAAAGCCACCTCTTTCCGTGACCATATCACGGCCGGCGATCGCGAGCAGTGGAAATTTACTTTCACTGTCGACGGAAAGCCTCAGTCCGGCATTCCCGCAATGGCAGTGATGAGTAACAAGGCTCTCAACGCCATAGAACCTTTCGAATGGTATTTCAACCCGGGCGATGGCAATTGGTGGCTTCGCACAAGCCTCCGTACCAATGCTCCCGGCACCCTCAATACATCTGCCACATTCTCGACTATGTCGAGATATCCTTCAGTGGCTTCTCCATTCCCCGAATGGAACACCTACGGTTTCGGATTTGGGACTGCGTCGCGTTATTACGCCACACGTGCGAGGAAAAGCATCATGACTTCGGGATCCGCTGACGCGATGCCGGAAGAAATGCTTAACACCATGTATGTCACGGAGGCTCCTCTCATGGCAGAGAGTAAGGCTATGGCCGACAGCAATACGATGATTCGCGGAAAGGTGGAATCCGCTGAGGAAGAGGCCGACGAGGCCGCTCCCGCACCTGCGGAAGGAGGCTCGGCCAATGCCTCGGATAAAGAGAGGGAGCGCCTTCGTCCGGTGGAGATGCCTCTGGCATTTTTCATGCCTTCTCTTACGGGAGATGCAGACGGAAATGTCGAGGTCGGGTTTGAGACCCCGAATTTCAACACCACCTGGCAGTTCCAGATAATGGGTTATACGGAAGATCTTCTGACCGCCGGACTTACCGCCGACGCAGTGGCTTCGAAACCTGTGATGGTACAGAGCAATCTTCCGAGATTCCTCCGCTCCGGCGACAGGGCTTTCATCACAGCGTTGCTCTTCAACAATTCCACTGACCCCCTCCCCCTGCATGGTGAAATAGAGGTGTTTGATCCCGCTACGGGGAAAACCATAGTGTCGCAGCATGCAGGAGCTGTCGAGACGGCTCCATCTGCAAGCCGGACGATATCAGTGGAGTTTCTCGTTCCAGGCGATGTGACTCAGATCGGTGTGAGGGCCTATGCCTTCGGTGGAGATCACAGCGACGGCGAGCAGGATCTTGTGCCGGTGCTTCCGTCGTCGACTCCGGTCATTGAATCCACGCAGTTCTATATCGGCACAGGAGCAGGAATTTTCAGCCAGAGATTGCCGAAGTTGCGTAAAGATGCCAACATCACGCTTAAATACTGCGACAATCCTATGTGGGAGTGCATCCTTGCGCTTCCATCCATAAGCAAGCCTGACTCAAAGAGCGTCACTACCCTGATGAAAGCCCTCTATGCCAACTCAGTGGCTCTGCATGTGGCGGAGAAATATCCTTCGGTGCGTCAAGGGCTCGCCAAGGCTCTCGCGGCCCAGGAGTCCGGTGATACGGCTGTGCTCCGCTCCAACCTTCAGAAAGACGCATCGCTAAAGACTGTGGCGCTGGATAATACACCCTGGGTGAATAATGCGGAGGCAGAGACCCGAAGGATGAAGGGTCTGTCGACACTGCTTGACCAGACAGCTTCACGAAACACGACAGACAAGATCCTTGACGAAGTCATGTCGCTGCAGAGACCTGACGGCGGCTGGAGCTGGTGTCCCGGCATGGAGTCGTCGGTTTTCATGACGGAGAATGTGCTTCTCCATTTCGGCATGATGAAGCAGATAGGATGTCTGCCTTCAGCTACATCGGTGTCAGCTGCCATAAGGAAGGGTGTGGCTTTCTGCGACCGCGAGACATATGACGACTATGTGAAGTCTGACCGTAAGTTTTCGACCACATCAATGCTGTCTTATCTCTATATACGCAGTTTCTTCGATGTGGGGGATGGCCCTCGAGGGTTCGGTGAGCTGAGAAAGAAAGCGCTCGAGAGCATAGTGGAGGAATGGGACCGGTTCTCAGTCTATGACAAGGCTACCGCGGCTATTCTTCTCTCGCGTAGCAAAGGCTATGAGAAGACCTCCCGTTTGATTCTTGAATCGCTTCGCCAGCTTGCCAGCAAGAGCGAGGCCAAAGGGTGGTGGTATGACAATCTTTCTTCTGGCCCCGGAGGATGGTCAAAGCTCATCACTACGGCCCAGGCTCTTCAGGCATATGCTGAAATAGAGCCCTCGGCTCCGGCAGTCGATGGACTCCGCCAGTGGCTCGTGCTCCAGAAAGAGACGGAAGACTGGGGTTCTAATCCCTACACTGTGGAGGTGATACAGTCGATACTTTCCTGCGGGAGCGACTGGACTGCATCTGCGCAGACACCGAAAGTGTTTATCGGCGGAAAACCTGTCGAACTTCCTGCGTCAGGTCTCCTGACCGGAATGCTCACTGTAGATCTTGATCCCAGGGCTGCCTCCGGCAAGACAATAGCCATAGAAAAGAAGTCGGAGGGCCCGGCATGGGGTGGCGTCATAAGCCAGTATGTGGCCCCGGTGAAGGATGTCAGTGCGGAAAGATGCGAGAATCTTAAGATTGAGAAACGTATATATGTGATAAGTGATACGGAGGCAGGCGAGAAGGCCGAGGCCAAATCGCTCAAAGTCGGCGACAAGGTGCGTGTCACGCTTACTGTGACCTGCGATAAAGACATGAATTATGTCGCTCTTGTGGATGAACGTGCCGCTTGCCTTGAGCCTAACGCCCAGCTTTCAGAATATACCGTGACCGACGGCCTATGGGCTTATCGGGAAGTGCGCGACACTAAGACGAGCTTCTTCATCGGTTTCCTTCCGAAGGGTGTCAACGTGATCTCCTACGACTGCCATGTGGATCGGGAAGGTGATTACGCTCTCGGGATAGCGTCTGTGCAGAGCCAGTATTCTCCCGCCCAGGTGGCCCATTCTGCCGGACAGCTCATTTCCGTGAAGGGGAAATGACAGATTCAGCATAAAGATTTTATAAATACAGTATGCCCTCCACGCTGATCAGCGTGGAGGGCATACTGTATTTTGTCAATCGAGGTGCGTCACGAGCCCCTCACGGTTCAGTATCACATTAGGGAAAATCTTTTGCGCTTCTTCGAGAAAGGGGGTATCGTCGTTATATCTCGAGGAGTAGTGCCCTGTCATGAGCGTCTTGGCTCCCGCGTCGCGTGCCACGGCGGCGGCCTGCATTGCCGTGGAGTGGAAACGCTGGCGCGCCAGGGTCTTGTGTTCCTCGAGATATGTCGTCTCATGGAAGAGCAGGTCTACATGACCGATTTTCTCTGCGAGTTCGGGCATGTATATTGTGTCGCTCATATGGGCATAGCTCAATGACGGCGAAGGGGGAGTGGTGAGGATGCCGTTGGGAATCACTCTCCCGTCGGGAGTGACGTAATCCTCCCCGTCCTTGATCCTGTTCATCATCGCCACGGGCACCTGATGGAAACGTGTCATTTCCGGATTTATGTGGCGTCGTCCCGGAGTCTCCTCGAAAACGAATCCGACGGTGTCTACCCGGTGCTTCAAAGGGATTGTGCGTACGGTGAGCGCCTTGGTCTCGAGAATCACGGCCTCTTCCGGCTTTATCACATTGAATCGGATATCGAATGGAGTGTCGCGGCAGAAATAGTCGAATATAGATTTCAGCTGACGCCGCCCCTCCTCGAAAGTGTGGATGGTTATGTCGCCACCGGTGCCGTTGAGGGCGAGTGTGCCGATAAGGCCGGGAAGACCGAATACGTGATCGCCGTGCAGGTGTGTCAGGAAAATATGGCGCAATCTTGTGAATGGGAGCCTTTGCCGCATAAGGGCGAGCTGTGCCCCCTCCCCGCAGTCGACCATGAAAAGGTTGCCGCGGTGGTTGATCACGGTCGACGATGGCTGATGGCGCAGAGAAGGCCTTGCCGATCCGCATCCGAGAGTATGTATAGAGAATGACGACGTAGCTGATTCGTTTATTTGAGGTTTGACTTAAACATGCCGGAGAATATGGCTGTCGGGAGGTAATGCGCTTCTACACGTTTTCCACCTTATAATCTTTGGCCAGGCCGCCTGTTCCGGTCTCTTTGTAGAGCGACGGGAGGTCATGGCCGGTCTCCTTCATCACCTGGATAAGTTTGTCGAAAGTGACGCGGTGGCGTCCGTCGGAGAACGATGAATAGATGTTGGCGTCGAGCGCGCGGGCCGCCGCATAGGCGTTGCGTTCGATGCATGGTATCTGCACGAGTCCGCACACCGGGTCGCAGGTCATGCCGAGATGGTGCTCGAGCCCCATTTCGGCAGCATATTCTATCTGAGCCGGAGTGCCTCCGAATAGCTGGCAGGCGGCTCCCGCAGCCATGGCGCATGCCACACCCACTTCACCTTGACAGCCGACATCTGCGCCTGAGATGCTCGCGTTGTGTTTCACGACGTTGCCGATGAGCCCGGCTGTGGATAGGGCATGGCAGATCTCGGTGTCGGAGAAATGCCGTGTGCTCCAGAGGTGGTAAAGCACCGCAGGCACCACCCCGCAGCTTCCGCAGGTGGGGGCTGTCACGATTGTGCCTCCGGAGGCATTCTCCTCGCTTACGGCAAGGGCATAGGAGAAAACGAGACCTCTTGAGCGGAGATTGTCGCGGTATCCTTCGGCACGCATGAAATAGGAGCGGGCCTTGCGCCTGAGGTTGAGCGGTCCCGGAAGACGGCCGTCGGTGGCAAGGCCGCGTTCAACGGCGGCTTTCATGGTATCCCACACTTTCAGGAGATAGTCGTTGATGCTCTTTCCCTCGCACTGCTCCACATATTCCCAGTAGCAGCGGCCGCTACGGTCGCAATAGTCCATGATTTCCGACATTGAGTCTCGGTCGTAGATCTCTCCGCCGTCTTCTTTCGCAAGACCCTCCCCCTCGAGGGCGCCTCCTCCTACACTGTAGACAGTCCATTCGTCGGAAGGAAGACCGGCTTCATTGAGACTCTTGAAGGTCATGCCGTTGGGATGATATGGGAGGAAAATCTCCGGTTTCCATACAATCTTCACCGGAAGGTCGGATTTCTCGAGAACATCAAGGATCGCGGCGTCGGTCATGTGGCCTTTGCCGGTAGCGGCAAGGCTTCCGTATAATGTCACCTCGTAGCCTGAGGCGTGGCGGTGTTTCGAAAGAAAGATCTCGGCGGCTTTGCGCGGGCCCATCGTGTGGCTCGAGGAGGGACCCGTGCCGATACGGTATATCTCTTTTATTGATTTCATATGTCGGTTAACTTTTGTTTCATTTCTGATTTCAGACATGGTGCCGGGATGACGCGTGCATCGCATCCCGGCATAGGGTCTGTGGTGCAAAATTAAATAAAAACCATGACATATACCAAATAAAACCATGCGATGTCACTGATAATCGAGGTGTCGTTATGTTAAAATCATCAAAAATGGGGATTGCGGGTTTTGCTGTCAAATTGTAGTTTTGCACCGTGAATCAGAAAAGATATATGACCCTACTCCTTTTAGGAGCCTGGGCTGGCGGTGCGTTATGTGCGCCGGAGCCACCCGATACCTTGTCGACAACTCTCGACGAGGTCAGTGTCACAGCTGTGAAACAGATGTCGGCCTTGCGTAATGATCCCACGGCAGTCTCCATATTGTCGGGAAAAGAGCTCGAACGCCTTGATATTGTCTCGATAAAAGGTATATCAGACGTTGTCCCGAATTTCTTCATGGCCGATTATGGCTCACGTATTACCTCTTCCATCTATGTGCGTGGAATCGGAGCGAGGATGGATCAGCCCTCCGTTGGTCTGAATGTAGACAATGTCCCGTATCTTAATAAGGACGCGTATGATTTCGATCTCGCCGACATAGCCTCCGTGGAGATGCTACGTGGTCCGCAGTCAACACTATACGGACGCAATACCATGGCCGGGGTTATAAATGTCACCACCCTTTCTCCTATGCGGTATCAGGGCTGGCGGATCATGGCCCAGGCCACATCGAGGCTTGCCTTCAAGGGATCGGCCGGATGGTATCACAGATTCGCTGACAATGTGGGCTTCTCTGTGACGGGAGCCTATTCCCACGCCAGAGGGGAATTCAAAAACGGATACAACGGTAAATATCTTGACTGGGAGCGCAATTTCTCACTTCGTTCGAAGCTGCACTGGAGGGTGTCGCCCGAATGGAGCCTGCGCAACACTCTCTCCTCGGGCTACCTGCGTCAGGGGGGGTATCCATATGAATATAAAGAGACCGGAAGGATAGAATACAACGACACCTGCTTCTACCGACGCTTCACCATTGCCGACGGCCTTACGGCCCGCTATGTGGGCGACCGTTTCAATGTCACCTCGATCACTTCCCTGCAATATATCGACGACAACATGACCCTCGATCAAGATTTCCTGCCGCTCGATTATTTCACTATAACACAAAAAAAACGCGAGACCGCGGTCACGCAAGACGTTGTGGTCAGGAACAATGACGACAGCGGTGTCTACAGCTGGCTCGGAGGCATTTTCGGCTTTTACAAGCATCTCGATATGGATGCCCCCGTCACATTCAAAGACACAGGGATCAGGGAGCTTATCGAAGACAACCGCAACAACGCCAATCCGAGCCATCCCATATCGTGGCGCTCGCGGTCGTTCCCCCTCAACAGCGAGTTTACGATCCCGACATGGGGAGTGGCCGCTTACCATGAGTCGGTGGTATCGCTCGGACGCTGGCGTATTACCGGAGGGCTGCGTCTTGATTATGAGCGCGCCACACTTGATTACCACAGTTTCTGCGACACGGGTTACGACGTTTTCCGTATCACCGACAACGGAAGGGAATTCTATCGCACGGTGGACATCGACATTGACGACCGGGGACAGCTGCATCGCGATTTCCTTAATCTCCTTCCGAAAATCGCTGTGGAATACGAACTTGAGGACGGACTCGGCAACGTATATGCCAAGGTCTCTAAAGGATACAAGACCGGAGGATTCAACACGCAGATGTTCAGCGATGTGCTCCAGCAGCGCCTGATGAACATCATGGGGATAGGGTCACGATATGATGTGGACGATATAGTGGGCTATAAGCCGGAGAAGAGCTGGAATTATGAAATAGGAAGTCATCTCAATCTTTTTTCGGGTAGGGTAGAGCTCGACATGGCGGCATTCTATATAGACTGCCGCGACCAGCAACTCACTATGTTCCCTGATGGCACCACCACCGGACGTATAATGACAAATGCAGGGAAGACGCGAAGCTATGGTGTCGAGGCAAGCCTCACGTACAGGCCCGGGGAGAGACTGACATTTACCGGAAGCTACGGATATACCGACGCGCGGTTCAGGAAATTTTTCAACGGTATTGATAATTTCAAGGGTAAATATCTGCCATATGCTCCCGGCAACACTCTTTTCCTGCAGGCATTGTGGAGTTGTCCGCTGACCCCCGGTGGAGCATCTCTTGCCTTTGATGTGAATATGCGGGGAGTGGGGAAAATATACTGGAACGAGTCGAATACTGAGGTGCAGGACTTCTATGCGCTCCTCGGGGCCGGCGTTACTTTCTCGAGCTCGGGGTTTTCCGCGCAGCTTTGGGGCAAAAACTTGACCGATACACGCTACCGCACGTTCTATTTCATGTCGATGGGCAATTCTTTCTTCCAGAGAGGGCGGGGCGCTGAATCCGGAATCACAATAAGATACAACTTTTAACAAGTTTTTTTATGGAGGCGATGCAATATTTCGCCACAGCGAGGTTTATTATAGTGGAATTGACCGAAAGGAGTCTGCCGGAGTCCTGAGGTATTGCTCCACACGAGGTATCCCTAAATAAACCCGACACCGAAATACAAACATCAAATAACAATAGAACCTCATGAAGAAATCGATCTTTGGCCTTATAGCATTGGCCACAATGTCGCTTGCATCGTGCAGCACAGAAACGAAAGACACAACAGGAACGGCTTCCTACTCCGTGGCCACCCTCGTGACAGATATGGCTACACCTGATCAGGTGCCGTTTGTCGCTCCTGCCACCTACACAGTGTATATGAACTGGACGCAGTGGAAAGGTTCTGTGTCGACTAAAAACCAGCCTCTCAAGAATGAGGCCGGCAATAGCAATTCACTGGTGTGCGACACGACAGCCTTCCTTTATAATCAGCTCTCGACCGATGTCGGCTACGGCGACGTCATCATGTTCAGAAACCTCAAGGGGGACATGAACGGCAACAAGGAACTCGCGGTGATGCCTGGCTCCAAGTTTGTGGTCACCTCTCTTTTCTACAGATATAACGGTGTTGTGTCAGGAGTGCCCAATATGACAGTTAACCAGCCCGCGGTTCTCATGAACTATTATGTGGGTAATTACAACGTTAAATCAATTCCTCTTGACGCTGTATACCTCGGCACAACCACCACAACCATGGGTGAGAGCGTACCTTATCAGAACAAGGAGATCGGCTACAGGATCCAGCTCAATTCAAAAGATAACAAATATACCGCTATGTTTGTGATTTACAACGCACAGTTCGCTGACAAGATGCCCAAGCTTGAGGCTATAGTGCTTAAGGATCTTCCTGTCGAGTTTAAGAACGGTTCATACTCCATCAAAGCAGAGAACGTTGTCCCCAAGATGCCCGAAGCCGGTCAGCTTACCGACAACGACAAGTATACATTTGAGTCACTCGATATCTCATTCTCTGGCGAGCTGCTTAACACTGCCAACATAAGGTTCGATATCAAGGGAGGCTTCAAGGGTACTTTCTCTGGAAGCTACGTAAATCCCGACATCCTCAAAGAGCCCAATTTCTGAGATTAGAAAGGAACACAACCCAAATGGAAAAGGGGGACTACGGTCGTCGCGACCGTGAGTCTCCCTTTTCACTTTTTATTTTTCCAAATAGGCATTTGCCTGATTTTTATTTGTCAGGTAAATTTTTTTAAGTATCTTTGCAAAGAATTGCGATGCCATAGGGCGTCGCAAGTTCCCGCCTGAAAGACTAATCAATTAATATAAAAGCGATTATATGAATCTTTTGTTGGAGATAAGCAACAACGCTTTGGCTGTGACCGCCGCTTTGACGGGCATAGGCCTTGTATTTGCTGCTTTGTTGATAGCGAAACTGATCTCACCGAAATCTTATTCGGTGAAGAAGTCTGAGCCTTATGAGTGCGGCATCCCGACCCGTGGTGAGTCGATGATCCAGTTCAAGGCGGGCTATTACATTTTCGCTATTCTCTTCCTGATTTTCGATGTCGAGACGGTTTTCCTTTACCCTTGGGCGGTCGTGATGCGTGATCTTGGCCCCAGCGGTCTCCTTTGCATCGGCATCTTCATGTTTGTACTCATTATGGGCCTGGCATATGCCTGGCGGAAAGGAGCGTTGAAATGGACGTGAAAATCAAAAGCATGAAGCATGAGGACTTCAAAGACAACGAGTATATCGAGAAGCTCGTGGAAGAACTCAATGCCACCGGAGCAAATGTGGTTGTCGGCAAGTTTGACCAGTTGATCAACTGGGGTATCGCCAACTCGCTGTGGCCTTTGTGTTTCGGCACAAGCTGCTGCGCCATCGAGTTCATGAGCCTCGGCGCCGCGCGTTATGATATGGCCCGTTTCGGATTTGAGGTTGCCCGCAACTCTCCGCGCCAGGCCGACTATATCATGGTGCAGGGCACGATTGTACACCGTATGGCCCCGGCCCTCATACGTCTCTACGAACAGCTCGCGGAGCCGAAATATGTCATCGCCTGCGGTGGTTGCGCCGTGTCGGGCGGTCCCTTTAAAAATTCGTATTGCGTAGTGACAGGTGTCGATAAGATCATCCCTGTCGATGTCTATATACCCGGATGTCCTCCGCGTCCCGAGGCTTTCTTCTACGGACTCATGCAGCTCCAGAGGAAAATCAAGGTACAGAAGTTTTTCGGAGGGGTTAACCGCAAGGAGAAGAGGGAGGAGTTTTTCGCCGCCCATCCCGAAGAGAGGGGCCAGATTGACTGACGACTCTGTTAAAGACTGAAAACACCGAATAATCGAACAAAATCAAAATGAGCGATATACAAGAAAAGATCAGCCGCATATGTCCGACGGCCACTTTCACGGAGGGCGATACCCTGCTTGTGACGGTCGAGGAGAAGGACTGGTATCCTCTGGCAAAAGCACTCAAAGAGACTCCCGGACTTGAATTCGATGTCTTGACCGCTGTGGTCGGTATGGACTGGAAGTATTCGCTGGGAGTGATATATTATCTGACCTCCACTTCGCGCAACTGGGAGGTGATTTCCGTGAAGGTCGTGGCTCCCGATATGGAGAATCCTATGATCCACAGCGTGAGCGATCTCTGGAAGGTTGCCAATTTCCAGGAAAGGGAGGTCTACGACTTCTTCGGGATCAAGTTTATCAACCATCCCGATATGCGCCGTTTCTTCCTGCGCAACGACTGGAAAGGCCATCCTCTGCGCAAGAACTACGATGCTTCCCCCGAGCTTAATCCCATCCCTCTTGAAGACGAGAAGAATGAAGACGACACTGTGAGCTATGTGGAGGATGCGGAAGGCAATGTTAAAGCCGTGCCCGGCAAGGTGTTCGGTGAAGACGAATACGTTGTAAATATAGGCCCGCAGCATCCCTCAACCCATGGCGTCATGCGTTTCCGTGCATCCGTCGATGGTGAGATCGTAAAGAAAGTGGATGTTGTATCCGGTTATATACACCGTGGTATCGAGAAGCTTACCGAGGGTCTTACCTATCCTCAGATACTTCATTTCACAGATCGTATGGACTATATGTCGGCCCATCAGAACCGTCACTGTCTGTGCATGTGTATTGAGAAGGCCATGGGTCTTGAGATTCCGAGAAGGGCTGAGGTGATCCGTGTGATGATGGATGAGCTTATGCGTATATCGAGCCATCTGCTTTCATTCGGCTGTACGGCCATGGACCTCGGTGCGACAACGGCATTCTTCTACGGCTTCCGCGAGCGTGAGATGATTCTCGATATTTTCGAGAAGACCTGCGGCGCGCGTATGTCGATGAACTATAATGTGATCGGAGGTGTGATCGCAGATCTGCATCCGGATTTCCAGAAGGATGTGAAAGAACTTCTCCGAATAATGCCCGACCGTCTGAAGGAATATCACTCGGTGTTCAGCAATAACCTTATCGCCAAGAACCGTCTGAAGAAGGTTGGCATGCTCCCGAAGAAAGACGCGATCAATTATGATATAACGGGTCCCAGCGGCAGAGGCTCAAACTGGAGCTGCGACTGCCGCAAGAAGCATCCGTATTCGATCTATAGCGAGTTGGAATTTGACGAGGTGCTTCTCGATGGATGTGACTCCTACGCCCGCTATATGGTGAGGATGAAGGAGATCGAGCAGAGTTGCCGTATCCTGGCTCAGCTTGTCGATAATATACCCGAAGGCGAGATCCGCGCTCAGGTGCCGAAAATTATAAAACTCCCTGCCGGACGCTGGTATCAGCAGGTTGAGGCAAGCCGAGGCACCTTCGGTGTCTATATCGAGTCAACGGGCGAGAAGAATCCTTATCGCGTGCATTTCCAGAGCCCTTGCTTCAATCTTGTGGGTGTGATGGATCTGACATGCTCGGGCTATATGATCGCCGACCTGATAACAATCGGTGCCGCTCTCGACTTCGTGATCCCAGACATCGACCGATAATAGAAACTAACCAACAAAACAGAAACCGATTCATTAGATAATTATGTTTAATTTCGGAATATGGACCAGTGAGTTCAACAAATTCCTTATGGGTTTCATGCCCGAGTGGCTCGCGGCCACTGTGGAATGTGTCATCATCGCTCTGCTTGTGCTCCTCACATACACTGTGCTGGCCCTCTTCTACATTCTCTATGAGCGAAAGCTCTGCGCCTGGTTCCAGTGCCGTCTCGGCCCGATGCGCGTGGGCAAGTGGGGACTCCTTCAGGTGTTCGCCGATATGTTCAAGATCCTTATCAAGGAGCTGATAAGCCTTAAGAACACCGATCGTTTCCTTTTCAAGCTCGCCCCCTATATCGTCATAACCTCCTCGGTGATCATGCTCGCATGTCTCCCCTGGGGCCGTGGCCTTCAGATCATCGACTATAACATAGGCATTTTCTTCGTGCTCGCTGTCTCGTCGGTTGGAGTGCTTGGCATCCTTCTCGCCGGTTGGTCATCGAACAACAAATATACCCTCATCGGCGCCATGCGAAGCGGCGCGCAGATGATAAGCTACGAGGTGTCGCTGGGTCTGGCGCTGATCACCATAGTAGTTCTCTCCGGGACCATGAACATCAACGAGCTCGTGTGGCAGCAGGAGAAGGCTTGGTTTATATTCCGCGGACATATCCCGGCCATTATCGCTTTCCTGATCTATATCGTGGCCGCCACCGCTGAGACCAACCGTGGCCCGTTCGACCTTCCCGAGGCAGAACATGAGCTTACCGCCGGTTATCATACGGAGTATTCCGGCATCCATTTCGGCTTCTTCTATCTCGCAGAGTATCTCAATCTCTTCATCGTGTCGGGCATAGCGTCGCTTATGTTCCTCGGTGGCTGGATGCCTCTTCATATTCCCGGATGGGACGCCTTCAACCATGTGATGGACTTTATCCCTTCCGTGGTATGGTTCTTGCTCAAGAGTTTCTTCATCTCCTACGTCATCATATGGTTTAAATGGACTTTCCCTCGCGTGAGGATCGACCAGATGCTCTCGTTCGAGTGGAAATATCTCATGCCGCTGTCGCTTCTCAACCTTATCCTTATGGCTGTGTTTGTGGCTTTCGGATGGCATTTCTGATGAAGAGAAACATATCATAAAAGAAAAATTTATTTAATTCGAAGAATATGAGCGCTAATTTCGGAACAGTGACTCAAGTTATCGGCCCGGTCATCGACGTGTCGTTTGAGGGAGGGAAGGAGAATATCCCGCCTATCTATAATGCCCTCAAAGTGGTGCGCGACAACGGCGAGGAGCTTATCCTCGAGGTCGAGCAGCATATCGGCGAGGACACCGTAAGGTGTGTGGCCATGGAGAGCACCGACGGTCTGCGCCGCGGTGTGAAAGTGGAGGATCTCGGACGGCCAATCGCCGTGCCCACGGGCAATCAGGTGAAGGGCAGGCTCCTGAATGTGATCGGAGAGCCGATCGACCATCTTCCGGACCTTGACCGCGACAAACTGCGTCCGATCCATCAGCCGGCCCCGGCATTCGACGATCTGGCCATCTCCACCGAGATCCTTTATACGGGTATCAAGGTGATCGACCTTCTGGAGCCTTATTCCAAAGGTGGTAAGATCGGTCTTTTCGGTGGTGCCGGTGTGGGCAAGACAGTGCTCATCATGGAGCTCATCAACAACATCGCCAAGGGTCACAATGGTTTCTCGGTGTTCACCGGTGTGGGTGAACGCACACGTGAAGGCAACGACCTCCTCCGCGAGATGATTGAGAGCGGCGTCATGAAATATGGCGAGAAATTCAAGGAGGGAATGGAGAAAGGGGAATGGAATCTCCAGGATGTCGATATGGAGCAGGTCAACAACTCCCAGGCAACCCTTGTGTTCGGCCAGATGAACGAACCACCGGGTGCGCGTCTGCGTGTGGCCCTGTCGGGTCTTACTGTCGCCGAGCAGTTCCGCGACAACGACGGCGGAGGCAAGGAGATCCTCCTCTTCATTGACAATATTTTCCGTTTCACCCAGGCTGGCTCGGAGGTGTCGGCACTACTCGGGCGTATGCCGTCAGCCGTGGGCTACCAGCCTACACTTGCTTCCGAGATGGGTACGCTCCAGGAGCGTATCACCTCTACAAAGCAGGGCAGCATCACTTCGGTGCAGGCTATTTATGTGCCGGCCGACGACCTTACCGACCCGGCTCCGGCCACAACCTTCAACTTCCTCGACGCCACTACGGTGCTCAGCCGTAAGATCGCAGAGCTTGGCATCTATCCAGCCGTCGATCCGCTCGACTCAACATCGCGTATCCTTGATCCCAATATTATCGGTGAGGAGCACTACAATGTGGCCCAGGCTGTGAAGCAGCTCCTGCAGAAATACAATGAACTTCAGGATATCATCGCTATTCTCGGTGTTGATGAGCTCTCAGACGAGGATAAGCTCGTGGTTGCCCGCGCGCGCCGCGCTCAGCGTTTCCTCTCGCAGCCATTCTTCGTGGCAGAGCAGTTCACCGGCCTCCCGGGTGTGATGGTGCCTCTTGCCGAGACAATCCGAGGGTTCAAGATGATCCTTTCCGGCGAGATGGACGAGTACCCTGAGCAGGCATTCCTTAATGTCGGCACCATCGACGAGGCCATTGAGAAAGGTAAGAAGCTCCTTGCAGAGGTAAAGTGACGCAAGTCAGATAATCAAGATAAATTAAACCGTCAGATAATCGATATGACACTCGAAATCATTTCGCCGAGCGAGATCCTTTTCAAGGGGGAGGCCGAATCGGTCACTCTTCCCGGGCAGCTCGGATCTTTCACAGTCCTTAAGAACCATGCCTCCCTGATATCCGTACTCAACAAAGGCGTGATAGCCTACCGGACACCTTCCGGAGAGGAAAGGAACCTCGATATCAAGGGTGGACTCGTGGATGTTGACTCGAATGTGGTTTCGGTATGCGTGTATTGACCAGAACGTTTTAATTATTAATTTTTTCAGGGATGAACAACAGACGTAATATCATACTGACCGCGATCCTTGCGTTGCTCATGCTCCTTCCTCAGGTGGCGAAGGCGTCGGGCGACAGCGGGGGAGGAGTGAATGTCAAGGAGGTGATGTTCCACCATCTTGGCGACGGATATGGCTGGGAAGTGCCTTTCAGCCACGTCTACCGCATCCCTCTTCCTGTGATCGTAAAGACTGAAGACGGAAAATGGGTATGTTTCTCATCGTCGCGCCTAAGCCGCCAGGTGGAGCATGTCGATTCCGCCACGGGAAAGGTCACGGTCCATATGCAGCCCCAGATTGTGGAGGTCGACAAAGACGGACAGATCTACAGGTTTGTGCTTGCCCATGTCAGCAAACATAGCAACAAGGTTGTGCAACTGTTTCCTGTGGATGAGGCAGAGCAGGCTCGTATTCAAGAAATAGCAGGGCAGACTGACGACAGTATCGTCGACGGTTATGTCGGTGTGGACGGTGTATATTACCGTGAGTACAAGCCTTTCGACATCTCCATAACCAAGAACGTGCTTGCTCTTTTCATTGCGGCCATTCTTGTGACTCTGATGGTGATGTCGGTTGTGAGGTATTATTCTCGCAAAGGGATGAAAGCTCCCCGCAAGGGTATGGGATTCATGGAGCTGCTGATAGATTTTATCTATAGCGGAGTCATAAAGGCCACACTTGGCAAGAACGCGAAGAAATACGCGCCGTTCCTGCTTACGTGTTTCTTCTTTATTCTGACGATGAATCTCCTCGGTCTCATAGTCATCTTTCCGGGAGGTGCCAATCTGACCGGCAATATCGGAGTGACACTTGTGCTGGCGCTTATGGTATTTGTAGTCACCAATGTCACCAGATCGAAACATTACTGGAAGGAGATTTTCTGGCCTGATGTGCCCCTGTTCCTCAAGTTCCCCATCCCGATCATGCAGTTTATTGAGATTTTCGGTATCTTTACAAAACCAGCGGCTCTGTGCGTCCGTCTTTTCGCCAACATGATGGGCGGCCACATGATTGTCATCACGCTTACGTTGCTGATCTTTATTTTCACGGCGTTCGGAGCGGTTGCCACAGGCGGGTCAGTGGTGATATCGATCCTTTTCTCAATCTTCATGCTCGCGCTTGATGTGCTTGTGAGCTTCATCCAGGCATATGTATTCACGCTTCTGGCCACATTGTTCATATCCATGAGTCATGAAGACGGCCATTCGCACGACAAGGTTGATGAGGGGGGACAGACTCCCAGTGCTATCGACATATGATCGAGTGCAAGATAACAAAGAAATAAATTAATAAAACATAACACATTAAAAACTTAGAATTATGTTATCAATGATTTTAGCAGCAGTTGCTCCTCTGGCAGCCCTCGGCGCAGCAATCGGAGCAGGAATCGCAGCCATCGGAGCTGGTATCGGCATCGGTAAGATCGGTTCTTCAGCCATGGAGGCAATTGCACGTCAGCCGGAGGCCTCCGGCGACATCCGCTCGAACATGATCGTAATCGCCGCCCTGATCGAGGGTGTGGCACTTTTCGCTGTGATCGTATCCGCACTCGCACTCTTCCTCTGATCGTCGACAACCGTAAAAAACAAGCGCAATGGAACTATTCACGCCCGATTCCGGCCTGATGTTCTGGATGTTCCTGGCTTTCATCATCCTTTTCTTCGTATTGTGGAAATGGGGATGGCCGGTGATCATAAAGAACATGGATGAGCGAGCCGACGCCATAGACAAAGGTGTCGAGTATGCCCGCGAGGCTAAGTCGCAGCTCGACTCAGCACGCGCGGACGCTCAGAAGTTTATCGAGGAGGCTCAGAAAAAGCAGGCTGAGATGTTGCGTGATGCCGCTAAAATGAAATCGGAGATCATCGAGGAGGCAAAGAAAGAGGCTTCCGAAGAGGCGAAGAAGATCATGGATGCGGCCAAAGTGTCGATAGAACAGTCACGCAAGGAAGCTGAACTGCAGTTCAGAGATGAGGTAAGCAAGTTCTCGCTCGACATCGCGGAAAAGATGGTCAGGAGCCAGCTCAAGACCGACCGTGCGCAGAGTGAGCTTGTAAATAAATTGTTAGACGAAATAGAGAAGAATTGATCCTATGGACAACGGTCTCATACCCCACAGATATGCTAAGGCGCTCTATAAATATGCGCTTGAGCATGGCAAATCGGAGGAACTTTACAACATCGTGAAGGCTGTGGCGGATGCTTTCCGCAATAATCCCGCGATGCAGAAGGTGTTGTCAAACCCGTTTGTCAAGAACGCCGACAAGGAGAAGCTTCTCCTGTCTGCCGCCGGGAAAGGGGCCGACGAAGCGTATGCCCGGTTCGTGAAGCTTATCCTGGAGCACAGACGTGAGGATCTCGCCTACCGAATGATGCTCGCCTACCGCGACATCTACCGCAGCGAAAACAATATTTCGCAGGCGCAGATCACAACTGCCGCCGAGCTCCCTGCCGAGCAGATGGATAAGCTCCGCGGCCTTGTGGCTTCGGCGTTCAAAGGAAGCACTCTTGAGTTTTCCAGCCAGGTCAATCCAGATCTTATCGGAGGGTTCGTGATCGACGTTGATTCCGTAAGGATGGACGCATCGGTCAGCAACGAGCTCGAACAACTACGTCAAACCCTATTAAGAAGCAAGTGAATTAAAGATGCTTAACCCAAGCGAAATTTCTGATATACTAAAACAACAGCTCGACAACATCAATTCGCAGGTGAAGTTTGAGGAGGTGGGCACCGTGCTCGAGGTGGGCGATGGTGTGGCACACGTCTACGGACTTGAGAACGTGAAGAGCAACGAGCTTGTTGAGTTTGAAAACGGCGTCAAAGGCGTCGCGCTCAACCTTGAGGAGAGCAATGTGGGTGTTGTGCTTCTCAACAACGTAAATAAAGTGACTGAAAACATGTCGGTGCGTCGCACGGGTGAGATCGCTTCTATTCCGGTAGGGGAGGGGCTGCTTGGCCGCGTAATCAATATCCTTGGCGAACCTGTCGACGGTAAAGGGCCTATTGAGGGAGATCTGATCAACCTTCCGCTCGAACGAAAGGCTCCGGGCGTCATCTTCCGCCAGCCTGTGAACCAGCCTCTGCAGACCGGTATCAAGGCTGTCGACTCCATGATTCCTATCGGCCGCGGACAGCGTGAGCTTATCATCGGCGACCGCCAGATCGGTAAGACCGCGATCGCGATCGACACTATCATCAACCAGCGCCAGAATTACCTTGAAGGTAAGCCCGTATACTGTATATATGTGGCCATCGGCCAGAAGGCTTCTTCTGTGGCTTCGCTTGTACATACTCTTGAGAAGTATGGAGCGATGGACTACACGGTTGTGGTTGCCGCCACGGCTTCAGACTCCGCCTCCATGCGCTACTACAGTCCGTTCGCAGGTGTTGCCATTGGTGAATATTTCCGTGATACCGGCCGTGACGCCCTCATCGTATACGACGACCTTTCGAAACAGGCCGTGGCCTATCGTGAGATCTCTCTGATCCTGAAGCGTCCTTCCGGTCGTGAGGCTTATCCCGGCGATATCTTCTATCTCCACTCTCGTCTTCTCGAGAGAGCTGCGAAGATAATCGACAACCAGGAGGTTGCATCTTCTATGAACGACCTTCCGGAGGCTCTCAAGCCGATTGTCAAGGGTGGAGGATCTCTCACAGCCCTACCGATCATCGAGACCCAGGCCGGCGACGTATCAGCATACATCCCGACCAATGTGATCTCTATCACCGACGGTCAGATTTTCCTCGAGACCAACCTCTTCAACCAGGGTATACGTCCTGCCATCAACGTGGGTATCTCTGTATCGCGCGTAGGTGGTAATGCCCAGATCAAGTGTATGAAGAAGGTCGCCGGCACGCTGAAGATCGCTCAGGCACAGTTCCGCGAGCTTGAGTCGTTCACCAAATTCGGTGGTGACATCGACCCTGTGACCGCACGTACGATCGATCGTGGCCGCAAGAACCAGCAGCTCCTCATCCAGCCACAGTATCATCCATGGCCAGTCGAGAACGAAGTAGCCGTGATCTATTGCGGTGTGAACGGGCTTCTGGAGAGTGTGCCTGTCGACAAGGTTCATGAGTTTGAGGAATTGTTCCTCCAGCTTCTGAAGGCCAAATATCAGAAAGAGGTGCTTGACGTGCTCCGTTCCGGCCAGCTCACGGACGATGTCCAGTCGAAGCTCGCTGAATGCGCGGCAGAGATTTCATCGCGTTATAAATCGTAAATATTTCACAGTCCGCCGGCGGCCGAAGCGGCTGCCGCGGTCTGCGCATATACAGGGAGGATTATTCTTCCGTAAATTTTAATCAATTATTTAGAGACAATCGAAGATGGCTACTCTGAAAGCCCTGAAGACACGCATAGGATCTGTGTCGTCGAGTGAGAAGATCACCGGCGCCATGAAGATGATTTCTTCGGCAAAGGTGCATAAGAACGAGCTTGAGCTAAAGAAGCTCCTGCCGTTCCGCAACCAGGTGAAATCGATCATGGGCCATTTGCTCGACACCAACACCGAGTTCGATTCCCCGCTCATAGAGGAGAGGGAGGTCAGGAAAGTCGGAGTAGTGGTCTATGGCACTGACGACGGCCTCTGTGGCGCCTATAATATTAACATATTCAAGCGGCTGCTCATAGAGATCGCCGGATTGCGAGAGAAATACGGCAATAAAGTCGAGATAACAGTCTATCCGATAGGTAAGAAGATGGCCAAAGCCTGTCTGCGCCTTTCGGCGGAGGGTGTCAGGACAATAGTCCCGGCCGGGGTCGACTCGAAGATGTCCGGCGACACTGTCAATGCCTTTACCGGTCAGCTGCGCTCGGATTTCATCGCCGGCACGATCGATCATGTCGAGGTCCTTTACATGAGATTTGTCTCTATGAGCCGTCAGATCGCCACTGTTGAGCAGATTTTCCCTGTGAGCAGCGAGGCGATCGAGGGTGATAAGGGAGCCGCGGCCAACGACAACAAGATGTATATCTTCGAACCTGACGCCAATAGCATTTTCAACGAGGTTCTTCCTATGTTTGTGCTTTCGACAATGCAGGAGATTACCATCGAGAACCGTGCGTCGGAGCAGGCCGCGAGAGTGATGGCCATGCAGAGCGCCAACGACAACGCCAAGAAACTTCTTGACTCGCTTCAGCTTGAATATAACAAACTCAGGCAGCAGAGCATCACGACCGAGCTTCTCGATATACTGGGAGGTCAGGTGGAGAGATAGGAAGACGTGGCGTAACGCATCATGAAAACAGATTCAAAGTTTTAATAAATGAGTAATATCAAGGAATATTTTTCGGAAATCGGCAGTGGCATCAAGAGCCTCGTCACCGGCATGGCCGTGACCGGCAAGGAGCTAGTCACTCCGAAAATCACCGAGTGTTATCCCGAGAACAGGGCTGACCTGAAGATAGCAGATCGATTCAGGGCCGTGCTCACTCTCAAATATGACGAACAGGGACGCCATAAGTGCATAGGCTGTGGCATATGCCAGATGAACTGTCCTAACGGAACCATTCAGCTCACGACCAAGATGGTTGATCTTCCTGACGGGAAGAAGAAGCGTAAACTCGACAAATACATGTATGACCTTGGGAGCTGCACTTTCTGCATGCTCTGTGTCACTACGTGTCCGCAGGACGCCCTCGAGTTCTCCAATGATTTCGAGCAGGCCACATTTACGAGAGGCAGTCTTCTCAAACAGCTGAATTATCGTCCGGAACCAGCTGACGATGCATCGGCGCCCGCACCGAAACCCGCCATGGATCCGGAAAAGCTTGCCAGAATCAAGGCAGAGGCTCTCGCCAAGGCCGCTAAGATCAAGGCTGAGAAAGAAGCTGCCGCCAAGGCTGCAGCCGGAGCCGCTCCTGAGGGAGAGGCTACAAACCAGGAAAACAAAGAAAAGTAATATATAATGGATTCTGTAGGAAATATAATCATGTATTTCGTGGCAGCGATCGTCATAGTCTTCTTCTCGATAAAGGCTGTGACCACACGCAAGATCCTGCGCGCCGCGACTTACCTTCTGTTTGTGCTTCTGGGCACAGCCGTGCTGTATTTCCAGCTTGGCTACCAGTTTCTCGGCGGTGTTCAGATCGCTGTCTATGCCGGAGGCATAATGGTGCTTTTCGTGTTCGCCATCCTGCTCACCCATAAGCCGAACGAGAACAGTGGAATCATAGATTCCCACCGTCGTCTGCTCGGCATCCTGGTATCGGCCGGAGGCGCTGTGGTTCTTCTGCTTGCAATCTTCTTCATGCCGCTCCTCGACGGAGCGTCGTTGCTCGACTGCCTTTCGGCCAGCGAGCCAATCACCATGAAAGAGATAGGAGAGGCCTTCACGGGCAGCGACCGTTTCCAGTATCTACTTCCTTTTGAAGCGATCAGTGTGTTGTTACTCGCATGTATAATCGGCGGCGTCACTGTGGCCCGTAAAAGCTGACGGATTATGGATCTTAGCATATTATGGTATCTCGTGCCGAGCGTCATTATGCTCGCATGCGGCGTCTATGGGTTCGTGACCCGTAAGAATCTTATCGCCATCCTCATCTCCCTGGAGCTGATGCTCAATTCCGCCGACCTCAATTTCGTGGTGTTCAACCGTTTCCTGTTCCCCGGATCGATGGACGGCATGGTGTTTACCCTCTTCGCCATTGCGATAGCGGCTGCTGAGACGGCGATTGCCATCGCCATCATCATCAACATCTACAGGTCGATAGGCAACACCGATATTACTGAAATCAACAAAATGAAGTTCTAAGATATGGGCATTACACTTCCAATTCTAATTTTGGCGATTCCGGTCACGATGTTCCTCATCTTAGGAATCGGCGGTGTCAAGATGTCGCGCAAGCTTGCGGGCGTGCTTGGTATCATCGCCAACGGCACATTGGCCGTGATAGCCTACACAGTCGCCTTTACTTATTTTTTCAGCGGCGATCCCAATTTCATTGTCGACGGCGTGCGTCAGCAGTTCCAGGTCTTTGATGTCACCTGGCTTGCTTTCACCCAGACCCTCGTGGTGAACATAGGTTTCCTCCTCGATCCGATCTCTGCCATGATGCTTGTGGTCATCACCACGATCTCATTCATGGTGCATCTCTACAGCTGGGGCTACATGGAGCATGAGGGCGGTTTCCAGCGTTACTATGCTTTCCTGGCACTCTTCACTTTCTCTATGCTCGGACTCGTAGTGGCCACCAACATTTTCCAGATGTACATATTCTGGGAGCTTGTCGGTGTTTCCTCCTACCTTCTGATCGGCTTCTTCTATAAGCTTCCGTCAGCGGTCTCGGCATCCAAGAAGGCATTTATCGTTACCCGTTTCGCCGATCTTGGATTCCTGATCGGTATTCTCATACTGAGCTACTATACCGACACTTTCAACTTCGTCAAACTGACAAACAATCCCGAGTCTGTGCTTGCAACATTCTCAGGCGCTACGTTCATGGGTGCGTCAGTTATGACATGGGCGATGGTTCTGATCTTCACCGGCGGTATGGGTAAGTCGGCAATGATGCCTCTGCATATCTGGCTCCCCGATGCAATGGAAGGCCCGACTCCTGTGTCGGCCCTTATCCACGCAGCCACCATGGTTGTAGCCGGTGTGTATCTGGTGGCCCGTATGTTCCCCCTATACTGCATCGTCGACGCCTCGCTGACATTCGTGGCTGTAGTCGGCGCCATCACCGCTTTCTATGCTGCGGTAGTGGCTTGTACGCAGATAGATATCAAACGCGTGCTCGCGTTCTCAACCATCTCACAGATCGCGTTCATGATGGTGTCGCTCGCCTGTGCTTACGACAAACCTGTGGAAGGCGTGCATTACGCAGGCCTCGGCTACATGGCCGGGATGTTCCACTTGTTTACACACGCCATGTTCAAGGCCCTCCTTTTCCTCGGTGCAGGCGCGCTTATCCATGCCGTTCACTCCAACAACTATACAGAAATGGGTGGCCTGAGGAAATATATGCCTATAACCCACTGGACATTCCTCATTGGCTGTCTCGCCATAGCCGGTATCTGGCCTTTCGCCGGATTCTTCTCTAAAGACGAGATGCTTGCAGCCATGTTCTCCCGTCATTGGTTCTGGGGTGCATGGATGACTATGGTAGCTGGTTTGACGGCATTCTATATGTTCCGCCTCTATTTCATGATCTTCTGGTGGGAGGAGAATCCCAAATACAAAGAGCATACACCTCACGACGCCCCCTGGCAGATGTCGGTGCCTCTGATTTTCCTTGCGGCAGTCTCCTGTGTGGCCGGCTTCATTCCTTTCGGAGAGTTTGTCACCTACAACGGTGAGCCCTATCATATCCATATCGACGGTGCGACAGCCGCCACAAGTATCACTGTAGCTGTTCTCGCCATCGTTCTAGCCACGGTGATGTACAGAAAGAAGAATTCCCTGCCAACGAAGGTCAAGAACATTTGGCCGGGGCTCTGGACCGCTGCGCATCATCGCTTCTATTGGGACGAGATGTATATGTTTGTCACCCATAAGATCATCTTCGGAATCATCTGCAAGAGCATCGCATGGTTCGACCGTCATGTCATCGACGCCACTATGGATATGTTTGCGAAAGTCACACAGAAAACCTCCTATGCAATCAGGGGCATGCAGTCGGGAACTATCCAGACTTATGTCTACTGGTATTTTGCCGGAGCTGTGCTTCTTGCAGCCATCACCTGGATTTGCCTGATTTAATCATTCATATTGCAACGCAGAAAAAATTTAGATTATGTTTGGAAATATATTAATCTGGTTTGTAGTGATCCCCGTCATCATGATGGCTGGATTGGGTTTATGCCGCAATAGCAGTATGAATGCGATCCGCTCGGTGATGGTGGTCGGTTCCACAATACTTCTCGCTCTGTCGGTGTGGCTGTGTGTTGACTTCTTGCAGCTGCGTGCCGCGGGAGTCGACGACGAGATGCTCTTCACCGGTAGCTGGATGTGGTATGCTCCTCTCAACATTCATCTTGCAGTGGGTGTCGACGGCATATCTGTGCTCATGCTTATGCTTTCATCCGTGATAGTATTCGCAGGCACATTCGCATCTTGGGCCATCAATCCGCTTCCGAAAAACTTCTTCCTTTGGTTTGCCCTTCTCAGCACCGGAGTGTTCGGATTCTTTATCTCGATCGACATCTTCACGATGTTCATGTTCTACGAGGTCGCCCTTATCCCGATGTACCTTCTCATCGGCGTCTGGGGCACGGGACGCAAGGAATATTCGGCCATGAAGCTGACCCTCATGCTTATGGGCGGTTCAGCATTCCTCATGCTCGGACTCCTCGGCATCTACTGGCACAGCGCTCCGGAAGGAGGCCAGCTCACCTGGAACATTCTCGAGATTTCACACAACGCCAATATTGACCCGAGCTGGCAGAACGTACTCTTCTGTCTGACATTCGTAGGGTTCGGTGTTCTTGGCGCCATGTTCCCCTTCCATACATGGAGCCCCGACGGTCATGCCTGTGCGCCTACGGCAGTATCGATGCTTCACGCAGGCGTCCTCATGAAACTTGGTGGTTATGGCTGTTTCCGCATCGCCATCTATCTGCTTCCGCAGGCTGCCAATGAGCTCGCATGGATTTTCATTATCCTCACCGGCATAAGCATTGTCTACGGTGCATTCTCAGCGTGCGTTCAGACCGACCTCAAGTATATCAACGCCTATTCATCTGTATCGCACTGCGGCATGGTGCTTTTCGCCATCCTGATGCTCAACACCACAGCGATGACGGGCGCAATACTCCAGATGCTCTCCCACGGCTTGATGACGGCTCTCTTCTTTGCCCTGATCGGTATGATCTACGGAAGAACCCACACCCGCGACATCCGTCTGATGGGAGGCCTGATGAAAATCATGCCCTATCTCGGCGTATGCTACATGATCGCAGGTTTTGCGTCGCTCGGTCTGCCGGGCCTATCCGGTTTCGTGGCAGAGATGACTATCTTCTTCGGATCGTTTGAGAACGCCGATCTTTTCCATCGCTGCTTCGTGATCGCAGCCACCTGCTCGATCGTGATCACAGCGGTCTACATCCTGAGAGTTGTAGGAAAGCTGCTTCTCGGACCCGTGCAAGACAAGCATCACCTCGAGCTCACCGACGCCACATGGTGGGAACGTCTGTCGACGGTGACCCTTATCCTCTGCATCGCCGGCATCGGCTGTTTCCCCAACTGGATCAACGAGACAATTCAGCACAGCTTCCAGCCGATCATCGCGGCTATTCAGGGAGTGGCGCTCTAACAAGATGTATTGAATAAATAAAACAAGCAATTCAACAATGGACTATTCTCAATTTGGATCAATGATTCCCGAACTGATCGTTCTCGGAATTTTCATGCTGGTCTTTTTATTCGACACATTTTCGAATGAAGGCGGAAAGCGGATCCTCACACCGCTGACCACAGTGCTTTTCGCTCTGGGCACAGTAGCCATATGGCTTGTGCCCGCTTCGGGCGAGGAGGTGTTCGGCGGCATGTATGTCAACGATACTGCCACAAACGCCATCAAGGCCATCCTCAACATCGGTGTCTTCATCGTGTTTCTTCAGAGCGCCAAATGGGTGGACAGCGATGAGGTCGCAATCCGCAAGGGTGAGTTCTATGAGCTTCTCCTCGTCACCCTCTTCGGAATGTATCTCATGGTTTCCGCTCGCCATTTCCTCCTCTTCGTGATTGGCCTGGAGTCAGCATCCCTTCCGCTCGCCGCACTGGTGGCCTTCAACAAGAAGCATTATGAGAGCCACGAGGCTGCCATAAAGTATATCATGACAGCGGTCTTCTCCTCGGCTATCCTTCTTGTCGGACTCTCGTTCGTGTATGCCTTCTCGGGAGGCTCGCTCTATTTCTCCGACATTGCCCTTGGCGTCGGTGGTGAGACAAGCGGCTTGCTGATTGTGGCTCTTGCTTTCGTGATTGCTGGCATCGGCTTCAAGCTTTCGCTTGTGCCTTTCCATCTCTGGACTGCCGATACCTATCAGGGAGCGCCCACGGCAATCACCAGCTATCTTTCTGTAATCTCGAAGGGTGCGACAGCATTCGCTTTCTTCGTGATCTTCGTGCAGTGCTTCGGTGCTGTCTACAGCGAGATCTGGGAATGGATGCTTTATGCTGTGATCATCGCCACTATCACTGTGGGCAACCTTTTCGCCATCCGTCAGAAGAACATGAAGCGATTCATGGCCTTTTCGTCGATCTCACAGGCAGGATATATCATGCTCGGTGCAATAGCGGCCGATGGCCTCGGTCTTGCTTCGATGATGTTCTACATCTTTGTATACGTTGTCAGCAACCTCGGCGCGTTTGCAGTGATCAGCACTATAGAAGAGAATGCAGGAAAGATCAGTATGGATGACTACAATGGCTTGCACAAGACCAATCCCTGGCTTTCGTTTGCAATGACCCTGGCCATGTTCTCCCTCGCCGGCATTCCTCCGTTTGCAGGCTTCTTCAGCAAGATCCTTATCTTCACATCCGTGACCGGCACAAATTCATGGCCGCTCTACGTTCTCGTGCTTATAGCGTTGATCAACACAATAGTGTCGCTCTACTACTATCTGCTTGTTGTGAAGGCAATGTGGATCAGCCCGGAGGAACCCAAAATCGCAGCGTTCAAGACAGCACCTTGCCAGCGTGTAGGTCTCTGGCTCTGCATAGCAGGAATCGTATTCTTCGGTCTGGTACCCTACATTTATCAGTATTGCTACGACGCAGTAAAGGATTCCCTCGCGTTCCTGACAATATTCTGATATGTGACAACCTGAAGATATCTTTGACAGATATAAATAAATCAAGCCGGGCTTCATGAAGTCCGGCTTGATTTATATTTGTAGTTTACCGCTTGTGTATTTGAGGATCAGAAATTGTAGCCTATACCCATGTTGAGGAAGCAGCCTCCTGTGTCGTTCATAAGAGAATACTTGCATTGGAGATTAAGCTTCAGCTGCGATGTCATGTAGATGTCGAAGCCGCCGCCGAAGTCAAAGCCGGCGCGCGTTGCGTGTCCGTCGTGATGCTCATATTCCCAGTTGTTGAGTGTCACGCCGGTGAGGGGATATATGTTGAATCCTCTGGCGATCCGGAACGGGAACTGAAGGTCGACACTGCATACGAACGCTGATTTACCTTCATTGCGGAACACATAGCCGATCTCGGGTGCGAGCCTGAGATGAGGCGCGAATGTGTATTGGAAATAAAGGTCTGCATACCCTCCTCCGTTGTGGGACGCATAGCCTCCCGCGAATCCAAGGGTTTTCTCTCCGACCTGTGAATAGGCCGATGTGGGGAGTGCCAGTGCGCCGGCGCAGCAGACTGCAGCAAGGGCAATATGTTTAAGCGTTGATTTCATAGCTGAACATTTAAGTTTAGATAATGTTTGGAAAATATATCTGTGAAACATTTAGAGAATACAAATAGTTTGAGTAAATTTGTAAAAAATATTGTTTCATTCTTGTAGCGCTATCGCTAAAGAATATAAGAAGAACCCAGGACAATCAAATATACTCCTCGATATCAGAGATGACAAATTACGGATACATACGCGTTTGCGCAGGAGTGCCACAAGTCAGGGTGGCAGACGTTGATTATAACCGCTCACAGACGGAGAGTATGGTGAAAGATGCTGCGGCGGCCGGAGCATCCATACTTGTATTGCCGGAACTTGGGATCACAGGGTACACGTGCGGTGATCTTTTCGAGCAGCCATTGCTGATTGAGAATGCGGAGAGGGCAGTCGTCGAGCTGGCTGCCGCCACGTCGTCATTGCCTGTCCTTTTCGCTGTAGGATGTCCGGTGGACAAGGCCGGAAGAAGATACAATTGCGCGGTAGTGATTTACTGTGGTCAGATACTCGGAATCATACCGAAGACGCATATTCCCAATTACGGGGAATTCTACGAGCGGAGATGGTTTGAGTCAGGCGAAGGATGTTTCTCCGATTCTGTGATGTTTGGAGGCTTGGCGGTTCCTTTCGGCACTGATCTCATCTTTGCAATAGAGGGAGTAAAAGTCGGAGTGGAAATCTGTGAAGACCTATGGGTGCCCAATCCTCCCAGTGTCGCTTTGACAGGGGGAGGGGCCGACATTATTCTGAATCTCTCCGCTTCGGATGAACTCATCGGGAAACATGACTATCTTCGCAGTCTTATCTCCCAGCAGTCGGCGCGATGCCGCTGTGTATATGCCTATGCTTCGGCAGGATGGGGTGAGTCGTCGACCGATCTGGTCTTCGCAGGCAACGCCATAATCGGAGAAGACGGCGTTCTTACGGAGCCGTCAGAGAGATTTGCCGCCGGCTCACTCATGATCTGTCGGGATGTAGACATCGAAAAACTTAGGAATGACCGATCGAGATTCTCCACATACTATGACCGCGGCCTGCAGAAGATGTGTTTCCGTACGATTGAAGGATATGAAGGTGTCGCAGGATGGAATATTGTGATGCCTGAGCCGGAAGTTGATCAGCTTCCGTTTGTGCCTCGTGATGACAGGAAACTATCGGAGCACTGTGAGGAGATTATCAATATCCAGGCCAGAGGGCTCATGCAGAGACTTCATGCAATTCATTGCGAGAAGGCCGTGATAGGCATATCCGGGGGCCTTGATTCCACTCTCGCGCTTCTTGTGACGGTGCGTGCGTTCGACCGTCTCGGTCTTGACCGGAAGGGGATCGTCGGCATAACGATGCCAGGCATGGCCACGACTTCACGCACCCACAACAATGCAGTAGGGCTCATGGAAGCCCTGGGCGTCACTTCGCTTGAGATCCCTATCGGCAAAGCGGTGGCGCAGCATTTCAGCGATATCGGGCAGGATCCCCGGAATTTCGACGTCACTTATGAGAACTCGCAGGCTCGCGAACGCACACAGATACTGATGGATTACGCCAATAAGATTAATGCCATAGTGGTCGGCACAGGCGATCTATCCGAGCTTGCCCTCGGATGGTGTACTTATAACGGCGACCATATGTCGATGTATTCCGTCAATTCATCAGTGCCGAAGACTCTTGTGAAACATCTTGTGAAATGGTTCGCATCCGAATTTGACGACAAGGCATCATCAATACTTCTCGATATTGTCGACACGCCGATCAGCCCTGAACTCGTGCCATCTGAGGAGAAAGACACTATCTCGCAAAAGACTGAAGATCTTGTCGGACCATATGAACTCCATGATTTCTTCATCTACCATATGCTCCGCAATTCTTTCTCGCCCCGGAAGATATTCTGGCTTGCCCGAATAGCTTTCAAAGGAAGATATGACGACAAAGTGTTGTTGAAATGGCTCCGTAATTTCTATCGCCGTTTCTTCAACCAGCAGTTCAAGCGTTCGTGCATGCCTGATGGCCCGAAGGTCGGCAGCGTATGTCTTTCTCCGCGCGGAGACTGGCGCATGCCGTCTGATGCCTCGTCGGCATTATGGCTGGCCGAGGTGGACCGACTCATGGAGGAAAACAGACAAACGGCTGAGAAGTGACAGAAAATGGCGGCATATGGCTAAAAACATGAATACAGATGACATTTGAAGAAGACATAAGAGCGGCAGTCGACTGCATGAGAAAAGGTGGGATAATCCTGTATCCCACTGACACCGTATGGGGTATAGGTTGCGACGCCACAAATCCTGAGGCAGTCCGGAAAATCTACACCCTGAAGCATCGTGCCGAAAGCAAATCGATGCTTGTGCTTGTAGATGGCGAAGGGATGCTCGACCGTACTGTGGCCGATATACCGGAAGTGGCATGGCAGCTCGTTGAGGCGGCTGTGGATCCGCTTACGATAATCTACGATCATCCCAGAGGAGTTGCCCCCGATCTGTTGGCGCCCGACGGCTCACTCGGCATAAGGATCACCGGCGAGAGATACTCGGCCGAACTTTGCCGGCGCCTGAGGCGTCCGATCGTATCAACGTCGGCCAATGTCAGCGGAGAGAAGACCCCTGCGATATTCAGCCAGATTTCACCGGAGATAATCCAAGGTGTGGATTATGTGGCTGAATACCGGCGCGAGGAGACCGGGAATCCACGCCCGAGCAACATCATCAAGGTTTCGGACGGTGGCTTGATCAAAGTCATAAGATAAGCCCCGCCATGTAGCGGGCGCCATTGTGATGGCGGCATGAGGCACGTGATGGAAAAGATATGGTAAGAAGACTGGAAGAGAGGGCGGGAGCGACCTGGAGAGTGGCTAAGAGAGGTCTCGACATTGTTTTGTCGGCTGCCGCGCTTTGCTTATTGTCGCCTGTGCTGCTCTTCCTTGCATCCGGAGTCAAAGCCGGATCGCCGGGGCCCGCTATCTATCGGCAGACAAGGTGTGGAAGAGGCGGACAGCATTTCTTCATCTATAAGTTCCGCACGATGAAGGTTGATGCGGAAGATGGAACGCCGCGTCTGGCAGTGCCCGGCGATCCGCGAGTCACTTCTTTCGGGAGGATTCTGAGACGGTATCATCTCGATGAACTTCCACAGCTGTGGAATGTGCTGAGAGGGGATATGTCGCTTGTCGGACCACGCCCTGAGCGCCCTTATTTCGTGGTGCTCATACGGCGTCGCAATCCGGACTACGACCGTTTGTTCGCTGTCCGTCCGGGGCTCACTTCGCTCGGTATGGTCCGTTTCGGCTATGCTTCCGATCTCGACGGGATGGTGGAGAGATCAAGATTAGACATGGCCTACCTGTCGCGACAGTCGGCCTTGACTGATCTCAGGATACTTGCGGAGACTGCCCGCGTCGTTGTCAAGGGAAAGGGGGTTTAGACGTGGCCTCTGAAGTGGAATTAGTTAAGATATTTTTTGGTGCGTGCGGCGCCGAATGGCATATGCACGCATCGCGAGTGTTACCAAACGATGGCATACAAAGAACGACATAACAGATTTACGGAATGGTGGTTCCAGGTGGTGAGCTGGCGTGAGAGACATATCAAGGAGCGAAACTTCGTGATACTTCTCGCGCTGATAGTCGGTGTGATATGTGGATTTGCGGCGCAGCTTCTGAAATTCCTTATCCATATTATTTCAAGGTTTCTTACCTCCAATTTAAGTCTCACCGATGCCAACTGGCTCTATCTGGTGTATCCGGTGGCCGGAATTCTCATCGTCACGCTGTTCATACAGTTTGTGGTGAAAGACAATATCTCACATGGAGTCACGCGTGTGCTGTATGCGATATCGCGCCGGAAGTCACGTCTGAAAAAGCGTAACATGTATGCTTCCCTGATTGCGTCGTCGATCACCATCGGCTTCGGCGGATCGGTCGGAGCCGAGGGCCCGATTGTATTCACGGGCGCCGCCATAGGCTCTAATGTAGGCCAGGCATTCCGTCTGTCGCCACGCATCCTGATGCTCCTTGTGGGTTGCGGCGCCGCTGCAGGTATCGCCGGCATTTTCCGTGCTCCGATAGCCGGAATGCTTTTCACTCTTGAGGTGCTGATGATAGATTTCACCGGCGCCACCGTGATGCCACTGATAATCTCCTCAATATCCGGAGCAACTGTGGCATATGTGCTTGAGGGATATAGCGCCGAATTCTTCTTTTCACAAAGCGAGCCTTTCGCCATGGGCAAGATACCCTATGCGATCATGCTGGGAATCATATGCGGGCTTATGTCGCTCTATTTCACCAGAGCGATGTTCATGATGGAATCCATGTTTTCCAAGATAAGACACCGCTATCTTAAGATCGCGCTGGGAGGGGTGATTCTCGCCGGGCTTATCTTTGTTTTCCCACCATTGTATGGAGAGGGTTACGAGTCGATCAACACACTGCTTGACGGCGACTATTCGAAAGTGGTCGACGGCACGTTCTTCTATGTGGACCGCGACAGCACCTGGTTCATAGCGATATTTATCGGGGCCGTGCTTCTGACAAAGGTCTTTGCCACGAGCGCCACCAACGGCGCAGGGGGTGTCGGAGGCACATTCGCTCCATCTCTGTTTGTGGGAGCGCTTTGCGGATTCCTGTTCGCATATGTGCTCAATAATATGTTTGACGGTGGAGTGGGGATCTCCAACAAGAATTTCTGTCTCATGGGTATGGCAGGCGTGATGAGCGGTGTGATGCACGCTCCGTTGATGGCCATCTTTCTTACCGCCGAGATGACAGGCGGTTATGATCTGTTTCTCCCTCTGCTCATAGTCTCTGCCCTCTCTTATATGACCATCCGCATCTTTGAGCCATACAGCATTTATACGATGCGTCTGGCCAAGCAGGGCGACCTCCTTACACATGAGAAAGACAAATCTGTGCTTACCCTTCTGAAGATCGACAATGTCATAGAGAAAGATTTCAAGACAGTGAGTCCGAAAATGAACCTCAAGGAGGTGGTCGACATTATTGCCACCTCAAACCGCAACCTTTTCCCTGTCACCGACGATGAGGGAATGCTTGTCGGGGTGGTTCTTCTCGATGACATACGCAATATAATGTTCCGTCCCGATCTGTATAAGAAGATGCACGTCACCCGCTTCATGTCAATGCCGCCCGCCCGCATAGAGCTTGATCAGCCGATGGAGGAGGTGATGCGTACTTTCGATAAGACCAATGCGTGGAATCTTCCGGTCGTAGACAAAGGAAAGTATGTCGGCTTCGTATCCAAATCGAAGATATTCAATTCCTACAGGCGTGTGCTCAGGCACTATTGCGATGATTAGCCGGCGGTTTCCTGCAGACCGACTGCTGTGTCGGGAGTAACTATGGATTATAAAGACATTCAGAAAGGAAAAGACAAAAGATGGAAGAAAAGAAACTCAGGATAGTGTTTTTCGGCACCCCCGAATTTGCTGTGGCCAGCCTTGACCGCCTCGTGAAGGAGGGTGAGGATATAGCCGCCGTAGTAACGATGCCAGACAAGATAGCCGGCCGCGGACACAAGATGATTCAGAGCGATGTGAAGAGATATGCTGTGGCCAATGGCCTGCGCGTGCTCCAGCCGGAGAAGCTCAAGGCTCCGGAATTCGTAGAGGAGCTCAGGAAAATTGACGCCGACCTTTTCATAGTGATCGCCTTCCGGATGCTTCCCGAGGTGGTATGGACAATGCCACGGCTCGGCACCTTCAATCTCCATGCCTCGCTCCTTCCGCGTTACCGGGGAGCTGCTCCTCTCAATTGGGCTGTTATCAATGGCGACACCGAGACCGGTGTGACCACCTTCTTTCTCAAACATGAAATCGACACCGGCGACATTATTGAGCAGCGTCGTGTGGAGATTCTTCCTGCCGACAATGTCGGCGACATCCATGACCGGCTGATGGCGCTCGGCGCCGACATGGTGGCCCACACAGTCCGGGAGATCGCCAATGGCAGTGTGAAGCCCGTGCCGCAGCCTGAAGGCGAGTTTACGCCCGCTCCGAAAATATTCAAGGAAACCTGCCACATAGACTGGAATATGCCTGCTGAAAGAGTACATAATCTTGTGAGAGGTCTTTCACCATATCCCTGTGCCTGGACTTCCATGGAGGATGCACGCACACCTGGGCAATGGTCGGACGTCAAGATATACGAGACCTCGCTTACGACCGGAATGACGGGAGATAATCTTGAGCCGGGAGATCTGAAGGTCGACAAGGAAAGTCTTTACGTGAAATGTGGCGACGGAATGCTCCGTGTCCTTTCATTGCAGCCGGCAGGCAAAAGACGTATGGATGCCGATGCTCTGCTGAGAGGTTATTCCCCGGTGAGGTTCAGATGATGGAGAGGGAAGACACCGACAAAAAATTTTGTGGCATCCTTTTTGACGTGCTCGAGGATAAAGGGGTGAGGGATGTGGTATGCTCTCCCGGCTCGCGCAACGCCCCCCTGCTCATAGCCGCTGCCTCAAGGGATGGGCTGCGAAAGCATGTTGTGGTCGATGAGCGCTCGGCAGCTTTCATGGCCCTGGGAATAGCTATGGTGAGCCGCAGGCCGGTGGCTATTGTGTGCACTTCAGGAACTGCGTTGCTGAACTACGGGCCGGCCGTGGCCGAGGCATTCTATCAGTCGCTCCCTATAGTGGTGATTTCCGCTGATCGCCCGCAGCAATGGATAGATCAGGACGACTCGCAGACGCTCAGGCAGTTTGAAGCTTTCTCCAACTTTGTGAAGAAAAGCTATGAGCTCCCTGCATACGGCGACGGGGAGGTAGAATTGCAATGGTATGCCAACCGTATAGCCAACGATGCCATGATAGAGGCGACCTCCCGGCGTCCGGGACCCGTGCATATCAACGTGCGCCTTGGCGAGCCACTTTCCGGAAAGAGGGTGTGCTCGCACCAACCGCAGAGAATTATCGGGATGCTCGCCTCCGATATGGTGGCCGACAGGATGAAGGTGAAGGCTCTCGGAGAGGTTGTCGCCGAATCGAGGGTAATGTTTGTGGCCGGGTTTATGCCCCCTGATTCACGATTGCAGAAAGCGGTGACGGAGTTCTGTTCGCTTCCCAACGTTGTGGCCATGACCGAGACGCTCTCCAACCTTCATATCAAAGGCCATTCCTGCGATATCGACGCCGTGCTTACCGCCTATCCGGAAGAGACACTCGACAGTCTTGCCCCCGATCTGGTCATCACGGTCGGCGGTTCGCTTGTTAGCCGCAAACTTAAGGAATATCTTCGTCGCAATAGTGATATCTGCAGCCATTGGAGCCTCGGGTGGCACCACACCACCTCCGATTGCTTCCAGTCGCTATCCATGCGGATAGAGGCTGATCCTGCGCGTATGCTCAGGGGGTTGCATCATGCGGCCGCTGGCCATGTCTCTGAAGACACCTCTTCCTATAGTTGCCAATGGACTGTAGCCCGGGAAAAAGCCGCGGCAGCCAAGAGCGCGTATGTGGCGTCAGTGGGTTGGAGTGAGCTCCGTGCTTTCGATATGATTCTCGGCGGTCTTCCTGCCGCTTGCAATCTTTTTCTGTCTAACGGCACTACCGTAAGATATGCCCAGCTCCTCGGATCGCGTCTGCCGCATGCATCATATTGCAACCGTGGGGTCTCGGGCATCGACGGCTGTTCATCGACCGCAGTGGGCTGTGCCAAAGCTTACAATGGGATGACGGTGCTGATCACAGGCGACATGTCGATGGCCTACGATCTCGGGGCTTTAGCTTTGCCTGATATCCCCGACACCATGAGGATCATTGTGATCGACAACAGGGGTGGCGGGATATTCCGTTTCATTCCCACCACTTCCTCACTCCCGGAGAGAGAGGAATACTTCTGCGCTTGTCCCACACTTCCCGTCGATCTTCTGGCGCAGGCTTACGGATGGGATTATCTTGAGGCGCATGATGCCGAAGGGCTCCGTAAGGCGTTGCGAGAGTTATTTGTAAGAGGGAGGCGGAAGATACTCCGCGTGGTGTGCGACGGAGAGGAGAGCGCCGCGATATTGAAAGGATATATGGCAGTCCGGGCCGAATGAGACGGCAAGGACATCATCATAAGATTCAAGATAAAAAACCGACAAATAATCATGTATAACTGGAAGACAATCAAGGAATATACTGACATCCTTTTCGAACAGTTCGAGGGAATTGCCAAGATAACTATCAACCGGCCGAAAGTCTATAACGCTTTCCGGCCTCTCACCAACCGCGAGATGCTTGACGCCATGGCCATATGCCGCGAGCGCCAGGACATCAGAGTCGTGGTACTGACTGGGGCCGGTGACAAGGCATTCTGCAGCGGCGGAGACCAGAATGAGAAAGGACGCGGGGGATATATTGACGCCGACGGGGTGCCTCGTCTCAATGTGCTCGACCTCCACAACGCCATCCGTTCAATACCGAAACCCGTGATCGCGATGGTCAACGGCTATTCGATAGGTGGCGGCAATGTGCTCAATGTGATCTGTGATCTCTCGATCGCCTCCGAGAACGCGAGATTCGGTCAGACCGGTCCGAAAGTCGGAAGCTTCGATGCCGGATTCGGATCATCATATCTTGCGAGTTGCGTAGGGCAGAAAAAGGCTCGCGAGATATGGTTCCTATGCAGGCAATACACCGCCCAGGAAGCTCTTGAGATGGGCATGGTCAACAAGGTAGTGCCCCCGGAGCGTCTCGAGGACGAGGTCGTAGACTGGTGTCGCACCATCATGAAGCGCTCGCCGCTTGCCATCCGTATGATAAAGAGGGGGCTCAATGCAGAGCTCGATGGCCAGAAGGGACTTATGGAGTTTGCCGGCGACGCTACGCTGATGTATTATCTTATGGACGAGGCTCAGGAAGGAAAGAACGCTTTCCTCGAGAAGCGCGATCCCGATTTCGACAGATTCCCTAAATTCCCCTGACCATGCGTCTTTCGTTCGCTCCATATCTCCTGCATTTCAAGCATCCTGCAGGCACATCGCGTGGTGTGCTGACAGAGAAACCTACGTTTCTGATAAAGGTGTATGATGAAGAGAATCCCCTTCGCTTCGGCATTGGGGAGGCAGCCGTGTTCCCTGGCCTCTCCCCGGAGGCCGACGGCAATTATGTGTGGAAACTCACGGAATTGATGGCAAGTGTGGCGATAGGTAAGTCCACCGACCTATCGCGTCATTCTTCCATACAGTTCGGCTTTGAGCAGGCGCTTCTCGATTTTTCCGGAGGTTGCCGTGGAGTATGGTTCCCTTCATCTTTCACTGCCGGAGAATCATCGATTGAGATCAATGGCTTGGTCTGGATGGGTGATTTCGACATGATGATAGAGCGCATAGAGAGCAAACTGCGCGAGGGATTCCGCTGTGTGAAGCTCAAGATCGGAGCCATTGACTGGAGGAAAGAGATCGAGATGGTGCGTTTCATACGGAAACGTTATTCTGAGGAGGAGTTGATGATAAGGGTCGATGCCAACGGTGGTTTCACTATGGACGAAGCCCTTCCCCGGCTCAGGATGCTCGCTGATCTCGGTGTCCATTCAATAGAACAGCCTATAAAGGCGGGAAATCCGGAGCTCATGGCGTTTTTGTGCCAGGTGTCGCCGCTTCCCATCGCTCTTGATGAAGAACTCATAGGTAAAGCCACAACGGAGGAGAAAATACATTTGCTTGATGTCATAAAGCCGGCATATATAATCCTCAAACCGGCATTGTGCGGAGGTTTCTCAGGTGCGGAGGAATGGATATCTCTCGCCTCGGAGAGAGGCATCGGATGGTGGGTGACATCAGCCCTGGAGTCGAACGTGGGCCTTGATGCGATAGCCCAGTGGACCGCACATATCGGAGCCGAGGGACCGCAGGGCCTTGGCACAGGCGCGCTCTTCACCGACAATTTCTCTTCTCCGATCAGACTTTCAGGCGACCGGCTCAGCATCGATACTTCCGCCGCATTCGACTATTCGCAGTTCGACGGGCTTAAGTGGCATATGTGATGGTGTAGCCGGTCGTGACGATTGATGGAATCATTTACGGAAAAATGACTTTTGAGGAATTCATAGAGGAGTGGAGATCGGACAGTGATCATATCACGGCCCATACTTCCGGCTCCACGGGAAAACCCAAGACAATAACGCTTGATAAGGAATTCGTGAGGAGGAGCGCACTCCGCACGAATTCCTTTTTCCGCATAACCTCAGCAAGCCGTCTTCATTCATGTGTGGCACCCGACTTCATCGGGGGAAAGATGATGGCGGTCAGGGCTTTGGAGGCTGGATGTCGTCTCACATGGGAGACCCCGTCCAACCGTCCGCTTGCGGATGCCGGAGCTGCCGGTAGGATAGACCTCCTTGCGGTTGTGCCTTCGCAGACCTTGCATATACTTGATAATATGGAGAAATTGCCGGAGATCAGGGCGATGCTTGTGGGAGGTTCGGCCATCGATCCCTCTTTGCGCAGGCGCATAGCCGGGAGCGGTATTAATGCTTATGAGAGCTACGGTATGACTGAGACCGCTTCTCATATCGCCCTTCGCAGGATAGAGGCGGAAGAGGGTTGGTTTGAGACTCTTGGAGGAATAATGGTTGCGACCGATACGCGGGGATGCCTTGAGATATGGTTTCCTTCTGGCGAGAGATTCATCACAAATGATCTTGCCGCGACAGATGGCAATTCAAGATTCCGGATTTGCGGACGCTATGACCATATCATCATAACCGGCGGGAAGAAAGTGAATCCGTTTGAGGTGGAGAGAAAGATTACCGGAATGATCGACGCTCCATTCGTGGTCACATCTGAACCCGATGTGAAATGGGGTCGTCGGATTGTGCTCAGGATAGAACGTGCTGCCGGCTCAACTCCTGATGAATTGCCGGAATTGTTGAGTAAGGGTCTGCGTGAGGCTCTTTTACCCTGGGAGATGCCCAAGGAGATAGAGATTGTCGATAAGCTTGAAAGAACACCCAATGGAAAGCTGAAAAGATAGGACACAACTTTTGAATCATGCCATTGTTATGAAAGTGAGACCGGATATGGTGCGGTTGCGGCCAGTGTGTCCGGTCTTGTTTTTACGATAACTATAAATACGGCTGCAATGGCTGGTTTCAGCAAAACATATCTTATCTCGTCGGTGGCCGTCATTCTCGCCACTGCCTCATCGTGTATTTACGACAGCAGCCCGCTGTGCCCGGAAGAGAAGGTGGAGATCACTATCTGCAACGACTGGAATGGGGCTCCCGAGGCCACACCCGAGGGGATGGCTTATCTTTTTTTTATGGAAGGTCTTGCCTCTCCATGGCGTTTTGATTTTCCGGGCAGGGAAGCCGGTAAAGTGTCGCTCTCTACCGGCGACTACAGATTTGTCATGTTTAACGACGATACTTCTGATATCGTTTTTGATAAGGATTCCGAAGGCATCCCTTTGGCGACTACACATGCCGATAAGGGATATACTGAAGGAATCGCGGAGAATGTCCGTCAGGCGCCCGATATGATGTGGTCGGCGTCTATCCGCAAGGTCATGGTGAGTGAGGATATGGTGGAATACACATCCGGCGACAGTTTGGCCGGAGGGGACGGATCTTATAAGATCATTACGGAACCGGTCCAGATCACGCCGCAATTCCGGGTAAAGGTGCTTAAGCTGGAGAATCTGCAGGGAGTCTCAGCCATGAAAGGGGTGATCACCGGAATGGCTTCGGGAATAAATCTTTTTGAACGGAGCAGAAAAGGCCCTGATACCGCGGTCTCCTTCTCTCCGGAAATCTGTGCTGACTCTACCGTGAGGGCGGTTTTCAATACTTTCGGACGTCCGGATGGCCTTGATGTAAGAAATTATCTGAAACTGTGCTTCCTGCTCTCTGACGGAAGGATTGTCTGTGAGGTGTATGATGTCACGGCAAAGATTCTGGCTGCCCCCGATCCAATGAGAATAGAGCTTGTGATAGATTCTGTGTCGCTGCCTTATGCCCCGCCGGCAGGGAGCGGGGGCGCGTTCGATCCGCAAGTGGCCGGATGGATCACTGTGGTGGTGAACTATGAAGTATGACCGAATGTTGTTAAATAAAAAGGAATTATATTATGAAAACATTGCTGTTTATGGTTATCCCCCTTGCTTTGATGGGGGCTGCCTGTTCCGGAGATAACGAGCCGTCAAAGCCGGATTCAAAGACGTCGGGGAAGGAGATCAGTTTCTATGCTATGGCTCCTAAGGGCACCCGCGCGCCATCGACCACAACCGCTACGCTGCAGGACTTCATCGTCTATGCCTTTACCGACTCATCGGTAATCATGAATGGTGTGACAGTGAAGAGAAACGGTGGATCATGGACTTATTCCCCCGTGGTCTACTGGCCTTCCTCGCCTGTAGACTTCTATGCTGTCAGTCCCGACATAAGGACGGGGTCGGATATGACGCCAGATTCCGACGAGGTGATCCGGGGAATTTCATGCGGAAGTACCGATCTTTTGTATGCTGTCAGCATGAACGAGCTTGAGAGTCTCACACCGGTGCCTCTTACCTTCCGTCATGCCATGAGCAGAGTGTCGATCATGCTCTCAAGCACGAGCGACAGATATAGTGTGGAGGTATATCACGTTTCGGTCAACAATATCTCTCTTACTGGAGATTTCACATTGCCTAAAGTGAATACGTCCGATGAATCGGGACTGGGCACCTGGAGCGGATTGTCAGCCTCCGCTAAGACTCTCTTGTATTATAATATGGATGGAGCCTCCACATTGCTTTCGACCACTCCGCGTGATCTTACTGAGGGAAATCTCAACATCTCGTTCTTTGTGCCGCAGACTCTTGAACCTCTCGATTATTCCTCCGGTGATTTTACCGGCGATTTCATGCAGATAGATTGTGTGGTCAAAGACAAGTCGACGGGTGAAACAGTATGGCCCAATGAGAATACTCCTTCATATCTTCTGGTCGCTCAGACAGATTGCGGCCGCATGCTCTTCCCTTTGGCCACCCCGACCGTGACTTCATGGCAGCAAGGCTATTCATACGTGTATAATGTTGTGATCAACAAAACCTATTCGGTAGATACGATAGAATTCGCTCCGGTAGTGAAGGACTATATAGTGACCCAGCCTTTCTGATCAGTCATTACAGCTTATTCAATGCCGGCCTGCGATGCCGCCCTGCGGATGCCGGAATGATACATTCTATAACGCCGCCTCCATTTCCCCCCGGAGGTGGCGTTAGTCTTGTTTTTTAGTAATTTCGATAAATTGAACGCCTGAATACACAATTTTTATGAGTTTTTTATGGAAAAGCGCCGATATGTTTTTATGTTACAAAAAAATGTTATAAATTTGTGTTGTGAAACATAGAAGCCCTTTTAAACTCTTCCCTGTCTCCTCTTCCCTGATCAGTTTGAATAGACTTCACAACTTCTAACGGAACATAACCACTCCTAATTATTTATCGGAATGCGATGATAAAGAAGAGCACTCTTGAGCATATCATAAGCGAGGATCTTTCCGATCTATGGAAAAACCTTTCTCCGGAGGAGAAAAGGACCGTGACCGACAATTTTACCATTCTTCATTATAAGAAGGGGCAGATTATCTATGCGGAGCAGGAGGAGCCGGAATACCTCTGGTGCCTGCTTAAAGGGAAGGTTAAGATGTATAAGAGCGGCATAGGCGACAGGGTGCAGATCCTGAGGCTCTACCGCCCGGTGCAATATTTCGGTTACAGGGCTTATTTCGCTAAGGAGAAGTATGTGTCGTCGTGCGCGGCATTTGAAGCCTCGGTGCTCGGGTGTATTCCGATGCATATTGTCGAGGATCTTATACGATGCAACAATGACCTTGCCATGTTTTTCATCCACGAACTGTCGCGTAATCTTGGCGGTTCCGACACAAAAATTGTGAACCTCACCCAGAAACATATACGCGGCCGTCTGGCTGAAGCTCTTCTTCTGCTTGCAGACAACTATGGGCTGGAGGATGATGAGGCTACTCTCAAGATATATATGAGCCGTGAGGATCTCGCAAACCTTTCCAATATGACTACGTCGAACGCCATCCGCACACTCACTACATTCATGGCGGAGAAACTCATTCTGGTTGACGGGCGTCGCATAAAGATACTCAATGTGCCGATGCTTCGCAAGATCTCGAAGTTCGGCTAAGGCACCATTGTTACATACCGTTTTTCCAAGGCATAAGACACATCAGAAAGGCCGGAAGGGAATTCTCTTCCGGCCTTTCTGATGTCATTGTCATTCATTACTCTTTCGTAGGCTTTGTCCGGCATCGTAAAATTAGTAAAAATATAAATCCTGACGGTGTGGTGATTCTGTAAATTATAGCCTGTAAATAGCCATATCGGGCAAGGATGAAATAAAAATACCCTAATTTGAGATAAATGGGAACACCCGGATAGCGATAAGAAGTTAAATTTGCAACATAATCTAAATCCTGAAAACGATGAATTTTGAAAAGATTATAATCTTTGCTCATGTGAGATCCTTCAGACGGGATTGCATCTGTATCTTGTTTTTGTGTCTTGCATTGTTTCCCGTGCTCGCTAAAGAGGCGCGCACCGGGAGATTTTTAAGCCATAAGGTTGAGGCTCCTTTCCCTATGCCTGAGATCCGTGAGTATGTGTTCCCGGATAGGGATTTCCTTATCACAGATTATGGCGCCGACACCGTGCGCAATGATCCTCGTGCCAACAGTAATGCGATAGCCAAGGCCATGAAGGCATGCAGTAAGGCGGGAGGAGGACGGGTCGTGGTGCCTGCCGGGATGTGGCGCACCGGTCCTATTCATTTCAGAAGCAATGTCAACCTATATCTTGCCGAGGGGGCCACTGTGCGGTTCAGTGATGATCCCGAGCTTTATCTGCCGGCAGTGGAGACAACCTGGGAGGGGATGGAATGCTATAATTATTCCCCTCTTGTCTATGCATATGGCTGCGAGAATGTGGCCATAACCGGCAAAGGGACGCTGGCGCCTGAGATGGAGACCTGGAGAGGCTGGTTCAGTCGCCCGAAGCCACACATGGATGCTCTTCACGATCTTTATATGGATGCGTCCACCGGAGTTCCCGTCAAGAAGCGGCAGATGGCGAAAGGGGAGAACCATATGCGTCCGCATCTCATACAGTTCAACCGTTGCACGAATGTGCTTCTCGACGGTTTCCGTATCCGCGAGAGCCCTTTCTGGACCATACACATGTATCTTTGCCGCAACGGAATCGCCCGCAATCTTGATGTCAGGGCTCACGGTCACAACAACGATGGCATAGATATCGACATGACACGTGATTTCCTCGTTGAGAATTGTGTTTTCGATCAGGGTGACGATGCCGTGGTGATAAAGTCAGGACGTAATCAGGATGCCTGGCGTCTTGCCACTCCTTCGGAGAATATTGTGGTCAGGAATTGCAAGATACTCGCGGGACACGTGCTCCTCGGCATCGGCAGCGAGATTTCCGGAGGCGTCAGAAACGTGTATATGCACGATTGCGAGGCTCCGGTGTCTGTCCACAGGCTCTTTTTCGTGAAGACAAATCACCGTCGTGGCGGATTCGTTGAGAATATCTACATGGATCGCGTGAAGACCGGCGATGTGATCAGTGTTCTTGAGATTGATACGGAGGTGCTCTATCAGTGGAAGAATCTTGTGCCTACTCTCGAGACAAGACTTACTAAGATTGACGGGATACATATCAGCAACGTGGAGTGTGGCAATGCCGACATGATCTATGACCTTAAGGGAAACGCTGATCTCCCTGTGACTGATGTCACGATCGAGAATGTCAAGGTCGGTACGGTAAGGAAAGGCGTAAGCAATGTGGTTGCGGTTGAAGATCTGAAAGTCTCCGGTGTTTCCTGGGATGTCGAGCAGAAACTTGTGGTCAATGGTGTGCCATGGTTCGATTCGGATGGAAACATCATCAACGCCCATGGAGCCTGTATAGTGAAGGATGGTGGTAAATACTGGCTTTTCGGGGAGTATAAGTCTGACGAGAGCAATGCTTTTCCCGGTTTCGGGTGTTATTCCTCTGATGATCTCGTCAACTGGAAGTTTGAGCGTGTTGTGCTTCCGGTGCAGAAAGACGGGATTCTCGGACCCGACAGGGTAGGGGAGCGTGTGAAGGTGATGAAATGTCCCGAGACAGGGGAATATATCATGCTGATGCATGCCGACAATCTGCAATATAAGGATCCGAATATCGGGATAGCGGTCAGTGACAGGATAAACGGAGACTATACACTTCTCGGTACTTTAGAATATGACGGTAAGCCGATCAAACGCTGGGATATGGGCACTTTCCAGGATGAGGACGGCACAGGTTATCTACTCATTCATCACGGCCCGATCTATAGGTTAAGCGATGACTACCGTTCGATAGCCGAACAGGTGGCTGATGTGAAGGGGATGGGGGAGAGTCCCGCCATGTTTAAGAAAAACGGTACCTATTATCTCCTGACCTCCAATCTGACAAGCTGGGAACGCAATGACAACTATTATTTCTCAGCGCCCTCGGTCAGAGGCCCGTGGAAGAAAAGGGGGCTGTTCTGTCCGGAAGGTACGCTGACACATAATTCCCAGTCTACTTTCGTATTCCCTCTTGAGGTGGAGGGTGACACCATACCTATGTATATGGGCGACCGCTGGTCGTATCCTCATCAAGCTTCCGCGGCCACATATGTATGGCAACCGATTGTGGTTGAGCGTGATTCGATCTCGATTCCGGAGTTTTGGCCGGCGTGGAATGCGAAGACAGCCAGTCCGGTAAGTTTCCCGTCGAAGAGGAAAGTGCATGACTGGAAGTCAGACAAGAAAGGCGATACTCTCCGTATTCCCTTCTATGGAAGGTCGATAAAACTTTTCGGACATACCGATGTTGATGGTGGCTATGCCCTGGTCCGTCTCAAGGATAAATCGGGGAAGACGCTTCATTCCTCCTATGTCGATTTCTATAGCAAAGTGCCCGACGAAGGTATCCGATTCGTAAGTCGCGATTATCCTCAGGACAACTATGTGCTTGAGGTTGAGGTCTCCGGCGAACACCCCGTATGGTCGAACAAACGCGGTGACCGTTTCGGAAGCACAGGCTACACCGTCAGCGTCTCCTCCTCCCTCGCCGAATGATGGTGGCCCTCGGACAATACGCATTTACATTGCATTATATGACGACCGTCCGACAGGATTAAGAAGTATAGCAATAATAAATATAAAAAAATAGAGACGTCCTTAAGGCGTCTCTATTTTTTTTATAGGTTGTTAATTGTCGATAGTTCTGAAGATTTACCTCAGGCTTTCTTGGTGCGTTTGGAGCCGGGTTTGGGACCCGGTTTCTTGCGGACTTTCACAGGAGCCTCGATGTCCTTCTTGTCGACGATCTCAAGCACCTCCTCTTTGGGAGCATTGGTGGAATCGTCGGCGTTGAGGATGTTGTTGCGGAGTGTCTTAACCTCCTTGTTGAGTTCCTCGATCTCTCCGGCCTGGTTGCGGATAGTGAGAAGCAGGGAGTTAAGCTCTTCATTGTCAATGTTCTCGGGATATTGCTCTTCAACGCGTACCAGGAAGTCAGCGAGCACGTTCATGTAGTTTGTGAATGCCGCAAACGGGCTGTCGTAGGGGCTGAAAGCCGCATGGCTCGCACCGTCGGCCATGTTCTTGGTGCTCATATAGTAGAAGTGGTCGCTGCTCTGCAGATACTCCCAGTCCTGCTTCAGACGGCGGTCCTGGCAGAGGTTGACGCGCTCGGCCACCGCGTAGAGCTTGCCGAGAGCCTCGTTCTGGAGCTCGTTGCCTTTCCAGGCGGAGACGTCGCGGGCCTCGTCAATGTCGGAGATCGGGAATGGAACAGAGATCATATCGACCGGTTTGAGCTTGGCAACCACGTCGCTCGGAGTCGTGAAGCTTACACCTTTCTCCTTGCCGAAGCGCGGTAGAGCCTTCATGAAGTCGAAGATGCCAGTGCCGGCGGGGAGGAACGATCCGAATGTCTCCATGCTCATGTAGAGATTGACAACCTGCTCGTTCTCGGGGAGGGAGGCCAGCCAGTCAACATATTTGTCGGCCGTAAGTGGATATTCGTCCCAGGCGGTGTTGTTGAAGTTGCGTGAGATATCCTCGGCAAGTTTGTCGTTGGTGAGAAGGAGCTTGAGATTGGGTGCCGATACTGCCTGATAGACGTAGTTGGGGCTCTTCCATCCGAGCACATGCTTGGCTCCTTCTGTGAGGCAGGTCTTGAAGCCCATGCTGGCGATCACTGCGGCGATGTCGTCGTCGTAGATCAGCTCGGTGTTGGAGAATACTTTCGGTTTCACTCCGAAGAGACGCTTCAGAAGATCGTCGTGCTCCTTCACCTGACGGATGAATTCCTCGGGATCCTCGAGCGATGCGAGGCTGTGGGAATATGTGCCGCTCAGGAACTCCACGCATCCGGTGTCGGCGAGTTTCTTGAGAAGGTCGATGAATTCAGGCACATAGAGCTGGAGTTGCTCTATGGCGGTGCCGGAGATGGATATCGAGCACTTGAACTCACGGTTGCTGTCGTTGATCATCTGGAGCAGGGTCTCTGCCATGGGTATATAGCTCGACTGGGCCAGGCGACTCACGATCTCGTCGTTGGCGAAATCATCATAGTAGTAGTGGTCGTTGCCTATGTCGAAGAATCTGTAGCGTTTCAGGCGGAAAGGCTGATGGATCTTAAAATAGAAACAAACTGATTTCATGATCTTATATTGTGTTTTTTTATTCGTGAATATTTGGTTGCCGTCATTTCATGCACACATGTGTCATTTACGCGACTCGATGACCTTGTTATAGATGTCGATCACCTTCTTTCCGGCCTTCTCCCAGGTTATGCCGTGTATCTCCTCGATGCCTCGGTCGCGAAGGGTGTCGTAGAGGGCCTTGTTGGTGATGATCGAGTGCATTGCGTCGGCCATTGCGTCCACATCCCAGTAGTCGGTCTTTATGACGTTGTCAAGGATCTCGGCGCATCCGCTCTGTTTTGAGATGATTGAGGGGACCCCCATCTCCATAGCCTCGAGCGGCGAGATGCCGAAGGGCTCAGACACGGAGGGCATAACGTAGACATCGGAGTCGCGGAACATCTGGTAGACCTCCTTGCCGCGGAGGAATCCCGTGAAGTGGAATCTGTCGGCGATGCCGCGTTTCGCGGCGAGCCTGATCATTGCCTGCTCCATATCGCCTCCTCCGGCCATCACGAATCTGACGTTCTTGTTCTTGTTGAGCACTTTGGCGGCAGCTTCCACGAAATATTCCGGACCTTTCTGCATTGTGATTCGTCCCAGGAAGGTGATCACCTTGTCTTTGGTGTCCTTACGCTGCAGGTTGAGGAGCTCGTCGTCGAGAGGAATCACTGCATTGTGCACGGTTGTCACCTTAGCGGGGTCAATGCCGTATTTCTCGATCACCGTGCGTCGCGTCAGGTCGGAGACGGTGCATATGTGGTCGGCGTTGTTCATGCCGTCTTTCTCGATGGCGAACACCGTGGGGTTCGGCTTTCCGCGTGAACGGTCGAATTCCGACGCGTGCACATGGATCACGAGAGGCTTGCCGGTCACGTTCTTGGCGTGGATGCCGGCAGGATACGTCAGCCAGTCGTGGGCATGGATGATGTCGAAATCTACCGTGCGGGCTATCACGCCTGCCACGATAGAGTAGTTGTTGATCTCCTCAACGAGATTGTCGGGATAGCGTCCTGAGAACTCTATGCATCCGAGGTCGTTGAGGCGCATATAATTGAAGTCGGCGTAGATATGGTCGCGCAGGTCGAAATAGGTCTGCGGATCCATCACGTTGCCTATTCTTGAGTTGACATAGTCCCAGGAGACATCGCGCCAGGCGATCGGGGTATTCGTGGCCCCTATTATTCTGGCGAAGCCGCGTTCCTCGTCGCCCCAAGGCTTGGGAATCACAAACGTGATCTCCATGTTGCCGTTGGCGTGCATACCTTTTGTCAGACCGTAGCTCGCAGTGCCAAGACCCCCGAGGATATGCGGAGGGAATTCCCATCCGAACATTAATGCCTTCATTTCGATTCTTCGGTTTCTAAGGTTTGTAGTTTATTGAATTCTTTCACGTTCTTGAGTGTGCGGAGAATCTCTCCGACATTCTTGGCGGTGCTGACCGCTCCGCGGCCCGTGAAGGGCGGGTTGCCGTCATACATCTCAGAGAGCGATCCGATGCAGCCCTCGGTCATCTCGTCTTCATATCCTATGAGCATACGCTCTATGAAGCCGACGCCGCTGACTCCGAACACCTTGAAATATGCGTCGGCGTAGAAGCCGAAGAGCCACGGACGCGCCGGGCCCTGATGCACGGCATATTCCCTCTGGATAGGATCGCCAACATAAGTCGGACGGTAGGCATAGCTCTTGGGGCTGAGCGAGCGCAGTCCCTTTGGCGTGAGCAGTTCGCGGGTCACGAGGTCGAGCACTTTCTTGCGCTGGCGTCTGTCGAGCGGCGAATACTCGAGGCCGATGGCTATTGCCATGTTGGGGCGAACCTCCAGGTCGGTGTATGTGCCGTTGACATAGTCGTAGAGATAGCCATAGTCGTTGAGGAATGTAGAGATAAACGATTCCTTTACTGTCTCCGCAAGGGCGTTGAGGTCGTCGATATACGCCTGCATGGCCACATCTCCGTCGTAGAGGGATACTGCGAATTTCAGCGCGTTATACCACAGCGCGTTGAATTCGAGGATATAGCCCGTGCGCGGGATGATGGGGTTGCCGTTGATCGATGCCGACATCCAGGTGACAGGCGATTCAGAACCATTGGTGGAGAGCAGGCCGTTCGGATTGAAATATAGGTTCTGGATCCTGCCGTTGCGTATCTTCTCGATGATCCATTGCACGGAGGCTCCGTAGCGCTCGCGACATTCCTTGGTGGAGGTGGCGCGCCTGTATTGCTGAAGTGCCCACACTGTCCAGAGGGGTATGTCGGGAAGGTCGATCTCGCCGATAGTCTTGTCTTTTATGCCCTCGTCGAGATAGCGGCTCAGCGCTTTCAGGAAGCTGGCCATGATGAGTTCGTAGTCCTCCTTATGGTCGATGGCGAGCGTACATCCTGGCAGCGCCATGAGCTCATCGCGCGCGCGTACATTATACCAAGGATAGCCGGCCATGATATACATGCCGTACTGATTCTTGAGATAGAATTGTTTGGCGGAGTTCTTCAGGCAGTTGTAGAAACTCGTGCGACATGTGCGTGTGGTGAGCTCCTTCTCATATGTCTCGAAGAAACGGTCGGGATCGGCCTCTTCGGTCGATGCCGAGAAGATGATAGACTCCCCTTTGCGAATCGGGAGCTGGAAATAACCGGGCACCCACAGATCTTCCTTGTAGGGGATGCCGCGATCCTTATCCTTGTAGTATTCCACGCCTTTGTACCAGTGTCCGTCATTGACCCACTCCGGCTTCTTGGAGAATTGCATGTAGAGGTTGGGATAGCCGTGGTAGAGGCAGGTGCTGATGCCATTTCTGACGTCTTCCACTGCAGTGTTGATCGCGCCGTTCTCCATGCAGAGGTCGTTGGCGTTGCGGAATGCCAGGAAAGGACGGAACTGAAGTGTGGTGTCGGAATGGGCGTCCACGAGGGTGTATTTGATGAGAATGCGGTTCTCATGCGATATGAACACTTTCTCTTTTGTCATGATGACGCCGCCTACGCGGTAGGTGACGGTCGGCACCGACTCGCAGTCGAACTGACGGATGTATTTGTGGCCGTTGGGGCTGAAGACCCCGTCGCCATACTGGTGCAGCCCGAGATTGAATGGTGCGCCATGCTGTATCACGGTCTCGTCGAGCGACGACAACAGCACGTGTGCCTTGTCGTCCATCTCCGGAATGGGGATAACGAGCAGGCCGTGCTGCTTGCGTGTGTTGCAGCCCACGATGGTGGTGCAGTGGTAGGCCCCGGATTTATTGGTGCGAAGCATCTCCTTCGGGAGGCTTTGCTCCAGATTGATCATCAGGCTCTTGTCGAATTTCAGATAACTCATGGGAATAATATCTGTATGGTAAGGTTAATTTTGAGTCATGGTTTGACACAATGAATGTTTCGCCGGGGAGAGGTCGGTTGTAGGGGGGGATCTGGTCTTGCTTTTCTGTCTTCCTTTGGGTTTAGGTTGTCGAAATAAAAACGGTCGAGGAGATCAGATCCGCCGTTGGCGTTCTGATATAATTTGTCTACAAAGATAATCTTTTGACTTTAAAAGTGCAAAAGTTTTTTGATAAAAATATTTTAAATATCCGATTTTGAGTGATAATGTGTTTTTCAACATAATTGCAGAGCGACAAATCGGTGGGTAGCTCCATTTTTCGCGCCGGTTTTATTCAAAACCCGCCGCTGGATTTGAGTCATCGTCATCGCTCTTGATGAAAGGATCGGGTGCGGCGTCGACCACTGCCTCCTTGTCGGCATCGACCGGAAGTTCGATGTCCTTTATCAGCAGGCCCTTCATGGATTCGTAGCTCTCCGAAAGCCACGTGTCTATGCGGTCGAGTATCGGCCTGTAGATTATGGAGAAACGCGGTATGAAGTCATGGAGGCCCACGGCATCAAGGCGTTGCAGAAGTTCGCCGACGGAGATGGTGTCGGTTTCCGAAGCGGGTGCCACTCCGATCTTGTCGTCCGGGAGCATGACATAGTTTATCATCCCGGCTCTGTAAAGCTGTTCGCAGATGTTTTTGACCACCTTTATCGGTATGTCGTAGTAGAAACCGAGCTGAGTGCGTGTGAGTGGTGTCTTCCCCTTGCGGAAGCGGCTTACTATGGCTGCGGCAAGCACGATGGTGACTTTCCTCGAGTAGTTTTCCGACATGCGGCTCAGATTGCCGAGGAAATTATAGCTCAGCACATTCTGGAGGGAATAGGCGAGCACGCATCCGAAGAGGAGTATGAGCCACGATAGCTGAAGCCAGATCAGAAGCAAGGGGAGGAAGGCGAACGATCCGTAAATAGCATTGTATTTCGACACGTAGAGCTGGCCATTGACAAAAAGAAGCTGGATGATCTGGAAGATTATCGCACAGACCGCTCCGGAGATGGCGGCATACTTGAAATTTACTTTTGTGTTGGGAATCAGGAAGAAAGACAGAGAGAAGGCAAGCCATGCGAGTACGAGGGGCGATGCCTCGAGAGCAATGTTGACGAAGGGGGTGAGAAATGCAAAGTGCATATTGTCTTGCACGGTGGCCGACATGAAGATTGACAGTCCGGAAGAGCAGATCATGAGCACCGGCACCATGAGGCATATCGCTATGTAGTCTACAACTTTTTTATAGAATGAGCGGTCGTGCTTTACATCCCATATATTGTTGAACACCGACTCGATGTTGGAGAGCAGCGATATGAGAGTCCAAAGCAGGAAGATAATGCCTACGCCTACGAAAATACCCTGCGAGGCTTCCGAAAGATAGGAGTCAACAAATTTCAGTGCAAACTCGATCCCCTGTTTCTGAGCCGGAAAACTTTTGTATAGTTCATCCTCCAGGAGGTTCTGGAATCCGAATCCGCGGCCTATGGCGAAAAGAAGCGCGAATGCCGGCACTATCGCCAGCACTGTGGAATATGTCAGTGCCATGGACTTAGCCTGAAGGTCACGGTCGAAGAAGCAGCGCACCGAAAGATTGGCCACTTTCAGGGCGCGTATGCCGTTGGTGTCGCGGGTCTCTTTCCAGACTCCTGTCCAGCAGTAGTTTATTATGTCTCTTGCCTTCGCTGTCAGGCGCGTAATTAAGGATTCTTTCTTGGTTTCCATATAGAAAAAATGCCCTGTGGCAGGGTTTTGTTCATTAAAAATGACAACGGCGGGGCTCTCTGTGAGACCCGCCGTCTGATGGGTGGCAGAAGTGATGTAAGCCGGGTTATGTGCCGCCTCTCGGCGGTGTCTGTCATTTATCTACTCCACGCGGTCGCCCGCGGGCTCAAGCAGCCTACCCCCCGGCAATGGACGAGCAATCCTTTGCTGCCGGTGTATTTGGCCTTGCAACACATGGGATGTGCGGCCTCCGGTGTCGCCATCGGAGCCGGTGGGCTCTTACCCCACCTTTTCACCCTTACCTCCCCGAAGGAGAGGCGGTCGTTTTCTGTCACTTATCCCCGGCGTCGCCGCCGGCTTCCCGTTAGGAAACATGCCGCTCTGTGTTGCCCGGACTTTCCTCTTGCTTCAGGTTCGTCGTCGCCGATTGACCGGAAGCAAGCGACAGACCTCACTTCTGCCTGTCTCTTTATGATCCGTTCTTTCCGTGGCTATTGTCGAGTCTCGCGTTGGCGAATGCCACGATTATGTCGGTGGCCCTCTCTTCCGGGAGCGATGAGGAGTCGAGGGTCAGATGATAGTTGGAGGCCTCCCCCCAGTGGCGCCCGGTGAAGTAGTTGTAGTAGTCTTCCCGGTCATGGTCGCGCTTGCGGGCGAGATCAATGGCCTGGTCTATGGTCGTGGCATCGCCTCGTTCCACGATCTTGCGGGCTCTGCTTTCGATCGGGGCATGGAGAAAGACGCTGACCAGCCCCGGATGTTCGCGAAGTACGTAGTCGGCCGTACGTCCCACTATCACACATCTTCCCATTTCGCAGATTTTTCGTATCACATCGCTCTGCGCCCTGTAGAGACGCTCTCCGCACATGGTCGTGGTGTGGAAATTGTCGGCTATGCCATACACACCCTGCAGCAGAGAGCGGAAAGGAGAGGGCCGCTTTTCATCGGCGGCCACGAATATATCCGGGGAGAAGCCCATGCTCCCTGCGGCTTCCGAGAGAAGCTCCTTGTCGTAATAGCCGATGCCGAGGCGCGCGGCCACGGCCTTGCCTATCTTACGGCCGCCGCTGCCGAACTGACGGCCGATCACTATCACGCATCCGGCGCCGTTGCCTTCGGAGAACATGTTTTCGCTCATTTTTTCTCTTCTTTTTGCCTTGCAAAATTAATAAATCGACTTCAGATAGAAAAATTAACGGCATTATTTTATCTGTTTGTGGAAAATTATTTATTTTTGCGCCACGAAAACTACTCTAACGATGAATCATACATTGAAAAATCTTGAGAACGATACCGACGGCATGTCGACATACGAATATATCGTCAACAATTTTGAGACGTGTGTCGACCTTATGCCCGACCTCGTCGAAAACCTTGTCAGGGTTGATCTGACCGGGCAGTTCCTCGCGAGCAGCGCGCGGTTTCTGTCGGCTGTCGACCGCGAGAAGTTCGCCGAATGGATTCCGGTTCTCATCGAAGGGGCGATAGCCAAAGACAGGGAGCGCCGATACATCGGTTCCCTGCTTGAAGCCATCTGGGGCCCTGACTACAGGCAACAGGCGGAGCGGCTGAAGGCCACCGACGACAATTTCCGCAGGATCTACAAACGGATCTATCCGGAACTTGCGGCCGACGGTCCGCTTCATAATATATAATGTGAGATGTTTAGAAAAATGATGTTGGCTCTTGCCTCGCTCGCCGTGGGTATGGCCGGAGCTCTCGCTCAGGAAAATATGGATAAAATCACACCGATCAATCCCGACGACGCCCTTGTGGAGATAAAGACCTCTATGGGGGATATTGTCGTCGAACTATACAACGACACTCCTCTCCACCGCGACAACTTCCTGAAGCTTGTCGGTGAGGGATTTTATGAAGGAGTCCTTTTCCACAGGGTTATCGACTCGTTTATGATCCAGGCCGGCGATCCTACCTCGAAGGAGGCTGTCGCGGGTGCCCGTCTCGGGGCAGGTGATCCGGGTTATACCATAGCTGCCGAGATCGACTATCCCCGCCACTATCATAAAAAAGGGGCCCTCGCTGCCGCGCGGACCGGCGACGCCATGAATCCTGAGCGCCGTTCGTCGGGATCCCAGTTCTACATCGTGACCGGCACCACAGCAAGTGAGCGTCAGTTGGAGGCTATGGATCTCAAGCGCAAGAACCAGCAGATGGAGAGCGCCTTCCGCAATCTTGCCCTGCAATATCGTGATTCGATCACCTCCATGCAGCGTGCAGGCGACGAAGCCGGTCTTGAAGCTCTCCGCCAGAAGCTCATCGCGGAGACCGAGGAAAAGGTGAAACCCGTCGATATGCCTGCGAACGTTCGAAAGGACTATGCTGAGATCGGAGGCACGCCTCATCTCGACGGTCAGTATACTGTGTTCGGAGAGGTGATCAGAGGTCTGGATGTGGTCGACAGGATTCAGAAAGTGGAGACTGATTCTTCCGACCGTCCCGTGGAGGATGTGAGGATAATATCCGCCAAGGTGATTGGCAAATGAACGCGTTTTGAAGAGGTTTCCCTTAAAATGGGGGAACAGATTGTAAAAAAATTAACTGAGAATGCCGAAAAATTGTTAATTTGAAATTAAATTTCTAATTTTGAGGCTTCAATTACCCAACATGACGGGAGTCTCCGGCTTTGGCAACTGGCCGCGACGCCCTAAAAACTACTATCAGCATGAATGAGCTTGATAAGATGTCGCAGGATACTGACGACCTTAACCTCGAATCGGCGGCCGTTGCCGCTGACGTGACAATCGATGCGTCTTCTACCATTGAAAATGCAGGATGTGACAACGTATGCGCGGAGACTTCCTCTCCCGCGGCCGACCTTTCCGCCGCGGCCGATGCTGCCGGGCAGGCTGACGTCGCAGCCTGCGCTGAGGAGACCTCCCCTTCCCTTGACATAGCCGCGACCGCCGACAAGGCTTCGGCCGATGGTGAGGAGGCCGGCGGAGCATGCGCGCTGGAATCTTCTCCGGCCCTCGACCTCTCGGAAGCGGCCGATACTCTTTCTGAGGACAAGGAGGAGACTGTAAACTACCATGCCATGTCAAAACAGGAGATGATCGAGGCTCTCGCCCGCATTATCGTTTCAGGCGACCTGGAGGCTCACAAGGAGGTCGCTGCCATCAAACAAGCTTATTACACCCGCATAAACCGCGATGCCACCGACCAGATGGCCGCTTTCGTGGAACAGGGTAACCCTGTGGAGGATTTCTCGGTAAAGCCCGAGGAGACCGAGCCTGAGATGAAACGCCTCCTGGCCGAGTTCCGTGAGCGCCGTGCCGCCTATCTTGAAGAGAAAGAGGAGGAACGCCGCAGGAATCTCGAGGAGAAGAACCGTATCATCGGAGAGCTCCGCGCCATAGCCGACGATATCGACAATATCAACCTTCACTTCACTCAGTTCCAGCAGCTTCAGCAGGATTTCAAGAATGTCGGGGAAGTGCCTGCAGGCGCCGACAATGATGTATGGAAGAATTATCAGGGCGCCGTCGAGCAGTTCTACGACCGTCTGAAGATGAACAAGGAGCTGCGCGATCTTGATTTCAAGAAAAACCTTGTGGTGAAGCAGGAGCTGGTGGCCAAAGCCAAGGAGCTGACCACTCTCCCTGATCCTATCGAGGCTTTCCGCAAACTTCAGGAGCTTCACGACCGCTGGCGTGAGGCCGGACCAGTCGCCAAGGAGGTGCGCGAGGAGATATGGAATGAGTTCAAGGAGGCGTCGACAGAGATCAACAGGCGCCATCAGGATTATTTCACCGCAAAGAAAGCGGAGGAAGCCGACAATGAGGCCCGTAAGACCGCTGTCTGTGAGAAGGCGGAGGCTGTCGACATCGCATCTCTCAAGACCTTTGCCGAATGGGACGCCAAGACTCAGGAGATCATAGCGATGCAGAAGGAGTTCAAGGAGATCGGATTCGCACCTCGCAAATCCAACGGAGTGCTCTTTTCCCGTTTCCGCAAGGTGTGCGACGATTTCTTCGCCGCCAAGGCTGAGTTCTTCCGCAAGACCAAGGATGAGTTCCGTGAGAATCTCGCCAAGAAGGAGGCGCTCTGCGAGAAAGCAGAGGCTCTTGTGGCTAAGGCTGAGGAGAAAGGCACACTCGAGCAGCTTCAGGAACTCCAGAAGGAATGGCGCACTGTCGGTGTGGTACGTCGTAAGCAGGGAGACGAGGTCTGGAAGAGATTCTGTGCCGCAGTCGATGCATTCCATGCCGCACGCAAGAAATATTTCGGCGCCCAGCGCAGCCAGGAGAATGACAACCTCAAGGCCAAGCAGGCTATCGTGGCTCAGCTCAAGGCCATACCCGACGATGCGGAGCGCCGCGAGGTGATCGGCAAGATCCGTGATCTTCAGGGTGAATGGCAGAAGATCGGACATGTGCCGTTCAAGCATAAGGATTCGGTCAATGCTGAATATCGTGCGGAGCTCGACCGCCTTTTCGGAGCTTTCGATGTCAGGGAATCCCGCCAGCGCATGAAACGCTTCGAGGGTGAGGTGCGCCGCATGGAGGGCGACGGTAGCCGTATCGGACGTGAGCGCGACCGCCTCGTGAGAGCCATAGAGGCCCGTCAGGCCGAGATCAAGACCATTGAGAACAATCTCGGTTTCTTCAAGTTCTCGAGCGGAAGCTCCATGGTGCGCGAATATGAGAAGAAGATCGATAAGATCAAGGAGGATATCGCGCAGATTCAGGAGAAGATCGATCTCCTCGACGCTCAGGAGAAGACAGAGGCCTGACATGGTCGCCTTCACGCATTGCTGACTTTCCCTAATAACCGGATATGACAGACAACGTTAATACTCCCTCTTCCCCCATCACCGGTGCGGGGGAGAGGGAACTTATTCTAATAAAGATCTCCGGCGCCGACCAGTGTGGCGTCACAACGGCGCTGACGGAGATTCTCGCGCGATATGACGCCGCAGTGCTTGATATAGGGCAGGCCGACATACATCATACCTTGTCTCTCGGCATCCTCTTCAAGACCGACAGCCGCCGCAGTGGGGAGATCCTCAAAGAGCTCCTGTTCAAGACAAGCGACCTGAAAGTGCAGGTGGAGTTCAACATCATCCCTGAGGAGGAGTATAACCGCTGGGTCGGTATGCAGGGTAAGAACCGGTATATCATCACGATTCTCGGACGCAAGATCACCGCGCGCCAGATTTCGGAAACCACCAGGATCATCACCGAGCAGGGACTCAACATAGATTCCATCTCGAGGCTTACGGGACGTATGCCGCTCGATGAGGAGGAACAGCCGGCCACGAAGGCTTGTATCGAGTTCTCCGTGCGTGGCACTCCACGCGACATCCTTGCCATGCAGGGCGATTTCATGAATCTCTCTCAGCGTCTTGATTTCGATATCTCCCTTCAGGAAGACACCATCTATCGTCGCTGTCGTCGTCTGATATGCTTCGATATGGATTCCACGCTTATCCGCACCGAGGTGATCGATGAGCTTGCCGACAGGGCAGGTGTGGGCGAAGAGGTAAGGGCTATCACCGAAGCCGCCATGCGGGGGGAGATCGATTTTCAGGAGAGTTTCACAAGGCGCGTCGCACTCCTCAAGGGCCTTGACGTGAGCGTGATGAAGGATATCGCCGAGAACCTCCCCATCACCGAAGGTGTCGACCGGCTTATGGAGGTGCTCAAGCGTTCCGGCTACAAGACCGCCATCCTATCCGGAGGATTCACATATTTCGGCAACTGGCTCAAGCGGAAATACAACTTCGACTATGTGTATGCCAATGAGCTTGAAGTGGGTCCCGACGGCAAGCTTACGGGTAGATATGTAGGGGATATTGTCGACGGACGCCGCAAGAAGGAGCTCCTCAGGCTCCTCGCTCAGGTGGAGAACATCAACATTGCCCAGACCATAGCCGTGGGAGACGGTGCCAACGATCTCCCTATGCTCTCCGAAGCCGGACTCGGCATAGCCTTCCACGCCAAACCTAAAGTCAAGGCTGAGGCAAGCCAGAGCATATCTACGATTGGAATCGATGGGGTGTTGTATTTCCTCGGTTTCAAAGACTCCTACATCTCCACATCCTCCCACACATGAAATAGAGGAAATACGCGGGATAATCCGTGATATGGGCGAACCAACCGGCTCCAGAATCATTATATTGGTAGAGAACTGATTCCATATGGTCTGTTCTCTGCCTTTTTTGATTCCACACTCTAAATCTTCCATATTATGCCGCGTCATCTATTTCCTTCGGTCCTGACTGTCTTTATCTCTATTATCATGTTGTCTCTTCCGGTATATCCCCGCGAGAAAGTGGGGCTTGTGCTCAGCGGCGGAGGCGCGAAGGGAATAGCCCATGTCGGAGTAATCAAGGCACTTGAGGAGAACGGGGTGCCTGTGGATTATGTCACCGGCACCTCCATGGGCGCCATAGTGGGCAGCCTATATAGCTGCGGATGGTCGCCCGAGACAATGATGGCCATGTTCACGTCGCAGGATTTCGCCGATTGGAGCAGCGGGACTGTCCCTAAGTCGCGGCAACTTTATTTCAGTAAGCCTGATCCGTCGTCAGAATGGCTGTCGCTCAATTTCAATCCGAAAGACACCGCGGATGTCATCAGCCAGATTCTTCCTTCATATCTGATCAACCCGATTCCCATGAATATTGAGTTCCTGCGGCTTTTCGCTCCATATACGGTGCAGTGCGCTGAGAATTTCGACAATCTCATGGTGCCGTTCAGATGCGTGTGCAGCGATGTCTACCATAAGCATAAGATCGTGTGTCGCGACGGGTCGCTGGGCGATGCCGTAAGGGCCTCGATGAGTTTCCCGTTTGTGTTCAAGCCTATCACGATGGACGGCGTGCTCGTCTACGACGGAGGCATCTATGATAATTTCCCTGTCGATGTTATGGAAAAGGATTTCAATCCCGATTTCATAATAGGTGTCTCGGTGTCGTCGCCCGATTCGAAACCTGTGCCGGGCGACGTCTATAGCCAGCTGGAGGATATGATAATCCAGAACAACAATTATGATGTGCCGGCAGAGAAAGGTGTTAAGATACAGGTTCCGGTGCTCGATTTCGGTGTGCTGGATTTTGGTAAGGCCAAGGAGATATACTCCATAGGCTACAAGACGGGGCTCGCCATGGTCGACTCCATACGCAGCCGCATATCGGCGCGTGAGAATCCCGATTCCTTGGCGGTGCGTCGCAAGACTTTCGCCTCACGCACTCCGCAGGTGGTGTTCGATTCCGTGGCAGTATCTGGTGCCCTTCCCGGTCAGGAACGTTACCTTGAGTATCTTTTCGAAGGGAAGGAACATACTCCGGAGCTTACAATGGACATGGTGGAGAATTCCTACTACAGGGCTGTGTCGGGCGGTAAGCTTACCGATCTTCTGCCACAGGCGCGTTTCGGGAAGGATGGCGACAACACGCTTTTCCTTAAAGCCACTGTAAGAAATCCCTGGAGCCTCGGGGTTGGGGGATGGATATCTTCATCGACCAACAGTATGCTTTATCTGAAGGCCGGATATCACACTCTGAGTTTCAGCAGTCTCGACCTTGATTTCGGTGCCTGGGTAGGGCAATCATATTATGCCGCCCGGCTCAGCGGGCGCTTTTTCCCGAAGACGGCCGTTCCCTCATATATAGAACTGGAAGGAGTGGTCAGCCGTCAGAAATACTACGACTCCGAACTGCTATTCTATCAGAGTTCGACTCCGTCGTTCATCAACGATCTCCAGGGTTTCTTCAGAGTCAAATACTGCCGTGCCATAGGGCGTCTCGCCAAAGGATATGCTTCCGTTGCCTATGGATGGCAACGCGATGACTATTTCCCCGATAATACTGTGGATTTCGCCAACGCCGAGAAAGACCGGAGCTACTACCGCATAGCGGTGCTGAAGGCAGGTATCGAACTCAACACGCTCAACGACCGTATGTATCCATCCGAAGGACGGCAATGGGAACTCAATTTCTCTGTCGCCCATGAAGACAGCCGTCTGAAGGCTGCCACTCCGCGCTTGTCTGAGCCTTGGTCTGATCATTATCGTGGAAGTGTAAAGCTTCTGTGGCGTCATTTCTTCCCGATTCACCATCATTTCCGGCTCGGGGCACATGTGGAGGGGCTGGCCACATTCCAGAATCTATATCAGAACTATACTGCCACAATGGTGCACGCCGCCTCTTTTGCCCCCACACCCTCCACACGCAATTATTTCAATCCGGCTTTCCGCAGCGACAACTACGGGGCCATAGGTCTTATCCCTATCTGGACTCCCTTCAGCAGGGCGCAGCTCAGGGGTGACTTCTATGGTTTCTGTCCCGTGCGCAATGTCGCTGCCGACAGCAAAGGTCTGGCTTACTACGACGGCTGGATGCATAATCCACAATTCCTTGGAGAGATTTCCGCGGTCTACAATCTCCCGTTCGCAAGCATATCCTTCTACGTCAACTATCTCTCCTCCCCGTCAGACAACTGGAATTTCGGCATCAATCTCGGCCTCTTCTTCCAGGCCCCGAGACTCCTCCACTGATCCCCTTCACTCTTCACTCTTGACCCTTCACTCTTCACTCTTGACTCTTCACTCTTCACTCTTGACTCTTCACTCTTCACTCTTCACTCTTCACTCTTGCCCCTTGACTCTTCTCACAAAGTTTATCAAACCCCGGAGTCGTCCATATGGTGGAATCCGAAAGTATCAGCATCCCCTCGAGTCTCAGGGACGCGAGCATCTCTTTTGATTTTGCGCTGCCCGAGGCCATGCAAGCCGTGGCGGCCGCGTCTGCCTCCATGGCCGTGGGGGCAATGACCGTGGCGCTTATCACATCGGTCTGCACAGGGCGTCCCGTCAGTGGAGATATGGTATGCCCGAGAGTCTTGTTTCCTTGCTTGTGGAAATTGCGGTAGTTGCCCGATGTGGCGATTCCCGCGTCGTTGACCTCGATGACTGTCACAGCGTCGTGGATCTCCTCTGTGGCCGACTCTACAGGCCGGTCGATCGATATCCTCCATCCCCCTCCGCGCGGGCTCATGCCACTTGCGGCTATCTCTCCTCCGATTTCAATCATATAGTCGTTCACTCCGTTGCGCGCGAGCATAGTCCCGATCGCGTCGCAGCCGTATCCTTTCGCTACTGCTGAGAAATTGAACTGGGTCCTGATATCCTCTTTCACGAGATAATCGCCCGACAGATGCGTCTTGCCTATTCCTGTGAATCGGAGAATGCTGTCCACGGCCAGAGTGTCGGCAGTCATCTCATGTCCCGGTCCGAATCCCCAGGCGGTGATCAGTGGCGACAGGGTGGGGTCGAACATCCCTCCGCTTGCCGTGTTGACCAACTGCGACATTGTGTAGACACTGCGGAAATGCGAGTCTATGGCTGTGGAGTCAGTGATATTTACCCGGCTCACAAGCGATTCTCCGTCGAACACGTTAAGACTTTTTCCTATTTCCTCCAGCACCTTGAGTACGGAATCCTTCAGTTCGGGTGCCCCCTTATAGGTGATATGGTATGTCGTGTTCCATACCATTCCCTGTTCCATCTGCCAGCCGTTACCTCCGGAGCATGATGTGCATGCGGCGATCGCCGCGACGATTACAGCCGAACAACAGGAAGATATCACGTTTTTTTTCGTCATATGTGATTAAAAAATTAGAAAGATTATGAAAAATCACGACAAAGTTAGTTAAATCCGATTAAAATCACTATTTTTGACCCGTCAATTAAGAAGCCTTTTTTAAGGGCAACAATAATTATCAGAATTATGAAAGAATCGTTTTTATTTCTCGCCGACGGTTTTGAGGAGATAGAGGCGCTCACGGCAGTCGATGTGCTTCGCCGCGCCGGTATAGATGTGAAGACCATATCCATAACGGCAGCGCTGCAGGTCACAGGCGCTCATGGCGTCACAGTCAATGCGGATCTTCTCTTCGACAATACACTCTTCTCCGATCCCGAATGGCTGATACTTCCCGGAGGCATGCCCGGCGCCGTCAACCTTTACGAATGCGCTCCCCTGCAGGGACTGCTTCGGCGTCAGGCTTCCTCGAAGCACGGACGGATAGCCGCCATATGTGCCGCCCCGGCAGTAGTGCTCGGACAGCTCGGTCTTCTCGAGGGACGCAAGGCGACATGCTATCCCGGCTTCGAGAACCTTCTCAAAGGCGCGGAACACGTTGAGGCTCCCGTCACTGTCGACGACAGATATGTGCTCGGCAACGGACCTTCCAACGCTTTGTTGTGGTCTCTCAACATCGTGAAGGCTGCCCGCGGCCTGGAGACTGCGGAGAATGTGGCTGGTGGAATGCTTTATTATCCTAATATCAGCAATTCGCTGAGCAACTTCTTCGGTTGATATAGAATTGTTTTCATCATTGCCGGGTCGCGGGTCTGCCGGACGCGCGACCCGGGCCTGATACATCATGGGCGACACATATTACACAATACTCAGGGAAGGGGAGGGGCAGTTGCGGGAGAAGATGAGCCGTTTCATCTCTTTCGCGCGCAAAGTCTCCACGGCCGAGGAGGCCCGGGCCATTGTGAAGGGATATCAGAACGAGTATCACGATGCGCGCCATGTCTGTTGGGCATATATGCTCGGCGCCGGGCGCTCTGAATGGCAGCTCAACGACAATGGCGAGCCTTCCGGCACAGCCGGGAAGCCTATCCTTGGCCAGATCAACAGCAGGGAGCTTACCGATGTGCTTGTCGTGGTCGTGAGATATTTCGGTGGCATAAAGCTCGGCACCCCCGGTCTTATAGCGGCCTATAGGGAAGCTGCATCGCTTGCCCTCGACGACGCGGGTGTGCGGGAGATGCACTCCATGAGGGAGATCTCTATCACTTTCCCATATATGGCGGCCGACGGAGTGATGAAAGTCGTGAAAGGCGGAGAGGTGGAGGTGCTCTCCCGTAGTTTCGACAATACCTGCGGTATGCGCCTGCGTTTCCGCGAAGACCATGCGCCCGAGATAATAGGACGCCTGACATCGCTATCCGGAGTCTCCATGGCTGACTGAGAGGCTCCGCTGCGAGAATGTGATGCTTTACGCGTGATAACGGCCATGAAACCTCCGAATACGCCCTCCGGAGGAGCCAAATCATTGCTATTCCGATAAAAATAGGCAAAAAATGGGGATTTTTCTTAACATCTTTTTATAGAATGAAAAAAAATTCCGATATTTGCACCGCCAAACGTGGAATGCCGTCTCAGGACACCCCGTTTGATTAATGTTTAGAGATAAAAAGTAAAACAAAACAATGACAAAAGCTGAGATAGTAACAGAGATCTCCCGCGCCACAGGGCTTGAGAAAGCTGCGGTCCTGGCTACAGTGGAGAGCTTCATGGATGTTGTCAAAGAGTCCATGGCCGGAGGCGAGAACGTGTATCTTCGCGGTTTCGGAAGTTTTATAATCAAGACAAGGAAAGAGAAGACCGGACGTAACATCACAAAGAACACGTCTGTGATCATTCCCGAGCATAAGATCCCCGCTTTCAAGCCCGCCAAGGTTTTCCTCGAGCAGGTGAAGTGAGAGTCGCGGAGCCCCTCCGGGCTCATCCAGGAGATTAAGACCTCAATATATTAATTTAACCATATCATTAACATTATGCCAAGCGGAAAGAAAAGAAAAGGCCACAAGATGGCCACCCACAAACGCAAGAAAAGACTCAGAAAGAACCGTCATAAGAAGAAATAAGTAAATCCTGACATAGCGTCGTGGATTTATTCCGTTACCTGACGGTCTGAAAAGGAACAAACGGAACTGGACGGAGCGTTTCCGTCCATGAATGTTTGTTCTTTTTGTTTTATCAACCGGCGGCCGGCATGATTGCCGGCTTTTGCCGGATGAATGGGTTAACTCCATCAATCATTATGAAAAGCGAATTAGTAGTAGACGTACAACAGAAAGAGATCTCGATCGCGTTGCTCGAGGACTCCAGGCTCGTCTCCCTCCAGAAGGAAAGCCGCAACATAGCTTATGCTGTCGGCGATCTCTATCTGGCGAAGGTCAAGAAGATAATGCCCGGACTCAATGCCGCGTTTCTCGATGTGGGCTACGAAAAGGATGCTTTTCTTCATTATCTCGATCTTGGGCCTCAGTTCAGCACCTACAGCTCATTCCTGCAGGAGGCTATGGCCGACAAGAAAAAGATCCCGAACATCTCGAAGTTCAAACTTGAACCTGATATTCCCAAGCAGGGCACTATCCAGAACGTGCTCCAGCCCGGTCAGCTCCTGCTCGTGCAGATAGCGAAGGAGCCGATCTCTTCAAAAGGACCGAGGCTAACCACGGAGATTTCCTTCACAGGCAGGTTCATGGTGCTCATGCCTTTCGGCGACAAGATCTCGATCTCCCAGAAAATCAAATCGACTGAGGAGAAGATTCGTCTGCGCCAGCTGATTGGAAGTATCAAGCCGAAAGGATTCAGTGTGATAGTAAGGACTTCTGCCGAAAACAAGAGAGTGGCCGAACTCAACAACGAGATGCGTACTCTCGTGAAATGCTGGGAAGACTCGATAGCAAAGATGCAGAGGAGCCAGCCTCCCATGCTCATCTTTGAGGAAGACTCCAGGGCCGTGAGCGTCATAAGGGATATTTTCAGCCCTAATTTTGAGAATATCTACGTCAACGAGGCCGAGACTTTCTCTCAGATCCAGAATTATGTGGCCCTCATCGCTCCGGAGAACAAAGATATCGTGAAGCTCTACGGAAAGGATGTGCCCATATTCGACCATTTCAACATCACCCGACAGATCAAGAGTTCTTTCGGAAAGACTGTATCGTTCAAGAGTGGTGCGTATATCATCATTGAGCATACTGAGGCTCTGCATGTGATCGATGTCAACTCGGGCAACAGAAGCAAGGCTTGTCCCGACCAGGAGTCGAATGCACTCGATGTCAATCTGAAGGCGGCCGACGAGATTGCCCGGCAACTGAGGCTCAGAGATATGGGCGGCATCATCGTGATCGATTTCATCGACATGAACAAGGCCGAGCACCGACAGACCCTCTATGAGCACATGCGCGAGGTGATGGCCAACGACAGGGCACGCCACAATATCCTTCCCCTCAGCAAGTTCGGACTCATGCAGATCACGCGCCAGAGGGTGCGCCCGGCTCTCGACATCACCACAAGCGAAACGTGTCCCTCGTGTTTCGGAAAAGGTGAGATCCAGCCGTCGTTGCTTTTCACCGACAAACTCGGGGAGAAACTCGACTATCTTGTCAACAATTTGAAGGTCAAGAGATTCAATATGTATCTCCACCCTTATGTGGAAGCTTATGTGAAAAAAGGGGTATTCTCGCTCTATGGCAAATGGCGCAGGCGCTTCGGGCGCTCGTTCAAGGTCATTGCCGACGAATCGCTCGCCTACCTGCAATATAGGGTGATCGATGACTCCGGGAAGGAGATCGATCTCAAGGAGGAGAGCGACTTCAGCAGCAACCAGTCAAAATCCCATGCCAGACAGAAAAACCGGGAAAAAGAAGAAAAGGATTCCTGAAAGTATCCGTAAGGCCGCCGTGGCGGCGGCTTGATAAATCAGAGACAATCAGAAAGGGAGACGATCCATCGGAATCGCCTCCCTTTTTTCAGTAGGTGCATCTGTATAGCTCCCCTCTTTGTCATTTCGGACCGGCGGGGAGATGCTCAAGCCAGTATTTGGTCATGGTCTTGCGTAGATGGAGCGTCGTGCCCTCTCCCTCGTAGATGCCGTGCGTGCGGTTGGGATAGCTCATCAGGCTGAAGGTCTTCCCGTTTTTCACCAGTTCATTGATCAGCATCTCGCAGTTCTGGTAGTGCACATTGTCGTCGCCTGTGCCGTGGATAAGGAGCAGCTCTCCCTCCAGGCCGGAGGCATAGCTGATCGGGCTCCCTTTACGGTAGCCTTCCGGATTGTTCTGAGGAGTATCCATGTAGCGTTCCTGATAGATTGTGTCGTAGGTGCGCTGGTCAGCCACGAAGGCTATAGCGATGCCGGTGCGGAACACGCCAGGATAGCGGAACATGCAGTTGAGTGTCTGGCTGCCTCCTCCGCTCCAGCCTGTGATGCCTATCCTTTCCTTATCAATGAAAGGATACTGGCGTGCGAGGTCGCGTATGCCGTTGGCCTGGTCTTCCGATGCGAATGTCCCCACTTCCCCGTAGATGCATTTCCTCCAGTCGCGTCCCCGGGGAGATTTGGCACCCCGGTTCTCGATGCTTACCACTATATATCCGAGGTTGGCGATATATTGGTTCCAGAGATCGCCGTTGTTCCATACATCCTGTACCGTGGCGTTGGCAGGCTCGCCATACACCTCCACAATCACCGGATACTTCTTCGTGGGGTCGAAGTCCTTGGGCTTGATCATCCAGGCGTCGAGCATAAGGTCGCCTGACTTTACTTTCACGAATTCCTTGGGATTGAGGCCGAGAGAGGCATACTGTTCTGTGGCCTTGGCGTTGTCTTCGATTGTCCTTACTGATTTATGTGCCGGGAATGAAACCATGTCGATCTTCGAGGGGGTGGAGGAGTTGCTGAATGTGTGTACCGCCCATTTTCCTGTCGGCGACATGTTGTAGCGGTGCTGGCCGGCCTGATCGGCAGGACTGAGCCTTTTCGCTGTGCCGTTGCCGGCAAGCGGTGCGCAGTAGAGATATCGCTGCGTGTAGTTGTCGGGGGAGGCTATGAAATACACCAGTCCTTTTTTCATGTCGGTGCCTACGCCATTTATATAGTCGTAGTCTCCCTTGGTGATCGGCACTACCTTCTTGCCGTCGCGGCTCACGCGATAGAGATGGCGCCAGCCGTCGCGCTCGCTTTCCCATGTGAACCAGGTGTTGCCGTCGAGCCACATGACATCGTCATTGGTCTCAACCCATGCCTTCGGATCGCTGTCGGTGAAGATATGCGTCGGCTTTGATTCCCCGATGCGGCATACCCACACCTTGTTGGTGTTCTGCTGGCGGTTCATCTGCTGTATGAAGAGCTCTTCGCTTTCAGGTATGAACTCCATGCGCGGTATGTAGTTCTCGCGCATGTCGCCGGGTATTTCCACCCATGTAGGCTCACCCCCTTTTGCTGAAATATAACCGACTTTAACGGCGGAGTTCTTCGACCCGGCCTTGGGGTAGGGGAAGTGTATGATTCTCGGGTAGATGGAATCTGTGTAGTTGATCATGTCGAAAAATCCGGTGCCGTCCGTATCGCTGCGCCAGAAGGCTATCGTTTCTCCGTCAGGACTCCAGCGGAAACCGTCGCGGCAGGAGAATTCCTCCTCATAAACCCAGTCGAAAGTGCCGTTCACGATCTTCTCGTCACCGTCGTGAGTAAGCTGTTTGATATCGCCTGTCGCTATATCCTCCACATAGAGGTTGTTTTTCGACACATAGGCCACTCTTGCGGCGTCGGGAGAGAATTTCGCGAACATCAGCGATGATTCCGGAAGACCTTTGCCGAGCTGACGCAGGTCGCCGCTTTTGAGATCGAGCACCCAGTAGTCGCCGCGTGTATCGTAGCGCCACACTCGTCTCGTGTTATTGTAGACAAGGAGTTTGTTGTTGTCGTTGCTCCAGGAAATGCTTCTGATCGGGATATGCTTCCCGGTCTTTTTGTCGATAAACATGCGGGAGGGCACAATCACCTCTCGCTTGTTATCTTTGGCGCGGTAGGCCACGATGTCGCGGCCTTTCCCCTCTGCGTCAGGCTCTATGCGCGAATAGCGTTCGCCGTCTTTCAGCCAGTTCACGGCTCCGGCGCCGCGTGTCTGGATCAGCGAGCCGTTTACTACGTCTTCAAGATAGAGTCCTCCTTTTTTTGCCTCTGTCGATTTGGCGAAGGGATCGGAATCCGTTTCAGTACGGTTTTCCCATGGCATAATCTGCGCCTGGGCCGGCAAGAATCCCGCTAACGAGAGCAGGGCTCCCCCGATGAGATAGGTCAGTTTCATTCCCATTGAAGATCTTTTAAGTGTGTTTCAAGGTTTATCCCACAAATTTAATCAAAAATCCCGACATCCCCTCTCTCTGTGCGCACAAATATTCACTCTATTCACTCTCTATGTTTTTCTTACTTTCCCGGAGTATGCATTGTCATATTATTTGCCACAAAATTTGCAAACCATCATTTGATAATAATACAAAAAGGAATCTTTTACTTGTTACGAAATTTTTTCAACACTTAGATATTCTCTGATGTGAAAATTTAAAGTGTAAATTTTGTTATTACAATAAAATAATCTATTTTTGCATAAAATAAGGTAATGTGTATGAAGGCGAGTATCATCAACCAGCTGTCCGAATTTTTCTCGACGCAACCCGTTGAGAAGGCATGGATTTTCGGTTCATACGCACGTGGAGAAGAGACTTCAGACAGTGATCTGGACATAATGGTAAGCTATATCCCTGGTAAATGTCCCGGAATATTAGGAATTTGCCGAATAATTGATAGCCTCCAGACCATGCTCGGAATAAAAGTAGACCTCGTAGAAAGAGGCACTCTCTACCCAAGGGTCGAAAAGGAAGTTGAAAAACAAAAAATACCTATATATGAGATAGGAGCTTAGAGATCCTTTGCGTCTTGACCATATTAAAGATGCCATCGAAAGACTCATAGAATTCGACAAATCATGTAAGTTGGAGAATATCGCGGAAAAAGACCTGCGATATTATGGTGTTGTGAAGCTTTTAGAGATTATTGGTGAAGCCGCATATAAACTAACAAATGAATTTAAGATATCTCATCCTGAAACTCCTTGGAAGTTTATCGTAGGAATGCGTCATGTTCTTGTGCATGGTTATTTTCAGATCAGTAGAGCGAATGTAATACAGACCATACGTGAGGATCTTCCACTACTTCTCGAACAGACCGAACGTTATTTGCAGGAATTTGATAACTAACAGTATACTTCATATACATTGAAAGTATGCAATCTTTTCTAATGACTGGGAGGGTGTCCTGTGCCGCGCGAAACAGTTTGTCTCCAATCCTTAACCCCTCAACTCTCAACTCTCAACTTTAAACTCTCATCTATCAACCCTTACGAATGGAGGTCTTTGCGGTAGCGGAGCGGTGGAACGCCAACCCGTCGGCGGAACATGCGGGCGAAATGGTTGGGATAGGCGAAGCCGAGCTCTTCGGCGATGTCGTTTATCGACAGGGAGGTGTCGGAGAGAAGTCTTTGAGCCGCCATGATGAGCTTCTGCTGAAGATACTCCTGCGCGGAGATATGTAGCTCACGCTTTATGATGTCGCCGAAATAGTTGGGAGAGAGATTAAACTGCGACGCACACCATGCCACCGTTGGCTGCCCTTTCTGTGCCGGCAGACCGCTTGAGAGATAGTTGTCGACCATATTGTCGAGACGCTCAGCCAGCGAGGCACCCGGACTGACACTGTGGGAGAACTGCCGCTCGTAAAACCGCTTGAAATAGCTCAGCATCTGCCCGATGCCGAGGCGCAGCAGCTGGTCGCTCATATAGTCGCGGTCTGATTTCAGTTCCGCAACGAGATTGCTGAAACAGTTGATGATGATGCCGCGTTCCACAGGGGTAAGTCCCATGGCCTCGTCCACATCCGATGAGAAGAAATTGAACATGTAGAAATCGCGTCCGAGACCGGTTTTCTCCAGTAGTTCCGGCCGGAAAGCGAGCATCCATCCTGCCGGATGCACGGTGTGGTCGAGATCCATCCGGACTTCCTCTCCGGGACGCAGCGAGAAAAGGGTGTTTGCCTTGTAAGATATAGTGCGACCACCTTTGTGGAGAGTGCCGAAAGCATCGTCCATCAGTACTACGCAATACATCCCGAAATCCGTGGGCCCGAAGATGGAAAGATCGGCACGCGACAGTTCGCCGACTCCGATAAGGGGATGGTCGGTGGCCTGACGGAAGTATGTGTTGAATTCGTCTATACCGCTCACGAGCCGTGCAACGGTAGTCCTTGAGGTTATTGTAGGCGAGGATGTCATAGTTTAAAAAGATTGCTATATCTGAAAAACGTTGATATTGGTCGGTAATTGTGGTATAAAATCTCTTGATAAGTAATTTTGGTAGATTAATAAGTAAATAGGTTAGTAGTATGATGACTTGCATAGGATAATTTTGCGGCACTTTTTCGATAAAAACCTAAAACTTCATACTTAAACTCATGGCAGTAAAATTTTACAAACAGGAAAATCAGGTGCCCTTGGAGATGCACAAGGTCAGGGTGGTGCAGAAACTTCATCTCCTTCCCGTGCAGGAACGTCTGCGTGCAATCCAGGACGCCGGCAACAATACATTCCTCCTTCAGAACAAGGATATCTATATGGATATGCTTACCGACTCCGGAGTCAACGGCATGTCTGACCTCCAGACAGCCGCCATGTCGATGGCCGACGATTCATATGCCGGCAGCGAGACTTTCAACAGGGTGAAGAAAGCTGTGAAAGAGGTGTTCGGTACGGACAATGTGCTCCCTGCACATCAGGGGCGCGCCTGTGAGAATATCCTCGCGGAGGCATATGTGAAACCCGGCATGGTGGCTATCATGAACTTCCATTTCACCACTACCAAAGCCCACATCACAAGACTTGGCGGTGAGGTGATTGAGGTCGTCAACCGCAAGGGGCTTCTCCCTCAGAGCGATGATCCCTTCAAAGGTGATTTCGACCTCGATGAACTGAAAGCAACTATCGAGAAATACGGTCCTGAGAAGGTGGCGTTCGTAAGAATAGAGGCCGGCACTAACCTTATCGGCGGTCAACCTGTATCTCTCGAGAATATGCTTGCCGTGGCCGACATATGTCACAAGTATGGCGTTAAATCCGTGCTCGACGCATCGTTGCTGCAAGACAACGTCTATTTCATGAAGACACGCGAGGCTCAGTGCAAGTATATGTCGACGAAAGAGATCTATCATCTCCTCGCTGCCAAGTGCGACATCGTCTATTTCTCGGCCCGCAAGCTCGGATTCGCCCGTGGCGGTATCATCACCAGTGTAGATCCGAAATACACCAACGAGATGATGGAGTATATTCCTCTTTATGAGGGCTTCCTGACCTATGGTGGTATGGAGGTGCGGTCGATGGAGGCACTCGCGCAGGGCCTTTACGAGAGCCTCGATATGGAATACATCAACCAGGGTCCGGAGTTCATCGCCTATCTTGTGAAGGAACTTTATGACTACGGTGTTCCTGTCATTACTCCCGCCGGCGGTCTGGGAGCACATCTAAATTGCTCCGAGTTCGTGCCCGATATGCCTCACGACCAGTATCCGGCTGCCGCTGTCGGAGCCGCCCTATACATCGCCGGAGGTATCCGTGGCATGGAACGCGGCACCGTATCCGAGCAACGAGAGCCTGATGGCACTGAGCGTTTCGCCGAACTTGAGCTCCTGCGTCTTGCAGTGCCCCGTCGTGTCTACACTCTCTCGCAGATAAAATATGTGGCCGACAGGGTGAAATGGGTGTGGGACAACCGTGCGCTCATCGGCGGCCTGCGCTGGACTATGGAGCCGAAGGTGCTCCGTTTCTTCTTTGGTCGCATGAAGGAGATCGGCCACTGGCAGGAAGACCTCGTGACGAAATTCAAGGAAGATTTCGGCGACTCCCTCTGACTCGCCTGAACATCCGCTGACACGCATAAATGATTGGACATCGGGAGCGATACCCGGTGTCCTTTTTCTCACTTGTTTAACTTTGGTGTGCGCGATTTTTGCTCACCACTCGTATTATCTTTGTCGCCAAGAGCTAAAGGCTCGAAAATTATTCGTAATTTTGCACTTACAGCGTACATCAATCTGTAAATGACCTGAACAACATCAAAGACATACGGCGCGAGCCGAAAATCCTTTTGAAACTTCTTGGTAGTCGCACAGGTTTTGGTCGGCCTTCAGATACTACGAAGAAGTTTTTCTTTGTATAAAAAAATGAAAGCGTCCGAAATTCAAGAGTTATTCAATAGTTTTGAATCCATCGCCATCGAATATGATGGCGTTGAATGTTGGAGTGCAAGAGAACTATCTTTGGCTTTAGGTTATTCGCAGTATCGTAACTTCCTTCCTGTCATAGATAAAGCCAAAGAATCCTGCTCAAACGCCGGGGAATCAGAGTCTGACCATTTTGCGGACGTCCGCAAAATGGTCAGACTCGGCTCAGGTGCTGAACGTCAAATAGATGATGTCATGCTGACTCGCTATGCATGCTATCTTATCGCGCAAAACGGCGACCCACGCAAATCAGAAATTGCTTTTGCTCAGAATTACTTTGCAGTCCAGACACGCAGGGCCGAAATAGTCCATCAACGGCTGCTTGATTATGAGCGCGTACAAGCTCGTTCCAAACTCGCCGAAACCGAGCACACCCTTTCGGGAGTGCTTTATGAACGTGGCGTGGACTCCAAAGGCTTCGCCATTATCCGCGCCAAAGGTGACCGTGCATTGTTCGGACTTGACACAGCCATGATGAAACGCCGTGTCGGAGCACCCGAAAAAAGACCGCTTGCCGATTTTCTCTCAACGATAGCTATTAAGGCAAAAGACCTCGCCGCCGAAATGACTTCCGTTAACGTTCAGCAAAAAGACCTGCACGGTCAGATTGGCATTGAGCGTGAGCATATCGACAACAATAGCGCAGTCCGCAACATGTTGTTGGACCGCGGCATCCGCCCGGAAGCATTGCCACCTGCCGAGGACGTGAAGAAAGTGGAGCGTAGGTTAAAATCCGACGAGAAGAAAATTCTCCCCAAGAAAAAGAAATAATCACAAAAATTGCGATTGTCTAATGTCTTCACAGTTCAACGCATTTGAAGAGGCTCTCGACTTCTCTTTCTGGAGGGAGATATGCGAGAAGCAGGGCACGCTGCGCCATTTCCGGCGCGGAGAATACTTTGTACGCACGGGCGAAGTTCTCAGAAATGCCGGATGGATTGTGTCAGGCGGTTTCAAGCACTCGCTGATTGACAATGACGGCAATGCCAAGATAGTTGGTTTTGTATTCGAGGGGTCGGTTCTCGCCAACTATATCAGCTCGATGCACGGCAAGAAGATTCCTACCGACATCATAGCCCTTGAGGATTCAGATGTTCTTGTCATACCTTCTTCACTGATTCGTGAGAGGCTGATGTTTGATCCCACTCTCTACATCAAGGTCTTGGATGCCCTGTTTGAGCAGGCATACGAACAGGCGCTCAACAGCTACCGTTCCACTCCCGAGCAACGCTACCGCCAGTTACTTGCGCGTTATCCGCGACTGTTTGATCTGGTCTCACTCGGAGAGATTGCCACCTATCTCAATATCTCCCGCCGCCAGCTCCATCGCTTTCGCGAAACCATAGCTGCAAACATTCCTGACGAGGAAAAATCGGCGGATTAAAGCTCAGAAAGGCTATTTTTTTCTGGCAACTGTGACAAATGTCACAGCTTTTGTCATTTTTACTCTGTATCTTTGCTGTCTGTCTTGATGATTTGTCAACGCGCACCGGTTGCGCCGAGTTGCGCTTCAAGCAGACTCGCGAATATTTCATATTTGCAAGATAAAACGGCCCGAAAGATATGGAGAATAAGATAGAAAACTTCTTCTTTGCCGGAAACGCGGTGAGCGGCGAACCTGATTACGGGCTTGCCGAGACTTTCGTGCGCACCGCCGAGGCATTTGCCAACGCCACTTATCAGAGCGTCTATATAATCGACTACTTCCGCAAAAATTTCCTGTATGTCTCGCCAAATCCGTTATTTTTGTGCGGAATGTCGGCAGAAAAGGTAAAAGAACTCGGTTATCAATTCTACCTTGATCACTTGCCTGCCGATGAAGTTGCAATGTTGCTTGAGATAAATCAGGCCGGATTCTCTTTCATCAACAAGGTTTCTCCCGCCGAGAGAAAGAGATACACTATCTCCTATGATTTTCATATCATCAACGGACATGACAAGGTTCTTATAAACCATAAATTGACCGGATTCGCATATCAGCCTGACGGAAGTGTATGGCTGGGACTTTCCGTAGTGTCTCTATCCACCCACTCCAATGCCGGACAAATCACAATGCACTGCCGTGGTAAGAGGGAATATTGGGAATATGACATGCAATCACATAAATGGGAGATACATGATACCCCTGTCTTGAACGAGACGGAGAAGGAAATACTTACCCTTTCAATACAAGGATTGACAATCAACGCCATTGCCGAACGTGCCCACCTCGCCGTTGACTCCGTGAAATCCGCCCGTCGCCGTCTGTTTGAGAAACTGGAGGTCAGCAACATTTCCGAGGCCATCTCTTACGCAACCAACTACAAACTGCTTTAATTGACATCGTTGGCTATGGTCGAGAGGTAGAATTTCGGATAAGTCTTGACTTTATTCCCGGCTATCATTGCGACAAGTAAATGGGCAACCATCGCGGTCATGGTGTATTCACCGATAGAACTTTTTATTTCAGGCGAAGCAATCCATTTGCGGGCATCATCTATCCATTCGTTATTCTGAATGTTCCAGAATTTGCTATAATCGCTCGTGTAATCAATCATGGATCTGACCGTATCGTTACCAGCCTTATCCTCTACAAAATGTGGTAATCTTTTTTCTGGAGGTATAATTACGGCACAGGCTCCGATTCCGAAATTGAAAGCGCAGATTACTGGAATATCTATTTGACGATAATAGGCTATAACTGCTTTGCAATCATTTTTTTCAGTGCAGGTGCAAATAACTACATCACATAATGGCTGTTCGGGATATTCGGATGCTAATACAATGTCAACAAAGCCAAGCCGTTTTATTGCCTCTGCTATAAGCTCAACTGCCATATTGCCGATTATAGCCACTTTTGTATCTGTGATTCTCTGTCTCAAAACGGTTGATAGACCTCCGGATTGTTCCATATTCTTAATTGTTTGAGGCAAAATTACCCTATTGGCATCGATTTTCATGCACACTTTTGTGTGCAAATCCTCCTGTCGTATATAAATGCACACTTTTGTGTGCAAACATTGTGTTTTTATCTCAGTAATTTTGCAATACAAAATCATTATGAAATTATCCAAGGGTTTTTGAAACTTATGTTGTCTACGATAGCAAAGGGCCCGGGCAAATATTAAATGTAAATTAAAGAAAAATGAAACAACGTAGTTTAATCTTGCTGATGTTATCAGTTGCCGCTTTGGTATTTATAATCTCATGCGGAGCCGAATCAGATAAACGTAAAATTGAGAATACCATGCGTGAGTACGTGGAAAGTGGCCTCAATGAAGATGAGACATTCAACTTCGTGGGTCTCTCTAATCACCGTGATACTGTGTTTATGGGTGTCAATCGTCCATGTGTCGGTGTGATATACACCATAGCCAACAGTTCTTCTGGTGAAAAGACCAGGCATTATGCGGATGTAATCTTTTCCGAAGATTATGGTAAGGCAATATCTGTAAAAGAACTTGACTTTGATCCCATTGATACGGTAAAGGACAAAGTCAAAGGAGAATTAAAGTCTAAAATCCGTGAAAAACTTATAAACTAAACCAAACCTTCTTTAAGGGTAACGAACATTCAGTGAATATGAAATTTTTACATATATCAATTGTTTTGTTGCAGAGTGCTTTTGTAACAGTCGCACAAGAACCGGCGGATACAGTAGCAACGCAACAGTTGCGGGAAATTGTGATTCAAGCTCCTAAGGTGATACACAAGGCTGATATGGATATCTATCATCCTTCTAAAAGTGCGGTGGACAATGCAAAAAATGGAGTGCAGCTACTTTCCAATCTTATGATCCCATCACTTTCGGTGAGCGATGCTCTCGGTACCGTCACTTCTGCCGGGCAATCCGTACAGGTACGCATCAATGGACGTGTTGCCTCGGTGGATCAGGTGCGGAATCTTCTACCGTCATCCATCAAACGTGTTGAATGGATAGAGAATCCAGGACTTAGGTATAATGGAGCTAATACCGTACTCAATTTCATAGTTGCCAACCCCACTGTAGGTGGTTCGTTGATGCTCTATGCCACACAAGCTCTGAATATGGCATGGGGTCAATACAATCCAAGTGTAAAATTCAACTTCGAACATTCGCAGATTGAAATAGGCGGAGGCTATAAGTTGACGGAAAATCTAAAGACTCACCGTGACTATAAGGAAACTTTTACCTATCCCGACGGAAGGCAACTGATTCGTGATGAGAGATCACTTGGAGGACGGATTGACAATTCCATAGGGAATGCGTGGGCTACTTACAACTATATCAAACCTGATACGACTGTGATTGTGGTGGATGTTCGGGGATTCTTCAAACCGACTAATAAAACTACATATTATGGCCTTATGTCCAATAATATTGAAGTGACAGATGTCTTGTTAACGGAGGTCAATGGTGATAAAGGCTCCCGTCCCGCTTTATCGGCCTATTGGGAGCAGCATTTATCCAAGCAACAGATGTTCGTGGTTGACTTCAAGACCCAATACTATATGGGCCGCACATTCTCTGACTATATCGAACAGATGCCTGAAACCTATGAATACCTTGCGAATATTCATACCGGTATCAAGGACCGTAACCAACTCTATGCCATAGAAGCCGATTATATCAAGAACTGGCGTAGTTCTCGTCTGACAGCGGGAGCATCCTATACAGCTAACCGCAACAAATCGATATATGAGAATCTTGGAGGCGCCGTGTTCCATCAGCGTCAGGACAGAGTTTATTTCTTCGCCGAGTATTTCCAGCGAGTCAATAAGTTTACTTTCACAGCTGGACTCGGTGCGCAGTACACCGAGTTTTTCTTCCGTGAGACAGGATTGGGAAGTCATTCATGGAATCTTCGTCCTCAGGCCGCAATTACTTATTCGTTGAATCAGAGGAATCAGTTCCGACTTAACTTCGAATCTTGGCAGTCCACCCCATCTCTGGCTGAAACCAATCCTACGGCGCAGCAGATTGATGGTTTTCAATGGCGGGTCGGTAATCCGGGAATCAAGACCTCAAACAGCTATATGCTGACATTGCGTTATAATTTTCAGATCCCGAGAGTCTACGGGCAGTTCGGGATGCGTGCCTATATGTCTCCCAATGCCATCACTCCCGTGCTGATGTGGGAAGACGAAAAACTTATAACAACCTACGAGAACAGCAGTGGCCTACAAAATATTTCACTTTTCTTAGCTCCTCAGATCGAGGTGGTTCCGGATTGGCTGACGGTAAGTGGCTACTTACAATGGCGTGCTGAGCGTATGCGCGGTACGGGGTATAATCTTACTAACGATGCCTGGAGTGGCAGTGCTTCAATGCAATTGCGACATTGGGGATTTACCCTCTCTGCACAATATACACGCGCCCAACGAGACCTGTGGGGAGAGAAGATATCATGGGGTGAAGACTTTAACTTTATCGACCTTACCTACAATTGGAAGCAATGGGCCTTCTCCGTAGGATGTTTGCTCCCGTTTGGAAGATATGACCAAGGTTCAGTATCTCTGAGTAAATGGAACACCAACGAACGTCATATGCGTACCGATTTTCGTATACCATACATTGGAATCAATTATAATCTACAGTGGGGACATCAGAAACGCAAGGCCAACAAACGTATCAACGTCGGCGGTGATACCGACCAGTCAACTGCCGGAGGTAGATAGTTTGGATAGGTACGGCAATACCGTCGTGCTTTTGTAAACAAGACTTAGAGCGCGTCTCTTAAAATCTCCTCTTTCATGCTTCAATTACATAACTCGTATTGAGGGGATGCTGAAAGAAAGTGAAGTGCAGAAATGGGCTGATGCCACTGAAAACAGAATTGGTAAAAAGGATAGGTTTTGTGTTCAATGACTCGGTAATAATGGCATCAATCGTCAACTGCCGTATCGAGAGCGTAAGTTTCGCTATCCACAATCCAGACAAACTCTGATGATCGAAATCTACACGACTCTGAAATAGAATAAAAACAGTTAATCATACAAATGAAGTACAGGCAGTCGATCTTGATGGTTGTCTGCCTGTATCTTTTCGAAGACAATCGGAGGCATATAGTTACATATAGTTTAAGCATGCATATATGAAGACATACAACCCCGGCAGCGATGTCGGGGTTGTATGTGATTTGTAATAATGGCTTGGCAAGAGTTTGTGTATTGTCGGGTTTATATCGGTGATTTTGATGATCACATTCCATCTCTCTTCAAGTTGAATCTCATTAAAGAGTTATTGTAATAGGAATGTTTGTGGTTTAATTAAATCATTTCAATTCCAAGTCATAGGACATGAAGCGCTTTCATAACGCTGATAGGCTCTTGGAGCAGTTGGGAGTTTAGAATTGCCAAACGGGATAGCTGAAAACCCTGGTCTCATTCCTCCTCTTATACCATACCGTTAATCCGATGGCCAAAAGTATGCTTAAGACACGAGCAATATTGGAAATAAGACCCCCGGCAGCTACTTCGGTACCCTCCATCGAGAATATGACCCAAGCACCATTCATCAGCATGTGTAGCCCGATAGGAACCCATAAATTGAAATTCCATTCCACATACATCCAACTGAAATACAAAGCACCTATAAACGTGACTCCAAAAGCGGCTAAAGCCGAAAGTGCATCATAACCTTGATAGAGATGTAATGAGCCAAAATATAGAGCCGGTAGGATTACAGCCCAGCTGAACCCAGTCTTGGCATATCTAAAAAGCAATCCGAACATAAAAGCGCGGCATATGAACTCTTCCTTAAAACCGGGAAGAATGCTTTTCTGCAAAAGCAAAGGAAATGTTAAATCAGAGTTTATTCCCCCGAAACACGGGAAGATTATATATAACGGGGCTACGCATAAAAGGGCTATTCCCAATCCTTTAATTATATTTTTATTCAGTCCGAGAAAAGAAAATATTTCTTTTGGCTTTATGACGAGGGCAGTTAATATGAGAACAGGGATTATGACAATTAAATCCCTGACAACTTTATTCAGCAGACTGCCTGATGTTATACCCAACAAGGATGTGATCTTCCATGCATTATTCCATAATAGCGCGATAATAACACTGGCTATGATAGAATAGAGTATCTTTGCAGATTTTGATTTAAGTTTAAGCATAAGACTATGAGTTAGTTTTCGACCGCAAAATTACTCATAATCTGATATCTGCGCAAGTTTATACATAGTAAATCCTTGCCGGATTCCGCATCAGACCCCAGGAAAAGAGAAAATGACTATCATTGAGCTGCTGAAGCAATCGCCACCAGGAGTATAATCCCTCCCGGTGGCGAATTTTTGATTTTGGTAATTTAACTCAACGACTTGTTGAGTTGAGTTCTTCAATGTTTATATGCGGAAATAACGCTTTCGTCTGTGCTTCATCAAGCATGACTGAACATGCTCCATTTTCAATTTTCATTTTTACAACAGGTGTTGACAACATTTGTCCGTTTACTATGATTGCAATTCTTTTTTCAAGATTATCACCGGTTATTTCAGCATATCTTGCTGTATCAGAGAGTGTGAATGGCATGGTTATCCCGTCATAATCAGGATAACGAAGTAGCTCGGAGATATGGACGGTTTCCTCCAAAAGACAAGGAGAGACCGTATCTATTACTCCTTCTCTTTCAGTTGTTGAGTAAACAGCGACAGATATGTCTTTGTCCACATTGACTTTAGCCGGCGTTTTTGCACTGCAGGCGATCGCAAGGATACCAATAAGACTTGCGGGTAGGAAAGAAGCGATTGAAATTCTTGGTCTCATATTTTTGAATTTTAGATTGATAACATTACAACTATTGCTGGGATATTATTGAAGATGTGCAGACCAACGCCCCACCAAAAACCAAGATTTACCCGGTAATAAGTTATTGCACATCCGGCAAAAAACGGCACGCTGATAACGCATAACATATAGGGGATAAGGGCATAATCATAATTAGAGAAAGCTATGAGATGGAGAAGTCCGAAGGCTATTGCTGTAACATAAATCGATGATTTGTAATATTTCTTTTTTTGTGAATTCCAGAAAGAATCAGTAGTGAAAAAATAGATTGAGGAAAACAATGCGACTATTGCGAACACACAAATAGAAACAATGGCGATAGAATGGGAATATAGATGTTGCCAAAGGATGTACGCAGGTATGGAGGATGCCGCCAATGCCACTTGCGATCTTTTGAAAGATAACCCAAGACGGAATATGCATTCTTCCAGTAATGGCGCGGCAATACTGACAGTCATCAATACATAAATAGACAATCCAATTTTCTTTGCAGTTTCAGGATTACCTATGAAGCTTGTCTGCGATTCCGGGTCGATACCACAAGTCTTATAGATGGCGACACATGCGATAATCAGAAGCATCGCGACAATCCGACTAATCAGCCAGAACAACAAACCATATCCCACAACCCATTTCTTAGAATGGATCCGGAAGTCGTCAGTACGCGAAAGAATGAATTTCATGGTTCTTTCTCCCAATTTACAAGGTTGTTAATTTGTTTGATATTATTCCTATACCACAGGTATTCAAGAGTAAATGCAAATATTGTTATGCCCCATGTAAAGAACATTCTCCATGTATGGATGAATAACGGATTTAGGGAGAGCCATATCAAAAGTGGAATTAAAACTACAGATATCGCAAGCTCCATATTGCGGTATAGTTTTTTAATCGATACAACGACGTTCAGAATCTCATTGTTTGGGTTCTCCCATAGATTAATCGCCCTAATGGAGCGGTAAATTCGGATACCATACAGATTAGTAACGATAATGGTTGCACAAAACACCGTAAGCCACCAATAAGGAAACTTCATAGGCGACCAAAGTGGACTTAAAGCCATAAGGATAAGACAAATCATAGTAATTATCCCTTCCCAGATGGCTCTTCTTAATAATCTTGATTTTATGTCATTTCTTTTTGTAAGGAATCCCTTTGCCATATCCTCACTTATCTGCGAGTCAATATGAGGCCTAACAGACTTCCAGGTTGTTCTTAAATCTTCAAGCTCCATAATTAAACCTCCTTTCTTGATGATATTTTCTCCTTAATACGAAATAGACGTGATGCGACAGTATTCCTTGGAATACCCATATTTGAGGCGATTTCTTCATAACTAAGCTCATCAAGCCACATTAATATCAAGGCTTTTTCCATAGGATTGAGTTGTGCAATTATAGCGTAAAGCCATTCTAACTTTTCCCTCAATGCTTTATCGTTTTCTTCCTGAAAATGAACAGAAGGAATTTGATCAAAAGAGACTGTTTTGACTTTTGGTGTAAACTTCTTTAAGGAAAACAGACAAGTGTTGATACATACCTTATACACCCATGTCGTTTCAGAACTCTCCTGTCGGAAATTACGATACCCTTTGAAAAGCGAAATCAAGACCTCCTGCCGTAGGTCCTCAAATGGCACTTCGCTTGTGGCATAAAAGAAGCAGACGCTGAAAATTATCTTTTCATGTCGTCCGACCATTGCGGTGAAAGATTTATTGTAGTCAGAATTATTCATCATCCGTTTCTCTTTACAAAGTTAGTTGCCATTTAATGAGAATAGTTCCCTCCTCTGGTGAAAAATAAGAAAAAGAATCGAATTATATGTAATAGACTGATAGCACATAGATAAAAATCTTGATATTTCACATCTATGTGAAAATATTGTCGTATATTTGCGTTGTAATTATAGGGACTATATATGAGTGAAGTAGAATTGGTTTTAGTCAACGATACAGACAAGTGTACCATTTACACTATTCAGTTCTCGGAAGAATCCGAGACTGAATATGAGCGTTTTTATTCCAAATTCATTGAAGACGCTCAATTAAATATGGATTTATTACGCATAGTGCAAATTTTAGATAAGATTGCCGATGAAGGAGCATTGGAACGTTTTTTCCGTCCCGAGGGCAAGATGCGTGATTCTGTGGTGGCTCTTCCTGTGCTTCGTTCAAAACTCCGTCTATACTGTCTGCGTCTCTCCGACAGGATTCTCGTTCTCGGCAACGGAGGTGTCAAAAACTCGCTGACATATGAGGAAGATGATTCGTTGCGTGGGTATGTTCTGACATTACAGAAATTTGAAGAACTGTTGAAGGAGGGGCAACGCGACGGAACCGTAACAGTAACATCCAAGACAATAGAGACCGATAAAACATTTAAGCTATGAAGGATATTAGAAACAGATACCGGGAAATGGTCAGACAGGTACCACCTGAAATAAAGGAAGAAATCAACCTGTCTTTCGCTATATCCAATAAAATCAATGCCCTTATGCAGGAGCGCGGACTTTCAAAGAAGCAGTTTGCCGACCAGATAGGTAAACGTCCGAGTGAGATAACCCGATGGCTGAGTGGACAACATAATTTTACGGTCTCCACACTTGCCATGTTGTCGGAATTTTTCGGCAAATCAATAATATCAGTCTGAATCATGGCCAACTTACTTTATGATTCCGTTATGTATTAGATTGATGCAAATATCATGTAAAACATATAAATGCCCAGTGACATTACCATACCGATATGAATGAGTCGGAAATATTCAACGACACCGAACGATCTCTAAACTGGATAAAATGGCAGAAAACTGTTGAAATGAAAAGGAATTGCATTATTATTTTTATCGCATTAATGGCGGCTACTGTATTGGCCTCCATTCCAACCCGTTATTATGTAGGAAAGATTGAAGTGCCGGAATCGTTTTGGAATCAGATGCCGGATAGCATTGATTACATTTCGAGTGAATTCAATTATGACACGCTGATTGTAAAAAGTAGAGAACTTCCGTTTACTCATTATATCGACACTGTTTCAATCCCCGGGAACTATGTGCTATCTATGCGGCCTCAGGAGGTGGTTGCTGAGTTGGAACATGCATTTTCAGTAGTTAATAGAAATCACCGGGAAAAGAGTTTATTGGTTTCAGTAGGAGAGTTGGCACCACAGATTCAGCTTTTGAGGTATAATGATAAAAGCTTTTCAGATAATATGATAATTCCTGGACATTGTTATTTGCTGTCATTCTGGGCTACATGGTGCGGTAATTGTCTGCAGGAATTACAACCGGAATACATTCCATCAATAGCAGAGAGGTTCAGTGACGATGTGTCTTTTCATTTTATTCCTGTTTGTATTGATGCCACAACTGATGATTTACACGTTTTCTTTAGTGGTCAATCGGGTGGTAAATGGGAGTATCTATCAGAGATTACTTATTTGGATACAGACCGGAAGGCTAATGAAAAGTATGGAGAAAGTGGAGTTTTGCCTTTGAATGTAATAATCGGGAAAGATGGGAAGATTCTATATATTCATTCCGGTGTCATTAATGACGAAAAGGGGTTGTCTGCATTATATGAGGTCATAAAGTCTGGCCTTTAATAGATAGTCTCCCTGACCCACAGTTTCATGATATATACCCTGTCGAGCCGACTGGGTATGTATGCCTGAGGAACTTTTGTCTAAAATACGGAGCCTTCGAAATAAAAATTGTGTTCGCAATGCAGTGTTTTTGCAATTTTGGTATTGTCTGTCTCCTTTTAGCGATAACATCCGTTTGGTGCGCAATGAATCGTCAGGTCCCATGTTCAAGGATGTGGTCTCCGAAGATGAGTTTGCACGCATTACACAATCCATGAACTCCGGTGAGGAAGTCTGCTATACGCTTATTCTTGCCAATGTTAATAAAAAGGGACTTCAAAAGGTGGAATTTACTATAAAAAAGCGTTAACTGTTACAAACTTATTCCACTTCGTCCTCTATCCATCTTCCTGTCATATCGGCCTCCCGCAACATCGCCAACCTCATTGAGTGTATGGCGATGTTTTATTTTATCAAAGAGTTAGTGGGTAGGCGGGTTTTTATGCGTGATTTTGATGATGTTTGCCGATAGACCCCCCCCGTTTGTTCTACATGCTAACGATGACGGTTTTATATTGGAACTCAATGACTTATGTGCCTATTAATCAAGATGTCCTATAATTAAGGGGCTTAAAATAAATAAAAATTTAACAAAAAATATATGCAATGTGCGGATATGTCAGAAATTTTATGTATCTTTGAGCCGATTTAACAACCGTTTTGCATAAAATGGTCTTTCAAACGATATCAAACTGACTTACATACCTCCAGACTTATGAAAAACTATCGAATAAAAATATTGGTTGGCTCAATAACGATACTGTTGTTTGGAGCCGGATATTCTTTTGCTGATAAAATCGTGTTAGAATATGATAAAGCCGGTAACCGTATAAGCCGAAAGCATGTTATTGACACAAGGTCTTTCGACCTTGAGAACAAAGAGAATCTACCAGGGAAAATGATTGATGAACCAGTATCTATCGAACAGAAATCTTTAGGAGGAATACTTGAGATTCAGATAAAGGACTTTAATCCATCGGGCAGTTGCTCTGCCGAGATATTTTCAATATCCGGTCGCCATATTGTTTCTGTACCTGTGAAAGAGACAAATGCAATTATAGACATAAGCTATTTAGACGAAGGAATATATATTGTTTCTATCAATTATAATGGGAACATCTATTCCTGGAAGATAATAAAATAAATACTATGATAAAGCCTACTCTATCATGAAAATATTACTGAATAAACTTGCTATAGTATTGATAGCGTCCTGCAGTGTTTCTTTCTGGTTATACGCGGAGAGACCATCTGTCATATCTTTAAATAGTCCCGACAGCACTCTTGATAAAAGAGATAAGTTCTCAGACTGGACAGATGAGGAGCTTAACCGCTATGAGGATTCTATCAAATCTGTTCTCTATCCTGTGCCGATTGTCGAATCAATTGATCCTGACAGTCTGAATATGCCATTGCCTAAAAGGGAACTTGGGAAACTACTCTCCAATAATTATGTGCCATCATCATATTCCATAGACAAGACAAAGGCTGTAGGTGAAATTTCAGTTATATCGGGCACTTCCCCTGACGGAGCGAAGACATATTGTGTTCCAATTGAGGCATATCCTGGAATTAACGGGCTTACACCCAACATTTCACTGAACTACAACAGCCATCAGCTTAACTCTGAAGTTTGTATTGGTTGGAGCATAGGTGGACTTAGTAAAATTGTAAGACGTGGTAAAAACCAGTACTATGATAGTAAAACGGAAGGTGTGGCTCTGGACAATAATGACTCTTTCTATCTTGACGGGATGCGCCTGATCAAGTTATATACAACAACGGAAAGCGTTGTATATCAATCTGAGCAGGGAAATGTCAAAGCGAAGGGCTATGTTTCAGGGAACACTATGAAGTATTTTGAGGTATTTTATCCGGATGGAACCAAGGGGACTTTCGAGACATCATCCAACACAAGCAATAAAATCACATATCCCATAACAAGTCTTAAGGATTTACATGGAAATATAATAACCTATACCTATGTAAATGGAATAGACAGACGGTATATATCGCAGATTACATATAACGGAGCTTCGATATCGTTCACATATGCCTCTTCCAGAGGGGATTCTTTCTTCTCGTTTTCCGGTGGATTAAAGGAAACCACAGATCGACAACTCAATTCAATCAGCTGTAGCCTGGGATCAACAGTCCTTTCTCAATATATACTATCATATGAAAGTGTTGGTAAGTTTAAAACATTGAAAAAGATTGTCCTGAAAGCGGGGGGACTGGAAGTCAATCCTCTGGTGTTCTATTACGGGGATGGCGCAAATGAAAAATCATACTCTACAAATGTTACTCAGCTTACAGAATGGTATTCATCGACAGATAGGAATGCTATAAAAGTATGCAAGGGTAAATTCGATTATGTCAGCGGAACTGATGGAATTATTGCATTGCCCAATAATAATCCTTATTGGAGACATTACAGACATAAGACTACTTTCCGGCGCTCTCAAAAACGTTTTGACAATCTCTACAAAGGTGATGAGAAAATCTTTCTCTATGCCGGACTTGGCAACAGCATGGCTTCTCCGGCTCCGCAGTTGATCACTGGTGCTGGTTTTGTCGACATCCTGTGCGCCGATCTTCTGGGAACTCAGGAAGAGCAGGTGATAAAAATAAACAATACTGTAGTGAACGATATGGACAGGGTCACGTTCACGGTATACAGTTCAAGCTTATACAGTGGCCTAAGTCTCATGTACACCCGCACATTTGATTTCCCGACTATGATAAAGGATAATGATGGTGGACGGAGTATAAATCCAAAGTTCTACTATACTGGAGATTTCAATGGAGATGGAAAGATGGAGATCCTTGCCGTGTCTACCCATGAACCTTTTGGGCATACCGATAAACCGACAAAATGTTACCTGTTTGATTTGGTGGGGAATTCAATACTGTATCAAGGCCAGCCTTTTCAATTCATCATGGAGTTTGTAGGATCGCAGCAGTCTGATCCAAGAGCTGCATCCAACAATTCCAACAAGTTGATGGTGATGGATTACAATGGTGATGGGAAAACAGATATTTGCCATATAAATGATAGCGGAACAACTTTTTATTCTTTTTTTGGATCCGGTTCTTCCATGTCGCTTGTGGCTGAACCGGTATGCTCAAGTGTGACCAAGACGGGATTGAAGGACAGGGAAGTCATTATTGGTGATTTTAATGGAGATGGATGTGACGATATCCTTGTTTCCCCCCAATATGGAGTTACTCCTGTTGACGAGCTATGGAAAATGTATAATTCAAAAGGGGACGGCTCCCTTCTATACTCATCTTTTAGGTCGACAAACAATGCCGTTGACAATCTTTGTTTCCTGTCGCAGGACATTGATGGAGACGGCATACCAGATGTCATAAGATATGATGATAATGCTTTTGAGACACTGTTGACAACCCGGAATTGTCATTCTCAGACGCTCTCAACAACTTTCGGATACCAACAATCTGTACTTATCCCTACCAATGTCACTTCAAGAAACAGTTTCACGCAGCTCATCGCTCTTAAAAACGGGAAAGCTACCAAATATTCATATACAACGGACGCACATGCTCAGTCACTGCTTACTGGAATGGTGAATAGCCTCGGGGTTGTTGAGAGGAACGAATACGCCAATATTGACTATGACGGGGCATCAACAGGATTTTATACAAGAGGTTATGGTGCTGTCTATCCATATGTGAATGTACAGGAACCATTCATGGTTTTGAAAAGGACAGAGACTTATGTAAATAATTCTCTTGTCGATTATAAACAGTACACATATGGCAATGCGATACTGCATAAACAGGGATTGGGTTTCAGAGGTTTTGAGCGTATTACCTGCCATGATCAGAGAGGTTTTGAATCTGAAAGAATGTATGATCCGACAAATATGGGGATTCTCAAATCTGAGAAAGACAGACATTGCAAGACGGATTATTCGTATGATGTTAAAATAAATGCCAACAAGACTTCATATGCGAATTTGTCAAAGAAAGAGACAAGTAATCTTGCGGACGGTTCAACCTATACAATTTCATATTCATATGATACTTATGGTTATCCAATAAAAGAGATTGTGTCATATGATGATGGGTCTGAAACTGAGAACCAATATATGTATTCTTCGAATGCAACCGTAGGAGACGGATATAATCTCGGGTTCATGACCAAAAAGACTACGTTCGAGAAGAAAGGAAATGAATCCATAGGTAATACTATATCTGTTTCCTCACATTCCAAAAGGTTGCCTTTGACTGTGACTTTCAGCAAAGGTGGAAATGTATTTGAGACTATAAAGAATACGTATGATGCTAATGGCAATCGTCTTACTAAATCCATCAAACCTTATTCGGCTTCTGTTTTTCAGGATTCTACATTTGTTTATGATTCATACGGACGAATTATAAAGGAGACGGATTGTCTAGGATTGACGACACAGTACACTTACGACACGTTCGGAAGAGTTTCTACTGTAACATCTCCCAGCAATATAAAAACCTCGAGGGTGTATGACGGACTTGGCAGGATGCTGTCTGTCACATATCCCGATCAATCCAAGGATATTAATACATATTCCTGGAATTCTACTATTGAAAATGGACTTTATGCTGTTAAGAAACAAACTAGAGGAAAGCCGGAGACTATCGTTATTTATGATCCTGCAAAACGGGAGATAAGGAAGAGTGAAATCAGGTTCGACGGATCATATGTACACATGGATAGAAATTATGATTCAGCAGGTAGGATTTGGAAAATATCCCTTCCGTTTAAAGGTAGTACGCCGTCGCTTTGGAACACGTACGCGTATGATGCCTTTGATAGAATTGTTTCCATATCGGAAGCTTCCGGCAAGAAAACGATTAATGTCTATTCAGGTAAAAATATCACAACAACTGAAAACGGAATCTCCACCGTTAAGAAATATGATGCGAGAGGTAATCTCATTGAAATTTCGGATCCTGCTGGGATGGTGGAGTATCAGTTGGCTGCAGACGGTCTTCCTGTCTGTATAACCGCACCTGGCGATGCTAAAACAACTTTTAAATATGATACATATAGAAGACGTATAAGCATCACAGACCCCAGCGCGGGTACAACTGATTTTCAGTACGATTCTTCAGGCAATATATTAAAGGAAACAAATGCCAACAACCTTAGTGTGACATATGTGTATGATGCCAACAATAGATTGCTCAAGAAAGTTATGCCTGAGTTTACGATATCTTACACTTATGATCAATATAACCGAGTGACAGAGACATCCTTCTCCACAGGTCAGAAAAGAACGGTCAGCTATGATAATTTGAATAGGATATCATGGATTGATGAAAGTTGCTCTGACGGGAAATGGTATAAGAAAATATACACTTATAACTCAACAGGACAGGTGACAGGAATAAGGCATTATGAGAGTAAAGGTGAAATTCTTTATGAAAATTTTGTTTATGCTAATGGACATTTATGCGAGGGAAAGATAAACAGCACTATGTCTGTTCTCAAGTTGGTTAAAGAGAATGAATTTGGACTTCCTACGGAGGTAAAGACCGGGAAAGTAACTCGGTATTATACATATGACAAATTTGGTACTCCAACAGGAAGAAAATGTCAGTCCGGCTCGACTGTTTATCAGAATTCCACTTATGTTTTCAATGCCGCCTCCGGCAATCTGGAAAAAAGAAATGACTTGAAGAGGAGTTTTATAGAACAATTTGAATATGATGACTTGAATAGGCTTGTTTCATCTCATAACCAGACTACTTCATTCGATAACCAGGGTAATCTCTTGACAAAGAGCGATGTCGGTGCTTTTGGCTATGATCATGTGTCAAAGCCATATGCATTAACGTCTGTGGAAACGAACTCAGACGCTATACCTATAGCTCGACAAGACATAACATACACTTCTTTTAATAGACCTTTGAGTATTTCGGAGAATGGAAAGACCGCGAAATTTGAATATGGAGCGGATATGTCAAGGATAAAAATGACTGTCACAGATAATGGGAAACAGCTATTGTCAAGATATTATCTTGCCAATTCTTATGAATTGGATCATTCTGATAACGGTGATGTAGATCGTGTCTATCTTTTTGGAGATTATTATAAAGCTCCGATAGTGTATGAACGTAAGAATTCCTCAGGAACAGTCTATCTTTTGGTAAGGGATTATCTTGGAAGCATCGTTAGTGTTATTGATAATGGATCGGATAAATATCAGGAACTGAGTTATGACGCTTGGGGAAGGTTGAGAAATCCCGCAACAAAGGAACACTATTCTTATGGTAAAGAGCCGTCATTATGGTTTGGACGTGGGTATACGGGACATGAGCATCTGCCATATTTCGGGCTCATAAATATGAATGCTCGTCTGTATGATCCAGCTGTTGGAAGATTTCTTTCCTCAGATCCCTATGTCCAGATGCCGGAGTCTACACAGGGATTTAACCGCTATTCGTATTGTATTAATAATCCATTGCGATATAATGATCCGGATGGTAAGTTTTTCCTGTTCACACTTTTCAATGCAGTGACAGATTTATGGGGAAACCTGTTTAAGCATGGTTTTAATTTCAGTCGGTATTCATGGAAGAGAACAGCCAATTCTTGGAAAATAGAGACAGGTATGTTCAGAGGAAATTTTGGCCAGATTTGTAACAAATGGACTTTCGGTATAGTCAATTCTTTTGTGGGAATGCGTATTTCGGAAATATACAATACTTTTGGAAAGGTTGACGGAGTTACCTATCTTGAAGGTATGGCTGCATTATCCGGCGCCACTCCCGGTAGCAGCGCGATGACGATAGGACATTATTCGCTTGGTCCTAAGGGATATGTGGCAGACTGGCGAGATCATCTGTTTGTACATGAATATGGGCACTATATACAGACGCAGTACATGGGACCGTTGTTTTTCCCGGTTGTAGCATTGCCCAGTCTGGCGAGTGCGTCTTTCACCTCCTCCTGGTCTGGGATGGAGCACAAGGAGAGATGGTTTGAGGTAAATGCCAGTAAACTTGGAGCGAGATACTTCGACAGAAGATATGGGAGTGGAAAGGCCAATTATAAGAAAGATGATCCTAATTATTTCGATATAGGATCATTTATCAGACTGTCGGACAAAAGCAGTAGAGCTCGCTCTCCTTATATAAATCCAAGAACTGGAAGTAATGATAATTATTCTTTCCCCATATCTGGATCCAGACTGATCATTTGGGATTTCATTCTGTAATTTTATAGTATTCAAGACTACTGTCCACTAAAAACGGACGGGGTTAATATTAAATAAATTAGGTTTACTTGAATCAGAGAGGACATTGACATTTTTGAAATTCGATTTGTCGAAAAGATCGCGGATATGGGTTTTGTCAGTCAACGAGATTCCAAGAATTCGAAGAACCTCATAGATGCTTAGCTCCAGTTCGATATCATGATGCACTATTGTTGCAGGGTGATAAATGATTGAGCAACAATTGATTTGAATGTATATGGCATTTTATGAGGATCCCTAGAATTTCTTTATATGCAGGTGCTGTTTGATCGATTGAAGAATAGTTCCATACTCCATCGGTTGCAGTACAGCTCGGCCTAGGCGTCCAGATTGTTGGTCAGGAAGATGTATCGGGTGCTGTCTTCCGGGTCAATACACACCACTTTACGCAGCTTTTAGTGGTATTCTTTCGCGTGTTTATAAACCGTTAAGAAACCGACAGCATCGGAAATCACGTTCACCGGCAACCACCTCCTTTTCTAGGTCTCGGACTTGAATCTGACATTCGTTTTGGCTTTGACGACGAATAACGTTCTGATACGGAGATGATGTAAAGATTGCCGAAATCGTTGTATTCACGGTCGGAGATATAGTGCGCCATAGTATCATACGGAATCTCCTGCATTGCCTTCGAATCGTGGATCTTGGCTTCGTAAACATGTATGAATGGATGCATGTGATTGTAGTTCAATGTTATAAAGCGTTTATATCTCTTGAATGCTGAAAAGGAAAGGTCAATCTTAGTCGAGACAAAGGCATAGATATGACCGTCAAGCTCGAAGATTTTCTGTATTCTCTGCGTGCGGACTTCCGTAATCATGAAGAATGCGAAGTCCTTAAATATGTGGTAGTCGTGCTGCTTGTTGGCTTTGCGAATATTGCTACGGGTCAAAGCTTTTCCCTATTCTGAGATGGTAGAGTTTCCTTGCATTGGTTTCCATCGTAACGAAGAAGTCTTGAAGGCCCTCACGATTGGACAGTTCCCCGAACATCAATGAAGACGGCTGATTCCAACAAGTATAATTCTTGACATACTTGTCACCTTCATACTTTTTCACAAGATATTTAAAGTGGTCCCTATCCATAAACGCAACTTATTGGGAGAAAATGTACTTGTTTTTAAATATAGCAGTCGATTCATACTCCAGACTTGATTTCAAGTCCTTTGATTCCAAAATCGCTTTCAATAAATTGAATTTCAATAATCTAAAATGTTATTATGATTTCTTAGTGGGCACTAATGAGTATTCAAATATTATTAATTATTAATTTAAAATGTTGAATTCGATTAAGTTGAAAGGTAGAATCGCGTTGCTCTTGTGTCCCACTGTTATGCTTTGCAGTGCTGTGCAGTGTGGATGTGTGATAGATGATGATCAGAATGTTATTTTGACAAACGCAACGCCAGAGAAAATATATTGTTTCAGTATATGGGTTGACCATGCTGATCCGGGAGTAGAACACCAATATTGGAGTGATTCTAATGGATATCGATACAAGATTGATAGTCATGTGGTCATTATTGATCCCAATGATTCTATCAATCATTATGGAAATTTCTTGTATATAAATATGCCATCGCGTGGCAACAGACATCCGATTATGGGGTTAATTCTCTTAAAACAGGAAACATTTAGTAGATATAATCTAAAGTATATTATAGAAAATAATATCTATGATGTGCGGTATATTCTAACGTATGACGAGTTAAAGAAATTTGATTTCAGAATCTGTTATAATGGAGAGTGCAGTGAAGAGACTGTGACTACATTGACACACTAAGGATTATGGACTATCGACAAATAAAATATGCGCGGATGCTTTTAGAAAGTGGGAAATACATACACATCACTTTGATTTCTTTGATAGTTATGTCTCTTTTAGCTTCCTGTAAAGATCATCCGGAGATTGAGTATCACTATGTTTCGATTGTAAATGACACCGAAGAGAAAATATTTCTATTCTGGTTGAATCTTACGCCCTGTCACGATTCTCCATATCTTGCTGAAGATTCAAACGGACAAAAATATGAAGTTATCAATTGGCATATTATATTAGATCCGGGAGATGTGCGCGAAAATAATATAGTAAAACCATATTATGAAGATCCGGATCCTAAAATCGGATTTATTATACTCAAACAGGATACTTTCGCACGTTATTTAACTGAAGAGATCCTGAGTGGTTATGTGTATGACCGGCTTTATATCCTGACTTACGATGAATTAGAGAAAATGGGATTCAAGATAAGATATACCGGAGATTGAAAGTGTGCTGACCTATGAATCTACCGAAAGTCAGGAGTGATGGTCTTTGCGGCAGCGAAAGGGTGGCGCACTTCTCTTGTGGGTGAACCCGGATCCGGCAAGGTTCCGGGTTTTTATGCGTGATTTTGATGATGTTTGCCCGAAAAATGCTAATTTTGCAGTAAATTAAAACGTTTGTCCGCGAAAGCCGCATTCTTGTGTCTTCAGCGGACATAAAAAGCCTGTTCACAAATAATCAACCTCTTTATCATGAAAGGATCAGTAAAATATATCACAAGATGCTGTCTTCTCGCGTTGATGGCCGTATTGGGCCTCGTTGCGGAAGCGGCGGGAGGAATAACGACACTGGGTTCTGACCTGTCGAAAAAATCTTTCGGCAAGTACTGGAAGATAGAGTCTGAAAGCAATGACTACAAGGTGAGGTTTCTTGGCGACACCGTGGAGATCACGGCTCCCGAAGGACTCACTCTCTGGCGCAACCAATTGCTCAAAGCTCCACTCACGATTGAGTATGACGCCATGGTTGTCGTAGAGAACGACAACGACCGTCTCAGCGACCTCAACTGTTTCTGGATGGCAAGCGACCCCTCGTCGCCGGGTAATTTCTGGAAAAACTCCAAGGGCCGCGGTAAATTCCTCAACTGCTATGGTATGCAGCTCTATTACCTCGGATATGGGGGCAACAGCAATTCCACAACCCGTTTCCGCCGATATACCGGTGATGTCCGCGGTATCGACGAGGCAGCATACCGTCCCTCCATCCTGACAGAATATACCGACAAGGCCCATCTGCTTGAAGCCAACAAATGGTATCATGTGAAGATAACAAGCGACGGTTTCCGAACCCAGTATTTCATCGATGGAGAGCGACTCGTGGACTATCGCGACCCTCAGGGACTTAAAGAGGGATATTTCGGATTCAGGACAACGAAATCACGCACCCGTTTTGCCAATTTCAAATGCGTTGAGACCAATGTGGCGCAGATGCCTGTTCCTCTCCATTGGATAGGGGCAACTCCTGTAGGCGACAAACCTGTGACTTTCGGCGTACCTTTCGACGAGAAGACGCTCATGCCCACAGGACGCATGGCCCTGATGTCAAGCACCCGGGGATTCATCGAGTCTGACCAGTGGCCCATGGCCTTCTGGCCCGACGGATCAGTGAAATGGCTCGGGGTCGCGGCTACAGTACCTGCCGACGCGGGTACGCTGACTCTCGATCCAATATCCGGCAAGCGTAAGAACAATGCCGGGAAAAAGAATATAACTGTAGGCCGGACAACAAATGGATTAAGGATTGCCACGGGAAATACCGTGACATATATCTCCGGTGGTGGTGAAAACCTTATCGACAGTATTGTGGAAGACGGGAAACGTGTGGCGGTCGACGCAAGGCTCATCGCGACAACCGTTTCTCAGCCCTACAACGAGGGGGTTGCGTCGCAGACCTTCAAGTCATATACGGGACGCATCGATTCGGTAGCCGTCGAGAAGGAGGGTGCCAACCGCGTTTGCGTGCGCCTCTCCGGTAAGTATCACGACGCGAATGGAACACGTGCGTGGCTCCCTTTCACTGTGAGGCTGTACTTCTTCGGCAATACTTCGGAGATGCGCATGACCCATACGTTCATCTATGACGGCGACCAGAATAAGGATTTCATTAAGAGCCTCGGAGTGCGTTTCGGCGTGCCGATGCGCGGTGAGCTTTACAACCGTCATGTGGCTTTCTCTTGTGCTGACGGTGGAGTCTGGAGTGAGCCCGTACAGCCGCTTGTCGGTCGTCGTGTCGTTGCTTTGGAGGGTGACACCGCTAAAGAATCCGTGCAGGCGCGGCAGATGGCCGGGGTCATGCTTCCCCCACCGGAGGGGTTCACGGAGAAAAGCCGCAAGCATCTCAATAACTGGGCTTCCTGGAACAGATACCGTCTCTCGCAGCTCTCGCCGGATGCTTTCTCCATACGCAAACGCGCACACGACGACAATTCATGGGTGGGCACTTTCTCCGGCACGCGGAGCGCCGGATTCGTTTTCGCCGGCGATGTGACCGGAGGATTGGCCGTAGGCCTGGAGGATTTCTGGCAGGCATATCCCTCCACTCTTGAGGTGACCGACGCCACTGCCGCCACTGCCTCGCTGACCGTCTGGCTTTGGAGCCCGGATAGCGAGCCCATGGATCTGCGTCACTACGACAACAAGGCGCACGATCTTGATTCGAGCTATGAGGATGTGCAGGAAGGCATGAGCGATCCATATGGCATTGCCCGCACATCAACGCTTGTCATTGTCCCCTCAGAGGGCTACAGAGGCAAGGAGCATTTCGCGGATATGGCCGCCGACTTCGTGTCGGGGGGTGTGTTGATGCCCTCCCCTCAGTATCTCCACGACCGCCGTGCGTTTGGCGTATGGTCGCTACCCGACAGATCTAACGATAAGAGAGCCGCCGTGGAGCAACGCCTCACCGACTACATGGATTTTTACGCCGACGCTATAGAGAGCAGCAAATGGTATGGCTTCTGGAACTACGGCGACGTGATGCATGCCTACGACCATAACCGCCACGACTGGATGTATGACGTGGGAGGATATGCCTGGGATAACACGGAACTTGCCTCGCCGATGTGGCTTTGGTATAATTTCCTGCGCAACGGCGATGAACGCTCATGGCGCATGGCCAAGGCCATGACGCGCCACAACGGCGATGTCGACGTCTATCATATCGGCCCCAACGCCGGACTCGGATCCCGCCATAATGTCAGCCATTGGGGATGCGGCGCCAAAGAGGGCCGTATCAGCCAGGCCGCCTGGAACCGTTTCCTCTATTATCTCGCGGCCGATGATCGCGCGGGCGATCTCATGACAGAGGTGAAAGACGCCGATCAGATGCTTTATACGCTCGACCCCATGCGTCTGGCTCAGCCGCGCGGGGAATACCCGTGCACAGCGCCGGCACGTCTGCGCTTCGGGCCTGACTGGCTGTCGTATGCAGGCAACTGGATGACTGAGTGGGAGCGAACGGGCAACACCGACTACCGCGACAAGATCATAACCGGAATGGAGAGCATTGTCGCTCTTCCGGGTCAGCTCTTCCAGGGGCCGCTCGCCCTCGGATATGATCCTGCCACAGGTGTGATCAATACGGAGGCCGACACCACCTTGCGTACTACCAACCATCTGATGACCATCATGGGTGGTTTCGAGATCAACAACGAGATGATGAGGATGACAGATGTGCCGGGATGGGAGGCTGCCTGGCGCGACCATGCCGACCGCTACAAGGAGATGGCGCAGAAGATAAACCGCAACAAGTTCCGCGTGTCGCGCCTCGCGGCATACGCGGCCTTCATGAATGGTGACAGGGATAAGGCTGCCGCCGCATGGCATGACCTGCTCACCCGCAAGGAGCATCAGGTGGCCGAGCCGTTCAGGAAATACACTGTCGAGGCGCCGGTGGTGCCCGCTCCTAAGATGGAGATATTCCCGATAAGCACCAATGATGCCGCGCTCTGGAGTCTTGACGCGATCTACATGCAGGAGGTAATCCCGCAATGAAAGTCTTCCTGCCGGATAGGAGGATAATCGTCCTTAAATGCAGCGCTCCGGGTCATAAACCCGGGGCGCTGTGCGTTACGTCTTGACTATGTCTGGCTTTGCCTCAATTATCCGAGAGCGGCAAGCAAGTCGGCGACTATGAATGTCGAGCCTCCGATAAAGAGAATATCATCGGGCGAGGATGCCTTGAGCGCGGCATCATAAGCATCCTTCACGCATGGATAGACTGTGCCGTCGTGCCCTGCTTCTATAAACCTTCCCTTCAGTTTCTCTCCCGGAAGAGCCCTCGGAATCTGAGCGTTGGTTATATAGTATTCCGCATCTGCGGGCAGAAGCGGGAGGATCTTGTCGATGGCCTTGTCGGCCACAAACCCGATCACGATCCTGAGTCTTGAGCCGTGACGACTGTCGCGCAGACGTCTGAGCTGGCCCATATTGTAGGTGATCCCGGCAATGTTATGACCTGTGTCTGCTATTGTCAGGGGACTGTGTGAGAGTACTGCCCATCGTCCTTTCAGGCCGGTGAGCCGTTCCACATTGGCGATCCCTTCCCTCACTGAACTGTCGGAAACCTCGATGCCGCATTCCCGCATCGTGTCAACGGCATGGAGCACAGTCTCCAGATTCCTTTTCTGATAGTCGCCGGCCAGAGGAGAAGAGTACGATCCTTCAGCAGATGTGCATCTCCATCCACCTTCCGGATCTTCCGATATGGACAGGAGCCTCGGCGTGTCTTCCGCGAAGACCACATGGCATCCTACTTCCCGGCTTCTTTTCTCAAACACTTCCCGGATTTCTCCTTCCGCCTCTCCGACCACGGCCGGAATGCCGGACTTCATGATCCCGGCCTTCTCCACTGCGATCTTCGGGAGGGTGTCGCCAAGAAACTGCGTGTGATCGTTGGAGATGTTCGTTATCACGCACATTTCCGGGGTGATGATATTGGTGGAGTCAAGCCTTCCTCCCATGCCTACTTCTATGACGGCATAGTCCACATTCTCTTCGGCAAACCAGTTGAAGGCCATCATCATCGTCAGCTCGAAAAATGAGGGATGTCCCTCATAGTCGCAGCCTTTCCATTTCTCGACAAACTTCACGACTTTCTCGCGGGGTATCATCTCCCCGTCAACCCTCATGCGCTCGCGGAAATCCACGAGATGAGGTGATGTGTAGAGACCAATCTTGTATCCCTGGGCTTGCAGGATGGCTGCGAGCATATGTGATGTGCTCCCTTTGCCGTTTGTCCCTCCCACATGGATAGATTTGAAACGTCGGTGGGGATGGTCGAAATACGTGTCTATCGCGAGGCTTGTGTCAAGTCCCGGTTTGTAGGCTGCCGCTCCCACGCGTGAGAACATGGGGAGCTGGCTGAACAGGAAGTCGAGCGCTTCCTGATATCTGTCGGTTGTTTTCTCAGATTCCATATATGATATAGCCGGCCGCGCCGGCTGCTATTATGATCCAGATAGGATGGAGTTTTATGGTTTTCTTCCCGAGCCGTATAGGAAAATAGACAAGGCAGAATGCGGCCACGCATATGGCGATATTGGTCCAGAGCTGCCATTTTATTCCGTTGGGATTGAAGTTTGCCGCGTTCATGAGCATGATCGCGGCAGAAGCTATGAGCCCTACCACCACAGGACGGAGGCCGGAGAATATGGCCTTTATAGCCCCGCTCTCGCTGTGTCGCCTTATGAAATGTGAGCTGTAGAGCACGAGGAAGAAACTCGGCACAGTCACCGCGAGTGTGGCCAGGCATGATCCGAGAAGTCCCCACACAATTCCCTGCAATGCGGGATTTACGCTTCCCGGAGCCACGAATCCTATGTAGGTGGCTGAATTGATGCCTATGGGCCCCGGCGTCATCTGCGAGATGGCGACGATGTCGGTAAACATTGTCTCTGATATCCATCCGGGCTCAACCACGGCTTTCTGCACAAGCGAGAGCATGGCGTAGCCTCCGCCGAAGCCGAATATTCCAATCTTGAGATAGGCCCATATCAGTTGTATGTAGATCTGCATTTGTTTGTGAGGTTATGATTGGCGATTCTTGTGTGTTTTTTAATCGTTTTTATGCTTCGGATACCACCAGAAAAAGAATCCTCCGATAGCGCCCAGCACGATATACAGGATAGGGGAGGATACCGTGCCCATGTCGAGCGATATCATCAACGCTACAACGAAGGGAATCCATACTGTCCGCAATTTCAGCTTGGCTGCTTTGGCTGAGGATATGACCGGGGCGACGATAAGCGCCACTACAGCCGGACGGATACCCATGAAAATTGAAGATATGGTGTGGTTGTTCTTGATGGTGTCAGGAGTGAGGAATATGGCGATCGCCAGGATTATCAGGAAAGAGGGGAGTATCGTGCCCAAGGATGCCACTACGCTCCCTTTCCCTCCTCTGATCTTGTCGCCGATGGCTGTTGCTATGTTCACAGCCAGAATCCCCGGTAGTGACTGGGAGATTGCTAAAAGGTCAAGAAAGTCTTCACGCTCTATCCAGTGGTGTTTGTCGACGATCTCCCTCTCTATGATGGAGATCATGGCCCACCCTCCCCCGAAGGTAAATGCGCCGATCTTGAAGAATGTCGAGAAGAGCGCCCAATATGAATCGCCGGATGGTGAATGAGTGTTGATATCGGTTTCCTTTGTCATGAAAAATATTTAGAAGTTTGTCTAAAATCAACGTTAAATTATGGATCGCAGTCCTGTCTATGGTTCTTTTCACAGCAGGGCTGCGTCATGACCGATGTCGTGACGCAGCCCGTGGATTTTGTGAGATCAGTATTTGTGTGATGTGCTCTCCAGTTCATGCAGTGAGAGCTTCTGGCGGTCCATCGAATGCCATACATACCATATGTAGGCGAGCACGAAGGGTATCACAAGCGATACGTAGCTCATGGTCTTGAGTGTGAACTCGGAGGAGGATGAGTTGCGGATCGTAAGCGACGAGGCCGGATCGGTCAGCGACGGATAGAATGCCGTGTCGTTGAATCCTGCCGCGAAAAAGAGCGACACGACGGCCAGAAATGTCCCGAGTCCGGTGAACCAGATTCCCTTGTTCCATTTCTCTTTGGAGAGGCAGGTGCGGAGCAGCCCATAGAGTACGAGCACTACGCCGAGAAGCAGTATCAGGAGGTTCCACCACATATCGATATAGTTATGGAAATATTTGAACGGGGTCACAGTGATTTCCTGGATATAGTCGGGGCCTGACACTACGGTATAACCCGTTGTTGTGAGCACCATGGCGAGAAACCACAGGAAGAACACTACGAAGATGCCGCCGTTGATCAGCGCGCGGTTCTTGAGCTGCCCAAGAAAGTTGTAGTCGCCTATAATATTGTTGATCATGTAGAGCGACGCCTGCATGCGCGCCAGGAAGAGCACTGCCACACCAAGCACAAGGTTTTTCCAGTTGAAGATTGCCTCGAAGCCGTGGGTCGGGGCCCATTTGGAGATCACAGGGGAGCCTGTGTCGAGCAGACTCCCGCGCTGCACGCTGAAATCTGCGCCGAAGAAGAACATCGACACCGCCACACCGAGCAATATGCACCCTACGCAGCCATTGAGGAAAAGGAAGAAATCGTAGGTGCCGGTGCCATAGATGTTGCCCGATTTCCCTCGGTATTCATAGCTTACAGCCTGCACGATGAAACTGAAGAGAATAATAGTCCAGAGCCAGTAGGCTCCTCCGAAACTCGTGGAGTAGAACAGGGGGAAGGAGGCGAAGAAGGCGCCTCCGAAAACCACGAGAGTGGTGAACGTGAGCTCCCATTTCCTTCCCATGGAGTTGACTATGAGTTCACGGCGCTCCCGGGAGTGAGTGCCGAGCAGCATTGACTGTCCGCCCTGCACAAAAAGCAGGAACACCAGTATTCCTCCGAGTACCGAGATCAGTACCCACCAGTAGTTTTGAAGATATTCAAGAGTCATGGCTTAATGTGCGTTATCGGTTTCAAGATTCAAATACGATTTTTTGCTTATCTGACGGAGCATTATGCTGACTTCAGCCACGAGGAGCACTGTGAAGATGCCGGCAAACATCCAGAATGTAGTCATTACTGACGATGAGGATATCTCCGATATCGCAGCTTTTGTAGGAAGCAGATCCTGCACTGTCCAGGGCTGCCGTCCGACCTCGGCCACAACCCATCCGGCTTCGGAGCATACCCACATGAAAGGCACCGAGAGCATGGCGACCCATTGCATCCATCTGTGACGCGAGAGCCAGTCTCCTTTATAAACCGCGAGCAACGCCACCAGGAAATAAAGCAGGAAATATGTCCCGAGGCCGACCATCACGCGGAATGAATAGAATGTCACTCCTACCGGCGGGATGGCTTCGTCTACAGAATCGAAGTATCCGTAGCCGAAATAGGGATAGTATTCACGAAGTTCCTTCTCAGCCTCACGCATTCCTTCCTCGTCACGGCTTGTGCGGGCCAGGTCATATTTGCGGAGAGCCTCATGAGAGAGCTTGCCGAGTTTTATTCTTTCAGCATAGCTCACAGTGTTGATTGTGTCGCCCTTCTCGTTGACATCGATACCCTTCACTATGTCAGTGATTCCCTGCACATAGGCATTGGGGTCATGTTTGGCGAGTATCGACAGTCCATAGGGGATGGATATGTCGAGAAGATAAGGTTTTTCGTTGTTGTCCCATCTTTTGTCGGGGTTCACGATGCCGACTGCGCATATGGCCTGCGACTTGCTGCCGTTGTAAAGGCCTTCCATGGCGGCGAGTTTCATAGGCTGGGTCTTGGTGACCTCCACTGCTGATCCGTCGCCGGTATACATTGTCAGGAGCAGGCCGATCAGTCCGATCCATGCCCCGACTTTTATAGAGCGTGTGGCGAAGGCTGTGTTGCGTTTCTTATAAAAGAACCACGCGCTGACTCCTACTACAAACACGCCGGCGAGAGCCCAGCCCGAGAACACGGAATGGAGGAACTTGAAAATGGCCGTACCGGAGAAAAGAGCCCAGAAATTGTCCATCACGTTTCTCATCTGCGCGGGGTCAAACTCCATGCCGACAGGATTCTGCATCCATGCGTTGGCCACCAGGATCCAAAGCGCTGAGATGGAGGCGCCGATGGCGGTGAGCCATGTGGCCGCCAGATGGAATCCGGGGCTTACTTTCCCCCAGCCGAAAAACATTACGGCCACGAACGTGGCTTCCATGAAGAACGCCAGAAGTCCCTCTATGGCAAGTGGCGCTCCGAAGATATCACCTACAAACCATGAGTAGTTGCTCCAGTTCGTCCCGAATTCAAACTCGAGGATGATACCCGTGGCTACTCCGATAGCGAAGTTTATGCCGAAAAGGGTCATCCAGAATTTTGTGGCGGCGAGCCATTTCTCAGATTTTGTTTTAAGATAGAGGCTCTCCATGACAGCCACTATCACCGACAGGCCCAAGGTCAGCGGCACAAACAGCCAATGGTAAATGGCTGTAAGCGCGAATTGCCATCGCGACCAGTCGACAACGGTCATTAAATCATCCATTATTTTAGTTTAAGGTTTAGTGTTCGGAGTGGAGTAAGAATATATAAGACTATGCTTCTTTTGTCTGCGGCACGCCATTTGTATTTTAGAGGAAAGTGAAACATTAGGCGGAGCCTGCGCGGAGAGGGAGTGGATCGCGGGGAGATATTCTTGGGGAGGGATCATTTGCGCAGGAGCTCGTTGCGGACATGAGCCGCTCGTTCCTCATCATTGTCGAAATCTCGCTGCAGGAGATTGGGGAAAAACAACAGCTTCATCACCACGAAGAAGATGAACAGTTTGATCAGGATGATCAGCCACAGGGTTTTCCCGACGGTCATCCTGCGGAAACCGTCGTAGTAGAACAGCCATACGCTGCGGGCTGCTGAGCTCATTGATGCGGCTATGCCGCGCATTGGTTGAAACATGCGCAAATTTAAACAAAAATAACCAATAGGCAAGCATCACTGCCATTTTTTTATGGAATCTCTTTGTAAGAAACAATCCGGGGTAAAAAAGTTCTGACAAAACTATAGGTTTTTGCATATGATTTGTAAAAAATCACTATCTTTGCAAATGCTTTTCCCTCTGTAGGGAAGAAGCAGGTAAAAAAGATTATCCCTAACACAACGTCAAGTTCAGATACAATATGGCATTATGGTTTGAATGCAAAGTGCGTTACGACAAGATGATGGAGAACGGCACTGTAAAGAAAGTCAACGAGCCCTATCTTGTCGACGCCCTGACCTTTACCGAGGCCGAGGCACGCATAATCGAGGAGATGACACCCTTCATCAGCGGTGAATTCTCTATTTCGGCGGTAAAGAAAACCAAGATCTCGGAGATCTTTTTCGATGATTCGGCCGACAAATACTATATGGTGAAAGTGAATTTCATCACTCTCGACGAGAAAAGCGGAGTGGAAAAGAAATCCGCTTCGTTTATCCTTACCCAGGCAAGTGACCTTGAGGGCGCGCTCGCCCGATTCAAGGAGGGTATGAAAGGCACTATGGCCGACTACGATATCGCCTCGATCGCCGAGACTCCTCTGATGGACGTATATCCCCTCGACCTTTCCGGTGAGAAGAAACCTGAAACCCAGGAAACTCAGGCGTAATATGGGCATTGCTGAAAATCTCGGGAAAATATTGTCGGAGATACCTTCCGGCGTGCGTCTTGTGGCCGTATCGAAATTCCATCCTGCCGAGGCCGTCATGGAAGCATATGATGCCGGACAGCGTATATTCGGTGAGAGCAGGGTCCAGGAGCTCCTTGCCAAGGAGCCGGTGCTCCCTTCTGACATTCAGTGGCATTTCATCGGGCATCTGCAGACCAACAAGGTGCGTCAGCTCGTCGGGCACGCGTCTTTGATAGAGAGTGTCGACTCTGAACGTCTGCTGGATCTTATCGACAGGGAGTCGGAGAAGGCAGGCGTGGTGAGCCGGGTGCTGATGCAGGTGCATGTGGCCCGTGAGGAGACGAAGTTCGGTTTTTATCCCGAGGAACTTCTCGAATATTTCAGTTCACGCCGGTTCGAGAATCTGAAAGCCACCCATATCTGCGGAATAATGGGGATGGCTTCGAATACCGACGACATCACGCGGGTAAGGGCCGATTTCAAGGCCATAGCCGATGTTTTCCACGCGGTGGCCGATGACGGCGATCTCGGACTGCGAGGATTTGATATCCTCTCCATGGGTATGAGCGGAGACTGGCGCATAGCCGTGGAGGAGGGCGCTAATCTCATAAGAATAGGAACAGCTATCTTCGGACAACGCGACTACTGAAAGCGGCCGTAGGCGCCTCAGGCTGCCTATCCGGGCCGGAATGAATATGCGAATCTAATATCTATAACAATAACGACTTTAAAATCAGCGATTATGACACAATCAACCCAAAAAAAACCTGTAGTCGCGATCATCACGATGTTCTTTATCTTCGCGATGATTTCATTCGTGACCAACATGGCGGCTCCTTTCGGCAACATCTGGGGCTTCAGGTATGCCTGGGCAGGAATGGCCGGCAACCTCATGAACTTCACAGCCTATCTCTTCATGGGCATCCCCGCGGGCAACATGCTCATCAAGTACGGTTATAAGAAGACCACCCTTATAGCCCTGGCAGTCGGCGCCATAGGCCTCGGCATTCAGCTCCTTTCGAGCATCGTCGGCGACAACGTCATCGTGATCGGCGGCGAGAATCCCACCACGCTCAACCTCTTCATCTATCTTCTTGGCGCTCTTATCTGCGGTGTCTGCGTATGTATGCTCAATACTGTGGTCAATCCCATGCTTAACCTTCTCGGAGGCGGCGGCAACAAGGGTAACCAGCTTATCCAGACCGGCGGCGCGCTCAACTCCCTTTCCGGAACTCTGACCCCGATGTTTGTCGGCGTTCTTGTCGGCACTCTTACCAAGGAGACGACCATGGCTTCCGTGGCTCCCCTCGTGTGGACAGGCATTGTGATCTTCGTGCTTGCGTTCATAATCATCTCTTTCGTGAAGATCCAGGAGCCTCAGGCCAACCTGAGCAATGTGAAATACGAGCATAGCCCTCTGGCTTTCCGCCACTGTCTGCTCGGAGTCATCGCGATCTTCTTCTATGTAGGTGTCGAGATCGGTATCCCCGGCGAGCTTAACGCATGGATCAGCCGTGAGAACTTCGAAGGTGCCGCAGCCGTGGCAGGCTCTCTCGCCGCCCTCTACTGGCTCATGATGCTTATCGGCCGTTTCCTCAGCTCTATCATCAGCGGTAAGGTGTCGACACGCCTGCAGCTTCTCGTTGCTTCGTCGGTAGCTCTTATCCTTCTGCTCATAGCTATCTTCCTGCCCGAAAACATCACCTTCAAGTCGCCTGAGATCCAGGCTCTCAACATCTATAGCGGCGAGGTGCCCATGAAGTGTCTGTTCCTTTTCCTCTGCGGTCTCTGCACATCGGTGATGTGGGGTGGCATTTTCAACCTCGCCACAGAGGGTCTCGGCAAATACACGGCCAAGGCTTCCGGTCTTTTCATGACCATGGTTGTCGGTGGTGGTATCATGCCGTTCATCCAGGACTGGATTGGCCGTACCGTAGGTTATGTGTCGAGCTACTGGCTTGTATTCGCTATGGTTGCCTACATCTTCTATTATGCCCTCATCGGTTCGAAGAACGTCAACAAAGACATTCCTGTCGATATTGAGGAGGAGATGGAGGAGGAACTCGTCTGAGACTTCTCTGTTCTTTAAAAGATATTCAAAGAGTTTTAGAAGCCGCGTGTCCGTATCGGATGCGCGGCTTTTTCGTTAAAAAATATGTTTTGTTCCGTTTTCGGTATTTTTGCGGTAATTTTGGTATGGATTTCTGTGTTTTGGATTATGAATTGTGGCCGGAATGAATTAAATTTGCAGTTGAAAGAGTCCCGTTTGCGGTTTGTCGGCGCGTGCGTCAGGCCGGGAGGGAATCTGATCTAACCTATAAACATCTAATTTCAGAATGCTGAAGAAAATCAGAGTCATCCTGGCAGTGATAAGCATAGTGCTCGTCACTCTGTGTTTTGTAGATTTCACGGGTTTGGCCGACAAGTGGTTCGGATGGACGGTGAAGATACAGTTCCTCCCTGCGTTGCTCGCGCTTAATCTGGTCGTGTTGGCCTCCCTTGTGGTTCTCACCCTCCTGCTCGGACGCATATACTGCTCCGTGATCTGCCCTCTGGGTATCATGCAGGATATATTCGGCTGGCTGGGTAAGAAACGGAAAAAATACCGCTACACCTGGTCGCCGGCGAAGAATGTGCTTAGAATTGTGTTTCTCTGCATTATGGCGGTGGCGGTTTTCCTTGGCATCGGGGTGGTGGTATCCCTTCTCGCTCCATACAGTGCCTACGGCAGGATATGTGCCAATCTCCTGGCTCCTGTCTGGGATGCGGCCAACAACGTACTGGCCGGTATCGCCGAGAGCAACGGTAGCTATGCTTTCTATAAGGTGAATGTCGGGATTCAGAGCTGGATAGTCTTCGGTGTGGCGGTGGCCACTGTCGTGATCCTCGCTATCCTTGCCTGGCGCAACGGCAGAACCTATTGCAATACCGTATGTCCTGTCGGCACTGTGCTTGGATTTCTGTCGCGCTTCTCGCTCCTTTCCCCGGTGATCGACAAATCAAAATGCAATTCGTGCGGACTGTGTTCGCGCAACTGCAAGGCATCGTGTATCGATGGCAAAAATCATCGTATCGACTATTCTCGCTGTGTGGCCTGTATGGACTGCATAGGCACCTGTGCCCATCACGCCATCAGCTACGGTCTGCGCTACCGTCATGAGGATGACAAGGCTGCGAAGGCGGCTGCCGCGCCTGTGTCAGGGAGTCGCCGCACATTCGTGGTGACCGCTCTCGCCACTGCCGGCGTGGCCGCCCTCAGGGCCCAGGAAAAGAAAGTCGACGGAGGACTCGCCGTGATAGAGGATAAACAGATACCTGACCGCAAAGTCAAGATAGTGCCCCCGGGTGCGCTCAGCATAAAGAACCTCGCCGACCATTGCACGGCCTGCCAGTTGTGCATACAGGCGTGTCCCAACGATGTGCTCCGCCCCTCGACCGATCTTGAGAGACTTATGAAACCGGAGGCATCCTATGAGAATGGATATTGCCGTCCGGAATGCACGCGCTGCTCGGAGGTGTGTCCTACCGGTGCGATAATAAAGATCACTCCCGCCGACAAATCCGCCATACAGGTAGGTCATGCTGTCTGGGTAAGGAAAAACTGCATACCCCTGACTGACGATGTGGAATGCGGCAACTGCGCGCGTCATTGTCCCACAGGCGCGATACAGATGATCAACTCAGTCGCGGGAGATGAAAGCTCGCGCAAGATCCCGGCGGTCAACACTGAGAAATGCATAGGTTGCGGCGCTTGCGAGAATCTATGCCCGGCACGTCCCTTCAGTGCCATATACGTCGAAGGACACCAAATTCACAGGACTATCTAAGAAGTTGTTTAGAAATGAACGTTAAATTATGGGCGGCAATTTTTTAGTTAAAATACAATTAAGGCAA
>ERZ836877.184-NODE-184-length-110575-cov-21.520802_pt1 | contig 110575 bp, 100 predicted proteins | sample MGYA00519469_ERZ836877 | MGnify/ENA primary metagenome ERZ836877 (study PRJEB31850, sample SAMEA3708809) | human gut metagenome | biome: human gut; feature: human-associated habitat; material: faeces | place: China | collected 2014 ...
CGAAACAGTCCGGTGGACTGTTTCGGAAGCACACTACACCGCTAAATTATAGTTTATAGTGTTCCACATCTCCGAATTAAACTAAATCTCTTCTTTTCACTCCATTTTTTGAAATAACGCTTGCAATTGCGTGCGCGATGATGTATAATTATAGATAGTTTTGAAAAAAGGAGAGTTACTCACCATGAAGAAATTTTTAGCGGCGGTTTCTGCGCTGCTGCTCACGCTGTGCATGTTCACGGGCTGCGCGGCGGAGCAGTCCTCGCAGCAGAGCTCCGTCACATGCGCGGACGACCTTGTCGGCAAGAAAATAGGCGTCCAGATCGGAACCACCGGCATGACCTACGCCGAGGGCGTGGAGGGCGCGACCGTTGAAAAGTACAACAAGGGCGCCGACGCCGTCGAGGCGCTCAAGCAGGGAAAAATCGACGCGGTACTTATCGACGCTTCCCCCGCGAAGTACTTTGTAAGCAAAAACTCCGACATAGTTGCGCTTGACGATCCATTCACAGTCGAGGAATACGCCTGCGCGGTGAAGAAGGGCAACGACGAGCTGACCCAGCAGATCAACGACGCGCTCTCACAGCTCCGCGAAAACGGCACGCTGACCCTCATCGAGCAGAACTGGCTCGTTGACGCCGAGTACGGCAAGCACCCCTACGAAAGCCCCGAGGACGTCACATACGACGGCAAGCTTGTCATGGCTACTAACGCCGAGTTTGCTCCGTATGAGTTCAAGGAAGAGGGCAAGATCGTCGGTTTCGACGTCGACATGATGACCGCCGTGTGCGACATTCTCGGCAAGGAGCTTGTCATCGACGATATGGCGTTCGATTCAATCATCGCCGCAGTGGATTCCGGCAAGGCTGACGTAGGCGTAGCCGGTATGACCGTCACTGAGGACCGTCTGAAGAACGTCAACTTCACCGACAGCTACACCGAGGCGAGCCAGGTCATCATTGTAAAGGGCATGTCCACCGACCTCACCGGCAAGACCATCGGCGTTCAGATGGGTACCACCGGCATGACCTACGCCGAGGGCGTAGAGGGCGCGACAGTCGAGAAGTACAACAAGGGCGCCGACGCCATCGAAGCGCTCAAGCAGGGAAAGGTCGACGTAGTGCTCATCGACTCCTCCCCGGCGAAGTACTTTGTAAGCAAGAACCCGGAGCTTTCCATCGCTCCGAAGCCGTTTGCAGTCGAGAAGTACGCCTGCGCGATAAAGAAGGGCAACGACGAGCTGACCCAGCAGATAAACGACGCGCTCTCACAGCTCCGCGAGAACGGCACGCTCAACCTCATCGAGCAGAATTGGCTGGTTGACGCCGAGTACGGCAAGCACCCCTACGAAAGCCCGGAGGGCATCACTTACAGCGGCAAGCTGGTAATGGCTACCAACGCTGAGTTCCCGCCCTACGAGCTGAAGGAAGAGGGCGAGATAGTCGGCTTCGACGTTGACATGATGAGAGCCGTATGCGATATCCTCGGCAAGGAGCTTGTCATTGACGATATGGCGTTCGATTCCGTTATTGCGGCGGTTGATTCCGGCAAGGCTGACGTAGGCGTAGCCGGCATGACCGTTACCGAAGACCGCCTGAAGAACGTCAACTTCTCCGACAGCTACACCGAGGCGAGCCAGGTCATCATTTACAAGAGCGGAAACGCTTCCTCCCAGAATTTTGTTGAAAAGCTCAAGAGCACCTTCCTTGACAAGGATCGCTGGGTATACCTGGTGCAGGGTCTCGGAAACACTCTGCTCATCACCGTTCTGGCGGTTGTTATAGGTATCGTGCTCGGATTCGTCATTGCGATAATCCGCTCCACTAACCAGCTCACCGGCAGGCTCAGGATACCGAATTTCATCTGCCGCATTTACCTGACGGTAGTCCGCGGTACGCCTATGGTCGTACAGCTTCTTATCATCTACTTTGTTGTGTTCAGCTCCGTGAACATCAGCAAGATACTGGTTGCGGTTATCGCGTTCGGTCTGAACTCCGCGGCTTACGTTGCTGAGATCGTCCGCTCCGGTATCATGTCCGTTGACCGCGGTCAGTTCGAGGCGGGATCTTCGCTGGGCTTCGGCTACACGAGGACGATGATCTCCATTATCCTCCCGCAGGCGATCAGGAATATCCTCCCCGCGCTCGGCAACGAGGCCATAGTGCTTCTGAAGGAGACCTCCGTTTCCGGCTACATAGCGCTGAACGACCTCACAAAGGGCGGCGATACTATCCGTTCGCAGACCTACGAGGCATTCCTGCCGCTGATCGCTGTGGCCCTCATCTACCTGCTGATGGTAGTGGGACTGTCCGCACTTGTTAACCGTCTGGAAAGGAGACTGTCGAATGATAAGCGTAAGTAATCTTAAAAAGAGCTTCGGCGACCTGGTCGTCCTTGACGGCATCACCGAGACCATCGAAAAGGGCGAGAAGGTAGTTGTTATCGGGCCGTCAGGCTCCGGTAAGAGTACGTTCCTGCGCTGCCTTAACCTCCTCGAGCAGCCCACAAGCGGCGTTATCGAGTTCGAGGGCAGGGACATTACCCACGCAAAGGGCAGGGAGCTGAACTCCGTCCGCATGAAGATGGGCATGGTGTTCCAGCATTTCAACCTGTTCCCGCACCTGACTATCCGCCGGAACATCACGATAGCTCCGGTGAAGAACAAGATAATGACCCAGGCTCAGGCGGACAAGCGCGCAGACGAACTGCTCGCGATGGTAGGGCTTTCCGACAAGGCTGACGCGTACCCCGCGCAGCTCTCCGGCGGTCAGAAGCAGCGTATCGCGATAGCGCGCACGCTGGCGATGAACCCTGACGTTATCCTGTTCGACGAGCCTACATCCGCGCTTGACCCGGAGATGGTCGGCGAGGTGCTGGAGCTGATGAAGAAGCTCGCAGAGGGCGGCATGACTATGATAGTAGTCACCCACGAGATGGGATTCGCAAGGGAAGTAGCGAGCCGCGTGCTGTTCATGGCAGACGGCAAAATTCAGGAGCAGGGAACTCCCCAGGAGATCTTCACAGACCCGAAGAACCCGCGCCTGCGCGACTTCCTCGCGAGAGTTCTGTAATCTTCAGGAATCGGAAATTACAAAAAAACGCATAGCAACGGCCCCTGATTCAGTAAATCGGGGGCTTGATTGCTTATATCAGAAGTGGTATAATAGATATGTTAAATAGTAATTGGATTTCCACAGCTAAAATAAATAATGCGCCTGCGGAAACGCAGGTTTTTTTGTGGAAAAGTTGAAAAAGGAAAACAAATGGAAGAGAGAAAACCTCTTATCCCGGTAAAAGAGCTTGCGAAACGGTACGCGCTGTTCATAATCAGCCTGTTTATTTCGGCGCTGGGAGTTGCCATCAGTACGATAATTGCGGCGGTGCTCACCGGATTCGTCGTCAAGTTCTGGAACAAGCTCGTGCGGAAGCCGCTCGAGAAGCTCCTCGTTAAGTGAATCTTTCCGCTGCGGCTGGGATTATCCCGAACCAGTGCGGCGTACTGAACAGCTCCTCTCCGAGGGGCTGTTTTTTATGCAGTAAGCTCCCGCGGAGTACTGCTGACATCTTCGGCTCGTACAGTCCCGCCTGCTCCGAACCGCACAGCCTCTGCCGCGCTGAATCTCCGGACAGTGTAACTATCTCGGAATAAACCTGGATAAATTCCGAAACACAATAAAAACACCCCCGGACTTACGTCCGGGGGTGCGGTTAGTGTTTGTACTATCTGTCACTTATTGTTGATTACTTTCTCTTGCGGGAAGCTACAACAGCAGCGCCAGCCAGAGCAACTACGCCAGCAGCAACAGCTACGCCAGCAACGCCGGTCTCAGGGTTGCCCTTGTTAGCGTCAGCAGCGTTGTCAGCAGGAGCCTCAGCGGTAGCAGCCTCAGCGGTAGCAGCCTCAGCGGTAGCAGCCTCAGTGATAGCTACCTCAGCGGTATCAACTTCAGCAGTCTCAACCTCAGCGGTCTCTACCTCGAAGGTCTCAACCTCAGCTGTGTCGATGGAAACCTCAACGGTCTCCTCAGCAGGAGCGGTTGTCTCCTCGGGAGCCTTGGTCTCCTCGGGAGCAGCAGTGGTCTCAGCGGGAGCTGTAGTCTCAGCAACAGCCTTTGTGATGTCCTCGCCCTTGGAGTTCAGAAGAGTGAAGTCAACGATCTCGAACTCATAAGCATCAGAATAGTTCTGGAGCCAGATCTGAGCATATGTATCAGTGGAAGCGAAGATAGGTGTATCCTGCATGTAAGTTACAGAGTACTCGCCTCTCTTATCGCCAGCCTTGAACTGATAGGGCTTGTCGTTTGCGGAAGAGCCTTCGATGCCCCAACCGTACTGCTTCCAGCCAGTGGACTGGGAGTTGAAGCCCATATCACCGGAGATCCATGCGCCCTCAGCAACTGCGGACTCGATAGCTCTCTTATCAACAGCCTTGATGTTCAGAGTGAAACCGCAAAGGTCGGAAATCTGATCATAGGATGTGAACATAGGAACATTAACATCATCAGACAGAAGGCATGCGAACATACCTGCGCTGTTGATGCTGCCCTTGAATGGAGATGCTGCGAATGATGTGATTGTGCTTGCTGCAGCAACTACGACAGCAGAAGCAGCAGCGATAACATTTCTTAACTTCATAAGAAAAAATCCTCCTAGATATTTTTGAGCGGATAGCAAACACTAAATCCTCCTTTATATTTTACAATAAACTTCAAAAAAAAGCAACTGTCATTTTAAACACAAATTACAGAAAAATTTAGTGAAAAGCAATAATATTTTTACCTTAATAATAAAATGCACCTTCGCATTCACGAAAGTGCATTTAGAATTACTTAATTGACTTAAAATCAGCCGTCTCTCCGGCAGGAAAGAGCCACTCCGGCAAGACCCAGCGCAGCCGCGCCTACCGCCGCCATGCTGAACGGAACGCCTGTGTTCGGGTTTCCGGGAGCTGTGGTGGTTCCGTTTGCACCGTTCGCCGCGTTGGTGCCGTTGGTTCCGGTCGCGCCCGCTGTGCCTGTTGTACCATTAGTGCCGTTCGTGCCGTTGGTTGTTCCTGCGCCGGTGGTGCCGTTCGTGCCGCCTGCGGCTCCGTTTGTTCCTGCTTCGCCTGTTGTACCCGCCGCACCGTTCGCACCGTTTGCTGTTCCGGTCACGCCGTTTACGATATCCTCGCCTGCGTCCACTACGCCGTTTACGACGTCCTCGCCCGCGCGTACCACGCCGCCGACTACTCCGCCGTTAGCCGAAGCGCCGATGCTGAGAGCTCCCGCCGCCGCGAGGGCTGCTGCAAGACTTAATAGCTTTCTCATATCAGTATCCCTTTCTTTATCGTATATCTTCAGGTATGCAGACCGGAAGCTGATGAAGCGCGAGGTGATCGAGAGCGTTTCCTCAGCTTCTGACTGCACAGAGTTATTATTTGCAGACTTGTCATCTTTATAAACGGGTATTTATTCCATTAAAGAGAGAGAGGAGAAAAAAATTTTCAAAAAATTTCTCAAACCCCTTGACATATCCTAAAAAATGTGCTATAATCCTATCAAGTTGATAGGTAATCTAGTGATTAGGAAAGATACCTGTCGGAAATATATTGTGGTAACCTCTAAAAACCGGGACACGAGTAGATTTCGTACATGACTTATATCAGATGCTAGGCGTCAAACCGCAGTAATACTGTATGTATTTCAAGGTTTGACAACGAAGCAGATGATATAAGTCATAGAAATCTGCCGTGAAGGAGGTTTTTAAAGGTTACCTTGTAACAGTAAAGGAGAACAACCATGAAAGTTTATCAGACAATAACCGACCTCGTAGGACACACCCCCCTTCTTGAAGTAACAAAGATCGAGGCTGAGGAGCAGACCGGAGCAAAGATCTTCGCAAAGCTGGAGCTTTTCAATCCGGCAGGCAGCGTAAAGGACAGAGTAGCGGTCGCAATGATCAACGACGCTGAGAAGCGCGGCGTTCTCAAGCCCGACAGCGTGATCATCGAGCCGACCAGCGGAAACACCGGTATCGGCCTTGCAGCAGTAGCCGCAGCAAGGAACTACCGCATAATCATCGTAATGCCCGAGACCATGAGCGTCGAGCGCCGCAACCTGATGAAGGCGTACGGCGCGGAGCTGGTGCTTACCGACGGCGCAAAGGGCATGAAGGGCGCCATCGAGAAGGCGAACGAGCTTGCCAAGGAGATCCCCGGCGGCTTCATTCCCTCGCAGTTCACAAACCCGGCTAATCCCTCCGCGCATGAGGCTTCCACAGGTCCCGAGATCTGGGAGGACACCGACGGTAAGGTAGACATCTTCGTTGCAGGCGTAGGCACCGGCGGAACCGTCAGCGGCGTGGGCAGATACCTCAAGTCCAAGAACCCCGGCGTCAAGGTCGTTGCCGTTGAGCCGAAGAGCTCCCCGGTTCTTTCCGAGGGCAAGTCCGGCCCGCACAAGATCCAGGGTATCGGCGCAGGCTTCGTTCCGGAGACCCTCGATACCAAGATCTACGACGAGATCATTCCCGTTGAGAACGAGGACGCTTTCGCTGCGGGCAGACGTATCGCACGCACCCAGGGCGTTCTGGTAGGTATTTCCTCCGGCGCGGCTATGTGGGCTGCTATCCAGCTTGCAAAGCGCCCCGAGAACAAGGGCAAGAACATAGTTGTCCTCCTCCCCGATACCGGCGAGAGATACCTCTCCACCGCTATGTTCGCTGAATAAGCTGGTTTCACAGGTTTCTTCCTCAATATATACATATACCGCCCCGGAGAGTGTTCGTTCCGGGGCGATTTTTTTTCAGCTTACTGCTTGACTATTATAAATATATGGGGTATAATAAGTCCAGAAGCTGTTTTTACAGCACTGCGCGTATTATAACGCCTCTAAAATACAAATAGTTATGGCTGGAGGTCGTAAATTGTATAGTCTTATCAGGGTCGGCGAGGATACTTGGTACGCCCCGACCCCTACAAATATAGGAATTTTCCGTTATTCCGGGCGGGAGGTCTGCATGATAGACGCAGGCTCCCGGGACATAGCCGCAGGAGTTCTGGAGCAGGTAAGAGCCCATGGCTGGGAGCTGAAAAAGCTGTTCCTGACGCACTCCCACGCCGACCACGTAGCCGGAGCCGCGTTCCTGCGGGAGCAGACCGGCTGCGAGGTCTGCGCGCCGGGGATTTCCGCGGCGGCGGTGGAGCACAGCTTCCTTATCCCAGTGACCCTCTACGGAGGAAGCACCACCCCGGAGATGTGCTCCAGGCTGCTGACCCCGCCCCCCTGCGCCTGCTCGGAGCTTTCCAGGGACGCGCTCCCGCCGGGGCTTGATTTTGAGCGCCTGGACGGTCACGACATGGCGCAGGCGGCGTTCCGCACCCGGGACGGCGTGTGGTTCACGGCGGACGCCGTAGTCAGCGCCGGGGACCTGCAGAAGCACCGTATCTCGTTCGTGTATTCGCAGGAGCAGCACCGTGAGTCCCTCGCGCGGCTCAGCGGGTTCAGCGGGAAACTGTTCATTCCCGCCCACGACGTTCCATGCGAGGATATCGCGCCGCTGGTTCAGGAGAACCTCGCCGCTATGAACGAGGTCGCCGCCGACATCGAGGAGATGTGCGGAACTCCGCAGACCATCGACGACCTCATCGCAAAGTGCCTCGAAAAGTACCATATCCGGCTGTACCTCATGCAGTATCTTCTTGTGGGGCAGACTGTCCGCAGCTACGTCACCTGGCTGCTTAAAACCGGACGTATCGAGCCGGTTTACGAGGGAACGCGGCTCCTTTTCCGCAGGATACAGCAATTACAGAGCGGATAATCGCGCGGCAATATACGGATAGTAATGCGGATTGCAGACGCGCCGTCGGGAAGGGAATACTCCCGGAATAACGCAAATGTTACACGATAAACGCATGAATGTGAAACAAGTTTACAACCCTAGGAAATATGGCTATAAAAAATAACAGGAGGTATACCATGCCAGACTACCACGACCCGAACCTCACCGCGCAGGAGCGCGCGGAAGCCCTGACCGACACGCTGACAGTCCAGCAGCAGGCGGAGCAGCTCAAATACGACGCACCGGCGATCCCTTCCGCAGGACTTCCCGCCTACAACTGGTGGAACGAGGGACTCCACGGAGTTGCCCGGGCGGGTACGGCGACGATGTTCCCGCAGGCGATAGGCCTTGCGGCGATGTTCGACCGGGAAATGCTCCGGAAGTGCGCGGATATAACCTCCACGGAGGCGCGCGCGAAGTACAATGCGGCGAGCCGGCACGGCGACCGCGACATCTACAAGGGTCTGACCCTCTGGGCGCCCAACGTGAATATTTTCCGCGACCCGCGCTGGGGCAGGGGTCACGAGACCTACGGCGAGGACCCGTACCTCACCTCTGAGCTTGGCAAGGAGTACGTACGAGGGCTCCAGGGCGACGGGAAGTATCTGAAAACCGCCGCCTGCGCGAAGCATTTCGCGGTACACAGCGGCCCCGAGGCGGAGCGCCACACATTCGACGCGCAGGTATCCCCGAAGGACATCGAGGAGACCTATCTCCCGGCGTTCCGCGCCCTGGTCAAGGACGCGCACGTTGAAAGCGTGATGGGCGCGTATAATCTCGTGAACGGCGAGCCTGCCTGCGCAAGCCCGTTCCTCATGGGGAAGCTGAAGGAATGGGGCTTCGACGGCTATTTCACCTCCGACTGCTGGGCTATCCGGGACTTCCACACCACCCACTGCATAACCGCCACCGCGCCGGAGTCCGCCGCCCTCGCGCTGAAGGCAGGCTGCGACATGAACTGCGGCAATACATACCTCCACGTGCTTGCGGCGCTCGAAAAGGGGCTGGTTTCCGAGGAAGATATCCGCCGCGCCTGCGTGCACGTAATGCGCACCAGAATACGTCTCGGTCAGCTTGACAAAACCGAATATGACGACATTCCGCTGACCGCCGTTTCAACGGAGGAAAGCAAGCAGCATTCCCTGGAGTGTGCGCTGCGCTCCGCCGTTCTGCTGGAAAATAACGGTATACTTCCGCTTTCGGACAAGCTCGGAACCATCGCGGTGATAGGTCCGAACGCCGACAGCCGCGAGGCGCTCACCGGGAACTACAACGGCACCGCCGACGAGTACGTGACGTTCCTGGACGGCATAAGGGAGCGGTTTTCCGGCCGTATTCTGTACTCCCAGGGCTGCCACCTCTACAAGGACCGCACCCAGGGTCTCGCGCAGCCCGGCGACCTGTATTCCGAGGCGCTTGCCATGGCGGAGTGCGCCGACGTGGTCGTAGCCTGCGTAGGCCTTGACGCTACCCTCGAGGGCGAGGAGGGCGACACCGGCAACGAGTTCAGCTCCGGCGACAAGCCCGACCTGCGCCTGCCGGAGAGCCAGCGTATTCTCCTCCGGAAGCTGGAGGCGCTCGGCAAGCCGCTTGTTATCGTGCTTGCGGCGGGAAGCTCGGTCAACGTTGAGGTGAAGTGCGACGCGCTGCTGGATATGTGGTACCCGGGTCAGCTGGGAGGACGTGCGCTCGCGAATCTGCTTTTCGGCGACGTATCCCCGAGCGGAAAGCTCCCGGTGACGTTCTACAGAACGGCTGACCTCCTGCCGGATATCCACGACTACAGCATGAAGGGCAGAACTTACCGCTACTGCACAGATGAGAATGTACTCTACCCGTTCGGGCACGGTCTGAGCTACGCGGACGTGCGCTGCGTGAATATGGAAATAGTCAGCGGCACGGACGTTGAAGTCACGGTGGAGAACCGCAGCGATATCCCGGCTGAGGAGGTCGTGCAGGTCTATATCAAGGGCTGTAATGAGGATTCCGTGCCGAACCGCTCGCTGTGCGGTTTCCAGCGTGTGAGACTGGAGCCGCATGAGACTAAGACCGTGCGTGTTCCGGTGCCCTCGGCGGCTTTTCAGACCGTTCTTTCCGACGGGTCGCGCGAGGTGCTTCCGGGCAGATTTACGCTGTTCGCGGGGATAGATACGGCTTCGGAGCTTCTTCAGCAGGATATATTCATCAACTAAAAATCGGGCGCAGCCGTATCTGACTGCGCCCTGATTTACTTTTCGAGAAGCACTGCCGCCTGGCTTCCGATACCCGCTCCCGCAAGCCCCAGCCCCTCTTCAGTGGTGGCTTTTACGCTCACCTGTGAAATATCGCAGCCGAACGCCGCAGCGAGGCTCTCTCTCATCGCGGGGATATGCTTTGCTAGTTTCGGGCGCTCCGCGATTATCGTCAGGTCGAGGTTGCCGAGCCGGAACCCCGCGCCCTCCATGCGGCGAATGACCTCCGCAAGCAGCTTCATGCTGTCCGCGCCCTTGTACTGCGGGTCGCTGTCCGGGAAAAGCTTCCCGATGTCGCCCATCGCAAGCGCGCCGAGTATCGCGTCCATCAGGGCGTGCACCGCGACGTCGGCGTCCGAATGACCGAGAAGTCCAAGTTCGCAGGGTACCTCCACGCCGCACAGAATGAGCTTCCGCTCCGGAACCAGGCGGTGTACGTCGTAGCCCGTGCCGATCCTTATCATGAAATCAACTCCTTACTGCTATAATAATACAGCATGCGCGGGGATTTGTCAACTCCGCCTGAAATCGCATAAAAATTGAAAAAAGCCCTTGACAAGCCGGGATATATGTGGTATAATAGTGATACCTCGAATGGGGCTTATTTTTTTGTGTCTTTTTATAGATGCAGTTGAGCCGCCGTTTAAACCCGCAATCCCGCGGCCGAGGGAGGCAATAATGCCCGCAACGGGCAAGAAAATAGGAGGTGCCGAAAGTGAGAGTTAAAATTACACTGGCGTGTACAGAATGCAAACAGCGCAACTACAACACCATGAAGAACAAGAAGAACGATCCTGACAGACTTGAGATGAACAAGTACTGCCGCTTCTGCAAAAAGCATACTCTTCACAAGGAAACCAAGTAATCAGGAGGAGTCAGAATGGCAAACGAGATCGACGAGATTAAGAACGTTGGCAAAGACACTCCCGATGCTTCCGATGTGAAGGATAGCGCAGACTCCAAGAAGTCAAAGGATAAGGACAAGTCCAAAAAGGCTGCGTCCGCAAAGAAGCCCAAGAAGGGTATCGTAAAGTACTTCAAGGATTGCAAGGCTGAGTTCAAGAAGGTCGTATGGCCCACACCGAAGAGCACAACGAACAACACTATCGTTGTTGTCGTCGTATGTCTGGTGGCTGGACTGTTCATCTTCGGTATCGACTCGCTTTTCGCATTCCTCAACAAAGTGATACTGGGCTGACAGGTTCAAGGGGGTAAACATGGCTGACACAGAGGCAAAATGGTATATACTTCACACATATTCCGGCTACGAAAACAAGGTCGCTAACGACATCATGAAGGTCGTTGAGAACAGAAATCTTCAGAACGTCATCGAGGAGGTCTACCTCCCCGTTGAAATGACCAAGCAGACCAAGGAAAACGGCAAAGAGGTCGAGGTCGAGGAAAAGCTGTTCCCGAGCTATGTGTTCGTCAAGATGATCATTACTAACGAGTCATGGTACATCTGCCGCAACACAAGAGGCGTTACCGGTTTCGTAGGTCCAGGGTCGCAGCCTACTCCTCTGAGCGAAGAAGAGGTCAAGAACCTCGGTATTATTGAGAAGGAAACCTCGATTTCCTTCGACGCTGGCGACAGAGTCAGCATCAAGTCCGGCCCGCTTGAGGGCTTCGAGGGCGTCGTTAAGAGCATTGATCTCGAGCACAGCACCGCTGACGTCGATGTATCCATGTTCGGAAGATCCACCCCGGCTACACTTGAGCTTTCAGCTATCGCCAAGATCTGACGCTTACGCGCAGACAAACTTCAAGTTTTTTATGGAGGATAAAAAATCATGGCACAGAAGGTTACAGGATTTATAAAGTTACAGATCCCTGCCGGTAAAGCAACACCTGCGCCCCCTGTTGGTCCTGCACTGGGTCAGCACGGCGTTAATATCATGGCATTCACCAAGGAGTTCAACGAGCGCACAAAGGATAAGGCAGGTCTCATAATCCCTGTTGTTATCACCGTTTACGCTGATAAGAGCTTCTCTTTCATTACAAAGACCCCTCCCGCAAGCGTACTCATCAAGAAGGCTTGCAAGATCGAGAGCGGTTCCGGCGTTCCCAACAAGACCAAGGTCGCAAAGATCACTAAGGCTCAGCTCCAGGAGATCGCTGAGACCAAGATGCCCGACCTGAACGCAGCTAACCTCGACACAGCTATGTCTATGATCGCTGGTACTGCACGTTCCATGGGCGTAGAGGTCGTTGACTGATAACACCCCCGTACTACTAAAACACTAAATTCAGTGGGAGGATCTATTCCGCTTGACCACAAGGAGGATTTTTTAATGAAACACGGAAAGAAGTATGTAGAGAGCACCAAGCTCGTTGAGTCCACTAAGGTTTACGAGTCCGCTGAAGCTTTCGATTTAGTATGCAAGACCGCTAAGGCTAAGTTCGACGAGACTGTTGAGCTGCACGTTCGTCTGGGCGTTGACTCCCGCCACGCTGACCAGCAGGTCAGAGGCGCAGTTGTACTGCCCAACGGTACCGGTAAGAAGGTACGCACCCTGGTATTCTGCAAGGCTGACAAGGAGCAGGCTGCCAAGGACGCTGGCGCAGATTACATCGCTGACAACGACACCGTTGCTAAGATCAACGGCGGCTGGATGGACTTCGAAGTTGTTATCGCAACTCCCGATATGATGGGCGTTGTTGGTAGACTCGGTAAGGTCCTCGGTCCGAGAGGCCTCATGCCTAACCCCAAGGCTGGTACTGTTACCCCTGACGTAGCTAAGGCTGTTCAGGAAGCTAAGGCTGGTAAGATCGAGTATCGTCTTGACAAGGCTAACATCATTCACTGCCCCATCGGCAAGGCGTCTTTCGGCGCAGAGAAGCTCGAGCAGAACTTCAACGCACTGATGGAGGCTGTTGCTAAGGCTAAGCCTGCCGCAGCAAAGGGTCAGTATATCAAGAGCTGCACAGTTTCTTCCACAATGGGTCCTGGCGTTAAGGTCAACACCATCAAGTTCGGTGTTTAATTGCTGGGTTTGAAGAAATGATCTAGACCGTCCGTCCGGTTGACAGGTCAGGATTTCCTGACGGGTCGCCGGAGGGCGGTTTTCGTTTTACTTAAATACCTAATATTACTTTTTAATTACATCGGAGGATAATATGGAGATAACAAAATCGCTGATCAGTGCTGCGACTGTCATTATTATGCTGCTGACCGGCTGCGCTACTAAGCCGGAACAGTCCGGCACACCCACACAGGGCGGCGAATCTAACATCACGGAGGAAACCAACATGGAACTTTCACAGAAAACTTTCGCGCCGGACGAGCAGCACGTCAAGCTCATCGGAAGAACAGGAGAGGCGGAGGGTATCCGCTGGCTGGCGCTTTCCGCGAGCGGAGTTGAGTTCACGTTCACCGGAACCAGCGCGGCGTTCACGATAGTCGGCGACAACATGATAACTAACGCCGAGAAGCAGCCGAGATACGCGGTTTACATCAACGGCGAACAGACCATGGATAACCTCGTAGATTCCGCAGAGGCTACGGTCACGGTTTTCACCGCCGACGAGGCGCAGGAGACCACCGTAAAGCTGCTGAAGCTCTCCGAGGCTCAGGAATCCACCATGGGTATCAAGGATATCAGCATTACCTCCGTCGGTGAGGCTAAGCCCACCGCCGAGAAGGAACTCAAGATCGAGTTCATCGGCGACTCCATCACCTGCGGCTACGGCGTTGACGACGAGGACCGCGACCATCACTTCAAGTGCTCCACCGAGGACGCTACGAAGGCGTACGCGTTCAAGACCGCCCAGGCGCTGGACGCTGACTACAGCCTGGTATCCTACAGCGGTAACGGAATAATCTCCGGCTACAGCAACGACGGCAAGAAGGTAGAGAGCCAGCAGGTTCCGCCGGTCTACACCAAGTTCGCGAAGAGCTGGGGAAATTACAACGGCATATTCAACGTTTCAGACCTCGACTGGGATTTCAGCAAGTTCCAGCCGGATTTCGTGGTTATAAACCTCGGAACCAACGACGCAAGCTACACCAAGGGCGACAAGGAGAAGGTGCTCGAGTACGCCGACGCATACGCGGAGTTCCTCAAGGTTGTACGCGAGAAGAACCCGAACGCGCACATCATCTGCTCCCTCGGCGTGATGGGCGCTGACCTGATGGTAGGCGTGAAGAAGGCGGCTGAGAAGTACACCGAGGAGACCGGCGACACCAACATCTCAACCTTCCAGTTCAAGACCCAGGACGGCAACGCCAACGGCTACGCCGCAGACTGGCACCCCACCGCAAAGACCCACGACATCGCAGCGGCTGAACTGACCGAATACATCAAGTCGCTGATGTAAATTAGGAATTGGTAATTATGATGTCCCGCTGCGCGGGACGAGATTAAAATAGCAGATTCAAAACAAAAGGCAAAGCAGACTTAAAACTGCTTTGCCTTTTTCGTTCATTTGAAATCACCGCGCGAAGCGCGCTCATTAATTCCGAATTCCGAATTCATAATTCCGAATTAAAAATATCAGGCGCCCCTGGGGAGCGCCTGACATTTAAAATCAATTCTTGCTCTTGATGTACTCGTCCATAGCCTTAGCCGCAGTCTTGCCTGCGCCCATTGCCAGGATTACGGTAGCAGCGCCTGTTACAGCGTCGCCGCCTGCGAATACGCCCTCGCGGGAGGTCTGACCGTTCTCGTCTGCGATGAAGCAGCCGTGCTTGTTGGTGTCCAGTCCCTTGGTGGTGTTTCTGATGAGCGGGTTCGGGGAAGTACCGATGGACATTACAACGCAGTCAACATCGAGTACGAACTCGCTGTCCGGCTTCTCGACAGGTCTGCGGCGGCCGGAAGCGTCAGGCTCGCCAAGCTCCATCTCAACGCACTTCATGCCGGTTACGAACTTGTGCTCGTTGCCCAGTATCTCAACGGGGTTGTTGAGGGTCTTGAAGATGATGCCCTCCTCCATTGCGTGCTCTACTTCTTCCTTACGTGCGGGCATTTCTTCCAGACCGCGGCGGTATACTATGTATACGTTCTCGGCGCCCAGACGCTTAGCGCAGCGCGCCGCGTCCATTGCAACGTTGCCGCCGCCGACAACCGCAACGCTTGTGTTCTTCTTGATAGGAGTGTCGCTCTCAGGCTTGTATGCCTTCATGAGGTTAACTCTGGTGAGGAACTCGTTAGCGGAGTAAACGCCCTTGAAGTTCTCGCCGGGGATATTCATGAATCTCGGCAGACCTGCGCCGGAACCGATGAATATAGCCTCGAAGCCCTGCTCGAACAGCTCGTCGACTTCGATGGTGCGTCCTACAACGACGTTGGTGTTGACCTTAACGCCCATAGCGATGAGGTTGTCAACCTCGTGCTGAACGATGGACTTCGGCAGTCTGAACTCGGGGATACCGTAAACGAGAACGCCGCCTGCGAGGTGGAGCGCTTCGAAAACAGTAACGTCATAGCCGAGCTTAGCGAGGTCGCCCGCGCATGTCAGACCGGAAGGACCTGCGCCAATGATAGCTACCTTGTGTCCGTTCGGAGCGGGAACAGCGGGAGTCTCTGTTGCGTGCGCATTGTGCCAGTCGGCAACGAACCTCTCAAGACGGCCGATAGCTACCGGCTCGCCCTTGATGCCGCGTACGCACTTGCTCTCGCACTGGGTCTCCTGGGGACATACGCGTCCGCAGACAGCCGGCAGGGAGCTGGACTGGTGGATAACCTGATAAGCGCCCTCAAAATCGCGCTCCTTAATCTTTGCGATGAATTCCGGAATGTTGATGGAAACCGGGCAGCCGCTCTGGCAGGGCTTCTTGGGGCAGTGCAGGCAGCGGTTTGCCTCGTCGACAGCCTGCTCCTCGGTGTAGCCGAGAGCTACTTCCTTGAAGTTCTTGTTGCGGACGTTCGGGTCCTGAACGGGCATTTCGTTCTTCTTAAGGCTCATGTTAGGCATCTTACTTTACCTCCTTTTTGTAGAGGTTGCAGACCTCTTCGCGCTTTCTGGTCTCGAATTCCTTGTACATCGTACCGCGCTCCATAGCCTCGTCGAAGTCAACAAGGTGGCCGTCGAAGTCGGGGCCGTCAACACAGGCGAACTTAGTCTCGCCGCCTACGGTCAGACGACAGCCGCCGCACATGCCGGTGCCGTCGATCATTATGGGGTTCATGGAAACTACGGTCTTTATGCCGTACTCCTTGGTGAGCTTACATACGAACTTCATCATTACCAGCGGGCCGATAGCGATTACTTCGTCGTACTGGTTGCCTGCCTTGATGAGCTCCTCAAGCGCGTTGGTAACGAGACCCTTCTCGCCGTGGCTGCCGTCGTCGGTCATCAGCTTCATTACGTCGGAAGCCGCCTTGAATTCGTCCTCGAGGATAACGAGATCCTTGTTTCTGAAGCCTACGATGCTGTGGACCTCAGCGCCCAGGTGGTGGAGCTTCTTTGCGATGGGGTATGCGATAGCGCAGCCCACGCCGCCGCCTACTACAGCGACCTTCTTCAGACCTTCAGTGTGGCTCGGAACGCCGAGGGGTCCTACGAAGTCGTGAATGAACTCGCCCTCTTCGAGGTGGTTCAGCTTTTCAGTCGTAGCGCCCACGATCTGGAAGATGATCGTGATAGTGCCCTTTTCTCTGTCAAAGTCCGCGATAGTCAGCGGGATTCTCTCTCCCTCTGCGTCAACTCTGAGGATTATGAACTGTCCCGGTTCAGCCTTCTTGGCGATCATCGGAGCGTCAACTTCCATAAGAGTAACTGTGGGGTTGAGGATTTTCTTGGTAAGAATCTTGTACATTCTCCTGTGTCCTCCTGAATAATTTGGCGGCTGCGCCCGGAAGTGGGCATGTCCGTCTATACGATACCATTATACCATGTTTAAGGTGTGTTTTGCAAGGGTTAATTATGTCAAGTGAGGGGATTTGTGCATTATCACGATTTAGTTTGTGCATTTCGACAAATATCTGAATAATCCGCCGCACTTTTGAAATAACTCCGCGAAGCGGACACCAAAATTCCGAATTCCGAATTCCGAATTAAATTCAGTATCGCGGGCTGAATCCGTTCCTGTGGCAATATGCTTCCCCGGAAACACTTAACAAGCCAGCATTTGAAATAAGTCCGCGAAGCGGACACCAAAATTCCGAATTCCGAATTCTGAATTCCGAATTAAACTCAGTATTGCCGGCTGAATTTTGTCTTGTAGTAATATATCCCCCAGAACAGCCCGAACAGACCGCCCATGATATGCCCGAACTGTGAAACGGAGTCCGGTGTGAAGGCGCTGACTATCTCGCGGCCGAGGTAGATAGCGGCGACAAGCAGCAGCGAGAGCGGTATCTCGCCCTTCTTTACGTTTGTGAAGGCGCTGAGAATTATCATCATGAATACGATGCCGCTTGCGCCGATTACGCCGGTGTCGAAGAATATGCAGTTGATGATACCGCTGGCGATACCGGTCACGAGTATCATGAACGCGAGGTTCCCGCTGCCGTACTTTTCCTCGACCACGGGGCCTACCAGGAGCATGAGCAGCATGTTGCTCGCGTAGTGCTCCCAGCCGGAGTGCCCGAAGAAGTATGTAATGCAGCGTACGTAGGTCATGGGGTCGAGCAGGGAAGGGTGCCCGTAGCACACCATGACGTACTTGTTGAGCCAGCCTCCGGTGAGCGCGTTCACCGCCACCAGCACGAGGCATACCGCCGCGTAGGTCAGCACCACGGGGCAGTTGTAGGATATCTTGAACTTAGGTTTATTTGCAGGCATTTTGACCTCCTGGATAATTTACGGAAACTGTGTCAAAAACGGCGCAGCTTTTCTGAACGAATGTGCTATAATAAGGTCAGAAAGGGGCGATGAAATCATGAGGCTGCTGTATATACTTTTCATGCCGATACTGATCCTTCTTGACTGCGCCAAAAAAATGAAATAACAGTACCCCTGCGGCTCACGGGCATGCAGGGGTGCTTTGTTTTATCTGCGCCTTCCGCCGCCTCCGCCGCTGCGGTGACCTCCGCCTCCGCTGTGGCGGCTTCCGCCGGAGGAGCTGCTGCTTATCCGGTGGGACGTCGTGTATTCACGCACGAATACATCGCCGCGCTGAGTGAACCGCGTCAGGCTGCCGTCCATGTATCTTCGCGCGGACACCGGGGCGCGCTTTTTGTACTTTGCCGCCTGGGAATTCGCTACGCATACCGCGATTATCAGCGCGACGATCACGCCGCCGACGTGCCCGATGTTAATGTCCACCTTCGATGGGACGGAATCGTGCGAACGCAGGTACGCGCAGTAGTTCGTGACCGCCGCGTAGTAGTTGTCGCCGCCGGAGCTGTCCAGACCGTCGTATACCGCGTCGAATATGCTGTCTATCCTGGGCTGGTACATGTCGTAGGCGCGGTCGGTGCAGTATATCTGGTCGACCTTTCCGCTTCCCGCCTGCACCAGCATGAGCACGATGGAATCGCTGTACTCGCCGAAGCTGCGGTTGTGGAACTCCTTGGCGTAGGAGCGCTCCGAAAGCCCGTCAAGGCTGGCGTTTCCGAGGATAACCCCGACATTCGCGTGTATTTCCCGGGCGGTGCTGTCCAGAATATCAAGAAGCTCCTGCGCCTGTTCGCCGCTGAGGGCGTCCTGGTGATCCTCAAGCGCGCCGAAATAGCCGTAGTCCTCCTCGGCGGAGCACTCCGCGCCGAGCGCCCCGGACATGACGAAGATCACAGCGCAGACGAGCACAGGGAGCATTCTTTTGATAAGCTTAAGCAAAAAGCACACCCCCTAACAGACCAAGCAGCACGCCGAGCACGATGAACAGCCCCGCGCCGAACAGGAATTTTTTCAGCCCGCTCACCGGGAGTATCCCGAAATTGCAGCCGGTCTGACCGTTCATCACGAACGGGTAATCCCTGCCCTTGTATGTATAGTTGAGGAACCACACCGGAAGCAGTCCGTAAACCGTCTGCTGCTTTGTGAAGCTGATATTCCGGCGCTTCTCCGCGATGGCGCTGTAGCCGTTCATATCCGAGCGGAGGAGATCGGCAGCAGCGTCCGAAATGCGCTTGTCGATGACCGGCGCGGCCTCCTGGACGGTGACGTCGTACTTTTCAGCTCCGCAGCCGGAGAGGTAGCTCATCGAAAACGGCTTGATACCCGTGTAGTCGAACGGCTCTATGCTTTCCATCAGGCTGTCGTCGATACGCTTCGAGCCGTCGCAGGGGACTCTTACGAAAGTCATTTCCGCGCGGCGGGTGACATTGAATATCTTGGTGTTGGTGAACCGCGTGTCGCCTACCCGCCAGGAATGCACCTTGTGACCCTCGGCTTCCATGAATGCGTCCAACGTGCCGCTTTTCAGCCAGTAGGGGACGTACAGCGGGGTGATGTTCTGTATTTGGGCTTCGCTGGCGAATCCCTTCGGAAGCAGGAACTTCCCCCTGCAGTACTCTTTGAATGCGGTCTCCGCCTGCTCGCGGGTCCTGGTGAAGGGAATTATCAGGTTAGGTCTGAACTCGCCGGAGAGCCGCCCGGTCAGTATGACCGGAGTGTGGCAGAAGTGGCAGCGCGTCGAGGCGGTCAGGCTGTCGCAGATGACTCCCGCGCCGCAGTTCGGGCAGGTGTAGAGCGCGGAGGCTCCCGCGAACTCCTCCGCCTGCCGGTTGGATTCGTCCTGAGCGGCTTCCTGCTCGGCTTCGAGGTTCTCCTGCGAAAGCTCGAAGCCCTCGTTCTCGGCGAACCGCTTCTTGATGTCCTCCTCGGTGAATTCGCTGTCGCAGAACAGGCACTTGAACTTCCAGAGGGCGTTGTTGTATTCCAGCGCCGCGCTGCAGTTCGGGCACTGGTAGGTGACGGTCTTTATCTCCATGTATGCTCCTTATGAGTTTATTGTTATCGAGCCGAGGGTCTCGCCGATGCTGCCGTTTATCACGATGTCGGCTTCGTCGTCCGCGGAGGTCGGCGACTTGTTTATCACCGCCAGCCGCCTGCCGTTGAAGAACCTTATCAGCCCCGCCGCAGGCTGCACCGCGAGGGAGGTCCCGCCGATAATCAGCACGTCGGCGTCGGATATCGCGTTTATCGCCGCGTTTATGTCGGATTCGTTGAGCGGCTCCTCGTAGAGCACTACGTCGGGCTTGACTATCCCGCCGCAGGAGCAGCGCGGAACCCCGTCGGCGGAGGTGATGAACTCCAGCCCGTAGGACTTCCCGCATTTCATGCAGTGATTCCGGCGAACCGAACCGTGCAGCTCTATGACGTTCCTGCTGCCCGCGTCCGAATGCAGTCCGTCGATGTTCTGGGTCACAACTGCGGATAGCTTCCCGGCGCGCTCCAGCTCCGCGAGCTTGAGGTGCGCCGCGTTCGGCTTCGCAGCGGGGTATATCATGCGGTCGCGGTAGAACCGGAAGAACTCCTCCGGGTCAGCCATGAAAAAGCTGTGGGAGATTATCTGCTCCGGCGGGTACTTGTATTTCATGTTGTATAGCCCGTCCTGCGAGCGGAAGTCCGGTATGCCGCTTTCGGTGGAAACTCCGGCGCCGCCGAAGAACACTATTTTTTCGCTCTCGTCGATTATTGACTGTAAGTCCATGATGTTACCTCCTGAGTGCTTGAATGATAAAGCGGGCTGTTTCCTCCGGCGCTTCGGAGTTTATCTCATGTCCGGCGCCTCTGATGACCGTTAGCCGTGCCTGCGGGAGGATACTTTCCAGTTCCCGCGCGGCGCTGATGTTGGCTTTGTCGCGCTCTCCGCAGGCTATTGACACGGGACATTCTATCCTGGCCAGCGACGGCGTGAAGTCCAGACGCGCCATGTCTCCGGTGAGGGATATCATCTGCTTTTTGGTAAGCCCGGAGCCTGCGAACGACTTCTCCGGCATGAGCCGGAAAACCGCTCCCTGGAATCTGAGCAGAGCCTTCGGCATACGGAACTGCGGAGCCGCGAGCGCCAGTCCCCGCACCGAGCCGGGACGGTCTGCCGCGTAATTCAGCGCCAGAACCGCGCCCAGCGACAGCCCGCACAGGAACAGCGGCTGACCCAGTTCGTCCAGATATCGGCTGAACCCGGAGTATAGTTCGCCGTAGCTTCCGCCGCCGATGAATGCGGACAGCTCCGGGCACAGCACGTCTTCCTGCGGGAGAAGTTCTGTGGTTTTGTTCCACGCTCCGGCGGTCTGCCCCAGGCCGTGTATCAGGATAGTTTTCACTGTGCCGCCCTCCTTGTAATTTATCCTGATTCAAAGTATATCACAAATTGCACAATATTTCAATATATGCGGGGTTTAAATTTAACTCCGCCGGAGGAAAAATCCTATTGACAAATCAGGAGAAGTAGTATATAATAACTAGTAACGAATAATCAGCGAAATTCTATGGCTTTTAAGGCGGCACCGTGATGCCGGCAAGGTTGTTTGAGTTCGTATGGGGAGTGCTGCACCGAAAAGGGGGCAGTGCATTTTGTACACACATCACAGCCTGCCGTATATCCGGCGGGCTTTTTTCGTGAGTTACGGAAAGGTAGTGATAGCAGTGTGTACCGTTGAGGGACTTATCCAGAAAGCGGAAATAATGGACGAAAGCTCGATGGCGAGGGCAGTCACCCGTATTTCGTTTGAGATGATCGAACGCAATAAGGGTACTGACAGTCTTTGTCTTATCGGGCTTTTTTCGCGCGGGGCGGTCCTCGCGAAGCGCATAGCCGCGCGTATCGCCGAGATAGACGGCGGCGAGATACCGGTGGGTCTGCTGGATATCACTCCGTTCCGGGACGACAAGCCCCGGGGAGGCTGCCCGGACAACAGCGAGATACCGTTCGACATCACCGACAAGCGCGTTGTGATAGTCGACGACGTTATCTTCACCGGGCGCACCGCGAGAGCCGCGATAGACGGCATAATGTCCCGGGGACGTCCGATGCTGATACAGCTCGCGGCGCTGGTGGACAGGGGACACAGGGAGCTTCCGATACGCGCTGACTACATCGGGAAGAACCTGCCGACCTCCCGGGAAGAAACGGTTAAGGTTCTGGTAAAGGAGCTCGACGGCTGCGATAAAGTTGTGATATACACTCAATGTCCCGCGGAATAACGGGGATTTTCCATAAAGAAAACACAAGGAGGGCAGAATGGACTTATTACTGAAAAACGGCTATGTGGTTGACAGCGCCAGCGGCTTCGAGGGAAAGGCGGATATCCTTATCCACGATAACCGGATACGCGAGGTAGGGGAGGACATCTCCGCGCCGGAGGCTCAGACGGTGGACTGCGCCGGGCTGACGGTGATCCCGGGAATATGCGATATGCACGTGCATTTCCGCGACCCCGGACAGACCCACAAGGAAGATATCATCACCGGCGGAAATGCGGCGGCGGCGGGCGGCGTGACTGCGGTAGCGTGCATGCCGAACACCAACCCCACTATAGACAATGCAGAAACGGTGCATTACATTCTTGAAAAGGCGAAGGAAGCGAAGACCCGCGTCTATCCAGTCGGGAGCATTACCAAGGGACTGGGCGGCGTTGAAATGTGCGACTTTGAGGAACTTCACAAGGCGGGCTGCGTGGCGGTCTCCGACGACGGCAGACCCGTAAAGAACGCCCGCATAATGGCTGAGGCTATGGTGAAGGCTCACTACGCGGGAATGAAGGTCATCTCCCACTGCGAGGATCTCGACATCGTGAACGGCGGCATAATGAACTACGGCGAGGTATCGAAGGAACTCGGCGTGAAGGGTATCCACCGCCTGAGCGAGGATATAATAACAGAGCGCGAGATAACGCTTGCCGCCGATCTGGAAGTGCCGATACACATTGCGCACGTTTCCACCGCGCAGAGCATGCAGAACATACGCACCGCGGCGAGATTCGGCACGATGGTGACCTGCGAGACGGCTCCGCATTATTTCATGCTGACCGACGAGCTGCTCCGCAGCCGCGACGCGGACTACAGAATGAACCCTCCGCTGCGCACGGCGGCTGACGTCCAGGCGATAACCGAGGGCGTTATAGACGGCACGATCGACTGCATAATCACCGACCACGCGCCCCACGCGCCGGAGGAAAAGGCGGATTTTGAGAAGGCTCCGAACGGCGTTGTCGGTCTGGAGACCTCCCTTGCGGCAACGCTCACCGCGCTGTACCACACCGGGAAGATATCGCTCCAGCGCTTAGTTACGCTGATGTGCGTGAACCCGAGGCGGATACTCTCGATACCCGGCGGCTCGCTGAGACCCGGCGATATCGCGGATATATGCATTTTCGACCCGAACGAGGAGTGGGTAGTCGACCCGGCGAAGCTTCACTCGAAGTCGAAGAACACCTGCTTCAAGGGAATGACCCTCAAGGGCAGGGTAAAATATACAGTACTGGACGGAAAAATAGTTTATACCGACGGCATAGACTGAAAAACGTCGAAAAAGTTACTAAAGTAACTTTCTCGCCGAGCATCTGCCCTGCGCGCACGTCCTGGCGGCTGTGCCGCCAGCCCGCACACTTGTGCAGATAGAAGTGTTTTTTGCCCCGGGAGACCCGTGGCAAAAAACGGATTTAAAAAGTCCGCTTCGCGGACAAAAGTAAGTTTTCGACAAATTGCAGTTTATACCTATAGCATAGACTGAGATAGAAAGGAAGAAACACATGTCACTCGACAGACTCATCGAAAAGATCGAAAAGACCCAGAACCCCTCCGTTGCAGGGCTTGACCCCAAGCTCGCATATGTTCCGGAGTACATCAAGGAGAAGTGCTTCGAGAAGTACGGCGAGACCCTCAAGGGCGCTGCGAAGGCTCTGCTGGAATTCAACAAGGGGCTTATCGACGCGCTGTACGATATCGTCCCCGCGGTGAAGCCGCAGGCGGCTTATTATGAGATGTACGGTCCGGCGGGCGTGAAGGCTCTCTACAAGACCCAGGAGTACGCGCGCAGCAAGGGCATGTACGTCATAACCGACGGCAAGCGCAACGACATCGGCACCACGATGGAGGCATATGCGGCGGCTCATCTGGGCAAAGTACAGGTAGGCAGCCAGACCTACGAGCCGTTCCTCGGCGACGCGCTGACTGTAAACGGCTACCTCGGCAGCGACGGCATCAAGCCGCTTCTCGCTACCTGCCGCGACAACGACAAGGGTATTTTCGTGCTCGTAAAGACCTCCAACCCCAGCTCCGGCGAGCTTCAGGACAAGAAGATAGACGGCATGACCATCTATGAGACCATGGGTCACATGTGCGAGAAGTGGGGCGAGGATCTCCCCGGCGTTTACGGATATTCCGGCGTAGGCGCGGTAGTCGGCGCTACATACCCCGAGCAGCTCAGATACCTCCGCGACGTGCTTCCCACCACATTCTTCCTTATCCCGGGCTACGGCGCTCAGGGCGCAGGCGCGAAGGACATCGCAGGCGCATTCGATAAGAACGGCCTCGGCGGTATCGTCAACAGCTCCAGAGGCATCATGTGCGCCTACCAGAAGGAAAAGTGCGACGAGCACGACTACGCAGAGGCTGCACGCCGCGAAGCTATCCGCATGAGAAACGAGATCATGGGGATAGTGGGGAAGATCGTAATTAATAAGTGATCCGGAAGGTTAGCTGAAACAGCAGTTACAATTCGGAATTCGGAATGCGGAATTTCGGTTGCCGCTGGCGCGGCGGTTATCCGATTGTATCGGATTTAAATAACGTCCTGCGAAGCAGGACGCCATAATTCCGAATTCCGAATTTAAATTCATCGTTCCGTGTAACAATCAGATATATAAATCAATTACATGTACGCGCATGCGCATGGAGGAGAAGAAATGATATTCGAGAACAAAAAGAAAGCGACGCTAATTCTCGCGGACGGCACTGAGTTCGAGGGCAGGGCGTTCGGCGCGGACGGCTCCGTTGTGGGCGAGATAGTATTCACCACCGCGATGGTGGGCTATCAGGAGACCCTCACCGACCCGAGCTACTGCGGACAGATAGTCACCCAGACTTTCCCGCTCATCGGCAACTACGGCGTTAACTCTGTAGACCCCGAGTCCAACGGGAGCGTTGTCAGCGGCTACATCGTGAGAGAGCAGTGCGAGGATCCGTCGAACTTCCGCTGCGAGGGCGACCTTGACAGCTACCTGAAGAAGTACAACATCATCGGTATCTACGACATCGACACCCGCCACCTCACAAAGATCATCCGCGAGAGCGGCGTAATGAACGGCGCGATCGTCCACGGCGACTTCGACAAGGAAGCGCTTCTCGCGCAGATACGCGCGTATAATGTCGGAAAGGTAGTCCCGAAGGTAAGCGTAAAGGCGAAGGAGTACTACCCAGCTGAGAACGCGAAGTTCAACGTTGTGCTGATGGACTACGGCTACAAGTTCAATATCCGCCGTGAGCTGGTAAAGCGCGGCTGTAACGTCACCGTAATGCCGTGGAACTCCACCGCGGACGAGATAAAGGCGCTGAACCCCGACGGCATAATGCTTTCCAACGGCCCCGGCGACCCCGCCGACAACACCGAAGCTATCCAGACCCTCCGCGAGCTTATCCCGGCTCAGATACCCACGTTCGGCATCTGCCTCGGACATCAGCTCCTTGCGCTGGCAAACGGCGCCAAGACCGAGAAGCTGAAGTACGGTCACCGCGGCGGCAACCAGCCTGTAAAGGATCTCGCGCTTGACAGAACATTCATCACCTCCCAGAACCACGGCTACGCGGTCGTAAGCGGCAGCGTTCCCGCCGAGGCAGGCGAGGTAAGCCACGTTAACGGCAACGACGGCACCTGCGAGGGCGTTCGTTATCATAACGCGCCTGCGTTCACGGTGCAGTTCCACCCGGAGGCATGCGGCGGCCCGAAGGACACCGCGTACCTGTTCGACGAGTTTATTGAGCTGATGGAGGGTAAAAAGTCATGCCGTTAAGAAGTGATATCAAGAAAGTACTGGTTATAGGCTCCGGCCCTATCGTTATCGGTCAGGCTGCGGAGTTCGACTACGCAGGCACACAGGCGTGCCGCGCGCTCAAGCAGGAGGGTCTGGAGGTAGTTCTGATAAACTCCAACCCGGCTACCATCATGACGGACAAGCACATGGCGGACAAGATCTACATCGAGCCGCTGACTCTGGACGTCGTAAAGAGAGTAATCGAGATCGAGAAGCCGGACAGCGTGCTCTCGAACCTCGGCGGACAGACTGGTCTGACCCTCTCAATGGAGCTTGCGGAGTGCGGATTCCTGGCTGAGCATAACGTAAAGCTGCTCGGCTCCAACCCTGAAACTATCCACAAGGCGGAGGACAGGCAGGCGTTCAAGGACACCATGGAGAAGATAGGTCAGCCCTGCATTCCTTCAAAGGTCGTTGAGACCGTCGAGGACGCTATGGACTTCGCCGAGGTCATTCACTATCCGGTAATCGTCAGACCTGCGTTCACGCTGGGCGGCACCGGCGGCGGTATCGCGCAGACCCCTGAGGAGCTCCACGAGATAGCCACCAACGGACTTCGCCTTTCGCCTATCACACAGATTCTGGTCGAGAAGTGCATCTCCGGCTGGAAGGAAATCGAATTCGAGGTAATGCGCGACAGCAAGGGCAACGTAATTACCGTCTGCTCCATGGAGAACTTCGACCCGGTCGGCGTTCACACCGGCGACTCTATCGTTGTCGCTCCCTGCGTGACCCTCGCCGATAAGGAATATCAGATGCTGCGTACTGCGGCTATCAACATCATTCAGGAACTGAAAGTCGAGGGCGGCTGCAACTGCCAGTTCGCGCTCAAGCCCGACAGCTTCGACTACGCCGTAATCGAGGTAAACCCGAGAGTTTCCCGTTCCTCCGCGCTTGCTTCCAAGGCTACCGGATATCCTATCGCGAAGGTCGCTGCGCGTATCGCCGTAGGCTACACGCTGGACGAGATAGTAAATCAGGTCACAGGCAAGACCTACGCGTGCTTTGAGCCTGCGCTCGACTACCTGGTAGTAAAGTTCCCGAAGTGGCCGTTCGACAAGTTCGTTTACGCGAAAAAGACCCTTGGCACCCAGATGAAGGCGACCGGCGAGATAATGGCTATCGCGCCCAGCTTCGAGGCCGGCATGATGAAGGCGGTGCGTTCCATCGAGCTTGGCATGGACACCATGACCAAGGAGGATTTCGTAAAGCTCACCGACGAGGAAGTGCTCAAGAAGCTGGAGGACATCGACGTCGACCGTTCGTTCTGCGTATTCGAGGCGCTCAAGCGCGGCATTTCCGTTGACGTTATCCACGACATCACCAAGATAGACAAGTGGTTCATCAGCAAGCTGAACAACCTCGTTCAGCTCGAGAAGTGGCTGGCTGAGGGCGAGCTGACCCAGGAAAAGTACGACATGGCGAAGAAGTACTGCTACCTCGACAGCACCATCGAGCGCATTTCCGGTCAGAAGATAAAGGAGCGCCGCCTTGCAGTCTACAAGATGGTAGATACCTGCGCGGCTGAGTTCTCCGCAAGCACTCCGTACTTCTACAACACCTTCGACCGCGAGAATGAAGCGGCTGAGTTCATCGAGCAGCACCCCACCGACAAGAAGAAGGTAATCGTATTCGGTTCCGGTCCTATCAGAATCGGTCAGGGCATCGAGTTCGACTACTGCTCGGTACACTGCGTATGGACGCTGAAAGAAGAGGGCTGCGAAGCGATAATCTGCAACAACAACCCCGAGACCGTTTCCACCGACTTCGACACCGGCGACAGACTGTATTTCGACCCGCTGACCAAGGAGGACGTTGAAGCCCTCATCGCCACCGAGAAGCCCTACGGCGTGGTAGTTCAGTTCGGAGGTCAGACTGCCATCAAGCTTATAAAGCACCTCACCGCCCTCGGCGTGCGCATTCTGGGAACCTCCGCGGCCGACGTTGACGCGGCGGAGGACAGAGAGCTGTTCGACGAGCTGCTCGAGAAGTGCAGCATTCCGCGCCCGAAGGGAAGCACCGTGTTCACCACCGAGGAAGCGCTCAAGACTGCGAACGAACTCGGTTATCCGGTACTGCTCCGTCCGTCCTACGTTCTCGGCGGTCAGAACATGATAATCGCGCACTGTGACAGCGACGTCACCGAGTACATGACGATAATCACCAGCCACAAGCTGGAGAACCCCGTGCTCATCGACAAGTACATGATGGGCACCGAGGTCGAGGTAGACGCCATCTGCGACGGCGAGGACTTCCTCATTCCGGGAATCATGGAGCACATCGAGCGCGCAGGTATTCACTCCGGCGACTCCATCTCCATCTACCCCGCGCAGACCCTCACCGAGCACATCAAGCGGGTCATCATCGACTACACCGAGAAGCTCGCTAAGGCGCTGCACGTTGTAGGCCTGGTAAATATCCAGTACGTCGTTTATAACCACGAGGTATTCGTTATCGAGGTCAACCCGCGTTCCTCCAGAACCGTGCCGTACATCAGCAAGGTGACCGGCGTTAACATGGTCGACATCGCGACCAAGATAATCCTCGGCGCGAAGCTGAAGGACATGGGCTACAAGAGCGGTCTGTACCCCGCCGGCGACTATATCGCGGTCAAGGTTCCGGTATTCAGCTTTGAGAAGCTGAACGACGTTGACAACCAGCTCGGTCCGGAGATGAAGTCCACCGGCGAGTGCCTCGGTATCGCAAAGACCTTCAGCGAGGCTCTGCTCAAGGGACTTATCGCGGCGGGCTATAAGCTCCACCACGAGGGCGGCGTGCTCATTTCCGTAAAGGACGGCGATAAGAACGAGATAATCGAGATCGCAAGCCGGTTCGAGCAGCTCGGATTCAAGATCTACGCCACCAGCGGAACCGCTTCCGTGCTGAACCGCAACATGATTGCTGCGAGCCACGCCTACAGAATAGGCAAGGGCGACCCGGACGTTATCCAGCTTCTGGAGAGCGGCAAGATACAGTACGTTATCTCCACCTCCGAGACCGGCAGACAGCCCTCCCGCGACAGCGTAAAGATGCGTCGCAAGGCTGTTGAGCGCTCCATCGCGTGCCTTACTGCGATAGACACCGCCAACGCGCTCCTCGACTGCCTTGAAATGCACAAGACAGTCAACGACGTGGAGCTTGTGGATATCACCAAAATCTGAGAATACTAACGGCAATATCGTTCCACTGCCGGCGTCCGGCTTTGGGGCGGTATTGCCTGAGTTTCATTCTGAGCGAATTAAAAATTCTCCCGGCGAAAGGAACCATATATGAAAATAGGCAAGTACCCCGTAAAGCACTCCTACAAGATACCCCGCATAATCGCCGATGTTTTCTCCGTCGGACTGGCGGTGTTCATCTGCTCCGTTGAGATAATGTTCATGACGGTGTACGACGATACGCTGAAAACCTATATAGGCGGGGAAGCGCTGGAAAAGCTCATGCAGGCGGACAGCTCCCTCGGCTGGAAGCACTGGCTGACGCTGATATTCCCGGCGGCGGTGCTCGCGGTGTTTGCCGTTTATATCGTCCTCGTGCTGAAAAGCCACAGGCTGAAGGGCTTCAACGTCACCAAGCGAAACGCCCAGAAGCTCTACGACATGTACGCGCTCTGCGCTTCGCTGTGCAAGATACCTGCGCTCATGTTCATCAGCGAAATGATGATGATAACCCACAACAACATGCTGATGGCTGACGAGGGCTGGTTCACATTACAGCTTGTGCTTGACCTGCTGATAATCGCGATACTGATATGCCTTTTCCGCCATCTTATGCAGAAAATGACCGAACCGGAGGTACATGAGGAAAGCACGGCAGTCCGCATGACCGCGGTCGTGAAGGAGGAACCCGCGGTTCCTTCCGAAGCGCCGGAAACCAACGACACCACCGAAAGGAGCTAACATGAGCTACTACTGCGACAAGTACCCGATAATCGAGAAAAAAAGCATCTCGCGGGATACCTTCTCCATCACCATCTACGCCCCGGAAGCCGCGAAAGCCGCGCACGCCGGTCAGTTTGCCAACATCTCCGCGCCGGGATTCACCCTGCGCCGCCCCATATCCATCTGCGAGTTCAGCCGTTCCAGGGGAACGCTGAGATTCGTTTTCGAGGTACGCGGCAAGGGCACCGAGGCTATCTCCCGCCTGAACGTCGGCGATAATCTCGACGTACTCGGCCCGCTCGGAAACGGCTTCGCGATCCCGGACAGCGCCCGCAGGGCAGTTCTGGTCGGCGGCGGTATCGGAGTACCTCCCATGCTGGGGCTTGCAAAGAAGCTCGGCGACCGCGCTACCGCTATCCTGGGCTTCCGCGACTACAGCCGCATTATCCTCGCCGATGAGTTCGAGAAGTACGGCGCGGCTACCGCGATATGCACCGACGACGGCTCCGTAGGCTACAACGGCATGGTGACGGGTCCGCTGGAGAGCACACTTAAGAACACCGGCGCGGACATCGTATGTGCATGCGGCCCCATGCCCATGCTGAACGCCATCGCGAAGATATGCGCGCAGTATGAAGTCCCCTGCAAGGTGTCCCTGGAACAGAGAATGGGCTGCGGCGTGGGCGCGTGCGTGGTCTGCTCCTGCATGACCGTCCGCAACGGTCAGGAGCATTACGCGAGGGTCTGCAAGGACGGCCCCGTATTTGACGCAAAGGAGGTAAAGTTCAATGGCTGATCTTTCCGTAAAAATCGCGGGGGTAGAGTTCCCGAACCCGGTGATCGCCGCTTCCGGAACCTACGGCAACGGCGAGTGCTTCACCGACCTGTACCCGCTGTCCAGGCTCGGCGGTATCTCCTGCAAGGGAATGACCATCGTGCCGAAGATGGGAAACGTTCCTCCGAGAATAGCTGAGACTCCCTCCGGCATACTGAATTCCGTGGGACTTCAGAACATCGGCGTTCACGGCTTCATCGAGTATTACCTCCCGACCCTCAAGGAGGAAGGCAACGTCATCATCGCGAATGTTGCGGGCGCAACGATCGACGACTACATCGCGGCTGCGGAGGCGCTTGACGTCACCAGCGTCGACATGATAGAGCTTAACATCTCCTGCCCGAACGTCAAGGCGGGCGGCGCGACATGGGGCGTCACCTGCGAGGGCGCGGCATCCGTCACGAAGGCGGTCAGAGCCGCAACGAGCAAGCCGCTTATCGTGAAGCTGACCCCGAACGTAACGAACATCACCGAGATAGCGAAGGCGGTCGAGGCGGAGGGCGCGGACAGCATCTCGATGATAAACACGCTCCTCGGAATGCGCATAGATATCCGCACAAAGCGCCCGATACTCCACAACAATGTCGGCGGACTTTCCGGCCCGGCTATATTCCCGGTGGCAGTCCGCATGGTATGGCAGTGCTACAACGCGGTGAAGATCCCGATAATCGGCATGGGCGGCATCTCCACCTGGGAGGACGCAGTCGAGATGATGATGGCAGGCGCGTCCGCGATACAGATGGGCACGGCGATATTCACCGACCCGTGGTCGCCGATCAAGGTCATCGAGGGTCTGAACGACTACATGGACAAGAACGGCATAAAGGATCTTTCCGAGATAGTCGGCCAGGTCAAGCCATGGGACTGATTTTGAATTCGGAATTCGGAATTAAGAATTCGGAATTTCGGTGTCCTGCTTCGCAGGACGGATTTAAAAATTAGATTATAGCATTTGTTGAAACAGCATTCAATTGCTGCTGATTTGAAATCGTCCGCGAAGCGGACACATTAATTCCGAATTCCGCATTCCGAATTCCGAATTTTCTTCCCCCCCTCCCTTCTTGATTAGGAGAACGATGTATGAAAATAATGGCAGTAGACTACGGCGACAGCCGTACCGGGCTTGCGATGTGCGACAAGGGCGAGGTGCTCGCCTCTCCGCTGTACACCATCAACATGAAGGACTTCGACAGGTGCCTTGAAATGACCGCCGAGGCGGCGCGTGAAAACAAGGCGGAGCTTATCGTAGTCGGCAACCCGATAAATATGAACGGCACCGAGGGCCCCCGCTCCGAGAAGTGCAGGCTGTTCGCGGACCGCTTAAAGGAGCTTGTCGGCGTGGACGTGCGCATGTGGGACGAGCGTTCCTCCACCGTTACGGCGATAGGCTTCATGAACGACGTCAACAAGCGCGGAAAGAAGCGCAAAGAGGTGCTGGATTCCGCGGCGGCGGCGGTCATTCTCGAGAGCTACCTCGCCTGGAGAAAAAATCACCCCGGCGAGGTCTGAGATATGTGTGTATTCCGTGAAAATGCTTGACATTCCGGCGCATTAGAGGTAAAATATAATAGGGTGCAGTATGTATTCCTGCACCCTATTATATTTTTTACATTAATTCGGAATTAAGAATTCGGAATTCGGAATTCGGAATTCGGAATTCGGAATTTCGGTGCTGCTTCGCAGCTATTTAATATTTGATATTTTTTACTCTGAAAGGACTAACATACAATGACGAATTTCCAGACAGCGCAGATATTCGGCGACAACATGGTGCTCCAGTTCCAGAAGCCCGTAAGCGTATTCGGCACAGGCACTGACGGCACAAAGATAACCGTAAGCATTTCCGGCATGGAGGCGGCGACCAACAGCACGGTCGTCCACAACGGGAGATGGCTGGTAATGCTCCCGCCGCAGCCCGCGCAGGACAGCGTGGAGCTGACGGTCTCCGACGGCTCCGAGAGCCGCACGTTCACAAACGTGGCGGTAGGCGCGGTGTGGCTCGCGGGAGGCCAGAGCAACATGGAGCTGGAGCTCCGCAACTGCTCCACCGGAAAGGACAGCCTTGAAAACGACGATACTCCCAACGTCCGTTTCTACTACACGATGAAGAAGACCATCGCGGACGACAGCTTCTTCGAGAGCGAGAAGCAGATGGTCTGGAACGATTTCTCCAACAAGGAGAGCGCGCAGTACTGGAGCGCAGTGGGCTACTACTTCGCAAAGGAGCTTTCCGAGAGGCTCGGCATGACGGTAGGAATTATCGGCTGCAACTGGGGCGGTTCCTCCGCGAGCGCATGGATGAAGCGCGAGTACGCCGACGGCGAGACCGCGGTGTACTTCGAGGACTACGACAGCGCCACCGCCGGGAAGTCCGAGCAGCAGCTCAAGCAGGATTACCTCGATTATCAGGCGTACCACAATGAATGGGAGCGCAAGAGCGCGGAATACTACGGTAACACCCCGAACCCCACCTGGGACGGCTGCCTTGACTACTGCGGCGAGAACAAGTACCCCGGTCCGGCTTCACCGCTTAACCCGATGTCCCCGGGAGTGCTCCACAAGAGCATGATAGAGCGTATCGCGCCCTACACGATGACCGGCGTTATCTGGTACCAGGGCGAGAGCGACGACCACCGTCCGGGAATGTACTACAAGCTGCTCAACCAGATGATACGCAACTGGCGCGACGACTGGAACGACGACGAGCTGTTCTTCGTTATCGGGCAGCTTCCCATGCACCGCTGGGAGGCGGACCCGGATTTCAAGAACTGGTGCGCTATCCGCGAGGCTCAGGCTAAGACCGCACGCACCACCGCGGGAACAGCCCTTGCAGTCCTGACCGACTGCGGCGAGTTCAGCGAGATACACCCGAAGGACAAAAAGACTCCGGCTCACAGATTCTGCCTTGCGGCGCTCAACGGCTGCTATCAGGTGCAGTTCGTTGACGGCGAGGAGGGGCAGGAGGGCGGATTCTCCACCTTCAACCCCGAGGCTTACGAGGTATGCTGGAACTCCGGCAGCGTGGACGTGTTCGTTTCCACCGGGCTTTGCCTTGAGGTGAAGGACGATGCCGAGGAGATAAGCGGCTTCGAGCTGATGTCCGCCGACGGCGAGTGGCACGCTGCAAAGGCTGTCCTCTCCGATAAGGAGCTGTGGAACGCCGGCGAGGGCACTGAAATAATCAGCGTCACCGGAACTGCCGACCCGCGCGGAGTGCGCTACCTCTGGACGAACTACACCGACGATATCCCGCTGAGGGACGGCGAAAACGGAGTTCCGCTGCCGCCGTTCATCTTCACAAAGCCCGCATATCAGGGCTGATACAGGAGCTGATACTATGGAAAAGGAAAAGATAGACAGAATAAACCACCTCGCGCGCAAGCACCGCGCGGAGGGTCTCACCGAGGAGGAAAAGGCGGAGCAGCAGGCGCTCCGCGACGAGTACCGCGAGGGCTTCAAGAAGGGACTCGCGCAGCACCTCGACCGCGTGTACTACAAAATGCCGGACGGCAGCCTTGTCAAGGCAGTGCAGGGCGAGGTAAAAATGCCCGAAAAGAAAACGGAGGACAAGAAATGATAGCGTTAGTTACAGGCGCAAGCTCCGGGATAGGCAGGGACATCGCACGTTCCCTTGCCAAGCACGGAATAAACGTAATAATCACAGCGCGCCGCCGCGACCGCCTCGAGGAGCTGAAAAAGGAACTCACCGAGACCTACGGCGTGAAGGTGCACATAATCGCGGCTGATATCTCCGACATGGCTCAGTGCCGGGAGCTGCACCGCCGCGTGAAGAAGTACAGCATCGACATTTTCGTAAACAACGCGGGCTTCGGTGTTTTCGGCGACCTCACCGACACCGACCTCGACCGCGAATTAGCCGAGCTTGACGTGAACGTTAAGGCGTTCCACACGCTGTTCAAGCTGTTCCTCCAGGATTTCAGGAAGCGCGATTACGGCTATATTCTGAACACCGCCAGCAGCGCGGGATTCTTCCCGGGGCCGCATTTTTCGTCCTACTACGCGAGCAAGGCGTACGTTGTCCGCATGACTCAGGCGGTTCACGAGGAGCTGCGCGCGGCGCGCAGCCATGTTTCGGTCTCCATGCTCTGCCCGGGGCCGGTCAACACCGAGTTCATGGACAAGGCGCGGGTCGATTTCACGATGCCGCCGCAGTCCAGCGAGTTCGTTGCGGAGTATGCCGTAAGGCAGATGTTTGCGGGGCAGCTCACTATAGTTCCGTCGCCGGTGATGAAGGCGGGGATAATCCTCGGCAGGCTGGTTCCTGACTGCATTCTTGCTCATTTCGCAGGGCTTATCCAGAGCCGCCGGGAAAGGCTCTGATATGCCGTCAGTAACAGAAATAACCGTACGCTACGCCGAGACCGACTGCATGGGAGTCACCCACCACGCGGTGTATCCCGTGTGGTTCGAGGTAGCCCGCACCGACTACATCAAAAACGCCGCCGTGAGCTACGCCGAGATGGAGCGCCGCGGCGTGATGATACCCGTGACCGGGATATCATGCAAGTACCGCCAGCCGTCGCGCTACGACGATACGCTGGAGATAACCACCTACGTCACGAGGTTCAGCCCGGCAAGGGTGGAGTTCCGCTATGAGTGCCGCCGCAAGGGCAGCCCGGAGATACTTACCGAGGGCACCAGCGCGCACGCATTCGTGGACGCCGAGACGTTCCGGCCGCTGAACTTCAGGAAGGCTCTGCCGGATATCTTCGAAAAGCTTGAAAAGGAAGCGGAGAAGGATCTCGCGTTCTGCGCGACGTAATTAAGGAGGAAAAACCATGTTCAGACAGCTAATTGCGGGAGCTGCTGCGGCGGTCATCGCGCTTACTGGCGTGAAGTCCGGTCAGCACAACCCTGAGGAATTCTACCGTGCTGAGGGCGGCGCAATAGTCAGCCCTGCGGGTGAGACCGCCGTGCTCCGGGGAATGGGGTTCGGCAACGATATGTGGGTGAATTCCCTAGCGGATATCGGGCTTCATCATAACGAGGACAGTTTCCGGGAGATGTCGGAGCTGGGGTTCAATTCGGTGAGGTTCCTGCTGAACTACCACTGGTTAGAGGACGACGAAAACCCGTATGTCTACAAGCAGGAGGGCTTTGATTACATCGACCGGAGCATAGCCTGGGCGAAGAAATACAACATCGGTCTGGTGCTGAACATGCACTGTCCGCAGGGCGGCTACCAGTCCCAGGGGAACGGCGCGGCGCTCTGGACAGACCCGGAGAATCAGCGCAGACTTGTGAAGCTCTGGGGCGAGATAGCGCGAAGATACGCCGACGAGCCGGCGATACAGGGCTATGGCATAGTGAACGAGCCGATAGTCCCGGAGCTGTCAGACATAAAGCAGACCGTAGGGCAGTGCCGGAATCTGGTTCAGCGCTGCACCGACGAGATACGCAGGTACGACCGCAGTCACATCATATTTGCAGAGCGGGTAGCGGCGGTGCAGGATCTCTCCACCGGTGAAAACCTCTGGAGCAAGTATTCCACTGACGACTTGTGGTACTTGATAGACGACGGCAATGTCGTTTACGAAACGCACTATTATCAACCGCATTCGTTCACGCACCAGTCCGCAGGGGATAACGTATCCTATCCGGAACCGCTCTACATCACAGATTATGAGAGCTACTGGGCGGGCTGCCTTTCCGCGAAGTCAGCGGGCGGCGGCTATTTTGAAAGCGAGCTGTTCACAGCCTGCGATGATTACAATCTGTATGCCCCGGTGCTGCATTCCAACAGGCTTGGCGCGGCAAGGGCAGATTTCTTCGACGTTACGGTGACTGAATATTCCCCGGACGGCGCCAGCCGGGTGGTATGGCATAACGACTTTAACAGCGGCTGCGAGCTTCCTGAAAACGAGTGGAGCAGCGACGGCACCGGAAGCTATTCCGTGGGCGGCGGCTGCCTTTCCATCACCGGAGGTCAGGACGACTACGTACTCACCTTCGGCAAGCTGGAGCTTACGGACGGCTGTGAATATAAGATAAGCGGTCACATGCAGACCACCGGGAATACACAGGGCTTCGCTGATATCCGTGCGGATTTCAACCTCGCGAAGAATATCTATCACAGCGGCAGGGAGTACATATTCGCTAACCTGACCGCCGCTGTAAAGTTCGGCAGTGAAAACAACGTTCCGATATACCTCGGGGAGTTCGGAGCGGACGCTGAGAGCTTTAAAAACGGACTCGGCGGCGAGCGCTGGGTCGCGGACGTGATGGACTTCTGCAATGAGAACGGAATCTCCTACAGCTACCACGCCTATCACGAGCCGATGTTCGGATTCTACCCCGAGGACACCGGAAAGTACCCGCAGCGCCGTAACGAAGCGCTCGCGAAGGTATTCGCAGACAAAAACAGAAACGGATAATTACTTATGAAGCGATTTATCATACTCGGCGGAGTTGTTCTGCTGGGAGCAGTATCGGCGCTGATGTACACGCTGTTTCCTCCGGTGGAGACGCAGCTCAATGCCGACATGGCAGAAGACGGGGAGGTCTCCGTCACCGAGACGGAGCGGAACGCCGTCCAGAGCGACAGTGTGAGATTCTCGCTGCCCTCCGGATTCTATTCCGAGAACATCTCGCTGGAGCTTTCAGCGGACAGCGGCACGGTGTATTTCACCACCGACGGCTCCGACCCGGTTCCCGGGGAGTCCGAGTTTTACACGCAGCCCATCGAGATAAACGCCACGCCGGAGGTCAGGGCAACCACGGTGAAGGCGCTGTCGGTGCTGTCCGACGGGACGGAGGGCGAAATCTATACGGTGAGCTACGTTGTCGGGCAGGACGTAGCGGAGCGGTTCGACAGCAATACGCTGGTGTTCGTGCTGAGCACCGACCCGTATAACCTCTATGACTACGAATACGGCATAGCGGTGCCTGGAAAGATCTACGACGACTACGTAAAGGAGCACCCCGGCGAGGAGATACCCTACAACGCACCGGGCAACTACTACATGTCCGGCAGGGAGGCGGAGCGCCCCATCTACGTCGAGGTGTTCGAAAGCGACGGCACCAAGGTGATAGACCAGGCGGCGGGGGTAAGGCTATCCGGAGGCTATTCCAGGGTTCCCGACCAGAAGTCGCTGAGGCTCATCGCCCGCAAGAGCTACGACCCGGACAACGGCAAGTTCAAATATGCGTTCTTTGAGGGCGCGCAGACCGCCGACGGAGTTCCGGTGTCGGAGTTCGACCGCATAGTGCTCCGCAACGGCGCCAACGACCGCGAGTTCGCAGGCGTCCGGGACGAGCTTTCCCAGAAGCTGGCGCAGGATTACGGCTATCCGGTGACGCAGCACTGCACTCCGGCGGCGGTGTTCCTCAACGGCGAGTACTACGGGTACTCCTGGGTGCACGAGAACTACAACGAGGACTACCTCGCGACGTATTTCGGCGGGAACAAGGATAACTACGAGATAGTAAGCAACATCGAGGACGCGGACGAGGGCAGCGAGCGCGCTCTGGAGGATTACGGAAAGCTCTACGCCTACTACGACCGCGACCTGACCGATGACAGCACCTTTGCGGAGTACTGCGGGCTTGTCGACATCGACAACCTCATGCAGTACTATTGCATGCAGGTGTTCATCGCAAACAAGGACTGGCCTGGGAACAACTACAAGGCGTTCCGGTACTACCCGTCGGAGGGCGAGGAGATAACCTCGGAGTTCCAGGACGGGCGCTGGCGGTTCATGTTCTTTGACGCGGAGTACGCCTGGAGCCTCTACGGCGAACGTCCGAACGCCGACACCCTCCGCGATCTGCTGAGTGGGACCCACATGAGCGGCGAGAGCAAGGCTCTGATAGCGCTTCTGGCGCGGGAGGACATGCGCGAGAAGTTCGCGGCTACGATGTCCGACCTTACGGCGAACGCCTTTGAAAAGAACCACATACTGGAGACCCTGGACGAACTGTGCGCGATGAGCGACAGCGAGCAGTTCTATGCGCTGGACAAGGGGATAACCTCCGAATGGGCGAACCGAGAGACCTTCGCGAACAGCCGCCAGCAGATACGCGACTTCGCGGATATCAGGCAGTACGTGGTGTTCCGTAATATGTACAAGCTGTTCGAGTGGGAGAAAAACACCTACACCGTATCCGTCACGGGGGCGGGCGGGGCGGTCACGACGCTGAACACCCAGAAAAAGAACGGCCGCGGGATACTCAGCGCGGAGTACAACTGCAAATGCACAGTCCCGCTGAAGGCGGAGATCGCCGACGGCTGGGAGTTCGTGAGCTGGGAGATTAACGGCGTGACCTACGATACGCCGGAGGTGGAGCTAAACGCCCGGACGGCGGGCACCGACGGCAGGATAATCGCGAAGCTGAACACGAAGCTAAGCGAGACCACGGACGCGCCATTGCAGATAAAGGAGATAAGCACCGCGAAGAAGGCAGGTTACATAGTGCTGTACAATCCTAACAGCACGGAGGTCTCCACGGCGGGGCTGTACATCACCGACAAGCCGGAGAAATTAGACCGCTGGGAGATACCCGCGCGGAGCGTTCCGGCGTACGGCGAGCTGCTGATAGTTACGGACAACAACAAGACCGAATCGGCACTGCACCAGTTACAGGCGAATTTCAGCCTGAAAAAGGGCGAGACCCTGATACTGTCCGATAAGGGCGGGAATATTCTGGCTGAGGTCCCGGTACCCGATATCCCGGAGGGCAGCGTATATGCGTTCCAGGATTACGGTCAGTACCGCGCCGTGCCGTCGGCGGATTAAAGCGGAGGTATTGAAATGGACGAGAAAAAGCGCAGGCGTCTTATGAGGGTATTCAGGGTGATCGCAGTCATACTTGCGGCGGCGATGATACTCGGCATAATCTTTCAGTACGCGATATGAAAAACGGCGGGGAATCCGCTGAAATAAACAGCAGGAAAGGATCATCATGGGTTTATTCTACAACAACAATGAAGCAGGCTCCGGCGTAGCCAAGAGAGGCAGGCAGAAAAAGCCGTTTTTCCGGTTCTGGGAGATGTTCGCGAACAAGTTCTGGACGTTCTTCAAGATCAATCTGATCTACGTTCTGTTCTGCCTTCCGATAGTCACCTTCGGCCCTGCAACTGCGGCGATGACTGCGCTCATGCGCAATATCTACCTTGAGAGGCCGCAGTTCGTGTTCCACGATTTCTGGCAGGCGTTCAAGAAGAACTTCAAGCAGTCCTTCGTGATAGGGTTAATGGACATCTGGTTCATCGTTATGGCGGTGTTCAGCTTCTTCTTCTTCACCTCCAACATGAACGACACCGACAAGCCCTACTGGCTCTATTACGCGATGGTCATGGCTGTGGAGATCATCATTCTGCTGATGAATTTCTACATATTCCCGCAGATAGTCGCGCTGAATCTCAGGCTTCCGCAGATACTCAAGAACTCGTTTATCCTGGCGTTCCTGAATATCAAGGGCAACCTGATAACCCTTGCGGCGTTCCTGGTTTACATCGCTCTCCTGGGCATGTTCTTCTTCCCGCTGGTATTCCTGATACCGCTGCTGCCGATAGCGTGGCTGTCGTTCCTTGCGATGTTCACAAGCTACCCGGCTATCCAGAAGTTCATCATCAACCCGTTCTACGAACAGCAGGGTCTCAAGAACCCCGAGCTGCCCGACTACGACGATGACGACGAGGAAGTGCTCTTCGAGGACCGCGGCGGCGAGGAGGCTCCCATGAAGATAAAGAAGCAGGATCGCGGCGGAAAGGTCATCAAGTAATATGAGTAACAAGAAGAAAAAATCGAACGGCAGGCAGGACAGCGGCTTCATGTTCTTCGTGCCCGACCAGGGCGAGGGCGCGGCTAAGGTCATCGTTATATTGCTGAAGGTCCTCATGCTCATCGGCACGACGATACTCTGCCTCTGCTTCGGAATTCTCGGTCCCATCTGCATCTGGATAGGCGAGTACGACCCGGCTGTGACCGGGAATCCCGCAATTGTTACCTGGCTAGTGACGTCGATAGTTTACATTATCGGAACCTTCGTTATAATGCTGGGACACTCCCGCATTGCCTCGATAATCGACTGCGCGGCTTCCGTAGGCTCTCTCGTGACCTACTACCTGTTCGTGACCCGCGCGCAGGACCCGGAGCTGAGCGTAGGCCCGACCATGCTTTATATGCCGGCGATAATCCTGACGGTGCTTGCAGTAGCCATCGCAATGCTCATCAATATCCCGAAGTGGGCGGAGAAGCAGGCGATAAAGGCGCGGGAGAAGGCTCCGTCGATACTCTCCGACGAGGACGACGACAACTGACCACAACCAACTGAAAGGAGCATATCATGGAAAGCATAGTTTCCGGAGACGTTTGTTTCCACCTGAAAACAAGAAAAGGGGACATCGGCAGATACGTGATACTTCCGGGCGACCCGGGGCGCGTTCCGAAAATAGCCGGGAAGCTCGACGGGGCGAAGCTGATAGCCAGCAACCGCGAGTACACGGTGTACACCGGGTACCTTGACGGTGAGAAGGTGAGCGTATGCTCCACTGGTATCGGAGGCCCCTCTGCGGCAATCGCGGTGGAGGAGCTTGTGATGTGCGGCGCGGACACGTTTATCCGCGTAGGTACGAGCGGCGGCATAGACCTGAAGGTCTCCGGCGGCGACCTGCTCATCGCAAGCGCGGCTATACGCAGCGAGGGAACCAGCCACGAGTACATTCCCGACGACTACCCGGCGGTGGCGAATTTCGACGTGGTATGCGCTCTGAAGGCGTCCGCGGACGAGCTTTCCACCGATGAGGACGGAAACCGCGCGCACGTGGGCGTGGTGCACTCCAAGGATAATTTCTACGGCGAGATAGACCCGAGGAACACGGCGGTTCCCGAGAAGCTCACCAACGCCTGGGCGGGGTATCTCAAGTGCGGCTGCCTGACCTCCGAGATGGAAGCGGCGGCGATATTCTCCGTGGCTCTGCTGCGCGGAGTGCGCGCGGGCGCAGTGCTGACCGCCCTGTGGAATGTTGAGCGCACCAACGCGGGGCTTCCGGACAAGCGCTGCGAATCCAGCGAGCGCGCGATAAACTGCGCGGTTGGAGCGATACGCAGGCTGATAGAAAACGACAAAAAGGAACACAGATAAATGGCATTCAGTACAGTACTACTCGACCTTGACGGCACGATAACGAATCCGTACATGGGCATTACAAACGGCGTTATGTACGCCTATGAGCATTTAGGGCTTGAAGTCCCGCCTCGGGAGAGCCTGCGCAGCTTCATCGGGCCTCCGCTCATCGTGGAGTTCACCCGGCGGGGCATGCCGGAGGAGCAGGCGCAGGAGGCGGTGCGGCTCTACCGCGAGTACTACGGCGAGACGGGGCTATTTGAAAACGAGCTGATACCGGGCACGGTGGAGTTCCTGACGGAGCTGAAGCGCCGTGGGAAGCGGGTATGCCTTGCGACATCCAAGCCGGAGAAATTCAGCGTGAGGATACTCGAGAAATTCGGGGTAGACAAGTATTTCGACTTTATCGGGGCGGCTAGCTTCGACAGTTCCCGCTCCAGCAAGCTGGCGGTGATACAGTACGTCCTGGAGAACACCGGCGCGAAGCCGGAGGAGTGCCTGATGGTCGGCGACAGAATGCACGATATCGTGGGCGCTCATGACGCGGGGATAAAGTGCGCGGCGGTGCTGGTGGGTTTCGGCAGCCGCGGGGAGTTCGCGGAGTACGGCGCGGATTACGTCTGTGAAACGCTGGACGATGTTCTGAAGCTGGTCTGAATGTAAATTTTTCCTGCTGAATATAGCGAAAACGAATGCAGATAATATAACTGCGGCGGACGGAAGTCACAGAAGCTCCGGAAGCCGCAGTTATTTTGTATTCTGAAAGGAAGCGTTAAAATGGGAACTGAATTTGCAAACAAGCATATCGGCTGTACTATCCACAACTGCGAGCATCACTGCTGCTGCGAGGACTACTGCTCTCTCGACAAGATCGAAGTCGGCACACACGAGGCTGACCCTACAGTATGTCAGTGCACTGACTGCCTCTCCTTCAAGATGAAGAAGTCCTGATGAACCGTCTTACCGGGCTTAGCGGGCGAATCTTCAGAGATGAGGAGTCGCTCACGCCGGAAGCACTCGCGGCTGACCGTGCCGCAGCGGAATATCCTCTTAACAAACGATCGGCGGTAAGTCTGACCGATCTGCCTCCTGACATCTTTGCAATGATTTCTGTCATAAACCGTTTTCACGGCAGTCTGACATGAAGCAGGAAAAGCGTCGGGGCTTTACCTGCAAAAGCGCCGCAGAGCATTCTGCGGCGCTTTAATCATAGAAAAAGTCATAATGAATAAATTGTAAAAACTGTGGGGAAAAACTCTTGCGTTTCTCAGACAAACTTCGTTTGGCTCCCCGACCCACACTTCTTTAGCGCTTTTTGGCGTTTAACCGTTCTTCCGCAGGGAGTTTCTGCGCGGCAGCGTGCAGAGTTACCGCACTTCGTGCGGAGGTTTCGCCTGTCGGCGACAAGGGCTCCGCCCTTGACCTGCAAGGGGGACTAATCCCCCTTGACTCCCAATTAATTAGGGGCGGCTCCACATTCGGAACCGCCCCGCACATTTAAATCAAAAATCACACCGATGTCTCCGGACTTAACTGTTTCTCATCATGCCGCTGGAACTGGCGCTTCATCTTCCTATAGCACCAGAAGAACAGCGGGAACAGGAAGCAATCCGCGAAGATCCACGCCGCAGGATTCGCGAAGCACACCGCGTTGAATCCGAACACCGGAACCAGCGCCAGCGCCACAAGTCCGCGCGCGACCATCTCGAAAACTCCCGCGAAAATCGCGATCTGGGAGAATCCCATGCCCTGTATCAGGAACCTCACGATATTCACGAACGCGAGCGGAATGTAGAACGCTCCGTTGCATACCAGGAACTGCTGCGCCAGGTCGAGTATTTCAGTGACGCTGCCGCCGTTGGTGTCGTTTACGAACAGCATGGAGATATTCCTGCCAAGCACAAGAATGATCAGGAACCCGATGACGGCATAAACCGCGCCCAGTAACGAGCATGCCGCAAGCCCCTTCTTGACGCGCTCTATCTTCCCCGCGCCGATGTTCTGACCGCCGTAGGTCGCCATGGTGCTTCCCATTGCGTCGAACGGGCAGCACAGCAGCTGGCTCACCTTGCTTGCAGCGGTGACTGCCGCAACATATGTGGAGCCGAGTCCGTTGACCGCGGTCTGGATAAGGATAGAGCCGATCGCAGTGATGGAGTACTGAAGTCCCATCGGGATACCCACGCCGCAGAGCCTTCCGATGTAGTACTTATCGAACCGCAGCTCGTCCCTGCTGAGGTGCAGTATATCAAACTTCTTTATCATGTAGATAAGGCAGAGCACTCCGGAAACGAGCTGAGAAATAACAGTAGCCCAGCTTGCGCCCATTACGCCCATGTTCAGCACCAGTATCATGAAAAGGTCAAGACCGATGTTGAGCAGGCTCGACAGTATCAGGAAGTACAGAGGGGTCTTGGAATCGCCGACGGAACGTATGATTCCCGACAGAATGTTGTAAAGGAACGTTACCGGAATTCCCAGGAATATCACGAATATGTAGTCGTACGCCTCCTGGAAGCAGTCCGAGGGGGTGTCCATCCAGGTCAGGATATTCGTGCAGAGCAGGCAGGTCGAGGCAGTCAGCACCACGGCGAATATCACGGAGATCCAGATGGTGTTTCCCACGTATTTTCTCATCGAGTGGAGGTCCTTCGCGCCGAACATCTGCGCCACCGGAATCGCGAATCCGGTGCACACGCCCTGGACGAATCCCAGCACCAGGAAGTTTATCGAGCCGGTCGAGCCTACGCCTGCAAGCGCGTTTATTCCGAGAAACTGCCCGACTATCGCGGTGTCCACCATGTTATAGAACTGCTGGAACAGCATTCCGAGAAGCAGCGGCAGCATGAATCCGAGTATAAGCTTCATCGGGGAGCCTGTGGTGAGGTCTTTTGTTGAACTTTTTGCCATGATGTGTTTCCTTTCTGTCAGTCTTTCTATGGTCAGCCGCGGGCGTTTCCGGCTCCGGCTTTTTCTCAAAAACAATAGTAATTATACAGTAACAGGGACGTTTATTCAAGTGGTGAAATGCCCAATTCTTTTATCCGGCGCATACTTTTTATATAGAATATTGCACAAAAAATATATTCGCGTTTTGGAGGATTTCAACAGCCAGAACAATTGACGGTTTTGAAATCCATCTCGTGATTTTTGTGAATTTTTAACAACTTATAAGTTGAAACATTTCGTACAAATCGCCCATGACATCGCGATATAAAATCTGCTATAATATCATACAGTGAAGGCGCTGTGCAGTAACGGTGCCTTTTTTATTTTCTTTTCTGTTACAGGAGGACAACAAAATGCCAAGAACTAAATTCCAGAACGTAGTATTCACCGCCATCATGGCTTTTTTCATGGTGTTCGGAATGACCGTCTACAGTATCGTGGTGCAGACCGGGGAGCTCACCTATGGAACGCTCCTCGCGGCAATAACCGAAATGTGGATAGAATACGTTATCGTGTTCCTTATCGTGCTGCTGTTTATGTCGAAGCTCGCGGCAAAAATCGCTTTCCGCTTCATGGATCCTCACACCGATAAGCCGATGTTCATTACCCTCGCCGTTCAGACCTGCATGGTCATGCTGATGGTTCCTACCATGACGCTAATCGTCAACTTTATCCACAACGGATTCACCGCGGACTGGCTCCCGAGATGGCTTACCCAGTGGGCGCTCTGCCTGCCTATGGCGTTCTTCTGGCAGGTACTCTATGCAGGTCCGGTAGTTCGTCTGATATTCCGCACCATTTTCAGAAAGCAGCTCCAGACTGCGTCAGCGGAACATTAATCCCCCTCGGCGGTTGACAAATCACTTCCATTGTGCTACAATATCAACGGACGATTTTATATCACAAAAGAGGTATTTATATGAATAGGGACGATGAATCAAACTATACAGTCAGACCGCTGACGATTGACGATATCGACCAGTACAACGCACTGCTGAGATACGCATTCCAGGTCACGGAGCAGGAGCTTTCCGAGACCGGCTGGAAGAACGACGAGATAAAGCGCTCGAAGTTCCCGGTGCTCCAGCGCGCGGACGTGCTCGGCTGCTTCAGCGGCGACGATCTTGTGTCGCAGTTCGCCGTTTACCCGCTGGAAATGAACATCTACAACGTGAAGTACCCGGTTGGATTCGTGACCAGCGTTTGCACATACCCGGAGCACACTGGTCACGGCATTATGAAGCGCCTTATGATACAGAGCCTCACCCGCATGCGTGAGAACCACCGCCCGTTTGCGCTGCTGTATCCCTACTCGATACCGCTCTACAGGCGGCTCGGCTGGGAGATAATCTCCAACAAGATGACCTACATCGTAAAGGACACGCAGATACCGCGCAAGATCCAGGAGCCAGGTTACGTGCGCCGGGTCGAGTGGAACGACAGGCAGTTCATGGATCTTCACACGAAATTCGCGCAAAAGACCCACGGCTGTCTCTACCGGAACAACCTTGCCTGGGAGGAATACTGGCGCTGGGACGAGGACGACACGAAGGTCGCGATATACTATTCCAGCTCGGACGAGCCGTACGGCTACATGGTGTACCTTATCAATAACGACATCATGCACGTCAAGGAGATGATATCGCTGAATCACGAGGCTCAGCGCGGTCTGTGGGAGTTCATACACGCGCACGACTCCATGATAGACGAGGTGCGCGGGAACAACTACTACAGCGAGTCCATAGCGTTTGAGCTTGACGACAGCGACATCAAGGAAACTATCCGCCCCTACTCGATGGGCAGGATAATCGACGTCGCGGAGTTCTTTAAAAGCTACGCCTGCGACCCGGACGAGCCTGCGGCGGTATTCCGGTTCGACGTGACGGACGAACTGCTGCCCTGGAACAACGGGAGCTTCACGGTGCGGTTCGAGCGCGGAAAATGCCGCATTACCGACGAACCGGCGGAGTACGAAATGGGGCTGAGCATAGCTACGCTCACGACGCTGCTGCTGGGCTATAAGACCGCCGAGAAGCTGTATGTAATGGACAGGATAAAAGCGGAGCATTCCGCCGTGGAGATACTGGACGATATACTGTTCCATACTATCCCATACGTTTCGGATTACATTTAAATCCGTACATGAAACTCAAGGTCCCCTCTAAAAATTATCGCGCAGCGTATTGGTTTTCGCTTCCTTTTGCTTACAAAAGGAAGCGGGAGTGTGAGGTGTCTCCCCATGTGGGGGAGGTGGCGCGAAGCGCCAGAGGGGCTGGTTTGGCACAACATATCACCGCCTGCTATAAGCATGATGTTATGTTTTGCGCCGAACTAACGACAGAGCAGAGCCATCATTACTCTGCGCGCTGGTGCGCAGTTATACGTTTAAAAAGCATTAAAGTGGTGTGGGGGAAAACGAGAGTTTTCCCCCACATGCGGCATATTACCTCGGTTGAATTATCCTCCCAAACAGTCCAGTGGACTGTTTGGGAAAAAGGCGCTTGAGTGTTTAACATGCTGCTGGCAGCGGAAACTCTTACATTTCTCAGACACACTTCGTTTGTCTCCCCGGCACACACTTTGCAGCCATTCGCATATATTATATTGGTAACCTCTAAAAACCGGGACACGAGCAGATTTCGTACATGACTTATATCAGATGCTAGGCGTCAAACCGCAGTAATACTGTATGTATTTCAAGGTTTGACAACGAAGCAGATGATATAAGTCATAGAAATCTGCCGTGAAGGAGGTTTTTAGAGGTTACCATATGGCAGGAATAATATTCCTGCGGCCGGAAACGGCAAAAACTGCAAGGAGATGTTCCGATGAAATATTTCATTATAAATACACGTTCGATGACCCAGGCGGAGAAAATACGGCTCTACCTGGCGGGAAACGGAATAAAGAGTACAGTTGAGCGGGTGACCGGGCGGGGCGGCTGCACGTTCGTGCTGAAGATCTTCGGCGACCGGGAGACGGTCTGCCCGCTGCTGCTGAAGATCGGCGTAAGCTGTGGTATACCTCGATAACGCCGCCACCACATTTCCCAAACCCCGCAGCGTATACCAGGCGTGGGGAAATGCGATGACAAGATACGGCGCGAATCCCGGCAGGGCGGGGCACGCGCTTTCCGCCGCGACCTCGCAGGCGGTTTTCACCAGCCGCAATAAGTGCGCGGAGTTCTTCGGCGCAGAGCCAGAGAACACCGTGTTCACCCTGAACTGCACCCATGCGCTCAACCAGGCGATAAAGGGACTTTTCCGCTCCGGAGCGCACTACGTCCTGAGCGACATCGAGCACAACGCGGTAATAAGACCGGTGCACGCGCTGACCGCCCGGGGCGGGAGCTACACCCTGTTCGAGACCTCGCAGGACGCAGCGGCTACGCTCCGCAGCGCTTCGGAGGCGATACGTCCGGAGACTGCTGCGCTCATCTGCACCGCGGCGGGTAACGTGACCGGTCAGCGGCTCCCGGTGCGGGAACTCGCGGCGCTCTGCCGCCGGAAGAAAATCTGCTTCATAGTGGACGCGGCTCAGGGAGCGGGGCTTCTCCCGCTGAGCCTGAAGGACGGAATAAACATCATCTGCACCGCCGGCCACAAGGGTCTGTACGGACCGATGGGGACGGGGCTTATGCTCACGGACGGAAAATATCCGCTGAACACCTTCATGGAAGGCGGGACCGGCAGCGCCAGCGAAAGCGTCGAGCAGCCGGATTTCCTCCCGGACAGATTCGAGAGCGGGACCATAAACACGCCGGGGGCAATAGCGCTCGGCGCTGGTGTGGATTTCGTGACCCGGAGAACTCCGGAGAGGATACTTTCGCATGAAACCGCGCTCTGCAGGAGCTTCTGCTCCCAGCTCCGGAGGATACCCGGGATAATCGTGTACTCCACCATCGACGACCAGCCAGAGCTTTACGCGCCGGTGGTGTCGTTCGCGGTGGAGGGCGTGCCGTCCGCGGAGGCTTCCGCGGAGCTGAGCCGCATGGGATTCTGCATGCGCGGCGGTCTTCACTGCGCTCCGCTGGCGCACAAAAAACTGGGGACTCTCGAGGAAGGCACGGTGCGGTTTGCTCCGGCGGCGTTCAATACGCAGGACGAGGTGAACGCGCTGACCCGGGCGCTCCGCATGAAAAAGTGGAACTACGGAAAATAGCTTGAGGAGACCTTGAGAAAATGAAATCGGCAGGCGCCCAGGACGTCTGCCGATTTTGTTATCGTTCTTCTCTGAAATAGGGGTCGCCGAGCGCCTTTGGCGGCTGATTCTCGCGCTTCTTCCTGAGCGTGATGAACACCAGCACCACTATCGTTGCGATGTAGGGGAGCATCTCCAGTATCTGCGAGGGAACTGAGAATCCCCAGCCCTGCATTTTGAAGTTCAGACCCTTCAGCATGCCGAACAGATACGCCGCGAATATCGCCTTGAGCGGGTTCCAGGTGCTGAAAATTACCAGTGCTACGGCTATCCAGCCCGCGCCCGCAGTAACGTTGTCCTGCCAGGTTGTGAGGAACACCGTCGAGAGGTACGCGCCGCCGACTCCGCACAGGAAGCCGCCTGCCAGCACGTGGACGTACTTATAGAGCGTGACGTTGATTCCGGAGGCGTCAGCCGCAGCGGGATTCTCGCCAACCGCGCGCATGTTCAGACCGAATTTTGTTTTCTTGATGTAGAGGTACGCCAGTATCGCAACGACTATCGCCGCCTGGACGTAACCGCTCTGTGAGAACAGCGCCTTTCCGATTATCGGGATATCGCACAGCACGGGAATGTCGTACGGCTTGAACGCGTCCACAACCTCGGCGGGGACGGTGTTTCCCGAAACGGATTTCCCGATGAATCCCGCAACGCCGGTGCCGAAGATCGTCAGAACCAGTCCGGTAACGACCTGGTTTCCGCGCAGCGTGACCGTGATGAACGCGTAGATAAGCGCGCCGACCAGTCCGGCAAGTCCGGCGGAAAGCACCGCCAGGAACGGGTTCGCAGTCGCGCAGGCGACCTGGAATCCCACGGCGGCTCCCATCAGCATCATGCCTTCGATGCCGAGGTTCATGTTGCCGACCTTCTCACAGATAATGCCGCCGACGATGGCGAACAGAATGTGCGTGCCCATCTGCACGGAAGTCTGGAGGAACAGTGAGATCTCATTTAAAATATCCATATCAGCCCTCCTTATCAGCCTTGCGGAACGAAATCTTGTAGTTGATGAAGAACTCGCTTCCGAGAACGAAGAAGATTATAACGCCCTGGAGCACCTCGGTTATTGAGGAGGGGATACCCATTACCTGGAGCGCCTTTCCGCTCTGGAGCAGCATTGAGAACGCGAAGGAAACTACGACGATTACCGGAGGCTTCAGCTTTGCGAGCCACGCGGTGATTACCGCCGTGAATCCAAGCCCGCCGGACATCTGGTCGGTGATGGATTTCTCGACTGCGGACGCCTGCATGAATCCGGCGACTCCGCACAGACCGCCGGAGAGCAGTACGGCGATTATCATGATCTTCAGCGTGTTCATTCCGGCGTACCTCGCGGTGGTCTCGCTCTCGCCGAGTACGTCGATCTGGTAGCCGAGCTTCGTGTATTTCAGCATGATAGTCATAACGACCACGAGCGCCAGCATGATTATCCAGCCTGCATGAATGCCGAAAACCTTTGGCAGTATCGCATTGTCGGAGAATCTCGCGATCTTCGCAGCGCCGAGGGACTCGGGGTCCTTCCAGGGACCGTACTGCAGATAGGAGATGAACGATATCGCGATGTAGTTCATCATCAGCGTGACCAGCGTCTCAGATGTTGTGAACTTCGCCTTGATTAGCGCCGGGATAAGCGCCCAGATGCCGCCGAAAACGAAGGCGCAAAGCCCCATCAGCGGAAGCAGCAGCCATGCCGGCAGGTCGGGGAATCCGAACGCGATGAGCGCCGCGCCGAAAGCTCCCATGTAGAACTGACCTTCCGCGCCGATGTTCCAGAACTTCATTCTGAACGCCACTGAGATACCCAGCGACAGCATGGTCAGCAGTATAGTTTTGTTCATCGTTTCGCCGAATCTGCTGTAGGTGGACAGCGACGAGGTGATTATCTTGCCGAATATCTCCAGCGGGTGGTAGCCCATGAACAGCATTACCAGTCCGGAAGCCGCCAGCGCCACGACTATGGCAACCAGCCGGGAAGCGAGCTGCGCGCCCCCTGAAGCTCCGGTGCGCTTTGTTATGTGTACTCTGTTTGCAATGCTCATACCGCTTCGCCTCCCTCTGCGCCGGGCTTGTGACCCAGCATCATCATGCCGATGTCCTCTTTCGTCACCTTTTCGGGGTCGACGATATCCACGACTTCGCCGCCGTGGATCACCATCAGGCGGTCGGAAATGCTCTTGAGCACGTCAAGGTCCTCGCCGATGAACAGCACGGCTACGCCCTTTTTCTTCTGCTCGTTGAGCACGCGGTAGATGTTGTAGGAAGCTCCGATATCCAGTCCGCGGACGGGATACGCGGTTATAAGCACCTTCGGCGCAAGCCATATCTCACGTCCGAGGAGCACCTTCTGAATGTTGCCGCCGGACAGCTTCTTTACCTCGTGTGTGACCGACGGGGTGGAGATGTCGAAATCATGCACTATCTGCTCCGCGAGCGTCCGTGCGAACTTCCTGTCGAGGAACGGTCCGGGATTTCGGTTGTAGCTCTTGAGAATAACGTTGTTCATGACGCTCATTCCCGCCACAAGACCCATGCCGAGTCTGTCCTCCGGAATGAAGCTCATGCTTATCCCGCGCCGGAGTATCGCCCGGGGGGAAAGCCCGAGTATCTCCTCGCCGCTGAATTTCACGGAGCCGCCGTCCGCCTTCATAAGTCCGGCGATTATCTCACACAGCTCCTTCTGACCGCTTCCCGCGATACCTGCAACGCCGAGTATCTCGCCGCCGTAGAGGTCGAAGCTCAAATCCCGGAGCAGGTCGACGCCCTCGAACGACTTCTTGGACAGGCGGTCGACGGACAGCACGGGCTGTTCGCTGAGCTTCTCCTTCGGGCGGTCTATCTCAAGGGATACTGCGCTGCCTACCATCATTTCGGTAAGCTCCTGCGGGGTGGAGTCCTTCGTGACTGCGGTGGTGATTGATTCGCCCTTGCGGAGAACCGTCACACGGTCGGAGATTTCCATTACCTCCGCGAGCTTGTGGGTGATGATGATAATGCAGCAGCCGCGCTCCTTCATTCCGCGGAGGATATCGAACAGCGCGCGTATCTCCTGCGGGGTGAGCACTGCGGTCGGCTCGTCCAGGATAAGAACGTCCGCGCCGCGGTAGAGTATCTTCATGATCTCCACCGACTGTTTCTCACTGACGGACATGTTGTAGACCTTCTTGTCCGGGTCGATGGAAATTCCGTACTTCTGGCTTAGCTCGTTAATGCGGGCGTTCATCTTCTTTTTGCTGAGCACCACGCTGTTTTCCTGACCGATGACTATATTCTCGGCGGCGGTCAGCACGTCTATCAGCTTGAAGTGCTGGTGTATCATGCCGATTCCGGCGTTGATGGCGTCCTTCGGGGAGCGGAACACTACGTTTTTCCCGCCTATCTCGATCTCGCCGCTGTCAGGGGTGTAGATACCGCTGAGCATGTTTACCAGCGTGCTCTTACCGGAGCCGTTCTCACCGAGCAGCGCGAGTATCTCGCCCTTGCTGACGTCGATGGAAACGTTCTTGTTCGCCTGCACCGTGCCGAAGCTCTTGCAGATGTTTTTTAACCTGATATATGGTTCGGACATTAGTACCTCCCGTAAATTAAATTCGGAATTCGGAATTCTTAATTCGGAATTAATGTATCCGGCTCCGCCGGATAATTTTGATCCTGTCTGCTTTCACAAACGGTACGCCGCGGCATACCGCTCGTGAAAACAAGCAGGGCAGGCTGTGTTATGCAGCCTGCGTCTGCCGATGTTCAGTTGTGATTATGCGGGGATAGAGCCAACAACGCCCTGAACGAACCAGTTCATGTTCCAGATCTCGTCGTCGGTCATTTTGACGCCGTCCTCTACCTTGAGCTCGCCGTTCTGATCGTAGAGCGGACCGGTGAACGGGTCGAAGGAACCGTCGATGATGGAATCCCTTGCAGCGTCTACCTTCTCCTGAGTTCCCTCTGCGCAGAGCGCGGTGAGGTCGTCGAGGTAAGTCATGTTAGCTGCGAGGCCTTCCCAGTAAGCGCGGCTTGTCCATGTGCCGTCGAGCGCTCTCTGGCAGTCGTCGGTGTAGAAGGTTGACCAGTTGAAGCAAGCCGCGGTCAGGTAAGCGTCGGGAGCGGCGTCAGCGGTCGGGAAGTTGTAGCCGATGCAGTATGCGCCCTTCTCCTGTGCAGCTACCTGCGGAGCGGTGGTATCCTGGTGCTGTGCGATAACGTCAACGCCCTTGTTCAGAAGCTCCAGAGCTGCCTGCTTCTCAACGGAGGGGTCGTACCATGTGTCGGTGAATACGACCTCGATCTTAGCGTCGGGGTTTACGGACTGTACGCCGAGGGTGAACGCGTTGATACCGCGGATAACCTCAGGAATGCCCTTTGCAGCAACGTAGCCGATGTAGTTCTTCTCGGTCTTCATGCCTGCAACGATGCCTGCGAGGTAACGAGCCTGGTAAACCTTGCCGAAGTAGGTGGAAAGGTTGTCGCTTCTCTGGTAGCCGGAGCAGTGAGCGAACTTAACGTTCGGGTACTCCTTAGCCATTTCAACGGTGCCTTCCATGAAGCCGAAGGAGTTGGTGTAAATAAGGTTGCAGCCCTCGTCGATAAGGGTACGGATAGCTTCGCAGGTGTCGGAAACGGTCTCTGCTACGTCCTCAACGTAAGCGGTCTCAACGCCCATCTTCTCGATGGCGAGTCTGCCCTGGTCGTGAGCCTGGGTGTAGCCGCCGTCGTCGATCTTGCCGATATAGACGAAGCCTGCCTTGACGCTTGCTGCGTTGTCTGCTGTGCTGCTAGCGTCGTTTGCTGCGGAGCTGCCGGAAGATGTGTTTCCGGAGCAGCCTGTGAGCAGCATTGCTGCCGCCATGAAAGCGGCGAGTAATTTCTTCTTCATTTGTTGGTTCCTCCCTAGTGTGTCTGCGGTTTTACCGCGTTCTGTTATATTTCTTCGGCGGAATGCCGTTGAAATCAGTCGTCGTCCCGGAACTTGCAGCCCTTCACGGGATCCATCTCGTCAATTATCGCAAGGGACTCCACGCGGATACCCTGGCTGCGGACGAGCTCGCCGCCCTTCTGGCAGCCCTTCTCGATGACGATACCGGCTCCGGCTATCTTTGCGCCGGCGTGCTTTACGATGTCGATAAGCCCGAGCAGCGCACAGCCGTTTGCGAGGAAGTCGTCGATGATGAGGATATTATCCTCCGGGGACAGGAACGCCTTCTTCACGATAACGTCGTATGTACGGCCGTGGGTGAAGCTCTTTATCTGGGTAGAGTACACCTCGCCGTCGATGTTTATGCTCTGTGTCTTTTTGGCGAAAACCACGGGGCAGTTGAAGTACTGCGCGGTGATGCACGCGATGCCTATGCCGGAGGCCTCGATGGTGAGTATCTTGTTGATGCTCTCATCGGGGAAGCGCCTGCGGAATTCCTTGCCCATCTCGTTGATGAGCGCAATGTCCATCTGGTGGTTGAGGAAGCTGTCCACCTTGAGGACGTTTCCATCCTTGATAACGCCGTCTTTTCTGATTCTGTCCTTAAGAAGCTGCATTTTTCTTTACCTCTCAGATAAGTTCTCTGCCCATGAGCACGCCCATCACGGACGCCATCATAAGACCTCTTGTCCAGCCGCTGGAGTCACCCAGGCAGTGCAGTCCGTGAATGTTAGTATTGAAATGCTCGTCCATCTTTATGCGGTTGCTGTAGAACTTCAGCTCCGGCGAGTACAGAAGGGTCTCGCGGCTTGCGAAGCCTGGTACTACGCAGTCCACCGCCTTGATGAAGTTGATGATGTTCGTCATCGTGCGGTAGGGCATTGCGGCGGTGATGTCGCCGGCAACGGCGTCGGGAAGGGTGGGCTTTACGTTTGAGAACGACAGTTCCTTCGGCCAGGTGCGCTTTCCGTCGAGGATATCGCCGTAGCGCTGAACCATGATGTGGCCGTTTCCGAGCATGTTAGTCAGCTCGCCGACCTTCTGCGCGTACTCTATCGGCTGGTTGAACGGAACGCTGAAATTGTGCGAGCAGAGTATCGCGAGGTTGGTGTTGTTGGACTTGAGATCCTTGTAGGAGTGTCCGTTAACTACCGCGAGATTGTTGTCGTAGTTCTCCTGGCTGACGAAGCCGCCGGGATTCTGGCAGAATGTCCTTACCTTATTCTTGAACGGCAGCGGGTAGCCGATGAGCTTCGACTCATAGAGAACGGCGTTGACCTCCTCCATGACCTCGTTGCGTACCTCGACGCGCACGCCGATGTCAACGGTTCCGGGCTGGTGAGCTATGCTGTGGCTTTCGCAGGTGCGCTCGAGCCAGTCCGCGCCCTTTCTGCCGGTGGCTATGACGATGTTGTCCGCCCTGAGTTCGCGGCGGTCGCTGCCCTTGTTGTCGGTGACTATAACTCCGGTGCAGACGTCGCCCTCGATGATGATGTCCTCGCAGCGGGTCTCGAACATGATGTCCACGCCGTGTTCAAGCAGGTGCTTTTCAATTCTCAGGTAGAGCTGATGAGCCATTTCGGTGCCGAGGTGGCGGATAGGGCAGTCAACCAGCTTGAGATTGGCGTTGATCGCCTTCTTGCGTATCTCGCGGATCTTGTCCGGGTCGCTTACGCCTTCTACGTGTGGGTCTGCGCCGAATTCAAGGTAGATCTTGTCGGTGTAGTCGATCGTGGCCTGAGCCAGCTCCTCGCCGATGAGCTCCGGGAGGTTTCCGCCGACCTCGCAGGAGAGCGACAGTTTGCCGTCCGAGAACGCGCCCGCGCCGGAGAATCCCGTGGTGATGTGGCAGTAGGGCTTGCAGTTCATGCAGACCTTCGTCTTAGCCTTCGGACAGGCTCTTTTCTCAACGGAAACGCCCTTCTCCACGATGAGCACTTTCTTTTTCGAGCCTTTGCGGAGCATTTCCAGTGCGGTAAAAATACCGGCGGGGCCTGCGCCTACGATTATAACGTCATAATTTGCCATTTTTAACAACCTTTCAACATTAGAAAAACCATCAGATCATGATCCTGATTTTCCATATACGTTATTAATTTATCACAATTTCGACACAATGTCAACATTTTTGCGCCGTTTTTTTCTCTAAATGTGGATTTTCAGCACCTTGCCGAAAAAACGGGGCTTTTCGCATTTTATAGTATGCCCTTTTTATGATAATTCACATATGGAGAACATGTAAAATTTAAATCGCGTGCTCCGGCACGAAATAAAACAGCCCGGGTCACAGCCATTTTCTGTGCCTGAACCATATGATGAGCGCCGCGACGATGAGCACTGCGGCTCCTATCACGGCGGGGTAGCCGTAGGTCCATTGAAGCTCGGGCATGTTTGAGAAGTTCATGCCGTACCACCCGGCGATGAGCGACAGCGGCATGAAGATCGTGGTAACTATTGTCAGCAGCTTCATGACGCGGTTCTGCACGATGTCGACCTGCGCCTGGTACTCGCTGCATATCTGGGTCGCGTATTCCCGGAGCATCTGGGTCTCGGAGCGGAGGTGCTCCGCACGGCGCAGGAAATAGCTGAGCCGCTTGCTGCTGCTTATGTCGAAAAGCTCGGAGGCGTCCTCCTGGAGGGATTCCGCGAACTCGCTGAGCTGGGCGTACATGCGGTTGTTGCGGTTCAGTTCCTTTCTTACTACGCTCATTCTGCCGATGAACTTTGAGGTCTCGCCGTCAAGCACCGACTTCTCCAGCTCGTCCAGCCGGGATTCCAGGTGCTGTATATACCCTGGGTCGCCCTGGATAAGGTCGATGAGCAGCTCCGCGAGGAAGTCGTTGGCGCCGTCGGCGAATTTCGGAACCAGCGCAGTCATGCGCTCGATGAATCCGCTGACGAATCCGCCGTCGTCCAGCAGCAGGAGGTTTTTCCCCGACCAGGCGAACGTGAAGCGTATCGCCCTGCGCTGGTGCCGCGCGGGGATATGTATGCTGCCGGTCATACGCTTCTGCTGCATTTTCAGCACGCAGAACTGCGTCTGGTTCACCATCGGCGGCATTTCCGGAGGGACAAGCTCCGGAGGCAGAGGTATCTCCTCGGCTTCCCGGGAGGTCAGCACCGCGAGGGCGTTTTCCCATTTTTCCGGCGGGGTATCACCGGAGCTTTTCAGGCTGCCGTCAAATCTGTAGAACTGCATGTTCAGGCTCCCTTCATTGTGGTCACCTCTAAAAACCTTGTTTGAGTGAAAATGTGTATAGCACACCGCCTGCTTCTTTCAACGAGCGAAATTTCTGATGCGACGGCGTCCATGCCGTCGCCCGGTTATTTCGCTCTGCAACATCGTGTTGCACCTCCTCGTAAGGCATACAGCCTTACTTCGTCGGCTTTCATCGCATTCGGCGCACTCTACCCATTTTCCCTCTTCAAACCGGTTTTTAGAGGTTCCCTTGTGTAATTCAGCGCGGCTCCCGCAAAACAGGCGGGCAGACAAAACCGCCTGCCCGCCTGGGATAAAGTCCCTCAGCCGGAGCGGAATTACTCGGCACCCCGGAAGTACAGACCGCGGGTAAGCGGCCCGGAGGGCTTCCCGTTATTCTGGTACATATCGAGAATGGGCTTCAGCTCCTTTTCGTCGGTGAATTTCAGCACCGCGAAATCGAACGGCTCCAGGGCGGAGCTGCGGTCGCTCATTATGAGCAGGTCGGGGTTTAGTATCTCGACGCTGTTCCCGCCGCAGAGCACCGGCATTTTATTGCCCCGGCGGTCGGCTATGCACTCGCCGCAGGGAGTTCCGCCGTCGTCGAACAGGCGCACCCTTCCGCAGGGCTTCCCGCCGCTGACCGGACATCGCCGCATTATCATCAGCGGGAGCCTTCCGTATGCCACGACCCCGCGTGGTATCGGGGAGCGGATCTCTGCGAGCTGAGCCGCAGTGCCCTCGAAAGAAAGCGTGATATCCTCGAAGCCGAAGTCTCCGCACACCCCCGCGGCGTAGCTGTTGATGATGTTCATGCGGTGTCCGCCGTGGAGCATGAACCCTTCCTCACGGAGGAGCAGCGCGTGGCCGAGGGTCTGCGCCATGCCCCTTGTGAAGCCTGCCGCGCGGAGTTCCCTGAGCCTTTCGCGAACTTCGTCCTCGCAGTCGGAAAGCACGAACGGCGGTATGACCGCGACCCTGTCCTTGTCCGGCGTGGAGAGACCAAGAAGCCGCATGGGGGCGTATATCAGCTCAAACGGAAGCTCCAGGGCCTGCCTGAGCTGCTCTGCGGAATACACCTCGCAGCGCCATTTCAGCGCAGCCGCCCGGTGCTCCTCAAACAGCGGCGGTGTGAGTTCACGCAGGCTGTAGTCCGGGGTGTTCTTCGCGAGGACGGCGGCTGAAAGCTGCTCCACAAGCTCCCTGCGCAGTGAGTTCAGCGCGGACGCAGGGAGGTTCAGCCCCTCGCCGACCTCGGCGGTGACTTCCCCGGCGTAGAACTGCGTTCCGCCGAGCTTCGACATGCGGCTGCAAACGCCCTCGGAGGTCAGCGGAGCATTCAGCGCGGGCTGCGGGACTTCGCCCTGCACAGCCGCCGAAATATCCCCGCAGGAAGCGGCCGCGAACGCAGGCTCTCCGGGTTTCAGAATCGTGCGGATATCCGCGCGTATACGCGGGAATTCCGCCTTGTAGAGCGCCTTTATGCCGTTGAGCGCCTTCGCGGAGTTCTCGACGTCCTCGCGGCTGCGGGTGCCCTGCATGCCCTGCATGGAGCCGGTGAAATATCCGTCGGTCAGACCGCCCCTTGAGAATATCCCAGAGAGCCGCTCAAAGTCGTATTTGCCGCCGTCCATGGACTTCCGGCAGGCGTCGGCGGCGCAGGCGATGTACTCCGGGCGCTTCATTCTGCCCTCGATTTTCAGCGAGGCGATACCGATGTCGTCAAGCTCCCGCAGGTGCGGAACGAGCGAGCTGTCCTTCAGGGAAATCACGCTGTGCCTGTCCCCGCAGGTGAAATCCAGGCGGCAGGGCTGCGCGCAGAGACCTCTGCTGCCGCTCCTCCCGCCGAAAATGCTGCTCATGTAGCACTGTCCGCTGATACAGACGCACAGCGCGCCGTGCACGAAAACCTCTAGTTCAATGTCGGTGTTTTCAGCGATGCGCTTTATCTGTTCGAAGGACAGCTCCCGCCCGATGACCGCCCGGCAGAATCCGAGCTGCTGAGCCGCGTTGACTCCGGCGGCGCTGTTCAGCGTCATCTGCGTGGAGGCGTGGCGCGGAAGCTTCGGGCAGACCCGCTTTGCGATCTCAGCCGCGCCGAGATCCTGGATTATAATCCCGTCCACGCCGCATTCCGCAGCGCTTTTCACGCACTCCGCGAATTTTTCGGTCTCGCTGTCGTACACCAGCGTGTTCAGCGCGGCGTAGACTTTCACCCCGCGCTTGTGGCATTCGGTGCAGGCTGTTTTAAGCTCCTCAACAGAAAAATTTTCGGCATTTTTGCGTGCCGAAAATTCCGATAAACCAAGATATACCGCGTCGGCGCCGGTGTTCAGCGCCGCGGGCAGATCTGAAATCCCCCCGAGGGGTGCAAGAATTTCACTCATAATGTAAGCTGACCGTCCTCAAGCATTTCGTTAAGCTGCCGGTTAAGGGAAGCGTTTATCTTTCTCAGCTCCTTGACCTCGGCGAGCGCGTCGGAGAGCTGTTTCTTCAGCTCCTCCATCTTCGCGGGGGCGGCGCCTTCGGAGGCGTCGGAGCCTGCGCCCGCCTTGAGAGCCGCGTTCTCGCTTTCGATCTGCGAGAATTTCACGGTGAGCTCCTCGTACATTCCCGCCTTCTCGCGCAGCGCGGAAAGCTCCTCGTTTTCGGACTTGAGCGCGGCGATATCCTTTTCAAGCACGGATACGCTGTTCTGCGCGTCGTCTGCCGCCCTGCGGGAGACGTCCAGGCGGCGCTCAAGGTCGGCGGTTTTGCCCTGTTCGGCTTCAAGAGCCTTCTTCACGCCGGAAAGCTCCTCGGCGCCCTTTTCGGCGGCGGCGAGTTTCTTCTCCAGGTCGGAATTCCTGCCCTTTTCAGCGGCGAGGGACTGCTTCGCTTCGGAAAGCTCTGCGGCGCTCTTTTCAGCGGCGGCAAGTTTCTTCTCAAGGTCGGAGTTCCTGCCCTTTTCAGCGGCGAGGGACTGCTTTGCTTCGGAAAGCTCTGCGGCGCTCTTTTCGGCGGCGGCGAGCTTCTTCTCAAGGTCGGAGTTCCTGCCCTTTTCAGCGGCGAGGGACTGCTTCGCTTCGGAAAGCTCTGCGGCGCTCTTTTCGGCGGCGGCGAGTTTCTTCTCAAGGTCGGAGTTCTTGCCCTGCTCGTCTGCGAGGGACTTTTTCAGCGTGTTAAGCTCCGCGTTTGCCGCGTCGAGTTTTCCGCATTCCTTCTCAAGGTAGGACACGCGATCTTCGCTGCGGCGGAGCGCTTCTTCGGTGTTCGCAGCCTTGTCCAGCCTTTCGGTGAGCTTTTTGTTCTCATCGGTGACTGTCACCAGCTTCGCCGCCTGCTTTTTCAGGTCGGAGTTCTGCCGCTCAAGTTCCGCGATGTCCTTCTTCTGCGCTTCGGACTTCTCCTCGGCGGACTTCAGCGAGCCGGTGAGCTGCGCGTTTTTCTCCTCAAGGGACTTCACGGTCTGCTGGGACTTTTCAAGCTCCGCCTTTGCGCTGGCGTTCTGCTCGGCGCGCTCGTTGGCTTCGCTGAGCGTTTCGGTGAGCTGAGCGTTTTTGCCTTCAAGCTCGGTGTGTTCCCGGCGTAGCTCCGCGAGGGCGGCGCTGTCTTTTGCGAGCAGCTCGTTTTCGGAGGCGAGCAGCTTGTTTTCCTCAAGAGCCTTCGCGCCCTTCTCCGCGGTGCTGACCAGCGCGGCGTTCTTCTTCGCGTAGGAATCCCGCTGGGCGTTTGCGGAGTCGAGATCCCCCAGGAGATCCAGCACGGTGAAAACGCATGCGTCGTCCTTTGAGAGCGACATTTCACGGCAGTATTCAGTAATGCGGCGGTCGGCCTCCTCGCCCTGGCGTATCAGGGAGGAAGCATTGTCCGTGCGGAGATTATACGCTTTTCCGCATATTGTAACGGTCACTTTTTCGTTGAGCATGTCGGCGGTTTTCCTTTCATTGATGTGATCTATAAAGTCAGAAAAAGTCTGGAATGGTCTGTATATTAATATTATATCTTAAAATATCAGTTATTGCAAGTGCTTTTTCAAAAATAATCTCCCGCCGGGTCTATAAATTCAGCGCCTGGGAAAAATGCCGAAAAATAGCCAAAAAAAAGTCCGAGAAAGCCGAAATTTTATGCTAATAATGCATTGCGTACAGAGCACAATAATGCTATAATTATAATTGTACAATTATGTATAAGAGGTATGTGCGAGGAAATGACCGCATACTGTAAAATATCACAGAATATAACGGAGGAAGCACAATGTTTGGAATGACCAAGGACATCGGTATCGACTTAGGAACGGCGAACACGCTTGTATATATGAGGGGCAAGGGTATCATTATCCGCGAGCCTTCGGTGGTTGCAGTGGACAAGAAGCTCCAGTGCGTGCGCTACGTAGGCCAGGAAGCCAAGGACGTCATCGGACGCACCCCCGGCTCCATCGTGGCTGTACGTCCGCTCAAGGACGGCGTTATCGCCGACTTCGACATGACATCCAGCATGCTGGAGCAGTTCATCAAGAAGGCTCTGCGCGGCAGGGGCAAGGCGCGCGTCATCATCTGCATTCCGTCCGGAGTTACAGAGGTAGAGCGCCGCGCCGTTAAGGAAGCGGCTCAGAACGCGGGCGCAAAGCGCGTTTCCATCATCGAGGAGCCTATGGCTGCCGCTATCGGCGCGGGTCTCCCGGTTGCCGAGCCTGTCGGCAGCATGATCGTGGATATCGGCGGCGGCACCAGCGAGGTCGCCATAATCTCCCTGGGCGGCATCGTTACCGCGCGTTCCGTAAGGGTAGCCGGCGATGAGTTCGATTCCGCGATAATCAACTACATCAAGAAGAAGTACAACCTGCTCATCGGCGAGAGGACCGCCGAGAACATCAAGATGGGCATAGGCTCCGCATACAAGACCGGCGACACCGAGCCGGTAATGGACATCAAGGGCCGCAACCTGCTCAACGGTCTGCCCGAGAACATCACAGTGACCAGCGAGGAGATCCGCGAGGCTATTTCCGAGCCGCTCTCCCACGTTATCGACGCCATCAAGACCACCCTTGAAAAGACTCCCCCTGAGCTTGCGGCCGATATCATCGAGTCCGGCATAATGCTGGCTGGCGGCGGCGCGCTGCTGAGAGGGCTCGATCAGCTTATCCACGAGGAGACCGGCATGCCCGTCAAGATCGCGGAGCGCCCCCTCGACTGCGTTGCTGACGGCACCGGCAAGGTACTTGAGAACATCGACAAGCTCGAGGACGTTCTCAGCGAGGACGAGAACATCTACTGATGGTCACTTCTAAAAACCTTGTTTGAGTGAAAATGTGTATAGCACACCGACTGCTTCTTCAAACCTCCTCGTAAGGCATACAGCCTTACTTCGTCGGCTTTCATCGCATTCGGCGCACTCTACCCATTTTCCCTTTTCAAACCGGTTTTTAGAGGTTCCCTGATAAACTGCGTCCGGCTGCGCCGGAAGAAATGAACTGAACAACATCTATGAGAGAATTCTTCCACAGCGTCAAATTCAAAATCATACTCTGTATCGCGGCGCTGCTGCTGGGACTTATGACCTACGTTGCCGTCGCCGCGGGCACCCAGACACTGCCCGAGCAGGTCATCAGCACGGTAACATACCCGTTCGTCACCGCGGCGAACGCCATTTCAAACGGAGTTAACGGATTCATCGACAAGTGGGTCAACGCCGATACCTACAAGGCGCAGAACGACGAGCTGCGCGAGCTTGTCACGCAGATGTACGAGCGCTCCGCGGACTACGAGGCGCTCCAGAAGGAAAACGAGCAGCTCCGGGAAATGCTTCAGCTCAGCAAGGAGCACAAGGACCTCGTTTTCTCTGAGCCGTGCGGCATAATCGCCCGCAACGCCAACGACATGTACGGCGGATTCACGATAAACCAGGGAAGCAGCACCGGGTTATCACTCAACGACCCGGTGATAACCTCCGTGGGTCTCATCGGCAGGGTAACAGACATCGCGCCGAATTACGCGAAGGTGTCTACGATACTCTCTCCGCAGGTGAACGTCGGGGTATACACTATGCGGACCAAGGCGACCGGAGTTATTGAGAATTCCACCTCCACCGCCGAACAGGGGCTGTGCCTCATGAGCCAGATACTCAAGGACGCGGACGTTGATCCGGGGGACGTGATAGTCACCGCCGGTCAGAGCGGATTGTTCCCTGAGGGTATCATCGTCGGCACGGTAAAGGAGGTCTACGACGACCCCAACGGGCTTTCCAAGCACGCCCTGATAGAGCCGGCAGAGGACTGCTTCGCTATCACCACCGTCTACGCGGTCGTGGATTTCGACGGCAAGGGGCTTTCGTTCGGCGATATCGCACAATAATTAAGAACGGTGCAGCTCAACTGCGCCGTTTCTCCGGATTTAAGGATAATTCATATGGCAAAATATATCTCAAAAAGCAAGGTGGGATTCCGGGCGCGCTCCCGGAAAGCACGGCTGCGCTGCTTTTTCCGATGGTTCCTCTATTCAGCCGTGCTGCTGATGTTCTACCTGTGGGAGGTCGCTCCGCTTATACGCGGGTGGTGTCCGCTGCTGATTATCCCGCTTGCCACCGCCGTTGCCATGTTCGAGGGTGAACTCGCCGCCGGAGTGTTCGGCGTTTTCTGCGGGCTGATGCTGGATATGGCGAGCGGCACGCTGCTTGGGTTCTCGTCGATGTGGCTGCTGATATCCTGCCCGCTCATCTCGCTGCTGTCGAGGTTCTGGCTGAAATCGAACTGGCTCTCCCACCTTGTGATGAACACCGCCGTGTGCGTCATTATGTGCGGGCTGGACTTCCTGTTCCTACACTGGGTGTGGGAGCGCGAATACTCCGGGATATCGTTCCTGCATTCGCTGCTGCCCGCCTACGCCTGGGCTGTCGCGTTCTCGGTGCCGGTGTATTTTCTGGTGCGGCTCATATCCAACAGGCTCCGCCCGAAGGAGGAGCGCCGCCTGGAGGAGGCCGCAGGAAACGCCGCAGCGGAGGAAGAGATAACCAAGGGCGCCGAGGAATAAACCGCCCAGTCCCAACGCATAACTGGAGGAATAAATGTCAAAATTTCAGAACCTGCTGAGGTCTGCCGTGCTTGCGGCAATAGTGATAGGCGCGGCGTTCCTGTGCGGACTGCGGCTTCTTGAAATACAGATAGCCGACGGAAGCAAGTACCTCGCCATGACCCAGAGCACTCACACCGCGACCCAGGACATCGAGGCGGCGCGCGGAAAGATAGCCGACAGCACCGGAAAAATACTCAACACCAACGAGCTGAACTGCAGCGTGAAGCTCCAGAAAGCCTCGCTGGAAAGCGGAACGGAAAACGAGGTCATCTACCGCATTCTTACCATACTGATGAAGCACGGCGACGAGTGGAACGAAACCCTGCCCATTACCAGAACGCAGCCCTACCAGTTTGAAAAGGACCGCGACAACGCCGTGGATTCGCTGAAATCCCGCATGAAGCTGGGCGTTTACGCCACGGTCGAGAACTGCATGAACGCCCTCTACGAGAACTACAAGATATCCGACCAGTACGAGGAGCCGATGCGCCGCTGCATCGCGGGAGTCCGCTACGAAATGGAACTGAAGGGATTCAATAACAACAATCCCTACGAGCTTGCCTCCGGGATATCCAGCGACACGGTGCTGGAGCTGAAGGAGCTTTCCGCGCTCATGCCCGGCATGGAGATCTCCGAGGGCTGGAACCGAGTCTATCTAGACGGCACCACCGCGCCGCATATCAGGGGAACGGTCGGGGCGATATCCGCGGATAAGTACGCCGAGCTGAAGAGCGCCGGCTACAAGCTGGACGACATAATCGGCACATCGGGTATCGAGCTTGCGCTGGAATCCACGCTGCGCGGCGAGCGCGGCACCCGCGAGATAACGCGTAACTCCGACGGCATGATGATCTCCGACGAGATAACCAAGGAGCCGCAGGCGGGGAAGTCCGTAATGCTGACGATAGACTCGAACTTCCAGAACATGGTGGAGCGAATCGTGCAGTACCACATGGATTTCCTGCACTCCCCGTACTACACAACGGCGATGGACGCGAACCTCCGAGGCAAGGATACCGAGGTAGGCTCCGCAGTCGTGCTGGACGTCAGGGACGGCTCGGTGCTGGCTATGGCGACGCTCCCGAGCTACGATATAAACCAGCTCGTCGAGGACTACGCGTCCGTTCTGAACGCTGAGAACTCCCCGCTGCTGAACCGCGCGATAAACGGCGAGTACCGTCCCGGCTCCACATTCAAGACCATCACCGCGACGGCGGGTCTTGCGGAGGGTGTTATCGATGCCTCCAGCACTATCAACTGCACGGGGCGGTATATGTACTACGCGCCGAGCTACACCCCGGGCTGTACCGGAGTTCACGGCTCCATCACGGTGCAGTTCGGACTTAAGCACTCCTGCAACATTTTCTTCTATGAGACCGCGCGCCGCATGGGAATAGACCGGCTGGCGTACTGGGCGAATAAATTCGGCGTAGGCACCGACCTCGGCTTTGAGCTGCCGATGTCCACCGGCAGAATGACCTCCCCGGAGCTGTTCGACAAGCTCGGCATCGAGTGGAACGCGTCGGATACGATCCAGGCGGGTATCGGTCAGTCGGAGACCCTGCTGACTCCGCTGCACCTGGCGACCCAGGCAATGACCATCGCGAACAAGGGCGTAAGGTACCGTCCGCACATCGTGAAGGCTGTCTACAACTACGACTACACCAAGCTCATCGAGGAGATAAAGCCCGAGGTGATGGCGGATTTCTCCGAGGGCATGGAGGACGTATTCGCGGAGGTGCACGCCGGAATGAAGCGCGTAAGTGAAAACGCGAACTTCCTGATGGAGGGCGGCTGGTACAACATCTACGACTTCAAGGGTATCGGCAAGGAGAACGTCTGCACGAAAACAGGCACGCCAGAGGTCATCGCAATGACGAAGTTCAACTCCACCATCGTGGGATTTTATCCCGCCGACAACCCTGAGATAGCGTTCGGAGTGTGCATGGAAAACAGCGAGTACAGCCGTCACGTAGCCTGCAATATCATTTCAGCTTACATCACGGGCGAATTCAACCCCGTTTACGACGAGGACGGAAACGCAGTTTACCCCCTCGGCGAGAAGCGCAAAACAGCGGACGCAGAGCAGCACTAAAATTTAATTCGGAATTCGGAATGCGGAATTCGGAATTATTGTGTCCGCTTCGCGGACTGATTTAATGGCGCGCGCCTTATCGGCAGGCGTTCAGCCTGCTATTTGTGCTGCAATACTTCTCGTTTTCGGCGCGGTTCCAAAGTGCGGAAATCCAGAATACGACGGCTTCCTGACACCCTGATAATACAATAATCCCCCGGAGGCGATCCGGGGGATTTTCGTGTGATTAAACCCTGAGCTTGCCGACCTGCTCCTGAAGCAGTCTTGACTGAGCGGAAAGCTCCTCGCAGGAGGCGGCGGATTCCTCGGCGGTTGCGGAGTTCGTTGCAATTACCTGGGAGATCTGCTCGATACCCGCAGTTACCTGCTGAACTGCCTTCGCCTGCTCGTCTGCCGCGGAGGATATCTCCGAAACCAGCTTCGCGCTCTCCTGGGAAAGCCCGGTGACCTGCTGGAGGGTCTCGGCGGTCTGCTTTGCAATGCCGGAGCCGTTCTGTACCGCGTTGATCGTGGAGGAAATCAGCTCGCGTGTGCTGTTCGCGGATTCAGCCGACTTGGAAGCAAGGTTGCGTACCTCGTCCGCGACTACCGCGAAGCCCTTTCCGGCTTCTCCTGCGCGGGCAGCTTCTATCGCGGCGTTCAGCGCGAGTATGTTCGTCTGGAATGCGATGTCCTCGATGGACTTTATGACCTCGGATATCGCTTCGGACTGCTTTTCGATCTGATCCATTGCTTCAAGCATGCGCTCCATCTCGCTGCCCTGGCGTATCATCTGCTCGGCGCAGTCGTTGGAGATATCGCTTGCCTTGTTGGAGTTCTCGGCGGTCTTGTTGATGTTGCCGGAGATCTCCGCAATTGTGGAGGACAGCTCGTCAACTGCGGTAGCCTGGCGGGTCGTGCCTTCCGCGAGGAGCTGTGAGCCGTCAGCCATCTGCTGCGCGCCCGCCATTACATCGTTCGCGGAGGAATTCATGTTGCCAATTATGCCGCTGAGGGTATCCTTTATGCTGCGGAACGAGCGGTTGATCTCCTCGAAGCTGCCAATGTATTTCACGGAGGGCTGCGACGAGAAATCGCCGGTTCCCATGCCGGAAAGCACGTGGGAGATGTCGTCAACGTAGGTGTGCAGGGTATGCTTTGCTTCGGTGATCTTCTCGGCGATGTCGCCCATTTCGTCGGCGTTGAAGCTGAATTCGGAATCAGGCGCATTCAGTTCGCCGGCGCTGAGCTGACCGCATATCTTCACGACCTCAGAAACTGGCTTACGTACAAGCCTGTTCATCACCGCGAACAGCAGGAATCCCGCGCCCACGCATACCGCGATGAGAACTGCCGCAGAAATAATAATGGCTTTGAAAAGCTCCGCGTCAGCCACCGCAGTGGAGTAACCCGCGAAGTACGCGCCGACCACCTGACCGTTAAAATCAGTCATGGGAGTGTAGTTAACGTAGTAGCTCTGACCGTTTATCGCCGTTTTACCGATATATGTGCCGCTGTTCTGAACCATGTTCCAGATGCCGCCGTCCATCTTGGTGCCTGTGCTGCGTACTCCGGAGCTGTCCATGATAGTGGTGCTGTAACGGGTGTCGCCGCAGAATATGGTAAGCTCCGCACGGGTTTTTTCCTTTACGTCGTCAACGTAAGTGAGGTCGTTGAGGTCGGTGCCGACTACCAGAGCGCCGTTCTCCACCGGGCGGCAGTATACGGAGTACAGCTTGTCGCCGTCCGCCATTGCGCCTTTCATTCCGCCTGCCTTTACCCGTGCGATTGCGTCGTCGCTGAGCGGGAAGTTTTCGGTGCTCCAGACTGCCTGACCACCGTTTATGTACGCTGCGAAGCTTGCTTCAGAGGGCTTGTTGGACGCCCAGGTATTGTCGTAGTCCGAATTGTTTATCTGTCCCCATGAACTTGCGATGAGAAGTTCGGCTACGTCGCCCATTTCTTCGATATCGCTCCTGATTTCAGAAGAGAGCACGTTTACGCCGGTATTTGTCTCTTCTTCCTGGAGCGTTCCCACGAACGACATAAACACTACAGTCGTCACAACAGCCAGCATTATTGCCGCAATTACGGCAGCCAGGCAAGAAATAACAGTGATCTTTGTTCCGATCCTCATTGACCTTTTCACTTTTGATGATACCTTCCTTTCAACGCATCACATCTCTGTGAATTCCTGGAATTGTACAATATACATTTCCAGTTTATTATATGTATTATCGACAGAGTTTAACTAATCTTTAGCTTTTTTTAAAATTTTTTTACTTAAATCACGCGAATATTAAAAATGTGGTATACTGCACAACGGTGAAAAAACAGCGCACATAACCCAGAGTCTCTCCGCATAGTATTAACAGAAGAACAGGACATGCAGGAGGGAACGCATATGGGACTTAAAGAGGCGCTGACAGCGCTCGGGGAGGCTCCGTACCAGCACACGACGGTGACTCTGCGGGACTGCGCGGAACTTATCGCGGAGAACTGCGCCGGAGTGATAAGCTGCACAGACAGCCGGGAGGTCTCCGGCGAGATCGTGCTGAAAATTCGCTGCGCCGGCGAGGAACGCCTGATGAGGGTTCAGGGCACCGGGCTGACCCTCGAGAGCGGCGGAGCCTACGGAGTACGCGTCACCGGGAGTATCGAAGCGGTGAGCTTCCTCAGTCTGTGAGGTGGGAACATGGAGGAAAAACAGAGGGGATTGCGGTTCGGCAGCGTGGAATTCAGCGGGTACGGGGCGTTCCCGGAGCAGTTCACGACCGAGCTTATCAGCCGCGGCGTGGAGCTGCGCCGGGTAAGATTCGGCGACGGGACGATAAGCGGCTCGGTCTCCCCGGCGGACTACTGGGAGACTGCCCGGACAGCGCGCCGCTGCGGTCTGCGTATCCGTGCAGGGAAGCGCCGGGGGCTGTACTTCACGGCGCTGAGGTACAGCCGCCGGGCGGGGCTGTACGTGGGGTTCCTGGCGTTCGTGATGCTGACGGCGCTCAGCGGGAGCCGCATTCAGGATATCGAGATAGTGAGCTCCGGGACGGTGACGGCGGCTCAGCGCTCGCAGATAATGTCGATACTCGGGGAGTGCGGACTTACCGAGGGAAGCTCCGCGCGCCGCCTGGAGAACAGCACCACCGCCGCAGAGCGCCGGATACTCCTTGAGATACCCGAGGCAGCCTGGGTGGACGTCACCTGCGTTGGTTTCCGTCTGGAGGCGGCGGTGGAGATGGGAACTCCCGCGCCGGAAATGCTTGACTCGGACGCTCCGTGCAATCTGGTGGCTTCACGGGCGGCGGCGGTGGTGTCGCACGTCGTGCGGGACGGAGTGCTCGTCGCCGATACCGGAAGCGGCGTCCCCGAGGGAGGTCTTCTGGTCAGCGGGACAGTCGCCGACGCCGCCGGAAACGTTATCCTCAAGCACGCCAGCGCCGAGATCATAGGGGAGTACACCGAGACCCGGGAGTTTTTCGTGCCTTACAAGGAAACGCTGCGGCTTCCTGAGGGGGAGACGGCGGAGTACAGGTGGCTGGTCTATGGCGACGACGAGTACCCGCTGTTTTTCGGCGGGGCGGCGATGGAGGATTCGGTGTACTCCGAGGAGACCGAGGCCGTAAGGCTGTTCGGGAAGGAGACCCCTCTGAAGATCAGAACCGGACGGTTCACCGGGTACGTCAGCAGGAACGTTACGCGCTCCGCCGACGACTGCCTGGCGGAGCTGTCGAGGCAGCAGGCGGCGTTCGAGGAGAACTTCTATGCAGGGCAGGAGGTGTATTCCTGCGAAAAGACCGCCGTTCCGGAGCAGGACGGGATACGGCTCAGGTGCGTTTACACCCTGCGCGGGAACATCGCGAAGGAGCAGGAGATACTGCTTTCTTAGCCGGGAAGCCAGGGCGCTGAGTAAAAATCACGAATCGGAGTTCACGATGTGGGCTCCGATTTTTTGTGCAATAACAACAAATTCTTTTTTGGAAAACTGTTCACAGAGGACAAAACCTATAAAATATATAAGAATTCATCAAAACCTATTGACAAAGTGGGCATTGTCTGATATAATCATCACATAAAGCCTATCGGAAGGATAGGCAAAAGAGGAGGCGGAAATCATGAACGCTATATTTACAAAGCTGCTCCGCAGGAATTTCCGCTTCGGACGAATGCGTACGGCGGCACCGCAGGACTAAGGAAGTGCTGATTAAATCTGGTGCGCAGATTGCGCCGCAGATTTTCCGTCAGATTGTACAATAAGGACGACGCAAGGCTGTCGCCTTGCTAGGACGAATTGTGCAATATAACGGAAAAGATGCAAGCAAAATGCGTGCCAAGCCGTCAGGCGTGATTTAATCAGTGCTTCCCTAAATTGAACGGTCATGCAGTGCCGCCTTCCCCCGAAACCACAGGGAGAACTAAAAACGTCACAATGAGGTGAGAGCAAAGCATGATACGTCTGGAGCACATTACCAAGACCTACGTCAACGCCGGCAAAAAATTCAACGCCGCGGACGATGTGAGCCTTGAGATAAAAAAGGGCGAGATATTCGGCATAATCGGCTTCTCCGGCGCGGGAAAATCCACGCTGGTGCGCTGTATCAACCTGCTTGAGCGCCCGGACAGCGGAAGGGTCTTTATAAACGACAAGGACATTACCGCCCTGCGCGGCGCGGAACTCCGCAGGCAGCGCAAGAAAATAGGAATGATATTCCAGCACTTCAACCTGTTCGCTTCGCGGACAGTGCTGCAGAACGTAATATTCCCGATACGCTACAACGGGCTTTCCGCAGCGGAGCGCAGGAAAAAGGCGCTGGAGCTGCTCAAGCTGGTAGGTATCGCGGATAAGGCGGGCGCGTACCCCTCGGAGCTTTCCGGCGGCCAGAAGCAGCGCGCGGCTATCGCAAGGGCGCTCGCAAGCGACCCGGAGATACTCCTGTGCGACGAGGCAACATCGGCTCTCGACCCGCAGACCACCGAGGCGATACTGAAGCTGCTGAAGTCCCTCAACGCGAAGCTGGGACTTACCATCGTGCTGATCACTCACCAGATGAACGTAGTCAAGGAGATATGCGACCGCACCGCCGTAATGGAAAACGGCAGGGTAGTCGAGCAGGGCGACGTGTTCGAGATATTCGCGAACCCGCAGCAGCCCGTGACGCGCTCCTTCGTGGACACGACATCCTGCCTGAGCGGAATAAACACCCTCATCGAGGAGAAATCCCCGCTGGTGCAGCTCAAGCCGGGTCAGAAGATACTCCGGTTCAAGTACCTCGAGAGAAGCGCCTGCGAAGCGCTCGTGTCCACCATCTCCCGCAAGTTCAATATTGACCTGAACATCGTGTTCGGAAGCATAGAGATCATCGGCGACAACCCGATAGGTGGGCTTGTAGTCATCGCCGACGGAAACGAGGACGATATCCGCGCCGCAGTCAAGTACCTGTGCGATATCAATGTCGGAGTGGAGGTGATCCTCAGTGCGTGAGTTCTTTGAAAGCATTATGCCGAACGTTATACCGAAGCTTCCCGCCCTGTGGAACGCTACCCTGGAGACCCTCGCGATGACCGGCATTTCCGCGCTGTACATTCTCGTTATCGGAATGGCGCTGGGAATCCTGCTCACCGTGACGAAAAAGGGCGGACTGCTTGAAAACGCAGTGGTCTACCGCGTGCTGGACATCATTATCAACCTTCTGCGCTCGGTTCCGTTCATTATCCTGCTGTTCCTGCTTATCCCGCTGACGCGTATCATAAGCGGTACCTCCATCGGAGTTGCCGGTTCGATTTTCCCGCTCATCGTCGGAACTGTTCCGTTCTTCTCCCGCCAGGCTGAGGCGGCGCTCGCCGGAGTAAACCCCGGTCTTATCGAGGCGGCGCAGTCGATGGGCTGCTCCAAGCTCGGGATCATTTTCAGAGTGTACCTCCGCGAGAGCATTCCGGCTCTTTCCCGCGGTATTACGATCACCCTGATAAACCTCGTCGGACTCACCGCGATGGCTGGCGCAGTCGGCGCTGGCGGCCTCGGAAACTTCGCGTATGTTCAGGGCGTTCAGCGCAACTACTACGACATCATCGTTGCCGCAGTTATTGTTCTGGTGCTCATCGTCCAGGTTATCCAGATAATCGGCAACATCATCGCAAAGAAAACAGAGAAATAAACCGGTAAGACACATAAAACAACACCGGATAATACAACTAAACAAATCAAGTTCAAAGGAGAACAAATACCATGTCTATCAGAAATAAGTTCGCATTTTCCCTCGCAGCAGTTCTTGCAGCAGTATCCCTGACCGCTTGCAGCGGCAACACTTCCTCCGCGGCTGACAGCTCCGCTGATTCCTCTGTGGCTGATTCCTCCGCAGCAGAGAGCGCGGCAACCGCTGAGAACTCCGAGAACTCCGACAGCGCAGACAGCGCCGCTGACGCAGAGACCGCGTACTCCCCGGAGAACCCCGTGACCGTAAAGATCGGCCTCACCGGCAACGTATACGAGGACATCTGGAACCCTATCAAGGAGAAGCTCGCTCCCGAGGGAATCAACCTTGAGTATGAGCAGTTCACAAGCTTCAACATTCCGAACAACGCGCTCAACAGCGGCGAGATCGACATGAACGCGTTCCAGCACCACGCTTACTTCAACAACGATACAGCCTCCAACGGCTACGACCTGACCGCCATCGGCGACACCTACATCGTAGCAATGAACATCTACACCGCTAAGGATCTCACCATCGAAAGCGCGCTTGCTTCCACCGAGACCCTCAAGATCGCAGTTCCGAACGACGTTACCAACGAAGGCAGAGCGCTGAAGCTCCTCGAGAGCGCAGGCTTCTTCACCATCAACGCTGACGCTGGCGCTTCCCCCGAGATCAGCGACATCACCGACTACGCAGTACCGGTAGAGTTCGTCGAGGTAGACGCAAACCTCGTTTACTCCGTTATCCAGGACGTTGACCTCGCAGTCATCAACGGCAACTACGCCCTCGACAGCGGCCTTACCGCAGACGACGCCATCTACAAGGAGAGCGAGTACGCTGACAACAGCTACTACTGCCTGATCGCCGTACGTTCCGAGGACGCTGAGAACCCCGTTTACAAGCGCATCGTTGAAGCTTACCAGACTCAGGACACCATCGACATCTACAACAACGAGTTCAAGGGATTCTTCGTTCCCGCATGGACTCTCGGCTGATAACAACTGAAAACATAGCACTGGAACCGCGCAGAATATGTGCGGTTCCGTTTTAGAAAGGGAGATAACAATGCAGGACCTTCTGAAAATAATTTCCGACCCTGAGAGAGTAAAACTCGGCAATATTGAGGACAAGTACCTTTCCGACACACTCGGCAGATTAAAGGGGACCGCCGCGGCGCTGGTGTTCCCGAAGTCCAGCGAGGAGGTCAGCGCGGTGATGAAGTTCGCGAACGACCGCGGGCTTCCCGTAACTCCCCGCGGCGCGGGAACCAACCTTGTCGGCTCGACCGTTCCCCATGGCGAGGGCATAATCCTTGATTTCTCGCTGATGAACCGCGTCCTTGAAATAGACGAGGACACCTTCACCGCAGTCGTGGAGCCTGGCGTTGTGCTCCAGGATTTTCAGAAGCTGGTTGAATCCAGGGGACTGTTCTATCCCCCCGACCCGGGCGAAAAGACCGCTACCATCGGCGGCAACATATCCACTAACGCCGGCGGCATGAGAGCCGTAAAGTACGGCGTAACCCGCGATTACGTCCGCGGTCTGGAGCTTGTGCTCGCTGACGGCAGAATAGTCACCGCAGGCACCAAGAACGTCAAGGACGCAAGCGGACTTTCACTCAAGCATATCGTCATCGGCTCGGAGGGCACTCTGGCGGTCATCACGAAGTGCATTCTGAAGCTGGTTCCCAAGCCTGAGAAGTCGCTTTCTGTGGTCGTTCCGTTCCCGGATCTTTCCACCGGTATCTCCGGCGTTCTGAGCATTATCCGCGCCAACGCGAACCCCACCGCGATAGAGTTCACCGAGCGCACCGTCGTGGAGCTCGGCGAAAAGTTCACCGGGCTGAAATTTCCGGTCCCCGAGGCTGGCGCGTACATTATACTGACCTTCGACGGCACCGGGAATTCAGTGACCGACAGCGCCGCGAGAGTCCGCGAAGTAGCGCTGAAGGCGGGCGCGCTGGATTACATCACCCTCGACGACCCGGAGGCCGCGGCGAACATCTGGAAGGTGCGCGGCTGCCTCGTCAAGGCTGTGGAGGCGGTCAGCGAGCAGGAGCCTGTTGACCTCGTAGTGCCGATAAACCGCACCGCTGACTTCATCAAGTTCGTCCACGAGACCGAGAAGAAGTCCGGCATGCAGATGGTCGCATTCGGGCACGCAGGCGATGGAAACGTACACCTGTGCATGGTTCGCGGAAAGCGCTCCGACGCTGAGTGGGAGCACGACCTCCACAAGAACATGACCACTGTTTACAACTACGCGTACTCCCTGGGAGGGCTCACCTCCGGCGAGCACGGCATCGGCGTTGCGAAGCGCCCGTACTTCCTCGGCGCGACCGCTCCGGAGAACCTCGATCTCATGCGCTCCATCAAGACCGCATTCGACCCGAAGCACATTCTGAACGACCACATTTCTTATCTTAAATAAGGGGAACAACATGACAGATCTTTCATTAAGAACAGCGGGATTCACTGATTCAGTGATTCGCCGCATGACGAGAATATCCAACCAGTACGGCGCGGTGAATCTCTCCCAGGGCTTCCCGGATTTCGAGCCTCCGAAGGAGATACTCGAGCGCCTGGCGCAGGTCACTAAGGAGGATTTCCACCAGTACGCTACGACCTGGGGCTCCCAGAACTTCCGCGACGCGGTAGCCGCAAAGCAGAAGCACTTCATGGGCTATGACATCGACCCGAACTCCGAGATAGTCGTTACCTGCGGCTCCACTGAGGCGATGATGGCGGCTATGCTGTCCGTTACCAACCCGGGCGATAAGGTCATCGTATTCTCGCCGTTCTATGAGAACTACGGCGCGGACGCTATCCTTTCCGGCGCCGAGCCTATCTACGTTCCGCTTGTTCCGCCGGAGTACAGCTTCGACGCAGACGTGCTGGAAGCGGCGTTCAGGCAGCACCCCAAGGCGCTGATACTCTGTAATCCCTCCAACCCCTGCGGCAAGGTGTTCACCCGTGAGGAGCTCCAGATAATCGCAGACCTCGCAGAGAAGTACGATACCTATGTTATCACCGACGAGGTTTACGAGCATATCCTCTATGCGCCGAACAGGCACGTTTATTTCTCGACCCTCCCGGGCATGAGAAAGCGCACGATATGCTGTTCTTCGCTTTCCAAGACCTACTCCATCACCGGCTGGCGCCTGGGTTACGTTATTGCTCCTCCGGAGATCACCGACCGCGTGAAGAAGGTTCACGACTTCCTGACTGTAGGCGCGGCGGCTCCGCTCCAGGAGGCGGCGGTGGTCGGTCTGAAATTCGGCGACGACTACTACAAGTGGCTCCAGGATAAGTACACGCACATGCGCAAGCTGTTCCTTGACGGTCTGGACAGGATAGGGATTCAGCACAACGTTCCGCAGGGCGCGTATTACGTCATGGTGGACGTATCCGAGTTCGGCTACGAAAGCGACCTCAGGCTCTGCGAAGCGCTTGCGGAGCACGTAGGAGTAGGCGCGGTGCCCGGCTCCAGTTTCTTCCGCGAGCCGGAAAACCGCTACATCAGACTGCACTTCGCAAAGCAGGACGCGACGCTCAACGCCGCACTGGAGCGTTTACAGGATATCCGCAAGAAGCTCCCCAAGGCATAAAATTACCGGGCAGGCGATGAACCTGCCCGGTTTTAATTCGGAATTCGGAATTTCGGTGCCGCCTTCGGCGGGTTATTTCAAATGACGGGCAGGGAAGAGGAACTGTCCGTTTTTTTGTTCCCGCAGGATATTCAGCATTTTTCAGCCGCATTACTTGACAGAAGGTTCCGGATAATATATAATAAACATATGGAACTATAATAGCATATGGAGAAAAGACATGTATATCAGCTTTGAATATTACCGGATATTTTACTACGTGGCGAAATACGGGAGCATATCCCAGGCGGCGGAAGCGCTGATGAACAATCAGCCGAACATCTCCCGCACCATAAAGAACCTCGAGAGCGAGCTGAACTGCACGCTGTTCGTGAGGTCGCGCAAGGGCGTTGAGCTGACCCCGGAGGGCGAGAAGCTGTACTCCCACGTAGCGGCGGCGGTGGAGCAGATACAGTACGGCGAGGAGGAGCTGTGCCTTGAACGGACGCTGGCGAAGGGAGTGGTAACGATAGGTGCGAGCGAGATCGCGCTTAGGTGCTATCTGCTTCCGGTGCTGAAGAATTTCCGGCAGAAGTACCCGGGCGTGCGCATACGTGTATTCAATCACTCGACTCCGCAGGCGATATCCGCGCTGAAGCACGGGCTTGTAGACCTCGGCGTTGTGACGACTCCCACGGAGGACACCGACCTCATCGTTTCAAAGGAGATATGCGAGATACGGGAGATACCGGTGTGCGGAGCGGCGTTCCCGGAGCTTGCAGGGAGGCAGGTCAGCCTGTCGGAGCTTACGAAGTATCCGATGATATCGCTGTTCAAGCAGACCAAGACGTACGAGATATATTCCGAGTGGTTCCGGAAGAATGGCTGTACGCTCTCGCCGGATATCGAGGCAGCCACAGCGGATCTGATACTTCCGATGGTGCGTAACAATCTCGGGATAGGATTTGTGCCGGCGCAGTTCCTTGAGTGTTATCCCACAGACGGGCTGATACTGCTCGACCTCAAGGAGAGCGTACCGACGCGGAAAATCTGCCTGCTCAAGCGGAAGAGCCAGTCCATGAGCGCCGCAGGCAGAGAGCTGGAACGAATGATACTGAAGTAGCGGAAGTGAAGTTTTCCGCACAAACTAGAATTTAGCTGTGTAGTGTGCTTCCGAAACAGTCCACCGGACTGTTTCGGAGGAAAGGCTTAATAAAGACGACGTGTTGCTTGTGGGGGAAAACTCTTGTTTTCCCCCACACCCCTTTAGCGCTTTTGAACGTTTAACTGCGCGCCGGCGCGCAGAGTAACCGCACTTCGTGCGGAGGTTTCGCCTGGCGGCGACAAGGGCTCCGCCCTTGACCTGCAAGGGGGACGCGTCCCCCTTGACTCCCGATTAGGGATTGCGGTAAGCGGAACACGCACCGCTAAATTATAGTTTATCGCAAAAAAGGGCAGGCTCTCCGCCTGCCCATAACTCGTTTTAACCGCCGAAGCTGCCGCCATGACCCCAAACTGAATTCATGGCTGTTGGTTAACGCTCTTGACCTTCAGCCGGACTGTTGCCCTTGCAAGGGTCATCTGCGCCGCGTGGAACTCGCGTATGCTGCGCTTCTGGAGCATAGCTTCCTTAGCCGCCGCCGCTGCTTCCCGCGCACGGTTGGCGTCGATCTCCTCGGGGCGCTCCGCTGAATCTACCAGTACCAGCACCTCGCCGTCCTCGACCTTCACAAGCCCGCCGGACACCGCCGCTATCTGGTTTTCACCTCCGGGTACCCTGTAGGTCATCTTGCCGGGCACCACCGCGCTGATTATGTCGCAGTGACCAGCAAGTATGCCGTACTGCCCGTCGGCAGTCGGAACTATCAGCGACTCGCACTCGCCCTCGTAGAACGTGTTGGAAGCCGCCAGTATATGCGTCTTGAATGTGTTCATGCCGCACCCCTTACAGCTTTGCAGCCTTTTCTACCACATCGTCGATGGTGCCGACATTGTAGAACGCGGTCTCCGGGTACTTATCCATGTCGCCGGAGATTATCGCCTGGAAGCCCTTTATCGTCTCCGTCAGCGGAACGTAGATTCCCGGGATGCCCGTGAACTTCTCCGCAACGTGCGTCGGCTGTGCCAGGAAACGCTGTATCTTTCTCGCTCTGGTGACTACCTGCTTATCCTCGTCGGAAAGCTCGTCCATACCCAGTATCGCGATGATATCCTGAAGTTCGTTGTACTTCTGGAGTATCTCCTGAACCGTTCTCGCGGTCTCGTAGTGGTCGGCGCCGACTATATCGGCCTCGAGGATTCTGGATGTGGAGGCAAGCGGGTCGACCGCCGGGTAGATACCCTGCTCGGCTATCTTACGGCTCAGTACCGTGGTGGCGTCCAGATGTGTGAACGTCGTCGCCGGAGCCGGGTCGGTAAGGTCGTCCGCCGGAACGTATACCGCCTGTACGGAGGTAACAGAACCGCTCCTTGTGGAGGTGATACGCTCCTGGAGAGCGCCCATTTCCTCGGAAAGGGTCGGCTGATAGCCTACCGCGGAAGGCATTCTGCCCAGCAGCGTGGATACCTCGGAGCCTGCCTGTACGAAACGGAAAATGTTGTCGATGAACAGCAGCACGTCCTTATGCTGCACGTCGCGGAAGTACTCCGCCATCGTAAGCCCCGACAGAGCCACGCGCATACGCACGCCCGGGGACTCGTTCATCTGACCGAATACCAGCGCGGTCTTGTCGGAAACTCCGCTCTCGCGCATTTCGTTCCAGAGGTCGTTACCCTCACGGCTGCGCTCGCCGACGCCGGTGAATACCGAGTAACCGCCGTGCTCCATCGCAACGTTGTGGATAAGCTCCTGAATAAGCACCGTCTTGCCGACGCCCGCGCCGCCGAACAGACCTATCTTACCGCCCTTGGGGTACGGCTCAAGCAGGTCTATTACCTTGATACCGGTCTCGAGCACCTGAGCCACCGGCTGCTGCTCCTCGAATCCCGGAGCCTTGCGGTGTATTTCCCAGCGCTCGCCGTCGGAGAGTTCGCCCTCGCCGTCTATCGTTTCGCCGAGTACGTTGAACATGCGCCCTAAAGTACGGTCGCCGACCGGCACGCTTATCGCCCTTCCGGTGGCTGTGACCTCCATGCCTCTTGCGAGGTTCTCGCTTGCGCCCAGCAGTATGCAGCGGACTCTGTCCTTTCCCGTATGCTGTGCGACTTCCATAACGCGCTGTGCGCCCCTTACGTTGACGGTCAGCGCTTCTTTTATCTTAGGCAGTTCGCCCGGAGCGAACCTGCAGTCTATAACTGGTCCGGATATCTGTGTTATCTTACCTGTGTTCAATGTCCGCACGCCTCCTCACTTTTCTTCTTTGCCAGCTTCCTCTTCTGCGCCTTTGCGCCGGAGGATATCTCGGTTATCTCCTGCGTTATCGCAGCCTGTCTTGAGCGGTTGTACTGCACGGACAGCTCGCCCAGCAGCTTCTCCGCGTTCTGGTTGGCGGAGTTCATCGCGGTCATTCGCGCGTTCTGCTCGGCGCAGAAGCTGTCGACCAGCGCACTGTAGATGTATCCCGAAACGTAGCTCGGAACCAGCGTTTCCAGCACCGCGGTTATCGACGGAGTGAACTCGAACGGTCTTGCTACCGCCTTCTCGGTGGTGTTGTCCGCGAATACCTTTCTGTGGAACGGCAGCAGACGTTCGGTCTTTGCCTCCTCGAACATTCCGTTGCGGATATCCGTGTAGACCACGAATATCTTGCATACCTCGTCGCGCTCGAACATGTCGAGCAGGATATCGGTTATCTCACGGGCGCGGTGCATCGTAGGATTCTGCGCCGTGTAGAGGAAGCTCCGCTCCACCGGTATGCCGTGGTGCGCGAAGTACTGCCGTCCGTACTCGCCGACTACGAAAAGCTTCGTGGCGGGGTGTTCCTTCAGCAGCTTCTCAGCCTCGCGTATAACGTTCTGGTTGTACATTCCGGCAAGTCCCTTGTCTGCGGTAACTACCAGGCAGGCGTACGGACCCGTCAGCGCGTGGCCGTCGTCCTCGGGATAGAACCAGCGGCTCTCCGCGTCCTTCTTAGAGGTACGGAAGATACGCTTTATCTCGCCCTTTATCGCCTCGAAGTAGGGGCGGGTGTGATCCAGCTCCGACTTTGCCTTGCGCATCTTCGTGGAGGCTATCAGGTACATCGCGTTGGTTATCTTCTGAGTATCCCGGACGCTTTTAATGCGGTCCTTAATCTCTTTCGTGTTAGCCATAGCGCACCGCCTTAACCGCCGTTACGCTCCAGAAAGCGCTTTGCGAAGCCGAGCAGGGACTCTCTCTCCTCCTCGGAGGTCTCTCCGGTGCGGTCTATCTTCTCGCAGAGGTCGGGGATCTCCGAAGCTGCGGAATCCAGCAGGCCGCGGCTGAACTGCGGAATTTTGTCCACCGGGACGTCCTGGAAGATGTGACCCATAGCGGCGGTCAGCAGGATTACCTGCTCGTGCTGCTTGTAGGGGTTGTACTGCTTCTGGCGGAGCAGTCTCATCAGACCCTGACCGTAGCGGAGCTGCTTCTTGGTAGCTTCGTCCAGGTCGCTGGAGAACTGCATGAAAACTTCCATCTCGCGGTACTGTGCGAGGTCGAGACGGATAGCACCGGTCGCCTTCTTCATTGCCTTTGTCTGAGCCGCGCCGCCCACACGGGATACCGACAGTCCGACGTTTACAGCCGGGCGCTGACCGGAGTGGAACAGGTCGCTCTCAAGGAATATCTGACCATCTGTGATGGAGATTATATTTGTAGGGATATACGCGGAAACGTCGCCCGCCTGGGTCTCGACTATCGGGAGGGCGGTCATGCTGCCGCCGCCGAGCGCGTCGGAGAGGTGCGCGGAACGCTCCAGCAGACGTGAATGCAGGTAGAATACGTCGCCGGGGTACGCCTCACGTCCCGGGGAGCGCTCCAGCAGGAGACTCAGCGTACGGTAGGCTACCGCGTGCTTGGAAAGGTCGTCGTAAACTATCAGGACGTCCTTGCCGTGGTTCATGAAGAACTCGCCCATTGCGCAGCCGGAGTAGGGTGCGATGTACTGAAGCGTTGCGGAGTCGCTGGCGGTTGCGTTTACGATTATCGTGTAATCCATCGCGCCGTGCTTGCGGAGGTTCTCGGCGAGCTGCGCCACGGAGGACGCCTTCTGACCGATAGCAACGTAAATGCAGACTACTCCCTTGCCCTTCTGGTTGAGGATAGTGTCCAGTGCGATAGCGGTCTTGCCGGTCTGGCGGTCGCCGATTATCAGCTCACGCTGACCTCTGCCTATCGGGAACATGGAGTCTATCGACAGCAGACCGGTCTCCATCGGGCGGTTGACCGGCTGGCGGTCGATGATGCCGGGGGCGGGGTTCTCTATCGGGTAGTAGTCCTCCTGGGTTATCGGACCTTTGCCGTCGACCGGCTCGCCCAGTGCGTTGATGACGCGTCCCATGAACGCCTCGCCGACCGGTATGCCAGCGACCTTCTTGGTGCGGCGCACCATGCTGCCCTCGGTTATCTCGCTCTCGTCGCCGAAGATTACGCAGCCTATCTCGTCCTCCTTGAGGTCGAGAATCATGCCCTTGATACCGCATTCGAACAGCAGTATCTCGCCGTACTCGGCGTCCTCAAGTCCGCTGATGGTCGCGATTCCGTCGCCGACGGTGAGCACCGTGCCGACTTCCTCGTCCTTCGGGACAGGCTCGAAGTCCTCTATCGCCTGGCGAATCATCGGCAGGACGTCCTGCTTGCCGCGGATAGCCTCGGAAATGCTCTGCTTGAGCTGCTTTGCGCGTCCCTCGGCGCTCCAGTCGAATATGCGGTCGAGGTTCCACTTGTAGGTGGAGGTGCCTATCTCGATGCGGAAGCCGTCGCGCACGCTGTCGTCCTGCTTCGGAATGACTGCTACTGCGGCGTTGTACTTCTTCTCGAGGAAGTCCTGAACCTTCTTGAGCTGTTCGTCCGTGGGAGTTTCACGGCTGTATACGAACGCTTCGACCTCGACTTTTCTGATCTCGTGTTCTGTCATCAGTCATTACTCCTTTCCGGAATCGTCGGACTCAGCGCTGTCAAAGCTGTCGTATGCGCTTCCGGCAGGTACGAGCAGCTTATCGACCGCAGCGGATACCATTTCCTCGATCTGCGCGTTTGCTTCCTGAAGTACCTTGTTCTTCTCGGCGATAGCGGCTCTCTTTGCGTCGGCGAGTATGCGCTGCTTCTCCTGCTCGGCTTCATCAAGGTGAGCCTTCGCAGCGGCGTCGGCGTCCGCCATAGCCTTCTTCTTCAGCTCTGCGGCTTCGTCCTGAGCCTTCCCGATAAGTCCGGAGTACTTCTGCTGCTCGTTTTCAGCGGCTGCGAGCTTCTCGGCGGCAGCCTTGTCCATATCCTTGTAGTAAGCCTCGCGCTTTGCCATGAAGTTCTTCACCGGCTTGTAGAGCAGCAGCCAGAGTCCGCCGAAAAGGATAATGAAGTTGAACAGGTGCAGCAGGATCTGCTGCCAGTCTACATTCAGAGGGATTCCCATAAAATTACCCCCTTACAGTACGAAGATGATGAGGATTGCAACTACCAGGGCGTAAATGATCGCGGTCTCAATGAATACCAGACCAAGCATCATGTTGGTACGGATCTTGTCCGCAGCCTCGGGCTGGCGGGAGATACCCTCAGAGGACTTCGCAGTGGTAAGACCCATGCCTATGCCGGCGCCGCATGCTGCGATACCTACGCAGATACCTGCTGCGATAGCCTTGCTGCCGGTGGAATCAGCGGCGCTGTTCGTCTCGGCTTCCTGGGAAACGCTTGTGCCGTCCTGGGGAGCGGGCTCGGGCTTATCTGCGGCAGCGAAAGCCACCAGGCTGCAAAGTGCGCATACCATCAGCGCAATGATTCCGCAAACTACTAATTTCTTAACAGATCTCTTCATGATCGTATCCTCCATTGTTCAGTAAAATTTATTTGTTGGTTGATTTGGAAAGGCGCTTTTTTACCGCCTTGACGGGAGGTTCGGAAACCTCGCCGTAGAACATTGCCGTGAGCATAGTCAGGACGTACGCCTGAATAAGCGCGTGCAGCAGCGTGAACATGATTCCCACGAACACCGGGAGAACGAAGCTCAGGCTGATGTTGTAGTAAACCAGCTCGGTGACGAGCAGACCGCTGAGCAGCGCGCCGAAAAGACGGAAGCTCATTGAGATGGGCAGCGAGAACTCCTTGAGGGTCCTGCCGACGCCCTTGATCTTCGCGCCCGCGATGCCTCCGCTGAGGATCACGAGGTAGGACAGGCAGCCGAGCATGATAGCGGCGTTGATGTCAGACAGCGGAGCCGGAAGGGAAATCGCACCTCCTGCGGTGGTCGCCGCCTGAATGCCGAACAGCTCGAACAGGGTCCCCACGAAGATGTAAACGCCCGCTGCGAACACGTAAGCCCCGAGGAACGAGTTCTTATGGGGGCTGCTGGTCTTTGCGAGGTTGTCAAAGAAGGTGACGAGCTGTTCGAGCAGCATCTGGAACTTCCCAGGAACCATTTTAAACTTAGGTATCACGAATATCCGGATAACAGCCGCGAAAACAAGGAGCGCCCCGCACACTATCAGCGATGAGATATAAGCCGGGTTGACGTCCTTGATGCCGAAAAGGCTGACCTTATTCGTTCCGTGCAGCACCGCGTCGCGCATGACCACCTTGATGGACTCGGACTCGCCGCTGCTGCCCACGAGGAGCGCCGCAACAAGCACTATGACCATCAGCGCGACCCATACGACGATGAATACTGCGCGTTTCTTTTTGCTCATAAAGTTTCTCCTTTCTTTATGTATCTTTAGGGAACCTCTAAAAACCGGGGCACGAGCAGATTTCGTACATGACTTATATCAGATGCTAGGCGTCAAACCGAAGTAATACTGTATGTATTTCAAGGTTTGACAACGAAGCAGATGATATAAGTCATAGAAATCTGCCGTGAAGGAGGTTTTTAGAGGTTACCTTTATATATTATCCGCATTTCTGCGGTGATCGTTGCGTTAAGAATGAAATGGAAATAATTTTCGGCAAAGAGCGGATCACTGCTCCTGCTTTTCGTGAATGAACATCAGGAAGAAGCTTACCGAGAGCAGACCGCAGCACACCCAGATTATTCCGTGGCCAATCGTCTGCGAAAGCACGCTGCCGATTCCGGCTCCTGCGGCGAACACACCGATGACACCGAAGTAGGTCAGCGACTTTACGAGGGTCTCATGGTCGCGGCTGCGGAAGTACGCCACCAGGGATTCCATGCCGCTGCGCATGTTGCCTATGCACATCGTGCTGGCGTAGGGCTGACCGTGTATCTTGTGGAAGGTCTGCACCTGGAGCGCGCACACGAACGACACGAGCGCGTTGGCAAGCGGGTCGAGCGTCCCCGGAATGAATCCCACGATGAACAGCAGCAGTATTTCCTCGATGAGGACTATCTGCCGCCAGTGTATTTTCTCCTGTCTGCGGTAGTGTACGTGAACCAGCTCGGCAACCGCTATCCCCAGCAGGAACGACAGCACCGGCACGAGGTATTTGACTACCGCCTCCCAGTCCCCGCGAAACAGCGCCGCGGACATAAGAACGATGTTGCCGGTCTGGGCGTTGGCGAAAACTCCGCCGCGGCAGCTATAGGTGTAGGCGTCCTGGAATCCTCCGGAAAGAATGATGAACACCGCCGACCGGAATTTATCCGACATCTGACCATGGAAGCCATTTCCGCTCATAACTGACCGCCTCCGCAACATATGTAACACTATTTGTGCATGATCTGGCACATAATGCCGCCTAGCATATTATAATACGTAGAGGAAAAAAAGTATAATCTGAATTTTGAATGCCTTGTATATCAATCTGATATATGCAAACGTCAGGTGCATGCGGATTTGTATATAAAATCAAGAAGCCTAATCACTGATAATCAGAAACAGTTCAGAATCGTTCACGGCGGGGAAGTCCGAGAATCCGAGCGGATTTAGAACACGCGTTCAAACATCATTTCGCTGCGCACCTCGTCGGAGCCGCGGTTTTTTCTGCCGGAGTGCTCCTCCGCAAAGCGCAGACCCAGCTTCTGCATTACTCGCTGTGAAGCGGAATTCTCGCTGTCGCAGTGCGCGATGAAGCGGCGTATACCGGTGTTTTCAAGGCAGTATTCCATCAGGGCGCGCGCCGCCTCGGCGGCATAGCCGCAGCCGTGAGCATCCCGGGAGATTATCCAGCCCAGCTCCCATGCCGTGCCGTTTTCCTCAAGGTATGCGCTGACCGAGCCGATGTGCCTGCCGTCCAGCAGCACCGCCGTCTCGTAGAACTGCGGACGTTCCTTTGCGGCTTCGGCTTCGCACTTTTTGAGGTAGCGTTCCGTTTCCGCTAGGTCGTCGGTGGGCAGGAACACCATCAGCCTGGAAAGCTCCGGGTCGGAGGCGTAGGCGTGGGTGGATACCAGAAATTTCGTTCCGAGAGGTTCAAGGGTCAGGCGTTGGGTTTTTATCTGCATTTTTCCTCCGCAATCACCCCTCTGTTCTGCACAGAGGGGAGCTGTTTATCTGAAATAGGTGTCCGCAAGGCTGCGGAGCTTTTCTGCGCGGGACGCGGTGAGCCTGCCCGGGAGCATTCTCCATTTCCAGTTCCCGCCGACGGTGGAGGGGACGTTCATGCGCGCGTCGGCTCCAAGCCCGAGGATATCCTGCATGGGGATAATCGCGAGGTTTGCCGGGCTGGCGTAAACGACGCGCACGCAGGCGGCGCTGAACCGCTCGAACAGCCGGGGCTTTACGTACCTCCGCGCCATCGCCCGGGACTTCGGGTCAGCTTCGCGGTACCACTGCATTATTGTGGAGTTATCGTGAGTGCCGGTGTAGGCGCAGCAGTTTTTCGGGTAGTTGTGCGGGAGGTGGTCGTTATCGGTGTTATCCGGGTTGAATCCGAACTGGAGCACGCGCATTCCGGGAAATCCGGTGTCGCGCAGCAGCTCCTTCACGCTGTCGAAGATATCGCCGAGATCCTCCGCGATGATGTTGACGTCGCCGAGGTCGTTCTTTATCGCGTTGAACAGCTCCATGCCGGGACCCTTTTCCCAGGTGCCGTTTTCGGCGGTCTTGTGACCGTAGGGGATAGCGTAGTAGGTGTCGAAGGCGCGGAAGTGGTCGATGCGCAGCATGTCGAAGTTCTCCTTTGACTTGCCTATGCGCTTGAGCCACCACTTGTAGCCGGTCTTGTGCATTTCCTCCCAGTTGTAGAGGGGGTTCCCCCATAGCTGACCGGTGGCGGAGAAGTAATCCGGCGGAACTCCCGCAACGCGCTTGGGAACGCGCTTTTCATCAAGCTCGAACAGCTCGGGCTGCGCCCAGACGTCCGCGCAGTCCGGGGAGACGTATATCGGGATATCGCCGATGAGCTGTATGCCGTTCTTGTTGCAGTAGCGGTGGAATCTGTCCCACTGGCGGAAGAAGATATACTGCACGAACTTGTAGAACTTGATGTCGTCCTTGAGTTCCTCGGTCCAGCGCTTGACTGCCTCCGGCTCGCGGAGTTTGATGTCGTCGTCCCAGTCGGACCAGGGTCTGCCGCCGAATTTGTCCTTCAGCGCCATGAAAAGCGCGTAGTCGTCGAGCCAGTCCTGCTCCTCGATGACGAACGAGGTGTAGCCCACGTCGTCGGTGAACCCCGCGAAGGCCTCCCGCAGGAGGGCGGTCTTGTGGCGGTTCACGATGTCGAAGTCAACGTAGGACGGGTCGGCGCCGTAGTCGGAGTTGTCGAGGGACTTCTTCGCGAGGTAGCCGTGCTCCACAAGCTCGTCAAGGTCGATGAGCAGTGGATTCCCCGCGAAGGAGGAAAACGGCTGGTAGGGGGAATCGCCGTATCCGGTGGGGCCTATCGGCAGCACCTGCCAGTACTTCTGACCGGCTTCCTTGAGCCAGTCGGCGAATTTTTCAGCTTCCGCCCCGAATGTTCCTATGCCGTACGGGGACGACAGGCTGGAAATGTGCATTAGTATTCCGCAGCTTCTCATATAGCCTCCTTTTATTTGTCAGGGGTCATATCGACATGTTCTTCAAGTATTTCGTCCACGAGTTCCTCCTCGGCGATCTCTTCCTTTTCAGCCTCGGGGGTGAGTGATATGAGCTTCTTAGTCCATATCCCGGATTTGTAGAATATAACGGACATCACCGTAGCGACAACCCAGGCTCCCGGCCAGGAGTACCAGATGCCGGTAACGTCGTTCATTGCATTGGAGAGTATCGCGGCGAGGACAACGCGGAGTATCAGGTCGGTGAAGGTCGCCGCCATGAAGCAGCCCATGCTCTCGCTGCCGCGGAGGACTCCGTCGCAGAGGAGTTTCAGGCACACGATGAAGTAGAACGGAGCGACTATCCGCAGGAAGTTGACGCCGGTATCCATGGCGAGCTGCGAGCCATCCTCGTTCATGAACAGCGACAGCAGCGGCTGATTGAGCAGGAAGAACAGCAGGAAGAAAACCAGCGCGGTAGCGAGGGAGAAGATAAGCACCGAGCGGAATCCCTGCTTGATACGCTCCGGCTTGTTTGCGCCTATGTTCTGCGCGGTGAAGCTGGACATGCCGTTTCCGATGGTGGTGAAGCAGGTGATGGCGAAGGTGTTGAGCTTAATTGCCGCGGAGTAACCGGCGACGATGGCGGAGGAGCCGAAGCCGTTGACCATATACTGAATGAACAGGTTGCCGACGGAGATGAAGCTCTGCTGAAGCACGCTGGGGACTGCGACCTTGCATATATCTGCGAGGGCGGCTCCGCTGAACAGCCTGCCGCCGGAAATGTTCATGGATTTCACGCGGCGCAGCAGCAGGAACAGCGCGAGCAGGCATGCGGCTCCCTGAGCGATGAAGGTAGCCCAGGCGGCGCCTGCGACTCCCATCTGGAACGGAATTATGAAAATGCAGTCGAGGATAACGTTGCCGATGGAGCTTCCTATGAGCAGGTATAGCGGGGTCTTGCTGTCGCCGAGGGAGTTGAAGATACCCGTGACGACGTTGTAGATAAACAGGAACACGAACCCGCCGGTGTAGATCATGAGGTACAGGCAGCCATCGTCGAAGATGTTGTCAGGTGTCTGCACCCACTGCATGAAAACTCCGCTGAAAAGCACGCCGACAACGGTGAGCACCGCGGAAAGCACGGTGCCTGAAATGAGCGCGGTGGAAATGCAGGTCTTGGTCATCGGCATGTTGCCCGCGCCGAAGTGCTTGCTTATGACTACCGAGCAGCCTATCTGGCAGCCGACCGCCACCGCCATGAAGATCATGGTTATGGGGTAGCTGGCTCCGATGGCGGCGAGGGCGTCCTCACCGGCGAACTTGCCCGCGATAACGCTGTCCGCGATGTTGTACATCTGCTGGAACATAACGCTGATGAACAGCGGTATGGTGAACATTATCAGCGATTTTCCCGGGCTGCCTACTGTTAGATCCTTGTTCATTGATATTGCTTCTTTCTTCTGTGTAGTATTGCAGCGGTCTTTGAGCGCCGCCTGATGAGATTATAACATAAAATACCCACAAAGTAAACTTTATTATAACTCATTCAGCGTTTTTTGGGCAGATTTTGCATGATTGCGACAAAAAAACACTAGACAAATAAAATTTTTTGTGATATCCTATAAACGTAAACATAAGGGGACGCTGTAGTATCCCCGGAATATAAAATGATGAGAGGATAAACCTATGAACAACATTCCTGAAATCAAGCTCGGCATAGTTGCCGTATCCCGCGACTGCTTCCCCATCGCTTTATCAGAAAGCCGCCGCAAGGCCATCGTAAACGCTTACGGCGAGGGTATCTACGAATGTCCCGTTACCGTTGAGAACGAGCTTGACATGCTGAAGGCTGTCGAGGACGTAAAGAAGGCGGAGTGCAACGCTTTAGTAGTGTTCCTCGGAAACTTCGGCCCTGAGACCCCCGAGACCCTTATCGCAAAGAACTTTGACGGTCCCTGCATGTTCGTTGCAGCGGCAGAGGGCGACGGCGACATGATCAACGGCAGAGGCGACGCTTACTGCGGCATGCTGAACTGCTCCTACAACCTGGGCATGCGCCACCTCAAGGGCTTTATCCCCGAGTACCCCGTTGGCACCAGCGGCGACATCGTAAAGATGATCAGGGACTTCGTACCCGTAGCGAGAGCCATCGTAGGCGTAAAGAACTTAAAGATCATCACCTTCGGTCCGCGTCCGCAGGACTTCTTCGCATGCAACGCTCCTATCAAGGGCTTATACGAGTTAGGCGTTGAGATCGAGGAGAACTCCGAGCTGGATCTGCTGGTTTCCTTCAAGGAGCACGAGAACGATCCCAGGATCGACGGCGTATGCGCTGATATGGCGAAGGAAATGGGCGAGGGCAACTATTACTCCGACCTCAACAGACGCATGGCTCAGTTCGAGCTGACCCTTTTAGACTGGGCAGAGAAGCACAAGGGCGCCAAGAAGTACGTTGCATTTGCAGACAAGTGCTGGCCTGCGTTCCCGTCCCAGTTCGGCTTTGAGCCCTGCTACGTAAACAGCCGCCTTGTAAGCCGCGGTATCCCGGTATCCTGCGAGGTAGATATCTACGGCGCGCTGAGCGAATACATCGGTCTGTGCATTTCCGCTGACGCAGTTACGCTGCTCGATATCAACAACTCCGTTCCTCAGTACATATACGACGAGGACATCAAGGGTAAGTACGACTATGCCCTCACCGATACGTTCATGGGCTTCCACTGCGGAAACACACCTGAGTGCAAGATGTGTTCCACCCGTGCGGTCAAGTACCAGCTCATTCAGCACCGCCTGCTTGAACCCGCTGGCAGCGATCCTGACTTCACAAGAGGCACCCTCGAGGGCGACATCGCAGCAAGCGATATCACATTCTACCGCTTACAGTGCGACAGCGAGGGAGAGCTTCGTGCATACATCGCAGAGGGCGAGATCCTCGATGTGCCTACTCGTTCCTTTGGCGGCATCGGCATCTTCGCTATTCCTGAGATGGGACGCTTCTACCGTCACGTTTTAGTTGAGAAGCGTTATCCGCACCACGGCGCGGTAGCGTTCGGCCACTACGGAAAGCTCCTGTTCGACCTGTTCCGTTACCTCGGTATCAAGGACATCGGATTCAACCAGCCCAAGGGCATGCTGTATCCGTCCGAGAACCCCTTCGTTAAGTAATAAGTAATATTCGGATAAAATTACAGGGTCGCAGAAATGCGGCCCTGTTTTTTTATTTCATCTGCTGAAAGGGAAGAGGGGGCTTGTTGAATTCGGAATTAGGAATTCGGAATTCGGAATTTCGGTGCCGCCTTCGGCGGGTTATTTCAAATGACGGGCAGACTGAGTGGTCTGCCCGTTTTTGTTGAGATTAAACATTAATTCAACCCTCAGCGACCAGCCGCAAAATCAACAGCCTGTCAACATTTCAACTTCCAACAATTTAAAAACCGCGCGAAGCGCGCACCTTAATTCCGAATTCCTAATTCCGAATTCCGAATTAACTCAAGTATCCGCATTCCCGCATGGAGTTCAGCACCTGTTCCGCGCGCTGGTCGGCAAGCTCCTGGGAATTATCCGGGGAGTACACGCTCGGAGCCTGCGGGATACCCGCAAGGGTCGCGCACTGCTGGTCTGTTAGCTCCTGCGGCGGGACTCCGTAATACCCCATGGAAGCCGCGTAGATCCCGTAATAATTGCTTCCGAAGTAGATCGTGTTGACGTACAGCTCGAATATCTGCTCCTTGCTGAGCTTATCCTCCAGCTCGAACGCCGTGAACACCTCCGCCGCCTTGCGCTCGAAGCGCTTATCCTGCGTGTAGTAGATATTTTTTGCGGTCTGCATGGTGATGGTGCTTCCGCCCTCCGCGAAATCCATCGCGGCGATGTCGTGGAGCAGCGCCCGGACTATCGCGGAAGGGTCGATGCCGCTGTGACCCCAGAAATCGCGGTCCTCGGTGGCGGTGACTGCATTCACATAGAATTCCGGGAGTTCGTCGCAGCTCACGAAATGCTCGTCGGCGGAAGCGTCCGCGTAGACCTGCCGCACAGGCCTTGCCTCGATCGCCTCCGAGTGCATGTTCCACCCGAGCACTGCGAACACTCCTACCGCCGTCAGCGCCAGCGACAGCAGCGATATAAGTACGAGCAGGATCACCCGGATAACTATGTGTTTAGCCTTCATCGTTGCTCCTTTCCGTTTTTCTGAGTATCGCGTCCGTGAGCCGGAACACCGCCCACAGCACCCCGAAGCACGCCCCCGCCGGGACTGCCGCAACCGCCAGCAGTGCGAAGCACAGTCCCCGTACAGCGCGCCTCATCTGTTGTTTCCGCTGACTATCCTGTAGTAGCTGCGGGAGGTCAGCGCGTATACCGCGACATAAAGCGCGGCGAACACCGCGAAGCATATCAGCGTAACTATCGCGAGGAATCCGGCGTCCCTCATGCTGAACAGACCGAGTATCTTGGTCAGCAGCGGGAAAGCGAACGCCATGTGTATCCCCGCGGCGATAAGCGGCGCGAAGAACACCGTCAGCACCTGGGAGTTCACCGCGCGGCGTATTTCGCGGTCGTTCATGCCGACCTTGCGGAGAATGTCGAACCGCGCGCGGTCGTTGAAGCCCTCGCTTATCTGCTTGTAGTACATTATAAGCACCGCCGCCAGGATAAATACCCCGCCGAACAGTATTCCGAGGAAAAACAGTCCGCCGTAAAGCCCGAGGAACTCCTCGTGATCGCGGGCGCGGCATTCGGTTTTGAGCCTCTCAAAGTGGAATGGGAACTCCACGTCTCCGTATTCCATTTCGTAGTAGAGGTCGAGCTGGGAATCCTCGCCGCAGTCAAGGTCGAAGCAGTAGTAGTACACAATGTTCGAGCGTATTCCGCCGTACTCGTCGGTGAGGCGGTTCTGATAATCGTTCAGGCTCTCGAGGTCTGACCAGTCCTTCACGAAAAGGTATATCGTGTCGTAGATAGTCGCGGAGTCCGTGCCGGTTATCGTGAATTCGCCGAGCCGCTGTGTTATGCGGTAGCTTCCCCAGTCGTCGAGCTGGATCTCGTCGCAGCCGAAGCCCTTGCCCTTGAAGTACGCCGCCGCTTCGCCGTCCGCGAGCTGTATATCAGTGCCGTAGAGCGCGTTGTAGTCGGCTATCGGCACGACGTACACCGAGCGCAGGTCGAGGGAAACGTCGTCGGAATTCCCCCGCGCCATATCCAGGCGGTTTCCTATCACAGCGCCGGAAAGTTCGGCGTAGGAGTAGGCAAGCACGTTCTCCGGAGAGGCTCCGTGCTTTTCAGCAAGCGCGCCGACGCTTTCGCGGAACGCCGGAATGTCATCCTCCGGAAGACCGTACGTCATCGTGACCATATCCCGGGGATAGCGCTGGCGGAGTATCTGCTCCTCGCCCGTGTAAAGGCAGATAGTGGTGGAGAGCGTCACCAGCACCATCGTGCTGAGAATGCATATCGAAGCAAGCCCGGCGCCGTTCTTCCGCATGCGGTAGGACATCTGCGACACGGAGATGAAGTGGTTGGTCTTGTAGTAGTACCCCTTATTCTTCTGGAGCACCCTGCACAGCACCACCGAACCAGCGACGAACAGAAGGTAGGTCGCGGCGATAACGAGGAGAACAGCCGCCATGAATGCGAGGATGGCGCTGAGCGGCTCCTCTATCGTGACCGCCATGAAGTACGCCAGCCCGAGCATGAGCGCTCCGAGGACGGCTGCGAACCAGTTAGCCTTCGGGGGCTTTTCGCCGGAGTTCTCCGAGCGGAGAAGCTCTACGGGCTTTGAGAAGAACACCTGCCGCAGAACGTTGAGGAAGATCAGCAGGAAGATAACGGCGAACACTATAAGCGAAGCGGCGGCAGCCGGCCCGCTGACGGAGAACTGATAAGCCGCGTCGCCCTGCACGATCTTGACCGCGAGCAGCTCCGCGAGCTTTGAAAAGAGGATACCGGCGCCAAGCCCGAACACCATGGAGATAACGTAGACCATCAGCGTTTCCCAGGTCATGACCCGGGCTATGCCGTTCTTTCCCATGCCGAGAATGTTGTATAGCCCGAATTCGCGCATGCGGCTCTTTATCAGGAACGAGTTGGTGTAAAACAGGAAGATCGCTGCGAACAGAGCCATGACCACCTTGCCTATGACTATCAGCTCATGCATGATGTAGCCGCCGGCCATCGCGCTGAGCATTTCGTCGCCGGAGAGCGCGTCTGTGATGTAGTACATCATCACCATCAGCGAGCAGGTCATGATGTACGGGACGTACAGTCTGGAGTTCCTGCGGATACCGCCGGCGGCAAGTCTGAAATAGAGCTTCATTCCGCGCCCTCCCTCTTTATACGGAGGCTCTGCGGCTCTCCGGAGGAGGACAGCAGCGTGAGCGCGTCGGTTATGCGGCGGTAGAATTCGTCGTCGGAGCAGTTCCCGCGGTAGAGCTGGTGGAACACCGCGCCGTCCTTTATGAACAGCACCCGCTTCGCGCGGCTCGCCGCCTTCGCCGAGTGAGTCACCATCAGTATCGTCTGACCGCGGCGGTTTATCTCTGCGAAAAGCGCGAGCAGCTCGTCGGAGCTTCTGCTGTCGAGAGCGCCCGTCGGCTCGTCCGCAAGGAGCAGCTTCGGCTCGGTTATCATCGCCCGGGCTGCGGCGGTGCGCTGCTTCTGACCGCCGGATATCTCGTAGGGGTACTTGTCGAGCAGCGCGGATATCCCGAGCAGCTCCGCAGTGGAGTTCAGCTTCGGCTGCATGGCGGGGTACTTTTCGCCCCTCAGCACCAGCGGGAGCAGTATGTTGTCCCGCACCGTGAACGTATCCAGCAGGTTGAACTCCTGGAACACGAACCCCAGATTGTCCCGGCGGAAATCCGCGAGCTTCGATTCCTTTATCTTCGCGAGGTCCATTCCGTCGAGGATAACGCTGCCCCCGGTCGGCTTGTCGAGCGCCGCGAGGATATTCAGCAGCGTGGTCTTTCCGGAGCCGCTCTCGCCCATTATCGCGATGTATTCCCCCGGTTCCGCAGTGAAGCTGACGTTCTTCAGCGCTTCCACGCGGTTTCCGCCGAGGCGTGTGGTGTAGGTCTTTCTGAGACCTGTTATCTCTAATATCGGCATTTCGTCCTTCCTTTCCGACAGACCCGGCGCGCGGTGGTTTTCAGGGGAAGGTCATGTTCTGGAGTGCGCGCCGTTTCCGTCTGTATTTATTCTAGCATTTTCCCGGAAGGAACGCAATCGAAACGGCTTACATCTGTCTTACACTTTTGTAATGCCGCAGGGCTCATTCCCGCAGGTCGACCCCGCTGCGCCGCAGGTCGATGAAAACCGACGTGCCGCCGCTGCTTTCCGCCGATATCCTGTGACCCAGCCTGCCGCATATCTGCCTGCAAAGGTACAGCCCCAGTCCGCTTGCCTTCATGTCCGACCTGCCGTTGCACCCGGTGTAGCCCTTCTCAAATATCCTCGGGAGATCCTCCGGGGCTATGCCGATACCGGTGTCCTGTATTTTCAGAACGTCGTTTTCGCAGGTTATCGTTATTCCGCCGGCGCGGGTGTATTTCACCGCGTTGGACAGCACCTGCCCTATCACGAACATCAGCCACTTTTCGTCGGTCAGCACCATGCGGTCGAGCCCGCTCATCTGGAGAGTCAGCTTCTTGCGAATGAACTGCCCGGAAAACCTCCGCACCGCGGATTTTACGATGTCCTCCAGGCTGCATTCCTTTATAACGTAGTCGGTGTCGCTGCTCTCAAGCCTGATGTAGCACAGCACCATCTCAACGTACTGCTCTATCCGCGTCAGCTCCTCGGCGAGGGAGCGGCTCTCCGGGGAGTCCTGCTCCGCCAGCGAAAGCCTCATCGCCGCGATGGGAGTTTTTATCTGGTGCGCCCACATCGTGTAGTAGTCCGTCATGTCGGAAATGCTCTGCTCGTAGTGCTCCTGAAGCTCCGCGCGGCTGCGGAACAGCGCCCTGAGAAGCTCCGCGCAGCCCTCCTCGGCGGCGTTCTGCGGCTCCGGGAGGTTATCGACGGATACGGTTATTTCGTCCTGGAGCTTTTTCAGCACGGCGCACCTCTGCCGGAAACTCAGAAAATCGGCGCAGCCGAAAGCAAGCGCCAGAACTCCGCATATAGCCGATGCGTACCCGACCGCGCCCATCGGGACTCCCCCGAGCCAGAACACCACGCCGAACACCGCCGCGAACAGCAGGAAAGCCGCGATGACCCTCCGCCGCGCGTAGAGATACGCCCTCATGCGACGATGTACCCCATGCCGACCTTGGTCGTGATGAATCCCGGAAGCCCGGCGGATTCCAGCTTTCTGCGCAGCCTTGCGACGTTGACGGTCAGCGTGTTCTCGTCGATGAAGCAGTCGGTCTCCCAGAGCTTGTCCATCAGCTTTTCGCGGCTGACGACCTTTCCCTTGTTCTCCATCAGCGTCTGGAGTATGCGGTACTCGTTGCGGGTCAGCTCAACGCGGTTCTGACCGACGTACAGCGCCGCTTCGGAGGTATTGAGCTTTGCGCCGTTGTGCTCGATAACTCCGACCTGCTCCGCGAAATCGTAGGTCCGCCGTAGCAGCGCCTGTATCTTCGCGGTCAGCACCGACATGTCGAAGGGCTTCGCGATGAAATCGTCGCCGCCCATGTTCATCGCCATTACGATGTTCATGTTGTCCGCCGCCGAGGATATGAACACCACCGGGACCCTGCTGTTACGGCGAAGTTCGCTGCACCAGTAGAATCCGTTGTAGAAGGGAAGTGTGATGTCGAGCAGAACAAGATGCGGTTCGTATTCCGCGATTTCGTCGGCTATCCGCTTGAAATCCGACGCAGTGCGCACCTCAAAGTCCCACGCGGACAGCCCCCGGGCGATGGCGGCGGCGATGCTTTCGTCATCCTCTGCTATGTAAATTCGGTACATTGTTGCTCCATTCCGTTTTTTGTAAAATCAGTATAGTGAAATTATAGCACATTCATGTCATTTCGTCAACAGATAAAATACCGCGTCAGCAATTGATTTTCGCTTACTTTTGGTATAAAAGGAAGCGGGGCGTGGGGTGGAACCCCACACTCCGCGCGGGAGCGCGGCAAGAAAATTCATAATGGTATAAAACTGTGGGGGAAAACTCTTACGTTTCTCAGACAAACTTCGTTTGTCTCCCCGACCCACACCCCTTTAGCGCTTTTGAATCGTTTTACTGCGCGCCAGCGCGCAGAGTGTGAGGGCTTTGTTCTGTCGGTCAACCCCTCTGGCGCTTCGCGCCACCTCCCCCACAGGGGGAGACACCTCACGCTCCCACTTCCTTTTGTAAGCAAAAGGAAGCGAAAACCAGTACGCTGCGCGGAAATTATGAACTTTATCGATAGCCTGAGGGGGAGAAAACCAAAGTTTCTCCCCCTCGATTATTAACTTAATATCCGTAGTCAGCGGAAAATCAGATCATGCTGTCTTCCCAGCACTCCGGAGCCTCAAGGCCGAACATCTTGATTACTGTCGGAGCGATGTTTGCAAGGCCGTACTTGTCGGACGGCTTGATCTCGAACTTCTGATCCTTGTCGTAGATGATGAACGGAACAGGGTTCAGGGAGTGAGCAGTTCTTACCTGGATCTCGCCCTTCTTGTTCTTCTCAAGCATCTCGTCTGCGTTGCCGTGGTCTGCGGTGATGAGCATTGTAACTCCGCACTCGTCGCAAACTGCCTTCAGTCTTGCAAGACCCAGGTCAACGGATTCAACGCCGATGATCGTAGCGTCCATGCTGCCGGTGTGGCCTACCATGTCGCCGTTCGGGTAGTTGCAGCGAATGAAGTCGTACTTGCCGGACCTGATAGCCTCGATGAGCTTGTCGGTGATCTCAGCGGACTTCATCCAGGGTCTCTGGTCGAAGCTTACGTTGTCGGACGGGATCTCGCAGTAGGTCTCAAGCTCCTCGCTTACCTTGCCGCTGCGGTTGCCGTTCCAGAAGTATGTTACGTGGCCGTATTTCTGGGTCTCGGAGATAGCGTACTCGTTGTAGCCAGCCGCTACCAGCACCTCGGTCATGGTGTTGGTGATCTCGGGCGGGTTAACCAGGAAGCGTGCCGGAAGCTTCAGGTCGCCGTCATACTGCAACATGCCTGCGTAGCATACGTCGGGCTTCGGACCTCTGTTGAAGTGGTCGAACTCTACCATGTCGAACGCCATGGAAAGCTCAATAGCGCGGTCGCCGCGGAAGTTGAACAGGATAACGCTGTCGCCGTCAACGATCTTGCCTACAGGCTCGCCGTTCTCGGCAATTACGAATGCCGGGAGATCCTGATCGCTTGCTACGCCGGTCTCAGCGCGCAGAGTGTTCAGCGCGTCCATCGCGGTCGCGAACTGTCTGCCCTCGCCGCGTATGTGCGCGTTCCAGCCGCGCTCTACCATCGGCCAGTCAGCCTGGTAGCGGTCCATTGTGATCTTCATACGTCCGCCGCCGCTTGCTATCCTGCCCTCGAATGTGCTGTCGTTCAGTTCCTTGAACAGATCCTCGAGCTGCTCGATGTAGATCTGCGCAGTCTGCGGGGGAACGTCACGGCCGTCCAGCAGGGCGTGTACTCTTACCTTGGAGATACCCTCGGACTTAGCCTTCTTTATCATGTTGAACAGGTGCTTGATGTTGGAATGTACGTTGCCGTCGGACAGCAGACCGATGAAATGCATGGTGGAGTTCTTGCTCTTTACGTTAGCAGTCAGTTCCTTCCATGCGTCGGATTCGTACATCTTGCCGCTCTCGATGCTCTCGTTAACGAGCTTTGCGCCCTGAGAGTAGATCTGACCGCAGCCGATCGCGTTGTGACCTACCTCGGAGTTGCCCATGTCGTCGTCGGATGGCAGACCTACCGCGTCACCGTGCGCCTTGAGGCGGGTGTTGGGGCAGTTAGCCAGCATCCAGTCGAGGGTGGGGGTGTTAGCCTCGCCCACTGCGTCGCCGAGGTGGGTCTTGGAGAAGCCAACGCCGTCCATTACTACTAATAATATCGGTTTCTTTGCCTTCATAGAAATACTCCTCACAAATAAAATTCGGAATTCTTAATTCGGAATTCGGAATTACGGTATCCGCTTCGCGGATATATCTAAAAATCGGCACAAATTGATGAATACCTCAGTCCCTGCGGTATCACAAATGCAGCAAATTTGAAATCCGTCCCGCGAAGCGGGACACATTCATTCCGAATTCCGAATTCCTAATTCCGAATTATCCTATTAGCCGTTTACTGCTGCGTTGATGATGGTTGTGAAGTCAGCAGCCTTCAGGGAAGCGCCGCCGATCAGACCGCCGTCAACGTTGGTCTTGGAGAGCAGCTCAGCAGCGTTCTTTGCGTTCATGGAGCCGCCGTACTGAACGGTGATGGTCTCAGCTACGTCAGCGCCGTAGAGCTTAGCGAGGGTAGCGCGGATAAATGCGCAAACTTCCTCAGCCTGGTCAGCGGTAGCGGTCTTGCCGGTGCCGATAGCCCAAACAGGCTCGTAAGCGATAACGCACTTCTTGAGGTCGTCAGCGGAGATACCGAAGAAATCAAGCTTGATCTGGCGTGCGATAACTTCCTCGGTGATGTTGCACTCGCGCTCCCAGAGAAGTTCGCCTACGCAAACGATGGGCTTCAGGCCGGCAGCGAGGGCAGCCTTTGTTCTCTTGTTAACGGTCTCGTCGGTCTCTGCGAAGTACTGACGGCGCTCGGAGTGACCCAGAACTACGTACTCAACGCCCATCTCAGCCAGCATGTCAGCGGAGATCTCGCCGGTGAACGCGCCGCTCTTCTCGAAGTGGCAGTTCTCAGCGCCGATCTTGATGTTGGTGCCTGCTGTTGCAGCGAGCGCGGTCTCCAGGTTGGTGAAGGGTACGCAAGCTACGATCTCAACGTCCTTAACGTCAGCTACCATCGGCTTGAGCTCCTCGAGCAGTGCCTTAGCCTCGGGACGGGTCTTGTTCATCTTCCAGTTGCCGGCGATTATAGCCTTTCTTACATTCTTCTTCATATTGATATTCTCCTTGTAGTTGTTGAGCAGAGCCTCGACGGGAATGCCGTTTATCGTCATTCTGTCAAGCTTGCAGTTCGTGATGTCCATGCCCGAAAGGTCGCACCCGGAAAGCTGCGCGCCGGACAGATCCACCATCGTGATGTCCGCGCCCCTGGCGGTGGATCTCGTCAGGCTCATGCCGTCGAGGTTCACCAGGGAGCCGGAGCAGCCCTGTATGTCGCATTCCGACACGGTTCCGCGGAACCTGCACCGATATATCCCACCAGCGCCGATGTCCTTTTCCGCAATGCTTACTTTCTCGTCCATAAAAACACCTCAGTTAAAACGACAACAGGCGGATACCCGTAGATATCCGCCGCGTTTATCAGAAATTACTTATCCTGAATAGCGTCGATGCCGGGCAGACCCTTGCCTTCGAGGTACTCGAGGGAAGCGCCGCCGCCGGTGGAGATGTGGCTCATCTTGTCGGCGTAGCCCAGGTTGATAGCCGCGGTAGCGGAGTCGCCGCCGCCGATGATCGTGGTAGCGTCAGCAGCTGCGAGAGCCTCGCACACAGCAACGGTGCCCTTCTTGAGAACAGGGTTCTCAAATACGCCCATCGGGCCGTTCCAAACAACGGTCTTAGCGGTCTTTGCAGCCTCAGCGAACAGCTCCATGGTCTTGGGGCCGATATCCAGGCCCATCATGTCAGCCGGGATCTTGTCGGAATCAACAACGGAAACCTCGATCGGAGCGTCGATAGGATCAGGGAACGCCTTAGCGATAGTTGTATCAACGGGCAGGAGGAGCTTCTTGCCGAGCTTCTCAGCCTTCTCGATCATCTGCTTGCAGTAGTCGATCTTCTCGTCGTCAACGAGGGAAGTACCAACCTCATAGCCCTGAGCCTTCAGGAAGGTGTAAGCCATGCCGCCGCCGATGATGAGGGTGTCGCACTTCTCAAGCAGGTTGGAGATAACGTTCAGCTTATCGGCTACCTTAGCGCCGCCGAGGATAGCAACGAAGGGACGAACGGGGTTCTCAACGGCGTTGCCGAGGAACTCGATCTCCTTGTTCATCAGGTAGCCTACAGCGGTCTCCTTCATGAACTTGGTAACGCCAACGGTGGAAGCGTGAGCTCTGTGGGAGGAGCCGAATGCGTCCATTACGAAGATGCCGTCGGTCAGGTCAGCCAGCTCCTTGCTGAACTCCTCGCCGTTCTTGGTCTCTTCTGCGCCGCGGAAACGTGTGTTCTCAAGAACTACGATCTCGCCGTCCTTCATCTCAGCAACAGCCTTCTTTGCGATGTCGCCTGTTACCTTGTCGTCCTTGGCGAAAACTACCTTTGTATTTACAAGCTCAGCCAGTCTGTCAGCGGCAGCCTTCAGGGAGAACTTCTCCTCCGGGCCGTTCTTCGGCTTGCCGAGGTGAGAGCAGAGGATAACCTTTGCGCCGTTCTCGACCAGCTTGTTGATGGTCGGGAGAGCTGCGGTGATACGGTTGTCGTTGGTGATCTTGCCGTCCTTCATCGGTACGTTGAAGTCAACGCGGACGAGCACCTTCTTGCCCTTGACATTCAGGTCTTCTACATTCTTCTTGTTCAGTTTGCTCATGGTTATTATTTCCTTTCATAGTGAAATATTGAACATACTTGGTATAAAGTACTTTCTAAGCCGCTTTCCGTTCTGGCGTCCGGACTTTAGCTCCGGGCTGTTGAAATCCATCGCGAAGCGATACCGAAATTCCGAATTCTTAATTCCGAATTCCGAATTACTCTCAGTACAAAATACCCTACAGATTTATTTTACTATATTTCTGTAAAATTTGCAAGCCCTTTTTTATATATTTTCTGCATTTTTCGTGACCTAATTGTGTTCACAATGCCTATACGTCCTCCGGGGCGCCGTAAAATCCGGCGGCGGAGCGCATTTTTTCTTCCATCTCCTGGGCCTCCGGGAGCATGGAAGCCGCTTTCAGCGGCTCCCCTGCGCGGAAAAGGTCGGTCATGGCGCTGTAGTGGGAGTACAGCCCGTACAGCGCGAGGTTCCCGGTGGAGCCCTTCATCGTGTGGACGCACTCCAGCGCATTTTCCCAGTCGCAGGCGCGGCATAGTTCCGTGAGCTTTGCGATGTCGTTCGCGCGGATATAAATTTTCATGCAGGAAAAGTAGAATTCCTCGCTGCCGAGGAAGCGCTCCTTTGCGTTTTCAGAGTCGAAGCCCAGTTCGCGGAGCTTATGAAAATCAACCATGCCGTGCCTCCGTTCACTCTGCTGAGTCCTCGGCCTCGTCCGCTTCGTCCGCGCTGATGTTGGTGGTGAGCCACTCGCTGTTCAGGCGGCACAGCAGGCGCGCGTCGATGTATGCCTGGTCGAGTGTCAGAATGGTCTGACCCTGGTAATTTCCGGACTGGGTCTGCTCGACGACCAGCGCAACGTCGGGTTTCTCCTCATCCGTCAGGCACAGCGGGAGCATAAGCGACATCGTGTTGCGCTTCGGGAAGTAGGACGGTATCGCGGTCTTATAGTTGCGGCTGACGCGCTTCTTGGCAAGCTCAATGGAGTCGCGTATGCGGTTCTGGATACGCATGAACAGCCGGTCGTTGCCGCTCACTATCTCACGGAGCTGTGCGTAAAGCCCGCGCTTTTCATAGCCGTCGGCGGAGCGTATCTTCGCGGCAGCTTCGCGCGCGTCGGGACAGTCGGTGAACTGCTCCTCGAGGAACTCCAGCGGCAGGCGGCTGATGTTGTCTATTATTATGTGGTCGAAGTCCGGAAGGAGCTGCTTCGAAAGATCGAAGAAGAGCTGCTCGCCGTGCTCGAAGTACACCGCCGGCTGCGGAAGCGGGCTGAAATAGTTGACTATCTGCTTGCCCAGGGTGCGGTTGGCGGCGGTGCAGAATCCGGTGAACTTCCACTCGGTCTCGCAGCCCGGCTCGTTGGGTGCGAAGCAGGCGTAGATGTCATCGTAGTGCTTGTCTACAAGTCCTGTGTTGAAGCACGCGAATTTCTTGTCGCCGGAAATGCACACCTTGTTCTCCCGGGTCAGGCGGTAGAATGTGTATTTGATATACTGTATAAGTATATGGTGGTCGCTGCGGCCGGAGCCTTCGAAGTCCCAGTTTTCGGCGACAGCCTTGTCGGCAAGCTCCGAGAGGAAGGAGTTCCAGGAGCCGAGGTACGCGAAGTTCTCAAGCTGGCGGCCGGGCTGCACCGTGCGCGGAACGGAGTCGCGGCTGATGGTGTCGACGAAGCTCAGGAACCACGCCCTGCCCTCGTACGCGGAGGGTTTCAGGGTAAGCTCAACGTAATTCCCGTCTGTGCGCTGCCAGCGGCAGGGGAAGATTATCTTGCCGTCGTAGAAGCGTATCTTTCCGGTCTCCTTCGCCTTCTGGAAGTCCTCGGAGATATCTCCGCGAAGCTCCGATATATCGCGGAACACATTTATGCGCTCGAGGTACTGCGCGAGTATCATCAGCGGCTTGGACGGCAGATTGCAGAAGTCCTCGAGGTTTCCCTCGGGTATCTCCACCTCGCCGGTCTTGCCGACGTCTGCGGCGTTGACGCTGCGCAGAGCCTCCGTGCGGAACGCGGAGACCCTGGGTCCTGCGGGAGCCGCCTGGTACTTGTCGGAGCGCCTGATGGTCACCATCACCTGCGGAACTCCGCCGAGTACCACGTCGCTGAGCTCCAGGTAGTCCATCTGGGCGAGCAGATCCTTCATTTTAAAGAAGCCGTAGCGGCTGCGGTCGATATGGTTATCCGAGAGCAGCTTGCTGACAGCCGCCATATGCTGCGGGATATCGTACGGGAAGTTTGCGGTGAGCAGCTTGTATACTTCCTCCTTGTCCTCCTCGCTGACCGGCGTGGGCTGGACGGAGGGGCGGCGGTATGCCTGTACGGTGCTGCTGTATATCTGGGTCTTTTCAAATGAGAAGTAGAGGCTCTTTCCGCGTGGACTGATGTTCTTTGTGATTATACCGTTCACAAGGTAGCCGTCGGTGCAGTAGCCTATAGGGAACACGTACCGGTCGTACATGAAATCTAGCTTTCCCTCGTCCTTTGCGCGGGAGAAGCTCTCGTATATCTCCTGCTTCATCTCCTGGACGGTCAGCCCGGTGCCGAGCACCTTTGTCAGCGCGTAGAGCGACTGCTGCGACATCTCGATGATGTCGTCGTTAAGTATGATGTTCTTGCTGCCGAAGAAGCTGTCGGCGGGGTGTCCGGACTCGCCGGAGCCGTGCCAGCGTCTCACGATGACGTATGAATCCTCGTTGTACCTCGGGGTGCCGAAAAGGTCGGGCGCGGCTTCTATAAGCTCGTGGAAGTCCGAGACACCCAGCTTTTCCAGCGTGTAGCCGTTGGTGGCAAGCCATTCTTCAACTCTAGATATGCGGTAAACTCCTTCATCGGGGAACTGCTTGAAAATGCAGCTTCCCAGCTCCTCTGTAAGTTCCTTGGTAAGCATTTTTATCCTTTCCAATAATAAATTTATTCATGTGTTTCTGTGGTCTCTGCTGTAAAATCTTCTAGGTCCTCAATATAGTCATAGTCTTCATATGAGATATAATTTACCATTTCTGTAAGCTCTTCAACGTCCTTGTCCTGCTGGAACAGCCCGTCTATTTCCAGGCGGAAGCTCTTCATTCTGCTGTCTGAAACGAAGCTGAAATGAGACACCGGTATACTCATAGATTTGTATGCGGCGATAACGGTGCGGCATTCCTGAGCGAATTCCCGGGCGCTCGAATATGTACCGCTGAACTCGACGGCGATATCGACGATATCCCCTTCTGAAAGCGTATCCCAGGACTTGTCCGCGCCGGAAGCGAGGTCTGCGTTAACCGTGAGCGTTGAGATATCCGCGGTGCGGCACAGTTCCTTGTAGCTCTGCTGATAGATCTGCGCGGCAACGACCCTTCCGCTCTGCTCCTCGCGTATCTCGACGCCCTCCCTGTTGAGCGCCGCTGAAAGAATGCACCCGGCGACCGCCACGGCAGCCGTAATGCAGACGCAGGGGACGTGTATCCTCAGCCGCCTGCCGGAAACGAACCAGCTCAGCAGAAGTTCCGCGCCGACGAACACCGCCGATATCGGAGCCAGCTTCGCGATAAGCAGGAAATCCGGGCTTCCCGAGAGCAGCACGCACATCGTCACGATCCCGAGGAATACGAGCGTCAGCGCGAGGCTCACAAGACCGGCTCCGCTTTTTACGGTTCCCATCGTGAATTTAAGCGCCCTCTGCGGGAGCTTCTGCGGCTTTTTGCGCGGCGCGGAGCTTCTCGCTCCGGTCTGCTGGAGCACCTTGTCGAGCGCGTCGAGTATCTCCTGGTCGCGGCGGGCGGTCTCCTGCTGGGCAAGCTCCGCCTGGCTCAGAATGTCGTCCTCCGGGAGCGCGCCGGGCATGTCGGGTATGCCAGGTATTCCGGGCGTTTCCGTTATGCCCGCAGTATCCGGCTGAGGTTCCTGCGATTCCGTTATCTCTTCGGTGAACTGCGCCGAGAACTGTATCGACGAAAGCTCCGGAGCGGCTCCGTCCCGTGGCTCGGTTCTACCTGCTTCTTTGGTTGGAACAGCCATTTTTTTGACCCTCCTCTCTGTAATGTGATGTCAATTATGTGAATTATGCCTGGCAGACTATACTCCACCACATTAATTATAACAAAATACGCGTGCCCTGTCAATGGGAAAAAAGCCGAAAAACCGCGCGGTCAGGGGAAAGCTGTAATTTCAGAACCGTTTTGAAGCGGAAAAATATAGAAATCCCCTTTACAAAATAAAATAACTATGTTATAATAACAATGTTATTTAAAAGAGGCGATACATAATGAGACAGGAAACGGCGGGCGTGACCGAGGCGCTGCTTGAGAGCGCGAAGAAGGAATTCCTGAAATACGGGTTCCACGACGCGAATCTCCGCAGGATATCCGCGGACAGCGGGGTCAGCACGAACTCGATATACACGCGGTTCGGGGACAAATCCGGGCTGTTCAGCGCGGTGGTGAAGCCTGCGGCGGACGGTCTCATGGAGATATACCTCGGCAGCATATCCGAAGCCTCGGTGTGCGGGAGCGCAAATACCGCCATCGACATGGGTGGCGACGGCACCGAGCAGGTTCTGAAATACATCTACGACAACCTGGACGCGTTCCGGCTGATATTCTGCAATTCCGCCGGTACGGAGTACGAGGACTATTTCGACCGGCTCGCCGAAACCGAGGAGAAGTTCTACCGGGATTTCGTCAGGAAATACGCGAAGGAGCCGCAGAAAATAAGCGATTTCTTCATACACGTTGTCTGCCGGACGGGCTGGCAGTACGTGTTCGAGGTGGTCTCCCACGATATCCCATACGAGGAGGCGCAGGGCTTCATGAAGAGCATTCGAGAGTACAGCTTCGCAGGCTGGAAGCGCGTCATGGAATGACGTAGCGCGTATCGGTCCATATTTTAAAGCAGTATCCGTACTGCTTTTTAAATAGCACAAGGTTAGCTTAATCTAACTTAGAAAGATAAGAGGAGGTCTTGTTGTGAAACAAAAGAAAAGGAATTCGTTTGCGGTGCTCGGCTACACGAAGAACATGATGGCTCCGATGGTGGCGTTCACTGCTGCGGCTAACGCGATATTCGCGGCACGGATAATCGCGGCGCTCGCGCTGACCGGGCAGGGAGTAACCGACGAATTCGTACTCTCCCACGAGGAGCAGACCGGCAGACGGTGCTGATAATCGCGAACCGCATGAGAACGGTTGACGGCGTGGACAAGATAGTCGTGCTGAAGGACGGCAGGGTAGCCGAAACGGGCACCCCGGCGGAGCTGAAAAAGGCAGGCGGGATTTACAGGCACATGGCGGATATGCAGCTCAGTTCAGAGCAGTGGAAATACCAGTAACGGAGGAAGAATATGAGTAAAAAACCGGGACTTTCGGGCGTAACAGAAACAATGCTTCAGACGATATATGCCCGGGCGAAGGAGACCAAGACACGGGGCGCGATCAAGGACAGCAAGGCGGTGGAGATAATCGACAGCCTGGATTACGACTTCTCGCTTGCCGACAAGGATTCCGCGATGCACAACGGCGTTATCGCCCGTACCATAGTGCTCGACAGGCTTGCGGGGAAGTTCCTGAGGTTGCATCCGGGGGCGGTGGCTGTGAACATAGCCTGCGGACTTGACACGCGCTGCTACCGCATGAAGGGGTACTCCCACTGGTACAACCTCGACCTCCCGGAGACTATCGAGGTTCGCAGGAGCATACTCCCGCCCACCGAGAAGATAACCCAGATAGCCATGTCCGCAATGGACGACTGGGGCGGCGAGGTCGCGGAGAACGGCGTTCCGGCGCTGGTGATAATCGAGGGTCTGACGATGTACCTTTCCGAAGCGGACGTGCAGCGGATATTCTCGGTGATCTCAGCGCGGTTCGGGAAAGCGCAGGTGCTGGTGGAGGTCATGAACCCCGCGGTAGCAAAGCGATTCAGGGAGAAATCCATCGAGGGGAGCAAGGCGAAATTCACCTGGGGCGTGAAGAACGGCGCGGCTCTGGCGGAGCTGGTTCCGGATTTCACCCTCGTGGGAGACCACAGCCTGACCGAGGGAATGGCGGAGTTCATTCCGGCTTATAAGGCGCTGGGGAAGATACCGCTGGTTCGCAATATCTCCAACAAGATAATCGTGCTCGAGAAAAGATAATATGACTGAAAGCCCGGTGACGCATGGCTCCGGGCTTACGGGCTTTTCCGTTGTTATAATCAACATATTTTTCGGTTAGTTTTGTCTAACTCTTTGTTTAGTCCTACAAAACGCGTCTTTTAACGCGTATTTTTTCAGTTTTCATATTGACTTTTGTAAAATTGATGCTATAATGAACATATGAACATTTGTTCAAATGATGGTAATTATGAAAGGAGCTGTGGTCATGTTTATTGATATCAGCGATATAAAGAAGAGCTACGGCGCGGGCGAAAGCAGGGTCGAGGTGCTGAAGGGAATAAGCTTCGGCGTGGAGAAGGGCGAGTTCTGCGTGCTTCTGGGACCGTCGGGAAGCGGCAAATCAACGCTGCTGAACATCATCGGAGGGATAGACGACGCGGACAGCGGCTACATCTCGATAAACGGCGAAAAGATCGAGAACATGAAGGAAAAGGCGCTGACCGACTACCGCCGCAGGCACCTGGGCTACATATTCCAGATGTACAACCTTATCCCGAATCTCAACATAAAGGAGAACGTTGAAACCGGCGCATACCTCAGCGACCACCCGCTTGACGTGGACGACATACTGAAAACCCTGGGGCTGTACGAGCACCGTCACAAGCTGCCGTCCCAGCTTTCGGGAGGTCAGCAGCAGAGGTGCTCCATCGGCAGAGCCATCGTGAAGAACCCGGATATACTGCTGTGCGACGAGCCTACCGGCGCGCTGGACTACAACACCTCGAAGGAGATACTGAAGCTCATCGAGACGGTGAACCAGAAGTACAGCACCACGATAATCATGGTCACTCACAACGAAGCGATAAAGGACATGGCTGACAAGGTAGTGAAGCTGCGCGACGGGATGATACGCAGGGTCATCGAAAATGACCGCAAGCTCACCGCCGACGAGCTTGACTGGTAATGGAGGCTGACGATGAGAAATCCGCTTAACAGACGGCTTCCGCGGGAGCTTGCAAAGGACTGGGCAAAATACGCGGCTATATTCATACTGATGGTGCTTCTTATCTCGATATGCTCGGGCATGAGGGTATCCAACGAGAGCCTGAAGCAGGCGTACTACGAGAGCTTCGATAAGTATGTCCTCGAGGACGGCCACCTTACGCTTGACAAGCCGCTTCCGGACGAGATGCGCTCCGTTTTCGAGGAGAAGGGCGCGATGAAGCTCTACGACAATCTCTACTTCGACGAGGAGACCCCGGACGGTCAGGTGGTCAGGGTCTACAGCCAGGAGGACGAGATCAATACACCCTGCCTTCTCAGCGGGGAGCTTCCCGCAAACGACGGGGAGATCGCGATAGACCGTGTGTTCGCGAAAAACAACGATATCAGCGTAGGCGACTCTATCACGCTGAAGGGCAGGGAACTGCTGATAACCGGTTTCGTGGCGCTCCCGGACTACAGCACGCTGTTTGAGCGCAACACCGATTCCATGTTCGATTCCGTGAATTTCTCGGTAGCGGTCATGACAAAGAGCGGCTTTGACGCGCTCGGGAGCCGCAATATGGAGTACAACTACGCGTGGCTGTACAACGAGGCTCCCGCCGACGACATAGAAGCGGCGGAGCGCTCCGACAAGTTCCTCGACGTGGTGAAGGACGAGCTGACGGACTACGACGAGGCGATAGTAAAGGCACAGATAGACGAGCTGACCGACCGCCTGGAAAAGGCAGGGGAGGAGTACGGCGAGATATACAAGCGCAGTTTCGAGGACAAGGTTTCCGAGATAACCGACAACGCCGAAAAGGGCGGCAGGGAATACGCCGAGCTGTATCAGAAGTCCATCGAAGCCAAGCTGACCGAAGTGTCGGAGAAGGTGCAGGCAGGCGCTGCGGAGTACGCACAGATAATGATGACCACCGGCGCGAAGCCGTCAAGAAGCGATCTTTCAGTCGACGTGGACGACTACACGTTCTCGCTAATTGAGGGCATGGTGAACGCTATGCTCACCGGCGGCGAGGCGGAAGCTCCGTCTCAGCAGGAGCTGATAAAACACTATCTCGATCAGGTGAAAAAGCCGGAAAGATCCGAGCTTTCGATTGATGTGGACGATTTCACGTTCAGCATAATAGAGCGCTCCGTTGACGCGGCGATACGCGGCGGCGAGTACTCCGGTCCCACCGAGGAGGAATTCAGGGACGCATACCTTGATATTGTCGAGAAGCCCCGCCGCGAGGAACTGTCCGTGCAGCTTGACGATTTCCTTTTCGGCATAGTAGAGGACGCCGCCGACGCTGAGCTTAACGGCAGGGATTTCGAAATGCCCGCCGACGAGGAATTCGAAAACGAGATTGACAAGACCGGCATCATTTCCGTGGATAACTATATCCCGCGCTACCTGAACCAGGCGATAACCTTCTCGATAGAGGATATCGGCGGCGACGAAGCGGGCACGATGGTAATGTGCTACATGATGATAGCGCTCATCGCGTTCATATTTGCAGTCACCATCTCGAACACCATTACCGCCGAGGCGGGAGTTATCGGAACGCTGCGCGCTTCCGGCTACACCAAGGGGGAGCTTATCCGCCACTACATGGTGCTTCCTCTGGTTGTCACGCTGTTCGCGGCAGTGGTCGGGAACGCGCTGGGCTACACGGTCATGAAGGAGTTCTGCGTAAATCTGTACCGCAGCAGCTACTCGCTCACTGATTACATCACCGTCTGGGACGCTTCCGCGTTCATTCTGTCGACTGTAATTCCGATAGTGATGATGCTGATCATAAACTTCCTGGTGCTGATCTCCAGACTGAAGCTCAGCCCGCTGAAGTTCCTGCGGCACGACCTCCGCAAGAACCGCAGCAAGAAGGCGATGCGCCTGAATACCAAGATACCGTTCAGGACAAGATTCAGCCTGCGGATATTCTTCACGAACCTCCCGGGATATATCGTTATGATAATTGGAATACTGTTCGGCTCGGTGCTGATAGCATTCGGCGACCTCATGCCGCGAATGCTGGGCGAGTACCAGGATATCGTGACGCGGGACATGATAAGCGAGTATCAGTACATTGTCTACGACTGCGATGAAGCCGCCGAGGTCACGGACCCGGGCGCGGAGAAATTCGCGATGGCTTCCTACGACTACACAAAGCCGGGGTACCTCACGGACAGCATTACGGTCTACGGCGTGGTTGACGGCAGTAAGTTCGTTGACGCGGAGATCCCGGCAGGGAAGGCGCTGGTATCGACTGGCGTGAGCGTGAAATTCGGGCTCAACATCGGCGACTCCATAACGCTGGACGAAAAGTACAAGCGCGACGCCTCGTATAAGCTTGACATTGCGGGAGTTTACGATTACGAATCCTCGCTGGCGGTGTTCATGAACATTGACGACTTCGCCCGCACATTCGGCGAGGAGGAAGGCTACTTTACCGGATACTTCTCGAACACGGAGCTTACCGAACTTCCCGATGACGACGTAGCGACGGTGATAACCGCAAGCGATTACACGAAGCTTTCCACGCAGCTCATGGTGTCGATGGGCGGAATGATGAACCTTATAAAGTGGTTCGGCGCGCTGTTCTTCATTATTGTGGTGTATGTGCTGTGCAAGCAGGTCATCGAGCGGAACTTCCAGTCCATAGCGATGACGAAGATACTTGGCTTCCGCAACGGGGAGATAGGAATGCTGTATATTGCTTCCACGACTATTGCGGTTATAGTGGGACTGCTGATCTCGATACCATTCATTGACGTTGCGATGAAGCTTATAGTCAACGGGTACCTCTATACGATGATGACGGGTTACTTGCCGCTTTCGATGAGCCCCATGACGTATGTTGTGATGTTCTTTACGGGACTTGGCTGTTATATCGTGGTGGCGTTCCTGCAGATGAGGAAGGTCGCAAGGGTATCTAAGAGCGAAGCGCTCAAGAACGCGGAGTGATGGGCGCGGTAAAAATATGTTGGTGAAAACTATAATTTAGCGGCGAATGTTCCGCTTACTTCAATCCCTAATCGGGAGTCAAGGGGGACGCGTCCCCCTTGCGAGTCGAGGGCAGC
>ERZ836877.196-NODE-196-length-107787-cov-24.065440_pt1 | contig 107787 bp, 81 predicted proteins | sample MGYA00519469_ERZ836877 | MGnify/ENA primary metagenome ERZ836877 (study PRJEB31850, sample SAMEA3708809) | human gut metagenome | biome: human gut; feature: human-associated habitat; material: faeces | place: China | collected 2014 ...
AGGATAAGTGCTGAAAGCATCTAAGCACGAAGCCCCCCTCAAGATAAGATCTCCATATAGGGCCGTCAGAGACGATGACGTCGATAGGCCGCAGGTGCAGGTGTGGCAACACACACAGCCGAGCGGTACTAATAGCCCGACTCCTTTCGGGGTAATCCCCCAAAAAAGCATAAGACCGCGGCAAACGACGCCGCCGCGGCGATGCCGACAGGACTTCCGCGCGCTGAGCGACAGCGCTCAGACAGCGGTGCTCCGTCAGCGACGATCGAAACACGTTTGACAACTCGACAGACTACCGAGCGACGGCCTTCCGGTCGCGTTCTCTTTCACCTTACTAAGGTGGTGATAGCGCAAGGGCTCCACCTCTTCCCATCCCGAACAGAGAAGTTAAACCTTGCCACGCCGATGATACTGCGAAAGTGGGAAAGTAGGTCACCGCCCCCTTCAGAAGCCCCGAGGCACCACGCCCCGGGGCTTTTTTTGCGCGTTAGCCAATTGGACTAATTAGCCCAATTAGACTAATTTTTTTGCTTGAAGTTTTGCTAACTAAAATTTTAGTTATATATTTGCGAAGTCAACTAATGTTTTAGTTGGGCGAAATTCTTAAAGCATAGATTATGACTCGTAGAAAACCGGCTTATCCGCGACTTACCGAGCGCGAGACCGAAATAATGGAGATGCTGTGGGAAAGCGGCCCGCTGTTTGTGCGCGAGATGCTCTCGCGCTATCCCGATCCGAAACCCCACGTCAATACTGTATCGACAACGGTGCGTATCCTCGAAAGCAAAGGCTATGTCGGGCATCAGCCGGCAGGAGGTTCGTTTCGCTATCATGCGATTGCGTCGCCGGACGATTTTGCAGGACGGTCGCTTGCTCAGGTCATCAAGAGTTATTTCCGCGGTTCGGCTTCTGCGGCAGTCTCGGCTCTCGTGAATGATGAAAAAATCAGCATCGATGAGCTAAGGCAGATTATCGATATGGTAGAACAGCATAAAAACGACTGAAATGGGCTCGCTTGTTGTTTACTCGTTCTCATCAGGCGTTTTTCTTCTCGCCGGGTATCTTATTTATAAGTGGTTGCTGGCGAATGATAATCAGCCGGGGTTCAACCGAGCGGCACTTTTGACCTTATATGTCATGGCGCTGTTGTTGCCCTTATGTCGGATTGTAGTGGGTCAGACGGGTGAATCCGTTATGGCTGTTGCCGGGGTCGCCGACATTAAGACTCTCACAGTTGCTGCCGGCGATCAAGCAAATCCGATCGTCAGAGTAGTGTTATGGGTTTATCTCACGGGAATGATTATTGTAGGAGCGACAACTCTGTATACGCTTCTGAGGCTTTGGCGACTTGTCAATGGCGGGGAACGCACGCCTATGGGCGGATGCACACTCGTAGTCATTGACCGGCATGACATAGCGCCGTTCAGCTGGGGACGTTTCATTGTTGTCAGCCGCTCTGAAGAGGCACGGGCAGTTGATCTTATTGTCGGTCATGAGCGCGCCCATATACGTCTGGGTCATTTCTACGACCTGATTCTGGCGCAGGTTGTATGCATTATTCAATGGTATAATCCGGCTTCGTGGCTCATGCTTTCCGAGCTGAAGGCTGTTCACGAATATCAGGCTGACCGTGCGGTTATTGACTCGGGCATCAATATTCATCAATATCAGATTTTGTTAATAAAAAAGACTGTCGGCGTCAGATTCCAGTCGTTCGCCAACAGTCTGAATCACAGTAATCTTAAAAAACGTATCACTATGATGTGTAAAACAAGAACAAAGCCCGCGCGCCGATTCCGTGCGCTTGCCGCAGTGCCGGCACTGGCACTTGCCATGTCGCTTCTTAATGTGCCGTCAATCTCAGGCGCAATGACAGAAATGTCATCGGTCCGACTCACGGACAAAGTTAGCGGTTTTTCGACGAACAGGCAAATTGCCGATAAGGCGAGTGTGCGCAGCGTCAAAGATGAGAACGGAGAGGGGGAGTCTCCCGACGTAATGGCCGAGTTTCCGGGCGGTATGCCTGCGCTGATGGCGGCTCTGTGCGAGAATATCAAGTATCCCGCAGAGGCCTACGAAGCCAAGATTCAGGGCCGCGTGGTTGTCGGTTTCAATATCGGCACAGATGGCAAAATGTCGGATTTCAAAATTATCAAAGGTGTTGATCCGCAACTCGACGCCGAAGCTGTCCGCGCTGTCAGGGCCTTGAATGTAACGTGGACTCCGGCTCTCAAGGACGGACAGCCTGTCAGCTGCTCGTTCGCACTTCCCGTAGAGTTCAAGCTCAAATAACTCCGTCTAACTGATAGATTGTAGCCGCGTGCCATCGGCACGCGGCTATATTTTGTATTGTATCCCGCAGTGATTTATCGTTGATTAGCTTTGCCCGATTTCATGTTTTGAGTATATTTGTCGGGAATTAATCTTAATAAACCGATCGAATTACATTATGCTACGTAAAATCTTATTTGTGTTAGTGGTAGCCCTGACATTATCAGTCGGAATGCGTGCCGAAGAGACTGTCACGCTGGAGGAGGTCGCCAAGGAATTAAATAGTCAATGTCCGGTTCAGGGCGATGATTTCACACTCGACAATGTTTGGCTTATCGGAAAACGGCTGGAGTATCATATGTCAATGAGTTATCCCCGTTCACAGAACTTAGCCATTGAGAAAAAAATGAAACAGATTAGATTAGAGCTTCTGTCGGATTTCGCGAAAGATCCTGATATGCGCGTCCTTTTGCAAATGATTGCCGACGAGGGCTGCAATTTCGATTTATGGATACATAGTACTGAAGATAAACTCTTCTGCTATTTCAGTATTTTATATACGACACAGGAGATTAAGAATGCCCTGAGGCGTTGAAACGCTTCCGGTTTTAGTATAAACAGCAGGGCGCCACGCCAATCGGCGGAGCGCCCTGAATGTTGGTGTATCGGTCGGTTTATTCGAATTCGATCAGGGGCTGGTCGGTTCCGATAACGTCGTCGACGCTGACGAGGACGCGTTTAACTTTTCCGGCACGGTCGGCGGCAATATCGTTCTCCATCTTCATTGCTTCGTAGACCATCACAGTCTGTCCGCGTTTGATTTCGTCGCCTGCTTTAACCTTTATCTCAAGCACGCGTCCGCCCATGGGAGCCTTGAGCGTCGGGCCGGTGACAGGAGCCTTGGCGTCGGTCTTCTCTTCGGCGGCAGCAGAGCTCTTCGGTTCGCTGGCTTTCTTTGCTTCGAATTCCTCTTTGCGGCGTTTGCGCAGGAAGGTGTTGGCAACGTTGGGCAGAAGTTCGAGAAGCAGGTATTCTTCGTCGTTAGAGGCGAGTTTCACTCCGCCGAACTCTTCGATGACGGGATTCTCGGGTTTCTTGTAAGATGAAACGTCGTAGGCCTTCTCTTCGGGGCTTCCGGTTATCTGAGCGCGGAAAGCGGGATCAACGGGAACGGGGGTCTTGCCGTATTCGCCTTTGACGAGCGAGATGAACTGGTTCGACTTGTTCGAGTAGTCGGGCTTGCCGTTTTTGCGGTCGATAGCGAGGAACACTGCCTGCGAGCCTACGATCTGGCTGGTAGGTGTGACCAGAGGTACCAGACCTGCGTCGCGGCGTACTTTCGGGATGAGACGCATGGCGTCGTCGAGAAGGTCGTCGGCTTTGAGGGCCTTGAGCTGGGCGACCATGTTGGAATACATACCGCCGGGAACTTCGGCAAATTTGACGATTTCGTTGGGTTTCGGGAAGCCGAAGTATTTCTCGATAGCGTGGCAGGCCTCGAGCAGGGCGTCTTCATTGCCGGCCTTTGCCATTTCGATAGCGCGGTTGAAGAGGGCGTCGACTTCAGCGGGAAGTTTGTCGTTGAGGGGATCGAAGGGACGCTGCATGTCGTCTTTGTGGAGGTCGAATGCGGCGAGAGTCTTGCGAGCATCGAGAAGTTTTTCACGGATGCGGCCGACGGCTTCCATGTTGACTTCCATTTCAACGCCGAGTTTCTTACAGAAGATATATATGAGCTCGATTGCGGGAGCTGCCGAGCCGCCTCCGAACCACCAGATGTTGGTGTCGAGAATGTCGACGCCGTTGATGATGGCCATCAGCGACGATGCCAGACCATAGCCGGGGGTGCAGTGGGTGTGGAAGTCTACGGGAACGTCGGCGGGCAGAGCTGCGCGGAGTTTCGAGATAATCGAGGCGGCGCGCATCGGGTTGACCAGGCCGGCCATGTCCTTGAGGGTGATTATCTTTGCGCCGAGGCGGTGCATCTCTTTGGCCTTGTCGACGAAGTAGCTGTCGGTGAAGATTTTCTTGACTTCGGGAGCGGCTGCCGGTTCTTCTTTTTTGCCGAAGAGGCGCGAGAAGAAACCTTTCTTCTCTTCGACGGGAGCGGCTGCGGGAGTTTCGTCTTTCGGGTCAACGGTATAACATACGGCGCCGTCGGGAATGCCGCCGAGCTGGTTAATCAGACGGATGGATTCCTTAACGTTGTCGATATCGTTGAGGGCATCGAAGATACGCATGACGTTGAGGCCGTTTTTGATGGCTTCTTTGTAGAATCCTTCGAGAACTGCGTCGGGATAGGGGACATATCCGAAGAGGTTGCGGCCGCGCGAGAGGGCACTGAGCAGCGATTTGCCTTTCATTGCTTTGCTGAATTCGCGAAGGCGATTCCAGGGCGATTCGTCGAGGTAGCGCATTACTGAGTCGGGCACTGCGCCTCCCCAGACTTCCATGATGTAGAAGCCTGCGTCTTCGTAGTAGGGGAGAAGAGTGTCAATGACCTGCTGGCTCATGCGGGTGGCAAACAGTGATTGCTGACCGTCGCGCATTGTGAGGTCGCGGAACCTTAATTTCTTTCTGTCCATGTCGTTGGGTGTTTAATTGGTTTCGATGTATGGTGTTAACATCGCAAATATATCACTTACTTTCTGATTAAAGAAATATTTCGATATTTTTTTGCAAAAAAACTTTTTCAGTCGCTTGCGTAAGGTCGTCCGAGGGTAGTCTGAGACTCATCGGGCGCCTGTTCTTTCGTTTCGAAATGCCGGAAAACAATCGACGCGTGGCCTCACGGACACGCGTCGCTGCTTACACATAGTACTTAACGTCAGTGGATTATTGATGTCTTTTAATGTACAATGAAAAAGTCCTTGTCTATTCTGTCTATTTCCTTCTTTCTCTGTCTCTCTTTCCTGTCGAATTTATCCTTGTCGGATTGCAACCGTTTTGCAACCCGACATCGCAAAGATAAATACTTATTTCGAAAAGTCAACAACATTTTGCAACAAAAAATATAATCGCCCGCCTTTCGGGCGGGCGATTTATGACAAAATGCTACTATTTTATGTTAACGAGGCTGATTGCGCTTTGAAAGTATCGTTTTCCAGGCGGAAAATGCCTGCAAACCGAAATGGTTAAATAATCTTAAAATATAAGAGCCGAGCTTGTCGGTGTCAATTTTCCCGTGAGGACTCCTTTTTTTACCTTGAATGTAAGGCCGTGGACGCTGTCGGTGTAGGTGCCGTCGGGGAGAGCTGTCTCCATTTTGATCTTCTGCGGCTTCTGAGATATGTTTATCAGAGCCAGCCCTTTACAGCCGCGGGCGACGTAGAGGACAGTGCCGTCGTCGAGGGTTCCGATCTGTTCGGGCTGACCGGCCATCGACCGGCGGAATTTGTTCGCGGCGACGACTTCGGGATGGAAGAACTCGTCGTTGCCGCGGGCTCCGATACGGTTGTTGCCCCAGTATTTCTCGGGAGTGCGTCCGGCGGGACGGCTGAAAAATAGCGGGGTGCCTTTCTCGCGTGCCGTCAGCCATACCCAGCCCTGGCGCACCATGTCGTCGGTCAGATGGGCGCTTTCATGGGCGTTGGCGTAGGTGTCGTGGCTCTCGACCCAGGTGACCAGATGGGAGGGATCGGCGGGATGGTGCCAGTCAGAGAGCGCGGCGATGTCGGCTTTGCCGTTTTCGAGAGCCTGACGCAGCTCATGGCCGTAGGCGCTTGCTGTCTGGTCGATATATTCTTCATATTCTTTCTCCTTGACATTTTTGTCCTGAAGAACTTCTCCATATATGAACAGAGAGTCGGGCATGAGTAGCGACAGGCCGCGCACACCTTTGCGCCCCGTTGCGATGTCCCAGAAGTCGTTCTGCTTCGAACGCGGGTCGAGCGGGTCGGAAGGGAGTCCGATATGTTTTGCGGTGTCGTAGCGGAAACCGCGGGCGCCGAGGTTGATGAGGTCATTTATATATTGGAGGAAATAATGCTGGAAGCCCGGATTCTCGGTGTTGACGTCGGGAAGACCGCCCATAGCGCCGGTTGTGCACTGAAGTCTGTCGTTCCATTCGGTAATATTGTTGAATCCGTTGGCGTGGTAGAGGTTCTCATGTCCTCCGGCGGCATTGTTCAGCGCGGGGAGCACGGCTGTGCGGTCAAAGGCAGTGTGGTTCGGCAGAACGTCTACAATAATCTTGACGCCGTAGCGGTCGGCGCTGTCGGCCAGAGCACGGAAGTCGTCGCGGGTGCCGAGCTGGTAATTGCCGATCTGCCAGTCGATAGGCTGGTAGTGGTAATACCATTTACCTTTGACAGAGTCGCCTTCCTGACTGAAAAGGGCCATTCCGCCGTCCTCACCGACGAAGCAGGTGTTGGCCGGAGAGGTCTGCACGTAGGTGAATCCGGCGTCGGCAATCTGCTTCATGTTTGCCGCGATGGTGTCGAACGACCATGTGAAGGCGTGGAGAATGATGTCGTTGTCGGCGCGGCTCTTGCGCGTGGATGCTGTTGTAGCTCCGGCAACGAGAAGCGCTGCCGAAGCTATTGCGATAAGTTTTTTCATTATAGTTCTGTGATTGTAAGTATGATATGGGAGTGGAGAAATGTCAAAACATCGTGTCGGGATATTCGCCGGCGGCATGAAGGACGGCGAGTTTGTCGACGACACCCTGACGGTCGGCGGCGTATGTGACTCCGAACCAGCGCGATGTCGTGTCGAGCACTTTCACTGTGGCTTCGCCGCTGTTGATGAGAGTGTCGATGGCTGTCGGGATATAGAATTCGGCTTTAGGCGTTGTCAGGCATTTGTCGAGGAATCGGCGGAATTCTCTGTCGGAATAGCTGAAATAGTCGGGCGTGAATCCCCAGAGGTTCATCGAAACGGGAGTCGAGGGGTCGAGATATTCTGTCTCGTTGTTCTCGTCGAGGAAGCAGATGCGGTGATCCTTGTCGTAGGCTATGCCTGTGCGTTCGACGACTTTTGTCAGATTTCCCTCGGCGTTGACTGAGCACACTCCGCGCGAAACGCTTCCGTTTTCGCTCATCGTGTTGCCGACACGGAATCCTACCATCGAGTAATCGCCCTTGCGGGTGCGCTCGCGCATGAGGTCGGCGGCAATGACGGCAAAGGCGTCGCGGCCGTAGAAGTCGTCGGCGTTGATGACTGCAAAGGGTTCATTGATGACATCGGCGCCCATCATGACGGCGTGGTTCGTTCCCCAGGGTTTTGTGCGCTCTTCGGGGCAGGTGTATCCTTCGGGAAGTTTGTCGGTCGACTGGAAAACGACCTCGACGGGTATATGTCCTTCGTATTTAGAGAGAATAGAGCGGCGGAAATCTTCTTCGAAATCCTTACGGATAACGAAAACGACTTTGCCGAATCCGGCGCGGATAGCGTCGAATATCGAATAGTCCATTATGGTCTGTCCCTGAGGGCCGAGCGGATCAAGCTGTTTCAGACCGCCATAGCGGCTTCCCATGCCGGCGGCGAGAACGAATAGAGTAGGTTTCATTGTATATTGTAAGGTTGGTTAGTAATCGAAATCGAGCGAGAAGTTGTCAATGAAGAGCTTGGCGCCGTTGCCGCCGGTGAAATAGTCGCCGTATTTGCTTGCCGAGGCCACTATCAGCATGTAGCGGGGTTTGCGGGCTGTGTCTTTATAATTCAGTTCGATTCTGAAGGGAATATAGTTGTTGACATCGTATCCGACTTCCATCGAGCCGTAGGCGATGACATCTGGGGCGTCGGGGTTGAAGAGATGCCGGTTGGCCGGGTTTGTGCGAATCTGGAACGGTTCGGGAGAGTCGATCAGTGCTATCCAGATAATGCAGCTGTCGGGGCGACCGGCAAGGTTCTCGTAGCCCGACGAAGTGTGGCTTATCGGAGCTGTCGTATATTTATAATAACCGCGCAGGGCAGTCGGATGTTGTGTGAATGGACGGCCGAAATCGAGGATTCCGTTAGTGCCATCGGTCTTGACGTAGTCGCCTGCGAAGAGATTGCCGGCAGCGAGTTTGCCGAGTGCGCCGATTCCTACGAAGCGAGTTTCGAGGCAGGCAGCCTGTCCCGAGCCTGTGGCAGTGTCGTCGGTCGGATATGTGTTGCTCGAACCAAGGGTTGTGGCGCCTTTGTTGCCTGTTCCCCAGTAGGGGCTGCCACCTTCGATCCACGGGCACCATATTTTGCCGTCGAGCCACCAGTCGTCAAAACTGCCGTTCGGCAGTGTGTAGGTGTCTTCGGTGGTGAATTCGACCTCGATACTATAGTCCTGGTCGCTTCGGGCGCGGGCATGATAAGTCGTCAGAGGCGTCAGGCCTACGAGCCGGGCAGTCATTGCGCCGCCGGATTGAGTAACCCATTCGTCGGGCACCTCTGTCCATTCCTGAGAATCGGCCCGGCGGTATTCGAAGCCGTTATCGCGTCCGGCTTCGGCCGATGCGTGGAGCCATGCGACGTTAGTCCATGCGTCGACGCTTTCGAGCACGACGCTGGCGTCGGTCTGAAGCACGTAGAGAGTCCATTTTTCAGAACGGCCGTGTTCGGTGACGGTCAGCTCGAACGGTGTCGAGAAGTCGATTCGCTTTCCGATAATCTCGGGCGAATAGGTGGCTTCGGGGCCGGCGAGCTTCATTGTCAGGACTTCGATAGCTGTTATGTTGGCCTGCATCGGAACATAGGCCACGACGCGGCGCCCCGGCACGTCGATTGTCGACGCTCCAATCTGGTTGGCGACCGTAAAATATCGTTCGATGTTCTGCACCGCGCTGACAACCCATGAATAGTCCTGATAGAGTCGCAGGGTGGTGGTGACCGGCTTGCTGAGATCGATTCCCGAAGCGAACGTCGCACTGTCGGCCCAGGTAACTCCGGCGGGAGTTGTCACGAACGATTTCAGGCGCACCGACTGAATGTCGACTGTTTCGTCGAGGTATACTGTCAGAGAACGGTTTATCGAGTCGATGCCGGTTGCCTGAATCTGGCCTTCGACTTCGAAGGAGGCAAAGTTGGCCTGAATCCGCGGATAGGGGATGTCGTTCCTGATACACCCGCAGAGAACCGTCAGGGCTGTCAGCCCGAGAATTGTGAGAAGCTTGTTATATGTGGACACCGATGCCGAATTTTATGTTGAAGAGGTTGAAGCGGAAATTGGCTCCCGATGAAGTGCGCGAGCCTTCGTCGACGCCGTTTGTCGTCTGATGGTCGTGGCTTATCTTCAGACCGAACACACCGAAGGAAACCTGAAAGCTGATATAGTCCATGATGAACATACACAGGCCGGGGCTGAAATTCAGTGCCGCAGTTGTGTTGGCGGTGCGGGTGCTTTTCGGTTCGCCGTTATAGAGCCGGTTGAAACGCGAAAGGCCGCTCGACACCGACAGGTCGACCTCGTTGAAGATTGCGAACCGCTTCAGCGAGCTAAGGCCGATATAGTTGCGGTAGAACGCCGATACTCCGTAGCTCTGGGAATAATAGCTGACGTCAGAGAGCGTGAAGTTGAGGTCGTCGTCGAAATTGACCGACATCCCTTCGAGGTCGGCCGTTCCGCGCGAGTAATTGAATTTCAGACCTATCGACTGGTTTGAACGGAAAAAGTAGCTGACCGTCGGGCTGACGGAATATTGCTTGCCTTTGAACGTCAGACCTTTCAGAACCGACAGAACCTGAACGTCGTCGGTGTTGAATTCGCCGTAACCGGCCGTGAGGCCGAAAGCCCACTGCCCTTTAGGGATAAACAGAAAGTTGAACAGTCCGCGGTCATACCGTCCGAAATTGCGTTCGGGCAGAATCATGCTGATTGTGTCTTTCCCCACGATGACTTTTTCATCGTTGATATATCGGTGGAGTTCGGCAGGCGACGAGAATTCGCTCAGCGCGATCGTAGAGTCGGGAATTTCGACGGGGCCGACATACCGTTTTGGCTGCGCCGCCTCGACCGAAGCTATGCCGAGCAGCAGGGCTGCTATGAATATCGTTAATCTTGACATACGGTGAATCAGATATAGAATGCGACTCCGAACTGCACCGAGAAGAGGTTGATGCGGAAATTGGCCGATTTGCGGTTGCGCTCGGCATGATAAATCTGGTCGCTTATCGAATGGGTATGGGTATAATTGAATCCTAAGACGCCGATGCTCACCTCTAAGGCCGAGTAGTTGCTCAGAAACATAATCACTCCCGGGGTCAGGCCGATGTTGAGGTTGAAATTGCGCTCGTAGGTTCCTGTCAGTTCGTCGCCGGTGCCGTTGACGAGTTTCGACTGGCCGCCTCCGAGCGACAGGTCAACCTCGTTGAAGAATCCGAAGCGCATTGACTTTCCCAGCGATATGTAGTTTCGGAACATGGCGGTTCCGTGGTAGTTGTGGGAAATGGAATATAGATTGTCGACGTCGTAGGAGGTGTCGGCTCCGAGCACCAGCGAGGCGCCGTCGAGCCGGGTGCGCGAGCGGCTGTAAGACAGTCGTCCGCCGGCGGCGAGGTTGTCTTTGAAACAGAACATAACCATCGGGCTCACTTTGAACGTATACGTGTCGCCGTTGAGGTTCTCGACTATCAGAAACTGATAGTTTTCGAAGTCGCTCTGGGAATAGCTCACCGAGACGCCTCCGATCCATTGTCCTTTGGGCACGAACGAAATCTGCTCGAGCCCGCGTTTGAAATGCTCCTGAGCGTGCGTGCCGAGGGCGAACGCGGCAATCAGAATCAGGGGTAACGCTATTTTCAGGTTCTTGACCATTGAGTCGTGGTTTAATAGGCTAATGTTATGTTGTCGAGCTTCAGACGGCTTCCGATTGAGGTGGCGCTGACGGGGTCGTCGTCGGTCTTGACATTTATTGATTCCGTAGCAATGCCTGTCGGGGTGTCCGACGAGCTGAACATTACTTTTATCCGGGTGGCTTTTATTCCGAACCGGTTGTAGGAGAGAGGTATGTTGAAGGCTGCATAGCCCGTTGCCGGCGACAGCCGGGTTTCGGCCGAGGCGATTACAACCTCGCGGCCGTTTTCTTCGCCGAAGAGCTCTATCTCGACGAGGCCGCGGTCGGCAGGATTGGCCGCTGCCGGCCGGTATTGATAGAAACCGTTGAGGCTTGTGGGGCGCGAGGCGAACGGCAGCCCTTCGTTATATGTCTCGGTCATCGAGGCTGCGTCGAAACTGTAGCTGCCGAGGAATATGCGGCCGGCGGCGCGGTAGGCGATCTCAGGAATGTTGCGTGAGTAGCGCACGTAAGGCTCCGATTCCTGACGGTAGGGCGCAATATCCGGGCCTGCCGGATCGAAGGCAACGCTGATGAGCTCCACGCCGTAGTCGGCATCCATGGCGTCGAGGGTCGATACTACCGACGGCTGGACATACCAGGTGTTCATGTTTCGGGCCGACTTATTGAATGTCTTGGCGTTGGTCATGGCCCATTTTGTCGGAGTCCATTCGTCGAATGACGATGTGTTCTGCCAGTTGTATATCTCGGCGTAGGTCTGAGAGTATCGTCCTCCGCTGCTGATTTTGTCGAGCTCGATTGTGTGTTTGACGTCTTCGAAACTCGGATTGGGCAATTGAGCCGCCCTTTCTGTGACGAAACTGAACTCCGGGTCTTTCTCGGAAGGCTGGGGCAGCAGCGAAGCGCGCAGGGAATAGCGGGTGGCCGGAGTCAGCCCCATAACGTAGATGGCGTTCCGCTCCGTGTCGCGGGCATAGACGGGATGTTGAGCGCCGTCTATCCATACGCTGAGGTTGTCGGTGACGATGTCGCGCAGATCGTCGTCGGCCATGTCGATACGCAGCATAGCGTATGTCGCGAAAGCGTCGAGCGCCACACTATAGTCGGGCGATACGCGCCTGATTGTGGCTGTGGTTTTCACTACTCCGTTGTATAGGATGTCGATGTTGACAGGCTCATTGCCTTCGGGCAGCGTTACACTGATGCGGTAACGGCCTTCGCCCAGCGGCTCGCCGGGCCCTGTGGGCAGCGTTGTGTCGCCGGTTTTTACGGTCAGATATTTCTCGGGGTTCTGGCTTGGAGAGACGACTGTTATGTCAGCGCGGTTCACGCCTATGACGGCGTCAGACACGCTTTCGACAGCGAGTTCGGCCGGGAGCGTCACGACCGACGTCGCGACCGGAGTGTTCGTTCTTCTCATCGCGTCGACGGCGCTTATCGACATCTGAGTCGTGTTGTTGCCGTCGGCCCTGTATTCGAGATTGTCGATAAGGTTGTCGAGGTTGATGACGGTTGTTTTCCCCGGTTCGAACCGGGGGACTTCCATGCCGACAGATTTCATAAACGCGAGGTCGCTTTCCGAGGGATGGGCAAGGTCGATATAGGGAGGACACCCCTGCTCGTAGAGTGAAGCTGACGAAATGCTCAGAAACACATTTGCCAGCGGAGCCGAGGTCGACGGCTCGACGGTGAATGTCAGAGGCTTGTCGCCGGAGGTGTGCTCTGTCAGCTCCATAACGTCGGCCGACACTGTTACAATCGGAGCGCGCGCCGACAGAAGCTCCTTGGTGACGGCGATAGTTGTCGATCCGTCGTCGCCCCACGTCGTCGTCAGGTCGAGGGTCGTGGGGTCGTAATCGAGGTTGAAAGGAAGCAGTTCCCCTGAACGGGTTTCGATGTTTGACTGAAGCATGAGCGCCAACGGGCCGTAAGCGCCCTCGACAGTCACGCCGCATCCGACGCTTCCCGCCTTGAGGTAGTTGTATTCGCCGGCGAGGCCGGCGGGTTTTACGAAGCCGCCGTTGAGAGCGTGTAAGGTAACGGCGTCATTGCCGAACCGCGTGATGAATCCGTCTGAGGCATTGACGGTCACCACCGCCGACGTCATCTGAGCCCTGAGAAGGAGAGAGGTCGTCTGCCCTTCTGAAATGGCGGCTTTCTCTTCGGCGGCAAAGGCCGGGCGCAAGGCATCGGGCATTCCCTCACGGTTTAACGGAGCATAGATGGCCGATACGGTGTATTCCCCGGCCGTGAAGCCGCTCCCCTGCTCGTAGTCGTCGAACGATGCCCAGCGGTGAGAGGCGCCGTTTGCAGCAGAAGTGAGCGTCAGCGCAAAATCGCCGGTTGCCGGCATTGCCGACCCGTCGACATCAAGCCCCTCGGGAGCTACAATCGCCAGCGACACATCGAGAGCTCCCGTCCCATTATAGGAGTCGGGAGAGCTGTCGTCGGCACAACCGCCCATCATTGCGGCGAGCGGCAACATCGCTATCGGCGTCAGTAGCTTGCGTAGATACACTATTTAAATCGAATCTCCGTCGGGGCGTTTTGTGATTAATTGTGCAAATTTACGCTTATTTTACCGTTTATCCAAAATTCCGGACCGGACGCTCTTCAAATCTCAACTTTCATCTCCCGATTAATCAGGATTAATCGCGAATGTTTTTTGCGTTTTCGGATTTTTTGAAGCGAATATTTTCTTATCTTTGGCGAATTAACAATTCGCTTAAACTCCGAACTCAATTATGCGCCGTTTCATTATCTTAGCCTTTGTTGTGGCTGCGCTTACCGCTTCCGCAAGCGAGAGCCTCGATTCGCTTTTCAACCGCCTTTCTTCGATGAAAGGAGCGTCGGCTTCGCAGGTCGACTTCACGGGCGGATTTGCTAAAAATGGCCCGGGCCCGGGCTTCGCAATAATGCGCGGCGAAGGAAAAGGCCACACAAAAGGAACGAAAATCGCTGTTCCGCAGGTCGATGTCGATTTTGCCGACGGTGTCCTTGGCGTCATAGGTGAAAAAGGTGCCTGGGGCGATGACTATTATAAGACTGTCGCCGGTTCTCAGACGGTCTACAGCATCTATTTCAACGAGAAGACCGACTCACTATATATGATTCGTGCGCATTTCGACAACGAGCCTTCGCTGCCTTTCGACTGGCCCTTCCGCAATCGCTACGATGCGTCTGACTCCGTGCAGGTTGTCTATGACGTCCCGATGAGGCAGACAGTTGTCGACTGGAGCGAGGCCCTTGTACGCCTCTATGATGAGGTCAGATATAATTTTGTGTTCTATCCCGGGATGACTGCCCGCTGGGACAGGGAATATCACCGTAATCTCGAAGCTATGCGGGATGCCAAAGATGATTTTGAGAAACTCCGCATACTCCAGCGCATGGCAGCCGCCTGCCGCGACGGCCACACCGTTGTCTATTTCTCGTCCGGCGCGTTTGAGACGCCCGGCTTCAGTCCGTTCACCACGGTGCTATTGCCCGAGGGCCTCTATGTCCGCTCGGTTGAGAGCTGCGAGCTGGCCGACGCCGGTATGAGCCGGGGACAGAGAATTGTGGCCGTCAACGGCGAGAACCCCGAGGCGTGGGCGCTCAGGGAGCTGAAGCCTTATGTATGCTCGTCTACTCCGCAATGGACTCTGCATAGGATGTATGACGGCTATGGCTTCTCGCGGGTGCGCCGTGGAACACCGATGACCCTTGCCCTCGAGAATCCCGACGGCAAGCAGCTCACCGTTTCCGGCAAGGTTGGCGAGACGCAATGGGATTCATCGCTGAGCATCAGGCCTGAACTGAATTTCAAGGTCGTCGGCAAGAACATCGGACTACTCACCATCCCTCACTTTGAAAACAGCGAAACCACCGCCTTTTTCGACAGCGTCTTCCCGCAGATCTCCGCGACAGACGCGCTCATCATTGACTTGCGCGGAAATGGTGGGGGCAATTCGGGATATGGCGACTATATAGCGCGCCATCTTATTGACCGCCCCATTGCCACAGCTCCCTGGACTACACGCGTTTACAATCCGGCCTTCACGTCCTGGGGCCGCAAAGAGGGAACCTATTCCGCGCCGGTAGATTCTATGATGCCCCTCGATGGAATAACGCCTTACCTGAAACCTGTTGTGCTGCTTACCGACCGGGGCACTTTCTCCGCTGCCGAAGATTTCACTGCCCTGTTGAAATCAGCCGGCCGGATAACCCAGATCGGAACCGCCACCGGCGGAAGCACCGGCAATGGCGTAAGAACCTCATTGACAGGCAACGGACAGATTATGGCTAATATCTGCTCGAAGCATGACCTTGCCCCCGACGGCACGGAATTCGTGGGCGTCGGCCTCGTCCCCGACATCGTCGTCGAAGAAAGTGCCAAAAGCTATTTCGATCCTAAACGCGACGATCTCATCGCAGCCGCCATCCGCCATCTGAAATCGAAATCCGCCAGTTACCGCAATAAATAGAAATTTTCTCGCTGAGACTGCAAGTGGAGTTGCAAAACTCGTTTATTTCATAAAATGTAGAGCCATATTTTTGCCACATTTCTGTTAATCAAGATGTTGGCTCAAACGTGACAAAGATGTCTTCGCGGTGTCACTATGGCAGAATATCGTAGTGAGTCAGCTCGCGGCAGCCTGACCGAACTTCATCAATTATTTCGCGACATCGGGTTTCAGGCAACTTGATTTTTGTGCCTGCGGCGATAAAGTCGGATAATTTGGGATGACCTGTTCCATTGACAGAAGTGGCGTGTTCTCCGTTATATCCTTCGGTGCAGAGCGTGAGATCATAGGCTGGTGCGAGTCGCCAATGCCAGGCTCCCGATTCGTTGTTCCGGACTACGTAAAAACTGAAGTTCTTGCAATGGTCGTCTTTGTTGTCGGTAAGGTAATTGAACAGCATGCGGCGATACATCTGCTCCACGTCTTCGAGTTTTTGGGTTATGTAGCCCGTGAGCGCAAGAAGATTTGAGTAGTCCATAAACGGTTCTCTGATCGACAGCCGTAACAGGGCACCTGCGGTAGCAGTGTGAAGCCTGTTGCCGTTTTCATCAATGTCGAATCTGCGCGAGGCGAAATAGCGGTCGCTTACGAGGCGAAAATCAGGCACAATGATTCCGCATTTTCGTGCCGTTTCATTGTGGTGGTATTCCTGAACACCCATGTCAGAAGGATCATATGTATGTCTGAACTTGACAATCCAATGGCCGTCATTGTCTGAAAATATGGCCTTCGGCCGTGCACCTCCGCTGTTACCGCTGTTGAAGAGCAGCAATCCGGCGTCTTTATCCTGTTGTTCTTTCAATACTTCGAGAGCGATCTGCTGTAGCCTGTCGAAATCGGTAACAGGCTCTTCATGCCCGAGATTAATTGCCGGAGAGTAGGTGAGCGCGCCCATTCCGCTGTCGCCCACAATGGCGAGCCGGTCTAATGACGACAATTCCGAATCATTTATGCCTTTTCGAAGCAATGCCTTGTGAAGAAGATACCGTCCGTAGCCGTCGGGCAGACTGTCTTCAAATATTCCGAAATTGCCATAAAACGGCTGAGGCTTGGCGATGAATATGCCGGGCTTCAAGGGCAATTCCAACGGAGATATGCTGAAACCGACGGTGATCCAGGATTTGTCGTATTCGAACACATTGAGGCGGTTGTCAGGAGTAAACGACAATGAGCCAACCGTGTGCCCGCGGAATCTGACTGTCAGCTTTTCGGTCATTCTCATTCCTTCTTGTTTTTTGCGTATGCCCTTTTGTCTCCGCTTTTACGGCGAATCAAATCGAGCTCTTCCATTGTCTCGAATTTGGGCGTGTCGAATAGTTCCCGTATATCCGTGGCATATCCCAAAGCCATCGCTAATCTGACAAGTGATTCGAAGGCTATAAGCCCTTTTTGTTCAAAGCGCGCCACAGTGGACAGTGGCACTCCCGACAACTCGGAAATGCGTTGCCGGGTAATATTCTTCTCAACACGCCGTTTGCGGAAATTCTCTGCAACCTGCCTGATAATATCATTCGCATTGTCCAGCGTAAAGCTGTCTAATAATGATAATATATCGTTATTATTTGCGCTTTGAAACATAATACTGCTATTATTATGATACAAATATAATCAATAGCTCGGAGATGGGCAAATAATCTTGAATAAATCGATGTTTATCAGTCGGTTATTTTATTGCGTCGATTATGAAGTTGGTTATGAGCTTTCCGGCGTCTGATTCCTGTTTTATCGACAGATAGCCGTGATTTAATATTCCGCCGGCATACAATAGTTCTCCTTCAACTTCTGTCTTCCGTTTTTTGCCCTTTACTCTTATTACGTAAAAGCCATCTTCTTTGCTGAGGTTAAGCTCTGTTGTATTAACCAGCGGTCTTACGTCCATCTTAAGTTCTTCAATTTCCGGAAGCATTGCCTGAAGCTCATCGGTCAGAATCATCGATGCCGGGATTTTTTCCGGTTTCAGAGGAATGCCGAGAAAGTTGAAGTATGGCAGGTTGCCGAACTGCTGCTCGATCAGATGTTTTGGCGCGCATATCATATCCACGGCGCTTACAAGAAACGGCTTGGTGTCGATCTCCCATTCGTCGCTGTTTTCGATATCAATGCCCTGTTCTTTTTTAAACATTTTGATATAGGCTTCCAGCATAGTCTCTTTCACCTCATCGATGTTCAGAATTGAGTCGGGGCGGCCGACGGCGTCCAATTGTATTCTGAGTTTCACAGATGCCACAAAATCGTTCAGCTCATCTGTCTTGTCGGGCAGCAGGCCTTCGGATTCGGGGTCGGTGCACGTGATGTCGAATGATTCCAGACTGTTGGTTGTTCTGATTATGAAGCCCTTGTTGTTTCTGCTTTCTACGATAAGTTGCGGCAACAGCTTCGTAAGCGAAACCAGCGAGTCATTTCCATGGTGCATGATTACTTGTGCCGTAGTCCGATACCTCAGAGTGTCACCTACGGCAAATTTCGGGATGATGGTTATCTCTTTTGCCATGCACAGCAGTCCCATCATAAACAGGCAGATAATTGTCGATAATCTTCTCATGAAAATGCTGATTTTGGCGTTGCTGTCACAACATATCTTTAATCCTCTGTTCGACAAGCGTGCTGCATTTGACGCCCCGTATTATGATAGCAAGACTGTTAGCGTCAAAATGGCCCGGAAGCTCATATATTTTATCATCTTTCAAAAGATTGCTGAACTCATGGTGAGTTATTTCTATCGGATTGTTGCAATCGATATAAGTCTGATCTTTATTCAGTTTGTTAGTCTCGTCTTTTGGGAAAATGGGATAGGTGTTCAAGTCATAATTAAGTACCTCGGCCCTCATTCTGGCTTTTTCGACTTGTGAAGAGCCGGTTGCAAACAGAAAAACAGTGTCGCCGCGTTTTATGCAGACATGAATGTGGTCACTTACGCCTATCGGACAATCTGACTTGAAAAAATACATTTTTCCTTCGGCAACTGTGGCCCCATACGCCGAAACCGGAATATCCATTTCGCTCTAATCAGCTATAGATTTCATGATAGATCTCTTTCGTCGTCTCTAAAACTTCCGGCGACTGATTGAAAAGATCCGACATGTCTTCGTCAGCGTTCTCGAACATAAGATCCATGTTGACCGGAAATGAGTTCTTCTCATTTTTATCAAGAAGCATATCCTTATACTTTTTCCATTCAGGATATTTGTGAGAGAGCTCCGAAAGATCATACATCGAATAATTCCCATAACGATCAATGACGCGATCGAGAACTTCGATGTCCGATTCTGAAAATTCTGTTAAATCGGGAGATTTTACGGCCTTGAACTTGTGTGGTTCAACTTTTGCAATCCATTGGCTCATATAGCCGTCTGGTGTCTCAAGAACTGTCGTCTCTCCGTCAAGCAAATGTTTGGCATCGGTCGGAACAACGCCTCTGGGCATTGCGTAATATCTGTCGCCGGTGATCGTTCGTCCGTTCCGGCGCAGGTGACAGCGGTCGGCAAGCCACAGCAGCTTGTAGGCCTTCATTTCATCTAAGGTCTGGCTCTGCATTTTTGAAGCTAAATAGGCCAGCGACTGGATGATTTTTTTTGTATTCTTTGCCATTAATAAGTTCTTTTCTTCTTTAACCCACAAAGTTATATATAAGTTTCCATATGTCCAAATGTTTTTCTCAGGTTTGCTTTTTTGGCGATGATGGGGTAATTTTGCAGCCGGAAAATTATCTTTGAAATGAGTGAGATCAGATATGTCGGCGTTTCCGACCGTTACCTCAGGCTTTTTGAGAGACAGTATCCTGTTGAGCACGGGATTACTTACAATTCATACGTAATATTTGGCGAGCGTCCGGTCGTTGTCGACAGTGTCGACGCGGCTTTTGCGCTTCAGTGGCTGACCAACGTTGAAAAGGCGCTTGAAGGGAGGTGCCCGGCGGCTTTGGTGTGTCAGCACCTCGAGCCTGATCACAGCGGCTCGTTGCGCGCGCTTCTCGACCGCTATCCCGGGATGTCGCTTATAGTCAGCTCGCGTGCGGCATCGATGCTCCCTAATTTTCTTGATGCGGAGGCTTATGCCGGACGACTGATAGCAGTCGGCGAAGGCGATACTTACGATCTCGCCGGCGGCAGCGGTCTCACTTTCATGATGACTCCGATGGTCCACTGGCCCGAGGTTATGATGACTTACCTCGCTTCTGAAAAGGCTCTGTTCAGCGCCGACGGCTTCGGCACCTTCGGTGTGCCCGAATATCCTCAGCCCTGCTGGGCCGACGAGGCCGCGCGTTACTATTTCAATATCGTCGGGAAGTTCGGCCCGTCGGTGCAGGGTGTGCTGAAAAAGGCAGCGGCGCTCGACATCGAACACATCATGCCGCTTCATGGCCCGCGGCTCACCGGCGACTCGCTCGCCGAAGCTCTTCGTCTCTATGATCTCTGGAGCCGCTATGAACCTGACCGTGAAGGAGATGTCCTTATCGCCGTGGCGTCGATCTATGGCAATACCTATGAAGCCGCTCTGGAGCTTGCTTCGGAACTTGGTCAGCGCGCCCGAATCGTCGATCTCACGAAAACCGACGTCAGTTTCGCAGTTGCCGAGGCTTTCCGTTGCCGCGACATAGTTCTTGCGGCCGCTTCATACGACGGCGGCGTATTCCCGCCCATGGCCACGTTTCTAAGCCGACTTGCCGTCAAAGGATGGCGCAACCGTCGTGTCGCTATTGTCGAGAACGGGTCGTGGTCGCCCTGCGCCGCACGCGTAATAGAGTCGACACTGTCGACGCTGAAAGGAATCGACATCGTCGGCACCGCTACTGTCACAACGCGCCTCAACAGCGAGTCGCGCCGGGCCGTCATGGCTCTCGCCGGCGCTTTCAAGTAGTCAGAACGGTTGGCGGTTTGCGAAAGAATTGTTATTTTTGCCGAAAATATACCTACCTTTGATGATGAGCAAAGAAGTGACCTATAATGGCCTCACGTTTGTGCCATATATCGATAATGACCGGATTGAGGCCCGCATCAGCCAGATCGGCGCCGAAATTACAGAAGAATACAGCGGGCGCTGTCCGCTGATTATCTGCGTGCTAAACGGCGCGTTCCCGTTCGCGGCCGACCTTTTCCGCGCAATCAACACCGATGCCGAGATTGCCTTTATAAGGCTTTCGTCGTATCAGGGGACGTCGTCGACGGGCGTTGTGCGCAAGGTTATGAACCTTACCAACAACATCGAGGGGCGCGACGTGATTATCGTTGAAGACATAATCGACACCGGCCATACGATATGCAATCTGATCGATGACCTTTCGGCCCGTAAGCCGGCTTCGCTCAAGGTAGCGACTCTGCTGTTCAAGCCTGAAGCTCTCGAACATCCCGTGAAGCCCGACTATGTAGGCTTCGAAATTCCCAAGAAATTTATAATCGGTTTCGGTCTCGACCTCGACGGTCTGGCCCGTAACCTTCCCGACATCTGGGTGCTCAAGGAGCAGAAAGATTGATCGGCCTGTTTTTAGTTTCCACATAGTTACAAGAAATGTATAACCTTGTTATTTTCGGTGCCCCCGGCAGTGGAAAGGGCACCCAAAGCGAAAAACTCATCGAGCGATACCCGCTTCACCATATTTCGACGGGCGAACTCCTGAGAAGCGAGATCGCCAAAGGAACCGAGCTCGGACGTCTGGCCGACAGCTATATCTCCAACGGCGGTCTGATCCCCGACGACCTGATGATCGACATCCTCTCTCACGAGCTCGACCATCCGGCAGCCGGCGAAGGTGTGATTTTCGACGGATTTCCGCGCACAGTAGCTCAGGCTGAGGCTCTTGACAAGATGCTGCGCAGCCGGGGAACCCAACTCCACGGGGTAATAGGTCTGGAGGTCGACGACGACGAGCTGCGTCAGCGGCTTATCGAGCGCGGAAAAGAAAGCGGCCGCAGCGACGACAATCCTCAGGCCATTAACCACCGCCTCGACATCTACCACACCACAACCCGTCCGCTGAAAGATTTCTATACCCGCGCCGGAAAATACCACGGCGTTGACGGCAAGGGATCGGTCGACGACATCTTCTCGAAGATAGCGTCGCATATCGACGCCCATCCCGAAGCTCCGAAAGCCCGCGGATAACGGCCCTCACTGTTTGCTGACAAATGTATACCCGCAAGCCATATACTCTCGACCGCACCGTCAGACTATTTCTGAACATAGCCACTCTCGTGATTGTGGTCTTGCTGGTGAGGTATCTCAAAGATGTTCTGCTGCCGTTTTTCGTGGCGGCGCTCATTGCCTATATCTTCGAGCCGTTCGTCCAGTTCAACAGGCGCCTCCTTCATCTCAAGGGACGCATAGTGGCTATTTTTGTCACACTGTTCGAAATGATCACCTTTGTGGCGATCGCGTGCTATTTCGTAGTGCCGATGATCGTCAGCGAGGTCAATTCAATGGGCAAGATGCTTTCGGCATACGCATCGTCGGAGCTTAATCTGCCTTATCTTCCGGCGCAGATCCACGATTTTGTCGTTAGAAACGTCAATCTGCGTCAGGTTTCCCACATGCTCTCGACATTCGATTGGACGGAGACAATCAAACAGACGCTTTCAACGGCCTGGGACGTGCTTGCCGGTAGTGTGACATTCCTCATAAGCGCGGCCTCATGGTGTATAGTGCTGCTCTATGTGATTTTCATAATGGTCGACTATGACCGTCTGGGGCGCTTGTGGCGCAATCTTGTGCCGCCGCGCTACCGTAAGAATGTATTCAAGGTTCTCAACGACATCAAGACATCGATGAACCTCTACTTCCGCGGTCAGGCGCTGATAGCTTTCCTCGTGGGAGTTCTCTTTGCCATCGGCTTCTCCATTATCGGAATGCCTATGGCAATCGTCTTCGGGCTGTTTATAGGAATGCTGAACATGGTGCCTTATCTTCAGCTTGTCTCTCTCGTGCCGGCAGTGGTGCTCTGCTTTGTGGCTTCGGTGAGCGGCGGAGTTCCCTTCTGGCCCATGATGGGGAAATGTATAGCCGTCTATTGCATAGTCCAGGCTATCCAGGATCTTGTTCTGACTCCTAAGATCATGGGAAAGACGATGGGACTGAATCCCGCGCTTATTCTGTTGTCGCTGAGCGTATGGGGCTCGCTTCTCGGATTGCTCGGCCTTATCATAGCGCTTCCGCTGACTACCTTACTTCTGGCATATTACAATGAGTATGTCATTGACCGCGGACACCGTCATGAGGCACATATCCTCGAAGATATCGAGTCGTTTCCTGACGGAGATGACCTGTGACGTTAATATTTTCTGAAACTATGAAATATCCTAAGATACTGATGATAGCCCTTGTGGCTGTTTTGTCGCAGTCGTGTGACGACAATGACCCGCCGCCTCCCTATCCGGGCGGAGGTTTCGAGGAACTTCGTTCGATTCCGATAATGATGCCGCCGATCTGTCCCCCGCAGGTCAATCCGTCGTCGCCCGACGGCTATGCGTGGTATGACGAATTCGATGGAGCTGTCACTGTTATCGACTCCTACGACGACCTCTTCTATTACTACAATGAGGCTCAGCTGCGCGAATATCCCGACGCTCTCGATGTCGACTTCCGCTATTCGAGCATCGTTGTACTGACGGCCTACAGCGAATGGAATGTCCTCAGCTATGACTATAGCTATGGCATCGACTACGATGATTATTATAATGATCCATCGCGCAATATCGAGTTCAACGTATGGTTCCGTATAGGCGGCCCGCGTCCCCCATACGGCTTCTATGCATTGGCCCAGGCGACAATCGTTGTCGATAAGCTGCGCTACGGAACAGTCATCTATCCCGACATTGATTTCGATTGAACCGCTCAAGCCGGGTGAGCCTGTCATTGTAGGGCTCAGCGGCGGGGCCGACTCGGTAGCTCTGACGGCAATCCTCGCCCGTGCGGGCTGTCGTGTCGTCGCAGCCCATGTCAACTACGGGCTGCGCGGTGCGGAGTCAGACCGCGACGAGGCTCATGCCAGAGCGGTTGCCGGGAAATTCGGCGCTGCTTTTGAGGTGTTGAGGGCCGATGTCGGCGATCGTTGCCGACGGCATGGTATTTCGGTCGAAATGGCCTGCCGCGAGATACGCTACGAATGGTTCGAAGAGCTGCGGCGTCGCTACGGGGCGTATTATGTGGCAGTAGGACATCATCGTGAGGATTCCGTCGAGACTTTCTTCCTCAATCTCAGTCGTGGGACAGGAGTGCGCGGCCTGCGCGGTATATCGCGTGTAAACGGTCATGTTGTCCGTCCGCTTATAGAGCTTACCCGTGCCGAAATAGAGGCTTATGTCGCATCGACCGGAGCGGGTTTTGTCAACGACTCGACAAATGCCGCCGATGGATTCGCCCGCAACCGCGTGCGTCATCATGTCGTTCCGGCATTGGAGTCGGTTTGCCCGGGCGCACTCGACGGCCTGCGCCGGACAATGGCGATTCTTGATGAAGACTCGCGGCTGCTCGACGATTATGCAGCCGAGCTCCGCAAGCGTTTCCGCAGGGGCGACGGGTGGGATTTCTCTACTTTCGACGTCTCTGATTCGCTGGCTTCAGCCAAACTTTATCAGATTCTCGCGCCGTCGGGCTTCAACAGGGCGTCGACCGACGCCATTCTTACCGCGCTCCCTCTGGGGGGAGAACGCCGTTTCGGCTCATGGCGTCTTGAGCGCAAACGCCTTATGTCTTTCGAGACGGCCGAATATCCTGTACTTGAGTCGGAGCAGCTCGGCGATATCGTGGATCTGTCGGTTTTGCCCCGCGACAGAATGAAAGAGTTCGCCGACGGGCGCCATCTTATTCTCGATGCCTCGGCTCTCGATGGCGACCATTGCTGGACACTACGTCTATGGAAGCGCGGAGACCGTATAAAACTGCTCGGAATGAACGGCTCGCGGCTGGTCAGCGATATTCTCAAAGATTTGCACCTCTCCCACGATGAACGGCGACGCATCCGCGTGCTGACGCGCGACGGCGAGCTGCTGTGGGTCGAAGGACTGCGCCAGTCGAGGCTGTTTGCCGTTACAGAAACGACTGAGACGATTGCCGTAGTTGCCTCATCGCTCGAATGAGCGCCGCACCCCGGGCCTTACATGCAAAGTGAATACGGCCGCGATCTCGCTGCCGTCGCGGCGGTAGGTGATATGATAGCGTTCCTCGGCAAGCCCCTCGATGCAAAACAGGGCGCAATTGACAGGTTCTCCACCCTGACGCTCTACGCGCCTTTCCTGAATATTGATTTCATATCCTTTTATTGTCACGGCAAGACTGACGGCTCCGGCGGTTGTAATGTCGGGGATTCCACGTCGCGTCACGGCGAGAAGAAGGTCGTCGGTGACCGATAGCTCGAGCCAGGGCTCGGAAAGAGGATCGTCGACCAGTCCTCCCGCGATAAGCTGTTCGCGGACGGGCCCCGACGACGAAGGTTTCACGCAGGCCGCTATGACTGCTGCCGCTATAAATAGCGCAATAACGCAGATTTCGGTTGTTATGGCAAATAGTAACACACTGCAAAGTTGGCTTTTTTTCGTCAAATGAGCAACTCTGCTCATATTTTGGGTTATATTTTGTATAAATGGGCGGGTTTGCGTTTTTTTTTATAACTTTGCTATCGTATCTTTCTGGTTATGGCAAATATCGTATATCCCATCGGAATACAGAGCTTTGTAGAGATTCGTTCTCTCGGCAGCATCTATGTCGACAAGACGGCCCTTGTGCATGAACTTGTCGATACGGGTAAGTATTATTTTCTGAGCCGTCCGCGCCGGTTCGGGAAGAGCCTGCTGATCTCGACGCTCCACGAGTACTTCATCGGGAACCGTGCTATTTTCAAGGGATTGGCCATCGATAAGCTCGAGCCGGGCGAATGGCCCTGCCACCCCGTGCTTCATATCGACTTCAACGGACAGCTGTATGATTCCAAGACGTCGGTAGGAGAGGTTCTGGAAAGCTGCCTGCGCGAATGGGAACGTGAATATGGCGCGTCTGACGCCTCGATGTCCTATGCCCTTCGCTTCGGAGCGGTGATAAGGAACGCCGTGGAGAAGACGGGCCGTCAGGTCGTCGTGCTCATCGATGAATATGACAAGCCTATTCTCGATGTTCTCGGCGACAGGGAGCTTGAAGAGAACAACCGCGAGGTTCTCCGCAGCTTCTACAGCGTCATGAAGTCTCAGGACGCCAATCTGCGTTTCGTCATGCTGACCGGTGTCGGCAAGCTGCCTCAGATGAACGTGTTCAGCGGCCTGAACAATATAATGGACATCTCGATGAATCCGAAATATTCGACAATCTGCGGCATAACAGAGCCGGAGCTTCATGAGTATTTCGGCAAGGGGGTCGCGGATCTGGCTGAGGCAAACTGTATGACAGTCGACGAAGCCTACGAGGCTTTGAAAGCGAACTACGACGGCTATCATTTCGCCGGCGACATGCGCGATGTCTATAATCCTTTCAGCCTTCTGATAGCCCTATACGACAGGCAGATAACCGACTCGTGGTATCGGACCGGGACGCCCACTCATCTGATAAAAGCACTCAAGCGTGCGAAAGCGCCGATCGAAGATCTCGACGGGACTGTCTGCTCCTTCGACCAGCTGCTGAACGGCAATGTGACAGGCGACGACATTGTGGCGACGCTCTATTATACAGGCTACCTGACGATAAAGGAATTCGATAGGATGACCAACACCTTCGTGCTCGGCTACCCCAACGGCGAGGTCAGACGCGGTTTCCTGCAGAATGTGCTGGGTGTGCTGACCCGCGTCGGCGACGGCAGGGCGTCTACTATTGTCATAGAGCTGCTGATGAAGGTCAGGTCGGGCGACATCGCGGGTTATCTGGAGAAACTGCGGAGCTTCTTCGCCGATTTCCCCTATGAGCTGATAAAGCGCAACGAGGCCCACTATCAGGACGTGATCTACTGTATAACCAAGCTGTTGGGCTTCTATGTTCAGGCCGAATACCGCACGTCGTCGGGATGCGCCGACATGATCCTAGGCACTAAGGAGGCTGTCTATGTCTTCGAGTTCAAGCTCGATGCGGGCGCCGACGCGGCAATGTCGCAGATCGACGCCAAAGAATATGCCCTTCCATTCGCAGCCGACGGGCGGCGCGTCGTCAAAGTGGCCGTCAGCTTCTCGTCGGAAACCCGCAACATCGCCGACTGGACTATAATCTGAAAACAGACAATTATGGCAAATATCGTATATCCCATCGGAATTCAGAGCTTTGTAGAGATTCGTTCTCTCGGCAGCATCTATGTCGACAAGACGGCCCTTGTGCATGAACTTGTCGATACGGGTAAGTATTATTTTCTGAGCCGTCCGCGCCGGTTCGGGAAGAGCCTGCTGATCTCGACGCTCCACGAGTACTTCATCGGGAACCGTGCTATTTTCAAGGGATTGGCCATCGATAAGCTCGAGCCGGGCGAATGGCCCTGCCACCCCGTGCTTCATCTCGACTTCAACGGGCGCAACTACGTAAAATATCCCGAGATATTGACGCGCCACCTCCATACAACTCTTCTGAAATGGGCCGATGAGCTTGAGATTCAGATAAATCGGGAGCTTACCCCCGACGAGATGTTCAGCGAGCTTATCGAGCGGGCCGTAGAAAAGACCGGCCGTCAGGTAGTCGTGCTTATCGACGAATACGACAAGCCGATCCTCGATGTTCTCGGCGACAGGGAGCTCGAAGAGAACAACCGCGAAGTTCTGCGCAGCTTCTACAGTGTCATGAAGTCTCAGGACGCCAACCTGCGTTTCGTCATGCTGACAGGCGTCGGCAAGCTGCCTCAGATGAACGTGTTCAGCGGCCTGAACAATATAATGGACATCTCGATGAATCCGAAATATTCGACAATCTGCGGCATAACAGAGCCGGAGCTTCATGAGTATTTCGGCAAGGGGGTCGCGGATCTGGCTGAGGCAAACTGTATGACAGTCGACGAAGCCTACGAGGCTTTGAAAGCGAACTACGACGGCTATCATTTCGCCGGCGACATGCGCGATGTCTACAACCCTTTCAGCCTTCTGATAGCCCTATACGACAGGCAGATAACCGATTCGTGGTATCGAACCGGGACGCCCACTCATCTGATAAAGGCACTCAAGCGTGCAGAAGCGCCGATCGAAGATCTCGACGGAACTGTCTGCTCCTTCGACCAGCTGCTGAATGGCAATGTTACGGGCGACGACATTGTGGCGACGCTCTATTATACTGGTTATCTGACGATAAAGGAATTCGACAGGATGACCAACACATTTGTTCTCGGCTATCCCAACGGTGAGGTCAGGCGCGGCTTCCTGCAGAATGTCCTGGGGGTACTGACCCGTGTCGGCGACGGCAGGGCGTCTACTATTGTCATAGAGCTGCTGATGAAAGTCAGGTCGGGCGACATCGCGGGTTATCTGGAGAAGCTGCGGAGCTTCTTCTCCGACTTCCCCTACGAGTTGATAAAGCGCAACGAGGCTCACTATCAGGACGTGATCTATTGCATAACCAAGCTGTTGGGCTTCTATGTTCAGGCCGAATACCGCACGTCGTCGGGACGCGCCGACATGATTCTCGGCACAAAGGAAGCTGTCTATGTCTTCGAGTTCAAGCTCGACGCGGGCGCCGAGGCGGCTATGTCGCAGATCGACGCCAAAGAATACGCCCTTCCATTCGCAGCCGACGGGCGCCGCGTGGTCAAAGTGGCCGTCAGCTTCTCGTCGGAAACCCGCAACATCGCCGACTGGACAATTGAATAAATATTAACAAATCTGATATTATGAAAAAACAATTCATCACATCGGCGTGTATTGCGCTGTTTGCATTCATTGTAGTGACCGGGCAGACTTTCGTATCCGTCGGGCAGCCCGGAGAACTTACGCTTACTCAGGCGAGTAAGGCTATAGGCGGGGAGCATGATATAATCTGGACATACCGCGATTGCCGTCTGTCGTCCGACGAAATGGAGCTTACAGTAGCAAAAAATGGCAGCTCCGTGATAAACTTCAAGGCTAATGACTTTACTCACGCCATGTTGACGTTTTCTTCCGGCTCAAGCGTAAATATCGATTCGAAGTCCTACGCTCTTGGCGGTTCGAAGACTGTAACAATTTCTGTCGGGGCTGACGTTACATCGCTTTCCATGAAAGCCGGAGATGAGCCGTTTTCGCTGCAAAGTATCACATTTGCCGAACGATTGCCGAACTATATGAGTCTGAAAGAGTGGGAAACCGCCCGGCCTATTGAGCTGACAGGAATCAACGAGCCTCTGTTGGTGAATTTTGCCGGAGGCAATTATGTGCTGGTGAGCACTCTCTCGGGCGAATCGCCGTTGTTGATTGAGGGCGCTCCGAACGGATTCAAGGCCGGTGATGTAATCGGAGCGTTATCGGCAGGAGTGGCTGCCGACGACGAGTGCATAACTATGAAGCCCGATAATCTGACATTTGTTCTTTCCGGCTCGACGCAGACTCCACTTTCACCTCAAAGGATCGCATCCGACGAAATTGCGTCGTGCGAGTCCAATCAATATGTGAAGTTTGATATGGACGGCCTCACACTTTCCGACGGAGTTTATAAGGCTGGAGATGTCACCCTTATCAACCCTTTAGAAATTCCGCTGACGGAAGAACGTGCTTATGTGCTCACAGGTATCGTGCGCAACACCTCTACTGAAATGCTCCTGTTGCTGACCGACGTGGAAAATGCCGTCTTTGATCCTGTAGTTACGACAATAGACCTGACGGATTACCGTCTTGCTCAGTACGATAGTAAGGATATCTCGTATGAAAATTCTGAAACCGGAAAACTTATACTAAAACATGGGGCTCCGGTAGCAGTCAGCAACGATGGCATAGTATTTACAAGCTGTGGTAATACTTCTGCCGAAGTGTTTGATGGGGAAAATGGTTTTCTTCTGGCAGCTCGAGGGACAAATGATTCTCCAAAAGGATTTTCAATATCATGCGGTGAAAAAGATACTTTATTGGGTATGATTGTTGATGCTGATGGTGAACTTTCCTGTGATACAGGTCAACTAAAAAGCACAGGTGAGACATATCAAACTGATTATACAGTTACGCGATACAAATGGACTCCAACCTTAGAGGATACCAAAATTGTTAATTTCGAGAGGAAAACCCTGATTGTCGGAATCCCGAAGATTGAAGTCACGCATAAGATAAATGGCGCCACGCCAACCTCGCTGCCCACTACTGAGTCGGCTACAGTCTTTGCTCCGGGATACTATGATTTATCAGGTCGTCAGATAGAGAATCCGGCTTCGGGCCTTTACATCCGCGTAGCCGGCCGGGATGTCGAGAAGGTTATATTGAACTGATTTGCCCGCTGCAGACACAAACAGCCCGCGCCGGAAAAGACGCGGGCTGTTTGTGTATATGAACTTTTGGATTTAGTATTCGTCCCAGGATTTGATTTCGATGTCAGATAGGGGGATTGTGGTGAAAGCATCGATGAACGCCGAAGCCAAACGCGCGTTTGTCAGCAGAGGTATGTTCAGGTCGATGGCAGCTCGGCGAATCTTGTAGCCGTTGCTGAGTTCGGTTGAGCTGAGGTTCTTCGGCACGTTTACAACGAGGTCGATGGCGTGCTCATGAAGCAACCGCAATGCCTGAGGCTCCATATCGGGCTGGCTCGGCCAGTAGACTCGGAGAGCAGGTATGCCGTTGTCGGTTAGGAACTGCCATGTTCCGCCTGTAGCGTAGATCGTGAAGCCATGGTTGTGGAGGGCATGGGCTGCGTCGAGCATATCGGCTTTCTGGCGAGGGGTACCTGTCGAGAGAAGCACCGACTTGCGCGGTATTCTGATGCCGACAGAGAGCATTGACTTCAGCAGGGCCTCGCCGCTGTCGACTCCTATGCAGCCGACCTCGCCCGTCGATGACATATCGACGCCGAGCACCGGGTCAGCGCCCTGAAGGCGCGAGAAGCTGAACTGCGAAGCCTTGATGCCGACGTAATCGAGATCGAAAGCACTCTTGGCAGGCTTCTCGACCGGCAGACCGAGCATGACGCGCGTTGCAAGGTCGATAAAGTTTATCTTCAGCACCTTCGACACGAAGGGGAAGCTGCGCGATGCACGCAGGTTACATTCGATAACCTTGATGTCGTTGTTCTTGGCAAGATACTGAATGTTGAACGGGCCGCTGATGTTCAGCGCCTTGGCGATCTGCGACGAGACCTTCTTGATTCGCCTTACGGTTTCGATATAGAGCTTCTGAGGCGGGAACTGAATGGTTGCGTCGCCGGAGTGGACACCGGCAAACTCGATGTGTTCGCTGATGGCATAGACTTTTATCTCGCCGTTCTGGGCCACGGCGTCCATCTCGATTTCCTTGGCGTTCTGGATAAATTCGCTGACGACAACGGGATGCTGTTTGCTGACGTTGGCTGCCAGACGCAGGAAGCGCTCGAGCTCTTCGGGATTGGAGCATACATTCATGGCGGCGCCTGAGAGCACGTAGCTCGGGCGCACCAGCACGGGGAATCCGACCTCGTCGATGAACCGGTTGATGTCGTCGAACGACGTCAGCTCGCGCCAGCGCGGCTGATCGATATTGAGCCGGTCGAGCATCTCCGAGAACTTGTTGCGGTCTTCGGCGTTGTCGATGCTCTTCGCTGTTGTTCCGAGAATGTTCACGCCGTCGGCGTCGAGGCGCGTTGCGAGGTTGTTGGGTATCTGGCCGCCCACACTGAGGATAGCTCCGTGGGGCTGCTCGAGATCCATGATGTCCATGACGCGTTCGTAGGTGAGCTCGTCGAAGTAGAGGCGGTCACACATATCGTAGTCGGTCGATACGGTCTCTGGATTGTAGTTGATCATGACCGAGCGCCAGCCCTCCTTCTTGACTGTCAGCAGCGCGTTGACCGAACACCAGTCGAACTCCACACTCGAACCGATGCGGTAAGCGCCGCTGCCGAGCACGACAATCGAGCGGTGGTCGTGGAGATATTCGATATCGTTCTCGCTGCCGTTGTAGGTCAGATAGAGGTAGTTGGTCTGGGCCGGATATTCGGCGGCGAGAGTGTCGATCTGCTTGACAACCGGAACTATTCCGAGGCTTTTGCGAAGGTTGCGGACGCGGCGGTTCATCTGTTCGGTGTCGCCGGTCTCATCTTTCAGTATGGCGCGCCCGATCTGGAAGTCGCTGAAGCCCTGTTTCTTGGCCAGACGCATAAGCTCGGGGCTAAGCTCTTCGAGTGAGTCGACCGAGCTGAGCTCCTTTTCTGTGGCAACGATATTGTGGAGCCGATAGAGGAACCACTTGTCGATTTTCGTCAGCTCATGGATGCGGTCGACCGAATAGCCCTCTTTCATCGCCTTGGCGATGACGAAAATGCGACGGTCGGTAGGCTCGCTCAGAGCGTGGTCGATGTCTTCGATCTTCATGTCGCGGTTTCCGACGAAACCGTGCATTCCCTGACCTATCATGCGCAGCCCTTTCTGAATAACCTCTTCGAAAGTGCGTCCGATAGCCATGACTTCGCCGACAGATTTCATTGACGAGCCTATCTCACGGCGGACGCCGTGGAATTTGCCGAGATCCCAGCGCGGAATCTTGCAGACGATATAGTCGAGCGCCGGTTCGAAGAAGGCCGAGGTCTCTTTTGTCACGGAGTTCTTGAGGTCAAACAGGCCGTAGCCGAGACCGAGCTTGGCTGCCACGAAAGCCAACGGATAGCCGGTGGCTTTAGAGGCGAGGGCGCTTGACCGGCTGAGACGTGCGTTCACTTCGATGACGCGGTAGTCCATTGAGGTGGGGTCGAAGGCATATTGCACGTTACACTCGCCTACAATGCCGATATGGCGGACGATCTTGATGGCGAGCTTACGGAGCATGTGGTAGTCTTCGTTCGAGAGCGTCTGCGACGGAGCGACAACGATGCTCTCGCCGGTGTGGATGCCGAGCGGATCGAAGTTCTCCATATTGCAGACTGTGATGCAGTTGTCGAATCTGTCGCGGACGACCTCATATTCGACCTCTTTCCAGCCCTTGAGCGATTTCTCGATGAGCACCTGTGGCGAGAAAGCGAGCGCTTTCTCGCATAGAGCGCGAAGCTGTTCTTCGTTGTCGCAGAAACCGCTGCCGAGTCCGCCGAGAGCGTATGCGGCCCTGACGATAACGGGATAGCCGAGACGTTCGGCCGCTTTGACGGCGTCGGCGACGCTGTCGACAGCCTGACTCTTGATAGTCTTGATTCCGATCTGGTCGAGCCTTTCTACGAAAAGCTCGCGGTCTTCGGTGTCCATGATTGCCTGGACGGGCGTTCCGAGCACCCTGACACCGTATTTTTCGAGCACTCCGTCGCGGTCGAGGGCCACGCCGCAGTTCAGCGCTGTCTGGCCGCCGAAAGCGAGCAGAATGCCGTCGGGGCGTTCCTTCGCTATCACCTTCTCCACGAAGTAGGGCGTAACCGGCAGAAAATAGATCTTGTCGGCGAAACCCTCGGAGGTCTGCACTGTGGCGATATTCGGGTTGATGAGCACCGTGGTGATGCCCTCTTCCTTCATGGCTTTGAGGGCTTGCGAGCCGCTGTAGTCGAACTCGCCGGCTTCACCGATTTTCAGGGCGCCGCTGCCAAGCAGCAGCACTTTCTTTATAGGCTTTTCGTTGGTCATTGTCGGTCGGCAGTGCTTTTAAATCATTGAGATGAATTCGTCGAAGAAAAATTCGGTGTCTTTCGGCCCCGACGATGCTTCGGGGTGGAACTGGGCCGAGAAGAACGGTTTTGTCTTGTGGCGGATGCCTTCGTTCGTGCCGTCGTTCATGTTGACGAACAGAGGTTCCCATTCGTCGGGCAGCGTTGCGCTGTCAACGGCAAAACCGTGGTTCTGGCTTGTCACGAAACATTGGTTGGTTCCGACGCGCCTTACGGGCTGATTGTGGCTGCGGTGGCCGTATTTGAGCTTGTAGACTTTTGCGCCGGCGGCTTTGGCGAGAAGCTGGTTGCCCATGCAGATTCCGCATATAGGCTTGCCGATTTCCATTGCCTGACGGAGGTGTCTGACAGTGGCCTCGGCCATGTCGGGATTACCCGGGCCGTTGCTTATGAACAGGCCGTCGTAAGGAATTTTCGTGAAGTCATAGTCCCAGGGGACACGCACGACCTTCACGCCGCGCCGGGTCAGACAGCGGATAATGTTGTGCTTTACGCCGCAGTCGACAAGAACTACGGTCTTGTCGCCGTCGCCGTGGTATTCGATCTCTTTGCAGCTTGTCTCTGCCACGAGGTTCTCGCGGTTGGGGTCGTAGAAGGGAATATCGGCGGCTCCCTCAGGAATTATTTTTCCGAGCATAGATCCTTTTTCGCGCAGATGCTTGGTCAGTGCGCGGGTGTCGATGCCGAAAATGCCGGGAATTTTCTCTTCGCAAAGCCATTGGCCCAGCGAGCGGTCGGCCTGCCAGTGGCTGTGGTCAAAGCTGTAGTCCTGCGCCACTATCGCGCGGGCATGGATATGGTTGCTTTCGTAGTATTCGCTGACGTCGTCTTTCTCGCGGCGCGGCGGCACGCCGTAGTTACCCAGAATAGGATATGTTGTCACGAGAATCTGACCGCGGTAAGAGGGGTCTGTCAGGCTTTCGGGGTAGCCTGTCATGGCGGTGTTGAAAACAACCTCGCCGGCTGTGGCGGCGTCGTAGCCGAATGATTCCCCTTCGAAGCGTGTTCCGTCTTCGAGCACCAGGGTGGCACGTTTTGTCTGTCGCATGATGTCAGTGATAGATGGTTTTGTGGCCTCCTCATGGAATGCCGTGCAAAGTTACGATTTTTTTTCTGAATCTCAGCTAAAAATCGTGCTGTGGGCGGCTGAAAACCGTCTGCTCACTCTTTTTCAGGCTCGGGCTCGGGCTTGGTGTCTTTCGGGGCTTCGGAGGCTTTTTTTGGCGCCTTTCTGAGGGTGAAGACGATTTCGAGGCCTCCGGTTGAGCGCGTGTGAACCGATACCGAGCCGCCGAGGCTTTGAACAGTGCTCTTCACGATGGGCAGTCCGAGTCCGGCGCCTCCGGCTTTTCGCGAGCGTCCGGCGTCGATGCGGTAGAAACGGTCGAATAGATGCGGAATGTGCTCGGGCGCGACGCCGATACCGTTGTCGGCGAATGCGAACACGTAGAATTTCGGGCTCTCTGAAATCAGACGCATCGTTATCTCGGTGCCGTGGCTATGGATGGCGGCGTTTCTGACAAGGTTCATTATCATGCCGTTTATCAGAGCTTCGTTGCCGGCCACAACGCAGTTCAGCGGAATCCTGTAGCTGAATTTCATGTCTCCCGCGAGATGGGCGGCTTTGATGTCGTTGTCGATGCCGAAAACGAGATCGTGCATATCGACTTCCGACAATGGAATGTCGCCGGCTCTTTCATCGAGTCGGGTGATTGTCGACACTTCGTTGAGCAGAGAGCACAAGCGCTCGACATTTTCACGCGCACGGGCAATGAAATGGTCGCGCGTGGCCGAGTCCATGTCGGGTGTCTCGGCTATGGTGTCGAGATAGCCGCGTATGACCCCGACCGGGGTCTTCAGTTCATGGTTGATGTTGTTGGTCATCTGTCGCTTCATCAGAGCCTTTTCCTCGATGGCATGGAGTGCGATGCGGTGCTCGCGTTCGCTGCGTTCCATGGCCTCAAGCCGTGCGTTGTGAATGTCGAAAATCTTGCAGGAGATGTCGCCGAGCTCGTCATTTGGGAAGTGATCGGGCTTTTTGATGGGTAGTCCGCGCGAGGCGGCGTCGGTGAACTGCTGAAGGTTGCTGATGTTGCGGGCTATGAACCGTGTGGATAAAAGAACCACTATCGTTGCCAGTCCCGTTACTATCAGGATGATCCACCACAGATGGTTGAAATTGGCTATCTCGCGCGATACGGCCGCTGTGTATGGCATGGCGGTATAGACGATTACGTTGCCGTCGCGCGTCTTGCATATAGATGTATAGAACAGGTTGCGTGTGGCAGTCGAGTCGCCGGTTACGTCGACAAGGCGCAGCTCCTTGTTTTCAGGATCATAGTCTTTCTGGTGCTGGATGTCATGGGAAAGCGGTTCGCCGATGGCGCCCATGAGCGAGTCGCCCTGATAGGCCGAGACGCGCAGTTCCTTGAACAGCGACCTGTCGTAGTAGCGCCCGAGAAATTTCACGAAGTCGCCGACGTCATATCCGCGCTCGTAGTTCTGGAGAATGCGCTGGTCAATCATTGCCAGCTCGTTGCGGATGATTTTCGTGCGGTATTCGCGCTCGTAGTAATATTGGTAGTGGGTCAGCGCGGCTATGACGAGCCACACCAACAGCACACTCGGAATGAAGAGTCTCCAGCGGTAGCTGATTCTAATCTTTTTCTTTGAATCCATAACCGAATCCGAGGCGTGTCACGATGTTGTTGCCATACGAACCGATTTTCTTCCTCAGTCGGGTTATATTTGTATCGATGGTGCGGTTTGTGACAACGACATCGTTGCTCCATACCTGACGGATTATCTCTTCGCGGGTATAGATGCGGTTGGGGTGGGTGAGGAAAAACAACAGAATCGAGAATTCTGTTTTCGTCAGGCTCACGGGTTCTCCGTCGAGATAGCAGGTTTTGGCATTGCGGTCGATGCGGAGCCCTTTGAAGACCACGTCGCTCTCGTAGTTGTTGGCGTCGGTGTGGGTGTCGGTGGCGCTCTCCTGGGCGCGGCGCGTCACACGCGACCGGCGCAGCACGGCGCGCACGCGGGCTATAACTTCGCTTATGACGAACGGTTTGGTAATGTAGTCGTCGGCGCCGATATTCAGTCCGGTGACGGTGTCTTCCTCGCCTGTCAGGGCCGAGCAAAAGATGATCGGAGTCGTTTCGATGGCGTCGTCGTTGCGGACGCGTTTTGCGAAATCGAATCCGCTCAGATGTTCCATCATTATGTCAACAATGAAAAGCGAGTAGGGTGTAAGATCGCGGTTAAGGGCTTCCTCCGCGCTATAGGCCATATCTACCTGATAGCCTTCTTTCTCGAGGTTGAATTTCAGAATTTCGCAAAGTGCCTCTTCGTCGTCGATGACAAGAATCTTGATCTGCATATGTTGGTTTGTTGAGGACCGGCTAAGTTTATGCCGGCTGTATTTTTCCCGCTAAAATAGTCTTTTTCGGTCAGACTGCCGTGTTAATGAATGTTAAATCGGACGTGCCGCGCGAACTATAGTGTTTATAGCGATGTTTCACTGTTGAATTACTGCATTTGCACTGTGTTTTTTCATGGTATAAGATTTATTAAAGGTTAAAGAAATTGGAGGGCTGTCGCGATGACAGCCCTCTTTTTATAAAGGCGGCGTTGCCCGCGGGCTTTTTTCCGCGCGGAAAACTCCGGCAATGGCGTTTTTGTTGTAACTTAGCAGTCTTAACCAATAACCGGAAATTATGCGTAAGAAACTTGTTATCTCAACTGGCGCCGGAATGAGCGCCGAAAGCGGCATCAGTACATTCCGTGACCACGACGGCCTGTGGGAGAATTACGATGTTATGGACGTAGCCTCGGCCGACGGCTTCCGCCGTAATCCGAAGCTTATCCATGATTTCTATAATGCGCGGCGTCGCGAACTCGTGAAGGCGAACCCGAATGCCGGACATGTCGGCCTAGTCGAGCTTGAGAAATGGTATGATACATATATTATTACCCAGAATGTCGACAATCTCCATGAGAGAGCCGGCAGCAAGAATGTGCTTCATCTCCATGGTGAGCTGATGAAGATACGTTCGCTGGCCCACCCCGAGCTTGTCTATGAGCTGACACCAGACAATCTCGAGACCTCGGTCGAGACGGTCGACCGTTATGGCGACCATGTGCGCCCCCATATCGTCTTTTTTCAGGAGGCGGTTCCCAATATCGAGCCGGCTATAGAGCTTGCCTCGCAGGCCGATATTTTTGTTGTCATCGGAACGTCGATGGTTGTCTATCCCGCCGCTGCGTTGCTCAATTATGTCCGTCCGGGCGTCCCCGTATATTATATCGACCCCAACCCAGCCGCTGTGCCGTCGAACGTAACAGTGCTGAAAGAGCCGGCCACCCGTGGTGTCGCCGACCTTATCGAGCTGCTGCGCCCTAAAAACTGAATGTTGCGCGAAATTTTGCCGCTCATCTAAAAAACGCTAATTTTGCTGTCCCACCAAACATATACCGACAATGGAGCTCAAGCGCATTCTCATAACTATAGTCACCGTGTTGCTGACTGTCATTCTTTTCATTGCGGCCGGTTCTCCCGGCCCGGGAATACAGTTCGAGCGCACCAAGGCCGATTTCGGCACGATAGCCGCTAACGGTGGCCCCGTTACGTTCGGCTATAAATTCACAAACACCGGCAACAAGCCGCTGCTGATAATCTCAGTGACAAACGGTGGCTGCGGCTGCACCAAGCCCGATTTCCCGCGCGAGCCTATCGCCCCCGGAAAGAGCGGTGAGGTCAAGATCCATTTCAATCCCGAAGGGCGTTCGGGCCAGGTCAACCGCGAGGTCAGAGTGCGTACAAACATTGAGGGCAAATCTACGGTAAAGCTCCGTTTCTCGGGCAAAGTCAAGAAGTGATGCCGCGTCTGATCATTCTCGCCGTCACCCTCCTGTCGGCATTCTCTCTCATCGCCGGTCCGAAAGCGACATGGCTTTCCGACAGTCATGACTTCGGCGCATTCGACGAAGATCTCTCGACCGTTACCTGTCAGTTCCGCGCTGTCAACACCGGCGACGAGCCGCTCGTCATTCTGTCGGCGCGCGCCAATTGCGGCTGCACTACCCCGCGCTTCTCGAAAGAGCCTGTCGCTCCCGGCGACACGGCGGTCATAACCGTCGGCTATAATGCCGTAGGGCGTCCCGGTAAATTCTCCAAGAAGGTGATGGTCACGACCAACGCCTCGTCGGGCGCCAAAACAACGCTCTATATCAGCGGAACCGTTATCGGAACATCGAACACCCTTCGCGGACGCTATCCCGTCGACCGCGGGTCGATGAAACTTCGCTCCGATATGATTGCATTCGGCACCGTCGAGAAGCCGGCGGTAGCGACGGATTATATTGAGGCCTACAATGCTTCGCGCGACACGATACGGCCGCGCGTTGTCAGGCGCCCGCAGTTTGTCGACATCAACATCATGCCGCCCGCAGTCCCTCCCGGCGAGACGTTTGTAATCGCCGGACTGTTCGCAACCCCAAAGTGCGACAGATGGGACGTTGTAGCCGATACTCTCTCGCTGGCGGCAGGCACCGATACAGTGGATATTGCTCTGACTGCCATCGTGCGCGAGCATTTTACTCCCGGAGCCAAAGCACCTCAGATACGTCTTGACCCGGCAACTCTTGATCTCGGACGAGTCGGACATGCGGCCCGATTGCGCCGCCAGCTGACGGTCAGCAACGCCGGCAATGCGCCCCTGATCATCCGTCAGGTCAGCTGTCTCGACCCCGCGGTGTCAGTCACGGTAAAGCGCGATGCTGTAGTGAAGCCCGGAAAGACACTGAAGATTCCTGTCGACATCGATCTCGCCCGAGCAGGCAATTCCGCTATGCTCAACGCCATGATCGTCATAATTGCCAACGACCCTGTTGTGCCGCGCTCCGTCGTGCGTGTCGTCGGCGAACTTACCGAATGAAAACTTCAACACCATGGAACACATCGAAAACGATAAAGAATTCAACGGCCTCGCCGTCAACGGAGGTGTCAAACAGCCGCCTCAGGTTAATCCCTACATAACGCGCCGCCGGCGCAAGCCGCTCCCGACAGCTGCCGAACTGACCGAGGGCATTCTCCGCGGCGACACAACGCTTCTGAGCCGCGCCGTGACGCTCGTCGAGAGCCTTGTGCCGGAACACCGTGCGGTTGCGCGCGAGGTAATCGAGAACTGTCTGCCTCATTCCGGCAACTCCCGCCGTATAGGAATAACCGGCGTTCCGGGCGCCGGTAAAAGCACATCGATCGATGTCTTCGGCCTTCATGTCCTTAAAGATGAACGCGCAAAGCTCGCTGTGCTCGCCATTGACCCGTCGAGCGAGCGCACCCGCGGAAGCATTCTCGGAGATAAGACGCGCATGGAACGTCTCGCCGTCCATCCCAAGGCTTTCATCCGACCCAGCCCTTCTGCCGGCTCGCTCGGAGGCGTGGCCCGTAAGACGCGTGAAACGATAATTCTCTGCGAAGCCGCCGGTTACAACAATATATTCGTCGAGACCGTAGGCGTCGGGCAGAGCGAGACCGCCGTCCATTCGATGGTCGACTTCTTCCTGCTCCTTCAGGTTGCCGGAACGGGCGACGAGCTTCAGGGAATCAAGCGCGGCATCATGGAAATGGCCGACGGTATAGTGATCAACAAGGCCGACGGCGACAATGTGCATCGTGCGCAGCTTGCGCAGGCCCAGTTCCGCAGCGCTCTCCATCTGTTCCCGCCGACAGAGAGCGGCTGGACTCCCGAGGTGCTGACCTATTCGGGTTATTACGGCCTCGGAATCGATGAGGTGTGGGATATGATCGACCGTTATTTCGAATTTGTCAGAAACAACGGGTATCTTATGGCTAAGCGCCTCCGTCAGGCCCGCTACTGGATGTATGAGACTATCAACGAGAGTCTGCGCAGCGATTTCTACGACAATGTCTCGATTCAGGAAATGCTCAGGAAATGCGAAGAAGGCGTGACTCTCAACGAAATGACATCATTCGAGGCGGCACGCCGCGCTCTTGAGCTTTACGAGACGATCCGCCACAAATGAACCCCGGGCGTGGGCAATGCGTTGAGATAATAAATCTAAAATAGTAATGCCCACCGTTAATATGGCTCCTTTCAAGCGCCGGATTATAACTTCAGTCGCCGATGCCGGCGAGATCTCTTTCGACCGATTCACTGCCGCAGACATCCCTCGGGTAGCCCGTCTTGCCGCTTTGTCGGGAAGCCGCGGATGCGATCTGACGGTCGGCGGTATATTCCTTTGGCAGAGATATTTCAGATACCGGCGAGCTTTCGTCGGCGACACAATGTTGCTTCGCGGAGTCAACGAAGACGATGTCTCAATGCAGGCGTTCTCATTGCCTTTAGGAATAATGCCGCTCGAACAGAGTGTGTCGCTCCTGCGCGACTACTGCGATCTCACAGGCAGCCATCTGCGGTTCTCGGCTGTGCCTGAAGAGAGGGTCGATGAATTGCGGGCGCTCGGCGCCACGAGTGTGACCGAGCTGACCGACTGGGCCGACTATGTCTACGATGCGACGGAACTGGCGAGCCTTACCGGCAAGCGGTTCAACAAGAAGCGTAATCATGTCAACCGCTTCCGTGCCGACAATCCGGGCTTCGAGCTTCGCGAGATGACTTCCGATATGGCTCCCTCGCTGCTCGATTTCATGAATCGTCTGCCTGTCGACGGGTCAAAGCCACTGATGGCCGACTATGAGCGGCGTCAGGTTGTTGATCTGCTGCGCGACCTTCCCGATTTCCTTCAGGTTATGGAAGGCGCTGTGCTGACTACCCCCACTGACGGAATTGTGGCTTTCACGATCGGCGAGATCGTGGGCGACACCCTCCATCTCCATGTCGAGAAAATGCGCCACGATATCGCGGGCGCCGGTGAAGCCATCAACATGCTCTTCGCGGCGTTGTCGACAGCGCGCCATCCGCAGATCCGCTATATAAACCGTCAGGACGATGCCGGCGATCCCGGGCTGCGTCGCGCCAAGGAATCGTATCATCCGCTTTATCGTTTGCGAAAATACAACGTCATTTTCTGACAACCCTCAGAAACTAAACGTTAGCTGTGGCCCAGCCGGCGATGTCGCGTGTATCGGGAGTAAAACTGACGGCGACTTTCATTACCAGGCGCCCGTCGGTGGAGAACGGCAGAGCAAAGCATCCGACATCGACGACAGCCTCGGGAGCGGCCCCGCCGCTGTCGAAATCGAATTCGATTACAAATACTCTTCTCTTTGTTCCGGCGACCAGATCGGTATGCTTCGCCGACGGCCTGTATTCGGCCTGAATATAGCTGTTGAGCAACGTCGTCAGGCAATAAATTATGTTCCGGCCATTCAGCCCGGGCCCGTCGAAAAAGCGGCGCATTGTGTCGAAAAAATCGCTCAGGGCTTCATCGGTAAGCGCTCTGGCAAGCCTGACAATCAGCTCGCGGCCATGCGCCGCGTCGCTGACGGCCGTAACCAGAGGTAGCATCCGACTCATGAGTCCGGCCGACATCTCACGGTTCGGATAGCCTGTCGTATATGTGCGCAGATATGGGTCGAATCCTTTTATCGTCAGGTATCCGGCTGCGTAAAGCATTGTTTCGGGGCTGCGGGCGCACATGCCGGCCCCTGTCAGCACCGCCGCGTCACATTCGATTCTGTTGAACTCGGCGAGCGGTCGGCCCGAGCCGGCTATAGCTTCCGTGATTTTCGGCGACAATGTCGCGAGCGGTCTGAATTCGCCGATTCTGTCGCTCTCGAAAGCTCTGAACAGAGCTGCCGGGTTGTAAACGCCGACAAGATCGCCCGAAAAACAGTATGAACCATAAAAGTCTTTAAGGAGCGCCAATGCTTCGGCCGGGGTTGCTCTGACAGTTTCAGCGAGCCGCTCTACCGATGCTCTGAAATTGTCGCGGAGCTCTTCGTCGGTTATGCCGCAGATGGTTGAAAACCGTGGCTCAAGCGATATGTCGCGCACTTTGTCGAGAGCCTCGACGCCGAAAGGCCTTCCGCACGACGCCAGCATTACGAATCTGATATTCCTGTCGTTGGCTATGAGCGCCGAAACAAGGTCGGAGAGCATCTGTGCGTTATGATGTTCGAGCGCTGTGTCGCCGGCGGCATCGGCTACAGGCTTATCGAATTCGTCGACAAGCACAACGGCTTTCCGTCCTGTCGAAGCAGCCGCAGATTCTATCACTCGCCCTAATCGCGAAAATACCGAGCCGCCGTTGTCGGTCAGTCCGTAGTCATCGCTCCATTCCGCGAGATACCCGTCGAGAAGCTCTTCGAGTGCTCCGTCGCTTCGGTAGGCCTGTCTGCCGAGATCAAGCCGGAACACCCGATGGCACGGCCATTCGCCCGGTTCGAGCCTGTCGATGTCGAGCCCTTCGAAAAGTTTGCGGTTGCCGCTGAAATATTCGTCGAGGGTCGACAGCAGCAGGCTCTTTCCGAACTGAGGCGGACGGCTCAGAAAAAAATACTTGCCTGAGTCGATAAGATCGTGGATAATAGCGGTCTTGTCGACATAGAGGCAGCCCGAACCGCGCACCTCGGCGAAATTCTGCAATCCGGCGGGATAAATCATGATAGGTACTTTTGCCTACAAATTTAGCAAAAATCTTCTGATGGGTCAATTGCCGCACGATTCGACTCGGGCTGACCGCCGCAGAATGCGCCGTATCGTGGCCCAGCTCGGGAAGATTGCCTTCGGCCGCAGCGGACTGTAGCTGACGGCGATCACAACGGTGAACGCAAGGCATCCGATCAGCATCCAGCCATAGATCTCCTTCATCGAAACCGCCAGCGCCTGACGCATTGTCTGCGAAATGATGTCGCCGAGCGATTCGCGCGGCAGGGTAGAGACGAAGACGTCGGTGAGGCGCGTGCCGAGCAATGCGCTGTTTTTGGCCACGAGCCGGCTCAGAAGCTCGCCTACGATGGCCGGCCCGAAGGTCGCCCCGACGACAGCTCCCGTGAACCCGTCGCCGATATAGCTGACTCCGAGCGAGGCATTGATGTCGGGCAACCGCTGCGACCGCGCTACGCCGATGTCGCGTCGCGCCTCTTCGCGGGCGGCTTCCGAGGCCCGGAGGGTTGCACTGTTCTGTTCTGCTGTCTGGAAAATTTCGTCGAGAGACACCACGCGCCGCGACGTGGCACCTCCACTGATGCCCAGTGTGACCGCAAACACGGCCAAACTGAACAATCGTAGATTGCTCATAATGTAAGGTGAAAAAAGTTGGAAATCGAAGTTAAGGGGTCACTCGCCGATTATCTTCCGGCAGTGTTCTTCCACTTCTCGAGGAATCCCCAGTTGCGCACTTTGCAGCCCGACAGCCTTCCGCGGCAATCGTCGCTACTCATGAAATAAACGCTTGATTCTTTTGACATTAATGATTGGTCGCACTGTATATGCGACTGCAAAGTTACGAAAAACTCCGCGCCCTCGCAAATGCCCCGAATCCCTTGTAAATCTTATAAAACTTACCGTCCGCTAAGCCGTAACAGCCATCGGGGAATGTCGACTATGGAAATGCCCTCGTAATCGCTGTCTTCATGGCGTGTCCGGGCAAGCAGCATCTTAGGATAGGCGTCGCGAATCTGCAGCAGCGGCCCGACCTCGCGGCGGAATGTCGCTTCGTCGGCAATGTTGTCGCTGACCTGAACGTATATTTTCTCACTGCCTTTCATGGCCACGAAATCAATTTCTTTCTGATAAAGTTTCCCGACATACACTTCGTATCCTCGCCTTAAAAGTTCGATATAGACTATGTTTTCGAGCATACGGCCCCAGTCCATATTGCGCTTGCCGAGCACGGCAAAACGGATTCCGGTATCGGCAAGATAATATTTGCTCAGCGACTGAAGATAAGTCTTGCCTCTCACATCATAGCGTTTGGCTTCATAGAACACAAAAGCGTGGCAGAGATGTTCGATATAACTCCCTACAGTCATATGGTTGGTTTCATTGCCATTCGCGTTCAATGCCGAGGTGATGTTGCGCGGCGAAGAAATATTGCTGATGTTGTCCATTAAATAATTCGACACCTTTTTTAGCAATGTTGCGTTGCCGAGCTTATATTTCTGGACAAGATCCCTTATGAGAATGGTATCGTAGACGTCGCGGATATACTTTTCCTTATCAGTGTCGTTCTTATAGCGATAAGAACCGGCCAGTCCGCCGAGCCGTATATATCGGTCGAAATGTTCGTCAAAGTCTTTCTCTACCTCGAAGTATGAGCAATACTCTCTGAAACTGAACGGATAGACGTGTATCTCCATATATCTGCCTGTGAACAGCGTCGCAAGGTCGCTGCTCAACAGAAACGCATTCGAGCCGGTCAGATATATGTCGTATTTTTCTTCCGAGTGCAGGCTATTGATTGTGATTTCAAAATTAGGGCACAGTTGCACCTCGTCGATCATCAGATAGTTGTTGACGCCTTCTCGATAATTTGCTTCGATGTAATCGTTGAGCGCATGATAATCCTTCAGATGTTAAAACTTTATCTTGGTCAGATCTATGCTTATGATATTGGCCGATGCATCAGTCTTGAGGATATGCTCAGAGAAGCCGCTCAGCAGTTTTGACTTGCCGGAGCGGCGTATTCCCGTTATTATCTTAATATCGGGAGTGTTTATTAAACCCTCTAACTGTCGGAGGTATAGTGGTCTATCTATGAGTTTCATGTGCTGTCGTTTTACAAACTCAAAATTTTTTAGAGTTTGTAAAGCGATGCAAAGATACTGATTATTTTCGAAACTACTCTGATTTTCAGCATAAAATCAGAATAGCCGGCGTCAGCGTGGACGGTTGCGGCGGTTGCTGTTGCTGAGGCGGTCGGGCGACTGCGGAGCGAAAGGATCGTTCATGAAGGGGTCGAATTCCTCTTCTTCGTCGTCATTGTTGCCTTTCTTGCGCTTCTCGCGCTCTTCTTCGGTCTCCCATTTCGGGCGTGGCGGCTTGTTCTTCTTGATGTCCTCGGGCTTCTGGAGGTCGACGGGAGTCTCATAGATGTTCCACTGCTGTTCGACATCCCAGTTCTTCTTCAGATTCAGCTTCTTAGAGAAGTAGAAGACATCTTCGGGCTGCACGGTGTCGGCCACGCTGCCGGTGTCCCAGCGGCCGTTGTGGTTGCGGTCGATGAACAGGCGTGCGTAGTAGGCGCCTGGCGTGACATATTCGAAGGTGGCCACACCATTTCTGACCGGTTCGAGTCTGACCGGCTTGTCGGATGACAGCAACTCGACTATGGCGCTGTCAGGGCCGAGATCGCCTATGTTGAAAAAGAGGGCGGCGTAGTCCTCGATGGCATGGGTCGAGACCTCCTGAACGAAGGGCCGGTTATGGTTGCCGTAGATGTCGGTGACGGCCAGCGAATCGATGGTTACGCGATATTTGGTTTTCGGCTTCCATGTCATTTCGGTCAGCAACTTCATCGGCTGAAGGCTGTCGGGGGGCGACGGAATTTTCGCCGCTACGGGCACCCAGATGCTGTCGACAAGTTCCTCGATGCGGAATCCCGCCGAATCAATGCTTGCTGTCGGCGCCGATGTTTCGAAAAGAAGCGGAATGTTGAGGTCCTGAGGCTGACGCGATGATATGCCGATATTGACAAATTCGAGCTTGGGCACGCTGTCGGTTTCCTCGTCGCGCTTTTTCTTTTTCTTGGCCTGACGAAGAGCAAACGTCAGGGTGTCGGTCGTGAAGGTTATGTTGTCGAGCGTGTCGGTATGGAGGTAGCGTGCCGCAATTTTCAGGGTGTCGCTGCCGATGAGCGTTGTGTCGCGCAGCCAGTAGGTCAGTGAGTCGAGCCCGGGCGACGACTGAAGTACCGCTTCGCGGTCGAGACGCGCACCGGCGCGCACGGTGTTGAGCAGCGTAAGCTGCGGAAGGCTGTCGCTGTGTGTCGACATCTCGAGCGTCAGACGCCTGGCGTCGGGGCGTTCATGCTTGACAAGGTAGAGAGGCTTATAGTTCTCGTTGAACCATGTCAGCAGAATGTCGTCGGGGAGAAAGCGTGTGGCGGGGCGCGTCACCAGTGAGTCGTTGCCTGCCGCGTCGGTGAAAGTGTCGGTCACCTCTATGGCCATTGTCGACGGGCTTATGTCGCGGTCGAGAAAGGCTATGTCTTCCGAGCGGTCCCAGTGGAAATCATGGTTCAGGTCGTTGATGGCGAACACACGGTAGCTGCCCGGCTTGAGATTGCGTATGGTGAAGCGTCCCAAAGCGTTGGTCTTGGTGATGCGTTCCATTGGCAGTGTTGTCAGGGCCGTATCGGCCACCGGGGTCGAGTAGACGCCGACGATCATTCCCTGGGCCGGTTCGAGAGTGCGCCCCTCGAAAACAATACCTGAGATCATCAGGGTGTCGATCGACGGGCCTGTCGAGAAATCGATGGCCAGTCCGTCGAGTATGTTTCCCTCGTTTAGGTCGCGCACGGCGTCGGCGAGGTCGACAGTGTAGGTCGTGGAATCGCGCAGGGTGTCGCGCAGGGTTATGCGCACTCGACGTCCGTTAGAGCTTATCTGTGCCTGCTTTTTCTGAGGGGGCGACACGACGATTTTGTTCATCGGGTCGTCGAGCGTTATGTTTTCGTCGAAGACAATGTCGATGCGGCCGTTGCTGACGTTGACCGCGCCGGGTGCCGGAGTAGAGCTGACCATCACCGGGGGAGTCATGTCGCGCGGGCCCCCTTCGGGGCGCCCGATACTCGCGCAGGCGGCAAGCAGAAGTGCCGCCGCAACAACAAACAGGCTTCCCAGACCGCCGTTATGTCGCATTATCTTCCTCATCGTGATGCCTGTTCAGTTTTTTTGTCGGGCGTCGAGAGCCAGAGCGTAGGCTTTCATCTGCTTGAGCATGGCCAGCAGCCCGTTCGAGCGCGTCGGCGACAGATGCTCGGCGAGTCCTATATCGTTGATGAAATGGAGGTCGGCGTCGATAATCTCGCGCGGAGTGTGGCCGTTGAGAACTTTTATCAGCATGGCGATTATGCCTTTGACGATAATGGCGTCGGAGTCGGCCGTGAACTCGACCTTGCCGTCGGCGTCGAGATTGCCGTCGAGCCACACGCGGCTCTGGCAGCCTTCGATGAGGCGGTCGGGAGTCTTGAGCTCTTCTGATATTTCGGGCAGAGAGTTGCCCATGTCGATTATCATCGAATAGCGGTCCATCCAGTCGTCGACTTCGCTGAACTCGTCGGCGATTTCCTGTTGTGTTTCTTCTATTGTCATGTCTGTCAGGATTATTATGGTTTCTCGCGTCGCAACGTAGTCAGAACTGTTGTCCCCACTGCTCCGAGTGTTTTGGCCGATATAGCTGTCATGTCGTCGGCCATGGTGTGCCAGTAGGGTGGAAATGTTCCGGTTGCGGCGTTGTTACATTCTATGATGTCGATAGCGGGGATTCCGGCCTGTCCGATAAAGATATGGTCGTCGACCACCGGCCCTCCCGGATCGTTGACGAAGATGTCGGCATAACCGATGGCGCGTCCGATAGCCCATACTTTGTCGACAACGGCTCCGGCCTGACCGAGCGACATATATTCGCGGTTGAAGCGCGCTCCGGCGCCTCCGACCATGTCGAGTAGAATTGCGTAGCGCGGCATTGCGTCGGTCGCGTAAGGTACGTTCCGGGCCCAGAACTGCGACCCTTTGCACCATGATTCGTTGTCGCCGCTGTCGCCGCTGTCTTCGACGTCGACGAAAAGCAGGTCGACACCGATTTCAGGGCGGTCGAGGCCGAGCTGACGGGCTATCTCGAGAAGCACACCGACGCCGCTGGCGCCGTCATTGGCTCCGGGCAGCGGTTTGCTATGGTTCGCCTCGTCAGGGTCTTCGTCGGCCCACGGACGTGTGTCGTAGTGGGCGGCGAGCAGAACGCGCGTCTTGGCCGACGGGTTGAAACTGCCCGTTATGTTCGTCAGGCCGACTCCGTCGATCTCGCCGCGCTGAATGGCGACGGTGTCGGCGCCGCGGCGTTTCAGCTCATTCTGCAGCCAGCCGATGATGGCGGTGTGGCCCGGTGAGCCGGGATTGCGCGGCCCCATGTCGACCTGAGCTTTCACTGCGGCATAGGCGCTGTCGGCGTCGAAAGCGGCGGCCACGATGTCGGGCTCAGCCGATGCGGCGTTCCCTTTGTCGGCGCTTCGTCCGCCGCAGGCGGTGGCCAGCAATACTATGGCGGCAGCTGAGAAAAGGCTTATTTTCATCCTATTGACAGGTTTTGATGGTGCAAAATTACTCAATTCCGCCGAAAACGCAATAAGACGCGATAAAGCATTGCTGCACAGAAAGCTCCGGCTATGTCGGCGGCGAAATCAGCCCATTCGGCCGTGCGCCCGAGTCCCATTGACTGTTGCAGAATCTCGATAAGTCCCCCGAATGCCGATGCGGCTACTGCTGCCGCTATAGCCACACGAAGCGATGGCAGTCTGCGTCGTGTCAGACGGAAGTCGAACATGAATGTCAGTGTCAGCAATCCGAACATGGCGGCATGGGCCAGTTTGTCGGCGCCCGGAAACATCGGGGGTGTGTCGTCGGGCAGAGGGCGCGGAGCGAGCGTCAGATAAAGAATCAGAGCGACGAGGATTACCGAGGCCACTCCGGCGGCTGGATGTCGGCGGCTGTTCATTGGCGCGAGAATCTGACGATCATAGCCGGAGAACCGCTGTCGCACGAGCGGCGGTCGGCACGGTAAAGTGTGTCGAGCGCGTATGCCGCGCCATAGCGTTCCTTCCATAGCGGCATATCGTGTTCGTTGACAACAAGGAAGCCGGCACGAGGCAGTTCGGTGTCGGTTTCTTTCGACTGCGATGAGCCGTCTTCGGGCGCGAACAGCCTCAGGCGGTCGCCGAGATAGAAGGCCGCAGTGTAGTAGCGCAGCATCTTGATGTCGTTGAATGTATATGTGTGGCTTACTGTCGGGTCGATACGTCCGATAGCTTCGGCAAGCTGTTTGTCGCTCCGGGGGTTGAGTGTTGCCGGAAGAATAACGCCCGAGACAAGCCAGTAGATTGTCAGTGTGGCAGCTATGGCGGCGAAAGCCTTGCGCTCACCTTTGCCGCGGGCAGCGAAATAAAGGGTGGCGCCCGACGTGACGGCGGCTGTGGCTATCAGAATCCAGCCTGTCGCTCCGGGGCCATCGGCATAGAGGGTGCGGGCGAGGTCAAGGGCCTCCCCTTTGAGAGCTGCCGACTGCGCCGAGGCGTCGATGAGGCAGAACCCGACGGTGGCTAACGACACGGTCAGTCCTACCGACGCGATTATGGCGGTATAAGTGCCGACCATTTTCGATTTTGCGGCGATAAGGCGTTTGCCTAAGAGCACAACGAACCAGCTCAGGAAAGGATATAGTGGAAGAAGATAGACGCTCCGTTTGCTGGCGGGAAAACAATAGAAGATGAACACTGTGGCTACTGCCGTTAGCGATATGAGCGATGCCGCCGACATGGAGTCGAGGCGTTGTCGCAGGCTCAGGTGTTTCGTATGTTTTCGCCACAGCCTTTTCAGCGAGAAGAGCGACAGAAGGGCGCCGAGCGTGTATGGAAGCATCCCGGCGGCTACGGTCTGGATGTTGTACCACCACGGATTGACGTGTGATTCGTATGACATCGTGCCGGTGAACCGTCCGAAGTTCTCTTCGAGAGCGAGCCTGACGAACCTGTCCCCTCCTGCGTTGTAGGCGCCCCAGTACCATAGGGCCGGAACTGCGAGGGCGAGAAGCCCGTTGGCTGTCATGAGCCCGAATGTCGGCCAGAAGCGCCTGTGACGCAGTAAAAAATATATGCCGGCGATGAGGCAGGGCAGAACCATTCCGACAGGCCCTTTTGTGAGCACACCGCAAGTCATCAGCACTATGGCGGCGGCCGAAAGCCTCGGCTTCTCCGTCCATAGCAGGGCACAGACCGAAGTGACGGTGAAGCATGTCAGCAGCATGTCGACGCGGCAGTTGGCGCCGGCGCGCCACACTTCGATTGTCGTGACCGATACAAGGGCCGTGGCCAGGGCCATGACATTGTCTGAGGTCTTGCGGGCAAAGAAAAAGAACGTTGCCAGCGCCATAGCTATCACACCCGCCGCACTCGGAAGTCGCGATGCGAATTCGCCGATGCCGCCTGTCAGTGTCGAGGCTGCGGCGATGAGCCATGCCAGAAACGGCGGCTTGTAGGGAATGTCGGCTCCATAGCTTTCGGGAAGAATGAAGTCGCCGCTGTTGAGCATGGTGACGGCGACAAGAGCTTCGCGTGGCTCACCTTTGGTGTTGAAGAGTGTGTCGCCGAGCCATGGCACAAACGTGACGATGAGCACAAGCAGCAACGTGGCACCCATCAATATGCGCGGATTTTTCAGATTCATTATTTCGATAGCGCTTGCGACAGACGGTGCTCGAGGTCGGCCGTGCTGAGGCGGGTTGTCAGTTTGCCGCGATGTGCCACGGAGATATTGCCCGTTTCCTCGCTGACCACGATGGCGAAAGCATCGGTGGCCTGCGCTATGCCGAGTGCCGAGCGGTGACGCAGACCCAGCGAGCGCGGAACGTTGACGTCATGGCTGACGGGCAGAATACAGCCCGCCGCCTTTATGCGGCCGTCGGCGATTATGAGGGCTCCGTCGTGGAGCGGCGAGTTCTTGAAAAAGATATTCTCGATGAGGCGTGTGTTTATACGCGCGTCGATCATGTCGCCGGTTTTCTCGTATTGGTCGAGCGGAACCTCTTCCTGAATGACAATCAGGGCGCCGGTCTTCGACTTGGCCATATTCATGCAGGCATAGACGATAGGCAGAACATACTTACGGTTTCGGGCTTCGCCGTCGTCGTGGCTGTGATGGAAAAGGTTTCGCAGAAAGCGCCATCGCTTGTGGTCGCCGAGCTCGACGAGAAAACGTTTTATCTGATCCTGAAATATGATGACGAGAACAAGCAGGCCGATGCTCATGAATTTGTCGAGAACCGACCCGATAAGCTTCATCTCGAGAATCTGGCTGGCGAGAACCCAAACTCCCAGAAAAGCCAGAATTCCGTAGAATATGTTGATTGTGCCGCTCTCACGCATCATTCGGTAGAGGTAGAAGAGCAGCAGGCCCATCAACAGAACGTCGAGAAGGTCGCGCAGGGTGAAAGCGGTCAACATAGTGCTCAGGCGGGGGTTGGATAGGTTAGACTGACAATCTCGCGGGCCTCGACGGCAGCTTTGACATCGTGGACGCGCAGTATTGCGGCACCGTTGACGAGAGCCAGAGTATTGGCTGCCGTTGTAGCTTCGAGGGCTTCTGCGGCTGTGATGCCGAGCGGGCGGGTAAGCATCGATTTGCGCGACAGCCCGATGAGCACAGGTGTTCCCAGCAGCTCTTCGATTTCGGCGGTAGAGCGCAGAAGTTCATAGTTCTGGCCGATGGTCTTGGCGAATCCGAGCCCGGGGTCGGCTATGATGTCGGCCACTCCGGCGAGCCGGAAGCGTTCGATTTTGCGCGAGAGGTCGGCCACGACTTCAGCGACGACACCTTCCGGGTAGTCACACATGCTTTGCATTGTGGCCGGCGTTCCGCGCATGTGCATCATTATATAGGGAACGTGCAGAGAGGCTACTGTCGGCATCATTTCCGGACCGAGATCTCCGCCCGAAATGTCGTTGACGATGTCGGCTCCGTGCTCCACGGCGCTTCGTGCCACCGAGGCTCTGAAAGTATCGACACTCAGGGGTATGTCGGCGCTGACCGAACGCACAGCCTCGACGCCGACGGCTATACGGGCTTCCTCGGTGGCGGCGTCGCAGGTCTCGGCGCCCGGACGTGTCGAGCAGGCTCCGAGGTCGATAATGTCGGCTCCGTCGGCAATCATCGCGGCGGCGCGACCGGCGATGCTGTCGGGGTCGGCAGCCCGCGATCCTTCCCAGAAGCTGTCGGGGGTCACGTTGATTATACCCATTATCATGGGGCGCTCGACGCGGAGAAGATTGCCGCGGATGTTCAGAGTGAAGGGCTTCATGGCGCGTTGGCGGTTAGTGGCGGAGAAGAATCAGCTCGAGATCAGGCGTTACACCGCGGCTGCTCTCTTTCTTCAGAAGGGCGCGCACGCGGTAGCGGCCGTCGGGAAGTGTCTCAGCCGGACGCCAGATGAAGGGGAAGTTCGGGTTGGCGGTCGATTCGATTGTCTTGCCGTTGATGTCTTCGATAATAAGACGAGCTACTTCAGCACCTGAATTCGACGTGAAAGTTATTGTGGCGTTGGAGGTCACGATGTCGTCGTCGGCATCCAGCTTGCCGCTGAGGCCCGAGTTTGTCAGATTGAAGGATATGCGGCGTGTCGAGAAGTTGCCGAGGTTGTCGCTGACAGTGAGGCTGGCCGTATGGTAGCCTTCGCTGATTCCGCTGAGCGGAACGCGAAGTGTGGCGCTCCCGTCGGCGTTGAACACGAAAGCCCCCTGCATATCGGTTATCGAGTTGGTTTCGTCGATAACGAGGCGCGGGCGATTGCCCAGATTGCCGAGTGAGAGGTAGAGCCCCGACGGATCGGGCGCGATTGTGGCGTAGACTACGGCGGGGGCCGCAACACCGTCGCCGTCGCTGAACGACGGACTGTTGACGTAGAGTTCCGAGATTTCAGGCCCTGTGGTATCTCCCTCGGGCTTCTCTCCGTCAGTGCCGACGCTTATGCCTCGCCAGATGGCACAGGCGCTTCCGCCGTCAGCGGTCGGAGCTGTTGCGGTGATTACGACAAGATTACCTTTGGCAGGATTGCCTGCGGCAGGCTTCGGAAGTGTCAGACTGACGCTCCAGCGTCCGTTGGCGATTCCGGCCGATGCCGACGCCAGCAGATCTTGCTCGATGTCGAACTGACGGTCGGGGGTGTCGTCGTTGCCCGGATCGAGGGTGCCGGCCTGCGTAAGTCCGTCGTAGACGGCCACGCGGGCTGTGCCCGTGTAATTTTCGATAACATCGCCTGTTGCAGGGTCATTGACGGTGCCTTCGAGCTTTATAGTCTGATAGGCCTTGACGGGCTTGGGCGCTCCGGCACTCTCTTCGCCGTCGAGCGATGTCACGGCCATGGTATAGCGCGGAGCATGAATCGGCATTGCCGGGTCGGCGCCGAGATTGTAGTTGAGGGTGTTGATTCCGAGACCCTCGGCGGCGCTTGTGATGGTCTGGGACGTCGATCCCATTATCTTGTTGAACGAGCGCTTCCAGATGTCGCCGATGTATTCGCTTCCGCGGTTGGCGGCATATTCGTCGGTGAAGGCGTAGTAGAGCTGGCGGTTGTGGCTCAGGTAAACCTGACGTCCGGCCGAGATGACGCCTATCGGGCCGCTGTCGTGGAGCAGCATTGTATTGCCTAAAGTAGGAGCTGTCGAGCCGAGTGACAGAACGTGGCAGGTTGCCATGAAAATCATCGGGTGGTTACCGAAGTTGATGTCTTCGGCTGTCGAGCTTGTCATCAGCGACGGAGGCCCGATGCTTTCATATGAACCGTGGCCGGCAAAAATCCCGAGACCGGCGCCGCGTGTGAAGAACCGCGACACGGTTCCGAGCCTGTCGGGCTCGTTCTTAGGCGAGAACATTGCTGTGAAGGTCTTGTTGAGGGCCATTCCGAGAGAGCCCTCGGAGAGGCGCCGGCCGGCTTCTTCGCTCATGTCGACGTGCTGGTTGGCATCGCCGTGGCCTGCAAGGAGAATCGTTCGCGAGAAGTCGTCGGTCTTGTAGTAGTTTTCGAGATGATCGCGGAATTTCACTACGGCGGCGTCGGCTTCATCGGTGGTCGATACGGGATAGCGCCCTACGGCGATGTCGACCTTTGTGCGCCAGATGTCGGCGGTGGTGAAGTCGTCGGAGAGCATTCCGAAGAAAGTGTCGGCCATGAAGGCGCGCGGATCCATCGTGTAATATGGAGCGAAGCTTGAGCCAGGATTGTCGGTGGCCTGATATGTTACGATATAGTTGTTGTCGCTGAGAATGAGATGTCGGTTATCCCAGCTTCCGAGTCCGAAGAGAAACAGGTAGCGGAACGATTCGGGATTGCGGTCGTAGAGCATCTTCACGTAGCGCCGGAGACCGATGGCCGATTGAGCGCCGGATGAGAACTCATTGTAGACTGTCTCGGGCGATACAACTTTGACGCGTAAGCCCTGATGCTTCTTGTGGAGAGCGGCGATTTCGCGTGCCTGCTTTATGTAGGCTTCGGGGGCCACGATAAGCATGTCGATCGGAGCGCTGTCGCCGTGAAGGTTGCTGTTTGACGCTTCGCCGATATACTCAGGGGTGAAAAACCCGTTTTCAGAGGCCGGGTCGAACGCAACGATGCGTGCGCCCGAAACGGCCTGAGGGGTGACGGAGTTATCGTCGCCGACCTCCATCGGGCGGACGCCCAGAGCTGAGGTGACGTCCCAGACGCGCGACGTCGGCGTGAGGCCGTCGATGGTTACATTGGCCCCGCTGAGGCTCGGGAACTGCATCTGAAGCTGACCGTGGGCGCCGAGCTTGTTGTGGCGGCGATAAAGCACTGCGGCGTAGTTCATTGCCATCCATTCGAGACCGGAGTCCGACGAGTAGAAGCTGACGGGAAGTGTCAGGTTGTCGCTCCAGTCGAACGGGGCCACGGTGACATAAGAGCGTTTCGGCATCTGCGACATGATGACCTGGCCGGAGATTTCAGGATCGTAGCCGAAGTTATAGGCGAACGATTCGTCGCTGCCGCGCCGGTAGCTTGTCGGCACTCCGGGCACGAGCTTGAGCTTCGATGCAACGGTGTTTGTGGCGCGCCATGCGGGCTGGTAGAGCAGATAGAAGTAGAACGGATTGGCCGAGGCGTCGGGATTCTGAACGGCATCGAAAACCGAGAACGAATATTTGCCTTCGGGCGAATCGGCTGAGGTTATTTTGTTGCTGAAATAATATGAGGCACCTTCAGCCGGACACCATTGCTCGCGTTCCTGATAGTCGAAAGAGATATGTTCGCTGCGCGAGCTGTTTTCCGAGGCTGTGTAGGGAACTTCGTCGGCTGCGGGGCTGTCGGCCTCGCTGTCGCTGAGAAAATAGACCGAGTAGGGGGCGTAGTAGTTGCGGACTGTCTCGATATTGCGTATGTCGCTGACGGTCACGCGATAGTCGGCCTCGCCGTAGAAATACAGGCTGTTGTCGATGACGGCACTGTATTGCATCGGAAGATCGTCGGGCGTTTCAGCGCTGAAGGTGGCGTCAGCCAGTTCTACTCCGCTGTAGCCGTAGACGCGCACGTTAGCAGGGTCGGAGAATCCCCAGCGGCTCAGCTGTTCGGCTGTCAGCCGCTGGATGCCGGTCTGTGTTACTTTGATCTTGACCCACCGTCCTTCGGCAAGACGCGAGGCGGTGGCGAAATGAGATGCCGGGAGAGCGGCTGCCGGGAGGCAGCACAGGAGAACTCCCGCTGTGAGGATATGTCTTGGTAGCTTCATGGAGTTACTTTAGTCGGACTGTTAGGGCGTCGTCGGTGTCGTTGACGCTGATTCTGATTGTTGTTTCGGGTTCGGCCGGAATTTCGGCCGGCGTTATAGCGGGGATGAGCCAATCGCCCATCTGAAGGGTCATATAGTTCGAGAGGGCGGCGACGACATTGTCGAGGTCGAGCGCGTCGCTGCCGAGGCCAAGGCTTATTTCGCCTGCGTTAAGCCTGTAGCAGCCGTCGGGACTGAGGTCGAGACGGGGGCCGAGTGTCATCGCTCCCTCGAAAGCATGAAAGAGCCCGTCGAGCCGGTTGTCGGGGTCGGGAAGAACGGGCCGGAGAATCATGGCGGCGGCAACTCCGTCGATATACCGCCGGGCGAAGCGCGGATCTATGGATTTGCCCAGACGCCCTAACCGGAAGGCTAAAACAGGGCGTGCGGCCCATGCCGGAGCCCATCCGGGCACGAAAAGAGGCTTGCCGCCGAGAATCATAGCGCTCGAAGGCACAATGCTCAGCGCTATCGGTTCGGGAATAGCCTCTCCGGGTCTGCGGCCGACGACGATGGCTTTCATTCCTGCCTGCCGCCTCCGGCGGCGATCGACGATGCGCCCATTCTGTTATACATGACGGCAAGGTGGGCGTAGATCGATGTGTTCTGAATGACGATGCCTTCGGGAGGCACAATCCTGAACGGGGTAAAGTTCCAGAGCGCTTTGACGCCGGCTGCGACGAGACTGTCGGCAACAGCCTGGGCGCATTCGACGGGAACAGTGACGATTCCTATTCCGGCGCCGAGGGCTTCGCGGCGTTCGGCAAGTTCTCTGACGTCGTAGACGGGAACTCCGGCGACTTCGGTGCCGATAATCGAGGGGTCGGTGTCGAAACCGGCAACTATTTCGAGCCCGTAGCGCTGCAGGCCGTTGTCGGCTATCAGCGATGCGCCGAGACTTCCGACTCCGACGATGACAGCCTTATGGTTCTGCCTGAAGCCGAGAAAGTTTGAAAGCGCCTGCTCGAGGTTTGCCACTTCATAGCCTATGCGGGTTTTCCCTTTTATGGCTAAAAAAGAAAGATCTTTGGCAATCTGCGACGGATCTAAGTTGAGAGTGCGCGCTATGGCAGTCGACGACACATATTCCTGACCCTGCTCGCGAAGCATACTGACGTATGCCAGATACCAGGGCAGACGCCTAAGCGTCGGCTCCGGCAAAACGGCGCGCCGTGACTGCTGGGCGCCGCGCTGTCTGGTGTAGGAAGAAGGTGTTGACATCAGAGACGGAATTCGACTGCAAATTTACAAATTTTCGGTCAGTCAGACAATAGTTTAGTTTATTGCCCGGTGACAGCAAGGCGGCGTCCTTTCGACGATGTCGTCTCGCCGTCGCAGCTGACGGTGGCGCGATAGACGTAGATTCCGCGGTTTACCCGGTGACCGGCGCCGTCACACAGATCCCATGTCATCGGCGACGATACGAACATATCGCTGCGGCCGCGCTTGGTGTTGCTCCACAGCAGATGCCCCAGAAGGTCGTAGACGCCGACAGTCACTTCGATGGTGGCGTCGGGACGGTTGTGGCGCACGAAGAAGTTAGCTTCGGTCGATGCGGGGTTGACGTCGGTATATACGTCGAAGATCGTCGGAGCCTGTCCGGGTTCGACAAAGAACTCTATAGATGCTTTTCCGAAGTTGTTGGCGGTGTCCCAGACGCGAAGCGAAAGGGTGTGGTTGCCGGCGGCCAGATCTTCGAGCGGGTAGGCGACCGTTCCCGACGGTGAGCCGTCGGCCGCCGGCTGGTAGTAGTCGCTGACGTCGGTGAAACTCGATTCGTCGTCGAGGCTAAGCAGCAGGGTGTGCCCCACGCCGGCCTGCGAGAGATTGATGCCTATGTCGTCGCTGACGCGCGCGAACACCATAGGACTCTCGTTGACGGCGTCGCCGTTTTTGAAACTCTCGTGGTTGAGGTAGAGGTTCTCGATAACAGGCGGGGTGTCGTCGGCGGGAGCGTTGGTGTCGTGGCCGTAGACGTAGGCGCGGCGGCATTGTCCCATAGCCTCGGTGCCGTCGTCGGCGAGGGCAAACATGTTTATGGCCGCCGGGCGCCAGTTGTCGGCTATTTCGGCCGGCATGGCTACTTTTATCTCGAACTCGCCGCCGCTGATGCTGTCGCGACCGGTGTAGAGCCGCGATCCCTGCTGGTCGAAGACTATTACGCGGCCGGGATCGTCGTCGGTGCCTCGTCCGAGGGTCTCGATGCTCTCTTCGGCGTCGTAGATCGAGAGGTCGAGCAAGCCGTTGAAGTTGTCGAGTTTGCGGCCGTCAGGGTCGGCTACGTAGCCTTTGATGACAGCCTGCTGGCGCGCTTTCAGTGTCGGCTGAGCCTCGGCGTCGTCGAGCGCGGTTCCGGCTATCTCTGTCAGTACGAGCCGGTTCGAAGGCGTAGGCACGCGGAGAGCTGGGTCGCCCATCAGCACGTAGCGCAGCCGGTTGGCGTCGGTCGACTGCATATTCTTGGCGGCCATGAATATTTCGCCGACAGTCTTGAAGCGGCCTTTCTCGTCGCGTTCCATCATTGCGCGTCCCATCTGGCGCGTGAATACTCCGTTGCTCGAAATATAGACGGGGCGCGTCGGGCATATCGACGCGATTATACCTCCCGAGGGATTGTTGAAAAGCATCTCGGCGCCGCAGTCGAGCGAGCCGTCCCAGCGCGAGAATGTGCAGGTTGCGGCATATAGAATGGGCAGCTTGCGGTAGTAGAACATGTCGGCGTAATCAGCGCGCCGCAGCATTCCTTCGGCTGTCCATCCGTCGATACTCGCATGGCCGATATAGCAGTACCAGGCTGTTCCTTCGCCCAGAAGCTTGAACATTCTGTCGCGTGCGCCTTTGGTTACACCGCCGATTTTCTCATAGGCGTCGATATAGATTTTATTGTAGAGGAATTCGTTGCCGCGGCCGGTCTCTTCCATTGCGCTGACAAATTTTTCGGCCTGGTCGAGATGTTCGCCGTTGTCCTGATCGTCGGCGACGACGATATACTTGTTCTTCCATTCGCCCGAAACAGGTTTCTTCATGTAGTCGGTCAGTTTGTCGACATACTGGGTGGCCTCTTCGGTTGTGCGGCAGGGAATGCGGCCGACGGCGATGCACTGGCGGTCGGCGCCGGGCCTGAGGCCTGAGTCGTCGTCGAGGAATGATAGAAAGTCGTCGGTGCAGAAACTGTAGCTTTCGTTGCTTCCGGCGTCGCTCTGCCATATCGGCAGTGTCTCATAGCCTGCGTTGCGCAGTGTGGCGGTGGCGTGGCGGTTGTCGTAGGTGGCGCGCCCCATCAGGGTCAGGAAGCGGAGCCGGTGGCCGCCGTTCTCGCCGCGGTCGTAGAACATCTTGGCCATGCGCCGGATAGCGTTCACGTCGCCCGAGCCAGAGCCGAATTCGTTGAAAACCTGCTCGGGGCTGACAATGAGAACCTTGAGAGAATCGGAGCTGCCGGAATGGAGTGCGGCAAGGCGTCGCGCCTGTTCGCGGGCGGCGGCGATGGTGACGATTATCATGTCGGGCGTTTCTTCGCCGTGGATATTCTGGTTGGCAACCTGTCCGACCATCGTGGGGCAGGGCATCGCTGCGCTCGGCGTCCATGCCGTGTAACGCCGGTAGCCGGTATAGTCACTGAGCCATGTCAGCGCGTCGGCCGATGCTTCGGTGGCGATTGCCTTGACGCTGCGCGGTTCCGTGACGTCCCACACCCGGGTCTCGGCCGTTGCACCTGCGAGTTTAAGGGCGGCGTCGGAGGTGGCGAAGTCAAGAGTGCCCCCCTGAAGCGCAAGGCGGCGGGTGTAGTTCACAGTCAGAGCATCGAGGGCCGCGCGGCTGACAGTACCCGAAGCCGAATAGCTTATCTCGAGGTTGAGGCTGTTGCCCGTCATGCTGAACGTGCGGCGTATCTGCGTCGTGTCGCCGTAAGAGTCGCCGCTGCTCACGGGGCAGCGGGCCGACGGTGTGAGCGGTTTCCCGTTCGCCGAAAACGAAAGTGTCGGGGCACTCGACAATGCGTTGGTGAAGAAACGGCAGTTCATGCCGACGTCTGTGCCCTCCACACGGTCGGGAAGAGCGAAGGTGAACTGGCGTCGCGGAGTGTAGCGGAAATCTTCGCCGACAAGGATATGGCCTGTCTCGCCCGGACTTTCGAGATCCTGCTCATGGAAGATAGCTTCGGTGAATGTCGTGGCCTGCGTGCGCCCCGAAGCCGACGAGCCTGAGCGCGGCAGCTCGGGGACATCTTCGCCGGTGGCGCTCAGATAGTAGTAACCGGCTTCGCTCCAGGGGCTGAGATGGTGGACAATCATGCCGTCCTTGTCGGGGGCGAGCCATGTGACCGTCCCTACGGCATAGAAATATATGCCGGAATCGGTGTAGACGGCCGGAGCCGGCGGAATATCGTCGGCGTAGGTCGACGCGCTGAGCAGGTCGCTGAGGCGCGCGCCGCCGTAGCCGTAGACCCTGACGTCGGCAGGGGAGGTGAAGCCCCACGAGCGCAGCGTCGAAGCGGGAATGAAATGCATTCCCGTTTGGTCGACCCTGACTTTTATCCACCGGCCTTCGGCCAGACGCGAGCTCTTGGCGTAGGTTTCGGCGGGAAAAGCCCCGGCGCAGACGGCACCGAGAAGGGCCACAATGAGAAAAATATATCTTAAAAAACTTCTGGCGTTCATTTCTAAGGCATAGTATTACTATTGAATAACGCCCGTTTCCCGTATTTATTGCTTTTCCGGCGGCCAGACAGAACTCACTGACGCTGATCTTCAGATTTTTTTATTCCTGAATCCTGCAATATTAGGCTGCTGTTTAGTTTTTATTCTTAACTTTGCGTTTAACATCAAAAGTCATGGACAAGAAAGAGATATTTAATAAAATAGAATATGTGGTAGCATGTGTCGGAGCGTTCGCGCAGCGATTCAAACTCTCCAACATACAGGCATACGCATATCTGCGTCGTTATGCCGGCATAGATTTCCTTATCGACTGCTATGCCGCTGAACATACTCTCTCCATAGATGATGCGGTTTCAGATCTCCGGATTATCTGCCAACGGAAGGGGGGTAAGGTATGACACGACTTTATCACGGCTCTAATGTGGCCATAGAGAAGATTGATCTTTCCCGCAGCAAACGTGGCAAGGATTTCGGACAGGGATTCTATCTCAATGCTAATCCCGATCAGGCAATGGAGATGGCTATCCGCACGACCCGATTCCTAAATGAAGGTCAGCCAACCTTATCTTGCTTTGAATTTGATGAAAATGAAGCTGAAAGAAAGAGACTGCATGTCAAAATATTCCTTGATTATTCCGAGGAATGGGCTGAGTTTGTCGTGATGAATCGAAATAATAATTCTGAAACGCCGGCTCATTCCTATGATATTGTAATCGGCCCTATAGCCGACGATACGGTCGGCGTTCAGATTCGCCGATACATAATGGGTTATATGTCAGCCTCAACGTTGGTAGAAGAACTGAAATTCAAGGGCGATCATGCGATACAATATTTCTTTGGAACTCCCCAAGCTGTAGAACTTCTAACCCCTGTCAAATTATGACTCAAGACATACAATTTCAAATAGAGTGCCTTGCGGCTGAACTTACTGAAATGCTTATGGCTGAATATGGCTGGGATATTCGTCGGGCTCTCGATGAGCTTTATGCTTCGACAACATTCTCAAAACTAAATGATCCAGAATGTGGCCTTTACTATCAGGGGGCTGTTTATATTTTCCAGTTCCTCAAATCCGAAATGGAAACCGGCAAGATCGCCTGAACTAATAAAAGAACGAGCCTCTCTTTACCGTGTCACGGCCGGTAAAGAGAGGCTAGTTTTGTGCGGACAGTTCAGATGGAGGCGGTCACGGGCCAGGCGAAGGCGCGCAGTCCGAGCTTGGGCGATTCTTCGTCGAGGCGCTTCAGGGCCGCCATGACGGCGTCGAGGCGGCTGTCTTCGACTACGGTGAAGATCGCCGAAGCCATCGATGGCCATGCGTGCGAGCCGTAGTGGGGCTCGCCGGTCTTCGAACCGCGTCCGAGAACCTGTTCGAAGGCTGTGAAGCCGCGGCAGAGCAGTTTGTCGAGGGTGTCGACTATGGCCTGATAGTGGGCCTGGTCGAATGTTATCATTATTGCTTGCATGATCGTTCAGGAGGCTTTTGCGGTTAGTTTCTTGCGCCATTTGCGACGCTGGTTCTTTATGCCGTTCTTGGCGAAGATACAGTAGACCGAGGGCACAAACAGCAGGGTCAGGATTGTCGAGAAGGTAAGACCTCCGATTACCGCGGTGCCCATCGGACGCCACATCTCGGAGCCCTGACCGGTTCCGAGCGCCATCGGCACCATTCCGAGAATCGTTGTCAGCGACGTCATCAGCACGGGGCGCAGACGCGACATGCCGCCGAGCACGACGGCGCGCCTGATCGACATTCCGCGCTCACGGTTGAGCGAGATATAGTCGATGAGCACAATACCGTTTTTCACGACGATACCGATAAGCATGATGCCGCCGATCATCGACATGACGTTCAGTGTGTGGCCCGACAGGTAGAGGATGATGAACACACCCGAGAAGGCGAACAGCAGCGACGACATGATGATTCCGGGATAGGTGTAGCTCTCGAACTGGGCTGCCATGACGATGTAGACGAGGATTACGATGAGGATTGCCAGAGTCAGCAGGTCGGTGAACGATTCCTGCTGGTCTTCGTAGGAACCGGCGATCTGGATGTTGATTCCCTGGGGAATGTCCATCTTGTCGATGGCGGCATTGGCGCCTTCGACGACGGCGCTCATCGGGGCGTTCTGCACGAAGGTGCTGACCGTCACGATTCGCTCGCGGTCTTTGCGCTCGATAGTCGGAGGCGTGAAACGTTCAACTACCGTGCCGACATCCTTGACACGCACTCCCGATCCGACGTTATTGAAGAGCATGATGTTCTCGATGTCTTCGATGCTTTCGCGGTGGGCGCGGTCATACATTACCTTGATGTCATATTCCTCGCCGTCTTCGCGGAAGCGCGAGGCTATGCCGCCGTTGATGCGGTTGCGCAGGGCGGTTGCGGCTGTCTGAAGGTTGAGCCCGTACATAGCGAGCTTCTCGCGGTCGAAGTCGACCTGATATTCAGGCTGATAGTCGCTTCTCGAGATCATGACGTCGGCCGTTCCCGGCAGTTTGAGAAGCTCGCTTTTGAGGCGGGCGGCCACGGAGTCGGTCAGGGCGAAGTCATAGCCGTAGACCTCGAAGTCGACGGTGGCCTGTCCGCCCATACCGCCTCCCATTCCGCCTACGCTGACCTGAGTTTTCTTGAACTCGGGATAGTTCTTGAGATCTTCGCGCATCATTGCTGCGATCTCGACGCTCGACCGGTCGCGGTCGCCGGGGTCGGACAGACGCACGTTCATCGAGACGATATGCGGGCCGTTGTCCTGAAGCGACGCGAAGGTGTTGTCGCTCGAGGCTGTTCCGGTCGTGTAGTTCAGAACCTGAATCTCGGGATATTTCTTACGCCAGAGCGCCGCGAGATTCGCCGTGACGGCTTTCGACTCTTCGACGCGGGCGCCGATGGGAAGCTCGAGGCTGACGCGCAGGCGTCCGTCGTCGGCGGTCGGGAAATATTCGCTGCCGACCATGCGCACAAGCATCAGCGAGCCGATGAAAATCAGCATCCCGACAATCACTGTCAGGGCGCGCCGGCGCACTACGAAGCGCAGCAGTGCTCCGTAGGCCTTGTCGAGCCAGTCGAGAAACGAGTTTATCGGAGTGAAGAGAATGCGGTAGATGCGGCCGTGATGGTTGTCGCGTTTGAGCAGCTGCGAGCAGAGCATAGGTGTCAGCGACAGGGCGCAGGTCGTCGAAATGATCATCATGATCGTCACCATCCAGCCGAGCTGACGGAACAGAACGCCCGTCATGCCGGTTACGAGGGTGAGCGGGAAGAACACGGCGATAAGAGTAAGCGTAGAGGCTATTACACTGACGGCCACCTCGTTTGTGCCATGGACGGCTGCCTGTTTCGGATCGCTGCCGCGCTCTATGTGGGTTGTGACGTTTTCGAGGACGACAATGGCGTCGTCGACAACCATACCGATCGAAATCGACAGCGCCGAGAGCGATACGATGTTCAGTGTGTTACCGGTCGCGTATAGATATATGAACGATGCTATAAGCGAGATAGGAATCGTTATCGTGATGATCACAGTGGCGCGCCAGCGTCCGAGGAAGGCGAACACCACGATTACCACGAAGAGCAGCGCGTAGCCTACGGTCTCTTCAAGCGATGCGATAGTGTTGCGGATGTTGTCGGAGGTGTCGACGACGATGCCGAGTTTGATGTCGGAGGGCAATCTTTTCTGGAGGCTGGGAAGCATCTTGAGCACTGCGTCGGAAATCTCTACGGAGTTGGCGCCGCTCTGTTTCTGGATCACAATCATTGCGCCGCGTTCGCCGTTGTTGTAGGTCTCCTGGGCGCGTTCTTCGAGCGAGTCGTCGATGCGGGCTATGTCGCGCAGAAACACGTTGGCGCCGTTCGACGTGCCGACTACGATATTGGCCATCTCGGCCGGGTCGGCGAATTCGCCCTGAACGCGGAGGGCGTAGGTCTCGCGGCCTATGTCGAACGAACCGCCGGGGATGTTGCGGTTCTCGGCTCCGATAATCGAAGCGATCTGTTCGACGCTGATACCGTAGGCTTCGAGCTTGGCCGGATCGATATAGATATGAATCTCGCGCTTGGGAGCACCGCTGATGCTGACCGAGCCGACGCCGTTGATGCGCGCCAGCGGGTTGGCCACAGTTTCGTCGAGAATCTTGTAGAGACCGGGCATCGACTCCGTTGCCTGAACCGACAGAATGACCACAGGAATCATGTCGGAGCTGAACTTGAAGATAATCGGAGTCTCGGCGTCGTCGGGAAGAGCCGATTTGACCATGTCGAGTTTGTCGCGGACGTCGTTGGTCAGGACGTCGATGTCTTCGCCGTATTCAAACTCGAGAGTGATGACCGAAGTGTTCTCGCGCGATTTGCTCGTGATGTGCTTGAGGTCGTTGACGGAGTTGAGGACGTTTTCGAGCGGTCGGGTAACATTCTGTTCGATATCTTGAGCCGAGGCGCCCTGATAGGTCGTCATGACCATGAGGGTGTTGGTCTCGACGTCGGGATAGAGGTCGATCGGTAGTTTTGCCAGCGAAAACAGACCGAGGATGACGACGGCCACATAACAGAGCACGGTCATCACGGGCCGTTTTACGGCCGATGCGTAAAGACTCATTTTTCAGAGGTGTTAGCTGTTCGTTCGATAACTTCAACGGCCACGCCGTCGGCAAGACGGCTCTGGCCTGCCACGACAACCTTGTCGCCGTCGGCCACACCCGAGATGACTTCGTAGGATTCACCCATGCGGCGCCCGAGCTCCACGCGGTTGTAGCTCACCGTGCCGTCGGCCTTGAGAACATAGACATATTTGTTGCCCGAACCGACCATCTTGACCACGGCGCGGTCAGGAACGACAACGCGGTTCTCCGAACCGAATCCGAGATTGACACGGGCGAACATTCCGGGCAGAACCTTGTCGCCGGGATTGTCGATGAGAATTTCTACGCTGAAAGTGCGCGTAGCCGGGTCGACGGTCGGGCTGATGATATGGACGCGGCCGGTGAACTCGGCATCGGGATATGTGTCGAGGGTTATGGCGACGGGCATATTCTTGCGCACTTTGGAATATTCGTTTTCGCTTATGTTGACGATGACTTTTACGGGCTGAACCTGTTCGATCGTCAGAATAGGCAGCTGGCCTGTCATGTCGCCCGGATCGTAGTTGCGGGCGGTGACCACTCCCGAGATTGGAGAGGTCAGAACGGTGTTCTCTACCATGTTGGCGTATTGACGGGCCTGGGCGTCGACTTCGGCCTGAAGCTGGTCGACAGTCTGCTGTGTGCCGGCTCCGATAGCGAGAAGTTTCTTGGCGCGGTCGAGTTCGACGCGGGCGTTGTCGAGCCGCACTTTAAGCTGGGCGATATTGACGTCGTCGAGAACTACAAGGCGCTGGCCTTTTGCTACCCGCGAGCCGACATCGACGCTGATCGACTTGATTCGGTTTGGCGTCGATGAACTGATATTGTTGGTCTTGAAGGCTTCGACGGTGGCTGTGTAGGTGCCTTCCTGCGCAACGTCGCCGGCATTGACAAGCATAACTTCAACGCGCGGTTTCTCGTCGACCGGCGCTGCTTCTTTCTTCTCTTCTTTTCCGTTGCAGCCTGTGAGGACGATCATAACTGCTGCCGGAACAATATATCTGTTCAGTTTCATGTCGGGAAATGGTTGTTATTGTGCGGGAGTAAAGGCGTTTAGATCGAACGAGCCTGTCAGCAGCTCAAGCTCGCTGCGGGCTATCAGATAGTTGTAGATTGCCTGATAATAGGCCAGACGCGAACGGGTCAGGGCCAGTTCGCTGTCGCGCAGCTCGAGATACGAGGTGGCACCGATTTTGAAGCTTTCCGACGCTATGTCGTGGGCCATGACTGCCTGTTTTACGCTTTCGGCGCACGAACCTACCTGCTTGACGTTGGTGTTCATGTTGTCGACGGCAAGGTCGATCTGCATATCGACGCTGTTTTTAAGATCCTGACGGTTCAGGGCCATCTCGTCGAGCTGAACGCGCGCCTGACGTATGCGGTTGTAGCGCTGTCCTCCTTCGAAAAGGGGCACGTTGAGCGTCAGTCCGAGAACTGAATAGGGGTTCCAGCGGAAGTTGGCGAAAGGATTGCCGTTGCTCGACGATGTCCAGTTGTAGTTGGCGCTCAGAGCCAGGGTGGGCCACCAGGCGGCTTTCTGCATATCGAGGTTGCGGCTGACAAGAGAGGTCTGTGCGTCGAGAAGCCGCAGCTGCGGGTTGGCTTCGGAGTTGTGGCGCAGCGATGTGGCTTCCATGGCGTCGCTGAGCATTGTTTTCTCGTAGTCGTTGAGCGAAACTGTCGGCTGTATCGTGATGTGTCCGCTCAGCCCCATCAGCACCGATAGCTGAAGCTGAGCGCGTTTTATCGAGATGTCGGCCTGGACAAGCTCCGGCTCGACGTTCTTAACCTGAACGGAGGTGCGGAGAACATCGTAGCGCGATGCCGTTCCGAGTTCATATTGTTTCTGATATATGTCGGCGGTGAAAAGGGCCATCTGATATGACTCTTCGAGCGTTTTCTTAGAATCGAGCGCCAGAAGAAGCTGATAGTAGGCCGATTTGACGTTGTTGACAAGCTCGAGCCGAGAGTTCTGCGCCGTAACAACCTGCTGGTAGATCTGCGCGTCGCTTATCTTCAGGGATTTCCATATCTGGGGGGCGATAAGCGGCAGCGAGGCGTTGAATCCCATCGACCAACTGTTGTCGAGACCCATCTTGATTCCGGTGTCGCCATCCTTTCCGGCCCGCGATTCGGGGGTATCACCGCCGTCATCACCACCACCGCCCATCGACGGGAAGCCGTCCATGTTCATGTAGGCGACCTGCTTGGCCAGCATGCGGTTGTAGTTCACGCCGAAGCTGACTGAGGGGAGCAACTGTCCGAGAACCTCTTTCCTCGAATAGTCGTAGCGCGTTATCTCCATGTCGGCTACTTTTATCGATGGATTGTCGCTGAGAGCTATCTCGAGACAGCGTTCGAGCGAGAGCGTTACCGATGTGTCGGCCGGTGCGACAGCCGGAACTCGCGTGCCGGCGGCAATGCTGTCGGGAGCCTGTGCCGAAACGCCCAGAGCTGCGGCCATGAACATTGTGGCCGCCAGAATTTTTTTCATCTTTTGCACGTGTTCGATTGTAGATTTTTTAGTCGGCGCAAAATTACGCAATATCTTTATAAGGCGGTTGGCTTTTTAGACGAATATACGTGCCGATAAGACGAATTTTAAGCCCGTTTACTGGTAAAGAAGGGGAAGACAGCGAGTCAGATACTCGCGGGCCACCTCCCACGGGGTATAGATGGCCGTGCGCGCGGGTATCAGGGGCACAGGTTTCTCATTGAGGTCGACGCGAAGATAGAGGCGGCCGTTCTGCTTGTGCTTCAGCAGAATGAGCTGTAGATTAGCAGCCATCGGAACGATGTTGAAGTCGCGCCAGTGCATTGCCACAGTGTCGAAATAGTTCGTCATGTAGTAACAGCCCGGGATGTGCATCATGGCCAGCAGAGGCATCAGCGTCTCGGCGTGTCCGAAACGGAGTCTGACGTGGCAGTTACCGTTGTCGCCCGTCGTGTCGATCAGTTCGCGCAGCAGGTCTGCCGCCATCTCTACGGGAGCCATAGAGAGCGTCGAGGCTGAATATTGCAGATAGTGGCGGAGGTTTGAGACGCTCCAGGCCGCATTATATTCATCGCGGGCGAAGAATTCCGAGGCGTCGGCCTCGACTCCGGCTGCTGCGGCGCAGGCGACCACCGAATATTCATTCATGACAAGTTCGCGCATTTCCGAAGGGTCGGCGCCGTCGAATGTCGACCCGAAAGCGCGTTTCAGAGGTGCGTCGGTCAGCACCTGAGTCTCAAGCGCTGTCAGAGGCTCGCGCCAGCGTCCCTCGTCGCGGTATTCGTGATAGAACGTGTCGGAGTCGAACGGGCGCAGCAGTTTGGAGTTCTGCCGGCCGCTCGAGGTGTAGATCTCAAGCTTGTTGTTGATACGCGCAAGCCTGTGGGTGAAACAATACATGCTCATGATTGCGCGCGGCGAATAGCTCGAGATGGCTTCCACACGGCCGCCGTCGAACAGCGTCGGCCATGCTTTGGCCATTCTTGTGGCTATTGCGGCCTGCTCCGATTCGCCGAGACTGTCGAGCGCGCCCCATCGACCGGCGGTAGCGGCCTTGATGGCATTGCAGAGGTTGCGCAGTTTCCGGCCGGTGGGCGTGAGCTGACCGGCGGCTTCGGCGCGTGCGACGGCTTCGAGAACTGCTTTGATGTTCTTTTCGCTCGACGGAAAACGCGCTCCGTGGCGCCCTATATGATTGATCATAACGGGTTCGAGGCTGTCGGGGCAAGCCTCGACTGACTTCACGTCAGGGTAGGGCATATAGGATCCCTCACATTCGCGCATCGTGTAGTTTGTGGCCGTCGGGTCGGCGGCCTGAACCATCGTCGCGCAAAGCGCCAGGGCAACGATGTTGAGTAATATTCTCTTCATAGCGAGAACTGTTTGCTTTTTAGTTGTTATATTTGTGCCACAAATATTTTCGACAGATATGGATACCTATCAGAATATAAACGCTCTTGTCGGCGAAAATCGTATCGGCGAGGCGATTTCTGTGCTCGACGGGATTTTGAAAACCGATCCTGAAGACTCACGAGCGCTGTTTGAACGCGGAAAACTTTTCTGGCGGCTCGGCGAACGCCATAAGGCGATGGGCGATTATTCGGCTGCCGCACGCCTCGGAAATACCGCCGCTCAGATGGCGCTCGACCACGCCGTCGACATCGACGATTTCTATAACCGCGATCTCTATAACCCCTGACCGCCGGCCAGGTTGGAGTTGTAGTAGGCGGGATCGCCGGTCACCTCGCGTCCGACAAACGGGGGTAATTCAACAACAACGTCGGCCGAGGGGAGTTCGACCTCGGCGACAGTCAGCCCTGCATGGCGTCCGGTGAACTCGTCGACTTCCCAAGTCAAGCCGCCGTAGGGAACTATATGGCGCCGTTTCTCGATTACTGTCGACGGCGCCAGATGTGCCATTGCCTCGGCGTCGGCTGCAGGAACCGGATATTCCCACTCGTCGCGCTCGGCACCGCGGTTTTTGCTCTTGACGGTCAGAAATCCACGGCCGTCGGCTATGCGGACTCTCACAGTGGCCTCGGGGCGTGTCGACAGGTAGGCCTGCATCATGGTTCTGACCTCCGTGGCCATAGACTTGTAGCTTTCATCGGTTACGAGAAACTTGCGCTCGATTTCCTTAGCCATATTGTTAATTTTTTATTAAATCATCGAATGACACTGACGGCAGAAACGCTGTCAGACGTTATGATTCTGCAAAATTACGGAATTCTCACTAACTTTGCCGCTTAATTGATGAAAGGACGCTTATTTATATTTGCGGTTGTCGCACTGGCCTTTTTGGCGGCAGTCTTTGCGGCGCCTGAAAGCCGTGGCGCGACAACGCAGACGGTAAGCGGCGTCGTTGTCGATTCAATCACCGGCGAACCTGTCCCTTACGCGGCGGTGTTGCTCACTGCCACAGACCGTGGAGCACTGACCGATGCCGACGGCTTCTTCTCGCTGACTACGGCGCGCCCTTTCAAGGGAGTTCAGGTGTCGGTGATGGGCTATTCCACAAAAACAGTGGCGCGTCCGCGCCACGGCGAGCGCATGAGAATAGAGCTGGTGCCGACCGGAATGAAGCTCGCAGAGGTTGTCATTAAGCCTAAGAAAGAGAAATATTCGAAGAAGAACAATCCGGCCGTCGACCTGATGAGGCGTGTCAGAGCCGGTGCTGAAAAGAACGCTCCTGAGCGCAATCCCTGGTATAACTACGATAAATATGAGCGTATAACCCTCGCCCTCGACGATGTCAGCGAGGACGGGGCGCTTGTCAGAAAGTTTCCTTTGCTGAAAGAGCATATGGACACGAGCGCTCTGACCGGCAGGCCTATCCTTAATGTAGCGCTCCGCGAGAAGTCGGGCCGCGTCAGTTACAGGCGTGACCCTGAATGCCGGAAAGAACTCGTGGCGGGTCTGCGGCATGAGGGCATCGACGACATGCTCGATCCGGCTGCGACTCAGGCTCTCTATGAAGATCTCCTGCGTGAGGTGGACATTTACGGAAACGACATTCCGCTTGTGAGAAACCGTTTCGTGAGTCCTCTGTCGAGGATTGCCCCCGATTTCTATAAATATTATATCACCGACACCGTAACCGTCGGCGCCGACAGCTGCATTGTGCTGACCTTCGTTCCCCACAATCCGGCGTCGACAGGTTTTGTCGGGCGTCTTTATGTCGACAAAAACGATTCGACGGCACTCGTGCGCCGAATAGAAATGAACATTCCCGCCGATATCAATCTCAACTATATCAACAATCTGAAGATTGTCCAGGAATATGACCGCGCTCCCGACGGAAGCCGCCTAAAGACTCTCGACGACATGGTTCTCGAGGCCGGTCTTTTCAGCAACGGCAACCAGCTCTACGCCCGCCGCGTCGACAAATACGCCAATCACGATTTCAAAGAGCCGGCCGACAAGGGTGTGTTCTCGCTGATGGCTCCGTCGACGGTTATCGGCGGCGCTTCGGCGCGGAGCGAGGAATGGTGGAACCGGGCGCGCCTGTCGGCCCCCTCGGGCGCCGAGAAGTCTGTCGGCAGGATGATGGCCGGACTTCGGCAGAACAAGTTTTTCTACTGGACCGAAAAGATTGTCAAGGTGTTGGCGACAGGGTATATCCAGACCGGCCCGCAGTCGCGCTACGACCTCGGCCCGGTGAACACGCTGGTCAGCTACAACGACCTCGAAGGGGTCAGATTTCGCGTCGGCGGAATGTCGACGGCCAATCTCTCGCCGCGATTCTTCACGCGCGAGTGGGTGGCCTACGGTCTGAGAGACCATCGCTGGAAGTATTCCGTAGAGCTTGAATGGTCGTTCCGCGACAAGACATATCACAGCCGCGAGTTTCCGGTTCATGCTTTCAGGGCTACCCATTCCTATAATGTCGATATGCTCGGGCAGCATTTCCGCTACACCAACCCCGATAATGTCTTCCTTTCGCTGCGCAGCTCGAAAGACGACATGATGACTTATCAGCGGCTTTCGAAGCTCGATTATATTCTCGAGCTCGAGAATAACTTCAGTGTGGAGGCTTCTGTGGCCCACTCGCGTCAGGAGGAGTCGCGCCTGCTGCGGTTTACCGACGGATACGGCAATAATCTCGGACATCTGACAACGGCTGGAATCTCTCTGAAGCTGCGTTATGCTCCGGGCGAGAAGTTCTACCAGACAAAGTCGGCGCGTATCCCTATAAATCTCGATGCTCCCGTCATTGAGCTCAGCCACACTTTCGCGCCGGCCGGAATCCTCGGCAACCGCTGGGGTCTGAACGTGACCGAGCTCAGGTTCTCGAAACGTTTCTGGCTCTCGGCGTTCGGAAAGGTCGACGTAGTTCTTAAGGGGGGACATATATGGAACACGTCGGCGTTCACCAATCTGCTGATTCCCAACGCCAACCTGAGTTATACAATACAGCCCGAGAGCTTCTCGATGATGAAGGCTCTCGAGTTCCTCACCGACAGTTACGCGCAATGGGATCTGACCTACTGGGGCAACGGAATCCTCTTCAACCTTGTTCCGGGACTTAAGAAAGCTCAGCTGCGTGAGGTGGTGAATTTCAAGGGTGTGTGGGGCCATCTGAGCAGCCGCAATATGCCGTGGCGCCATCCGTCGCTGCCGCAGTTCCCCGCCGGCGCCATGCCGCGGCCGATGACCGACACTCCCTATATGGAGGCGAGTGTCGGTCTCGACAATATTTTCAGGATTCTGCGGCTCGACTATGTCTGGCGGCTTACCTACCGATCTACGCCGGGAGTCAGCCATTCAGGCCTGCGCCTGATGCTTCATTTCACTTTCTGAGCCTACAGGCGGTAGCCGGCCAGCTCTGAACTGTGGTATTCGATAAGCCCTTTCATCGGGGAGGCCATTACCTTGCCGAGAGTGCAGCCGACCGAGGCAGCGGCAAACTGGAGCTGGGTGCGGAAATTGGCAGCTATAGAGCCGCAGAAGGCCACCGGCATGGAGTCATAGCCGGAATACTGGGCTACGTTGCGCGCCATGAAGTTGCAGAATTCGATGGTCACCATGTGACGCACGTGCGGACGCTCGATGTGGCGCGAGATGAACGGCACGAGCGACGCCAGAAATTTGTTGGGTTCGGGCGCACGGTAGGTGCGGTCGATGACTTCGGGGAGCGTCAGGCAGGTCTCCTTGAAGAACGCCTCGCGCAGAACGGGCGGGAACACTCCTTTGAAGATGTCGCCGAGAAGATGTTTGCCGAGGGCTGCTCCGCTCCCTTCGTCGCCGATAATGAATCCGAGAGAGGGAACGTTCTCGATTATCTTTTCTCCGTCGTAAAGACCTGAATTGGAGCCTGTGCCGAGTATGCAGGCTACGCCGCGCTCACGCCCGAGCAGGGCGCGGGCAGCGCCGAGAAGGTCGCTTTCAACGCTGACATCGCCGACGCCGAGGGCTTCGGTGATTGCGGCGGCCATGCGCGGAACGATGTGGGGCAGACAGCCTGCTCCGTAGTAATATACTTTGTCGGGCCTGACTCCCTTGAGAAGGTCGACAACCCCCTCGATGGCCCGCACAAGAGCTGCGTCGGTTGCCATCACAGGGTTTATTCCCGGAGTAACGCCGATATGGCGCGATGAGCCGTTTTCGCTGATAAGCGCCCATTCGATTTTTGTGCTGCCGGCATCGGCAATGAGGATATGTTTCATGGCTTGGAATTTAAGGTGTTACAATTTTTCTGACGCCTTCGGCATCGACGCGGATTATAATGGTTCCGCCGGCAGGCGCGGTCAGGCGTCGGCCGAGAATGTCGTAGTAGCGCACTTCGCCGGCGCTTTCGGCGCCTATAGTCGTGAGTGCGTCACCCGGGCCGTCGGCTTTCCTGAAGGTGAAGTCGAGGACCGATGCCCCCGCGACGCCTACTATGAAGCTTTTGTCGACAGTGAAGACCTTGGCCTGATAGCTTTCTCCGGGAACCAGACCCTCGATGGAGCCTTCAAACACGAGTGTTTCGGTCGAGCCGGCGGCTATCGTGGTCTGCGGGAATGCTATTGTTGCGGTAGGATAGAGGGGATCGCCGACAAAGGCGGTGAACTGCTTGCCGCATTTCGACGAGGCTTTGACGGTAAGCTCTATACGTGCGTTGTCAGGCTCGACGATGCCGTTAGCCGTGGCGAACGATACTATTTCGTAGGGAGCCGTCGGGCCGATGGCGACTGTCAGGTTACGGCCGTTGACGGGGGTATTGCTTTCGTCGAATATCGCGAAGCGGTAGTCTGAGCCTGAAAGGTCGTCGGGAAGTGTCCCCGAAAACTCGACAACTGTTGTCTCGCCTTTGTCGAGGCTGATTGACTGAGACTCGAGAGTGGCGATAACGCTGAGACCTCCGGCAACCCGGCGCGCTATCACGGGCGTCAGCACGGTCTCTTGCGTCATGTCGCCTTCGCCGGTAACGACGGCTTTTACGCGACATTCTGCGCCGGGCGCAAAGCCTGTCTCGACAACGATGTCGCCGAGGCTGATTTCGGCCGGATCTTTCTTGTTAAGCTCGGGGTCGTTCGGGTCGTAGACGGTTATGTCGTAGAACTGGCTGTAGGTTTCGCGATAGTCCTGTGAGGCGAACACGAGGTAATATTTCCCGGGTGTCAGCTCGCTGTCTACGGTGCCGGTGAATTTGAATTCGCCGCTTTCGCGCCCTTCAAGCCCTATTTCGGCACTCGCGAACTGCTGCCGCACATTTGCCGACTGTCCGTCGATGGTGCAGATAAGAGCCAGCACTTTGCGGTTCAGGGCCGTTGTGCCCGTGTTTTTGAAGGTGACGGTTATTGTGTTCTCAAGGCCGTTCACGAATTTTCCGGCTGTCATGTCGGTGGCCGTGATTGAGCCGTCGGCCGCGTCGAGCACGATCAGGCCGTTGTCCGAGACTTCTATTTCGGCCTGCCAGACAATGCCTCCGTTCCCTTTTATAGGTGCCCAGTCTGATGCGCCGTTGACTTTGTAGGCCAGACTTACGGTGTAGATGCCGTTCCGAATATTCTCGGGCATTTCGACATTGAGCTGTGTGTATCCCTGTCCGGCATCAAGCGTCCCGAGATCGTCGCTGGCGAGTGTGGATGTCGAACCGCTGCTGTCGGTCAGAAGAATTCCGAAGATAAAGTTTCCCGGCCATGCCGAAGTGTTGATGATACCTCCGTCTTCGCTGACGAAATAAAGTGTTCGTCCCTGGGCTATCGCTTTGAGTGAACCGAAAATGCCCATTGTCGGCGCGGGTTTCTGCGAACCGGCTACAGGCTTGCGCATTCCGACCACGGCCGTCTGGTTATAGTTATAACCTCCTTCATAGCCGCCGATTCCCTGACCGTCGGGGTTGAGGGCCGATAGCTTGAAATAGCCGTCGTAGGCGTTGCCCCAGCCCCAGTTGACATGGAAAAAGTCGTCGGAGCTGTAGCCGTCGATGACGAAAGCATGACCGCCGGTCGAACTGCTGCCGCAGTAGACAACCGGGCCGATATTCCTGATATTGTCGTAAATTTTCCGGTTCCAGTCGTCGAGAGTGAACATGTCGCGGTAGACGAGATCGGTTGCCTTGTCGTAGTTCAGATAGTTGACGAGTCCGGGCACTATTGCAATCGAAGGAGCGCCTGATCCTCCGTCGTCAGCTGTTCCGTAGTTCATGCCGACAGCATATCCGCAGGCTTTCATCAGGGTTGCCACGGCGGTTTTGCTTGCCGCTGACGATGAGGCGTCGTATCTGTCAAGCATGCTGCCCCAGTCGAACTCTGTTGCCGACAGGTCGAGCGAGAGTGTCTGTCTGTTCCATGAATATGATACCGAGCCTGAGCCTTTGGTCGGGTAGCTGAAATACTTCATAACCTGGGCCATTGCCGTTGCCACGCAGCCTGTGTAGGTTCTGTCGCCGTTTTTGACAGGGCAGAGGTCGTTATATGGCGCGTCCTGATTCCATCCCGTCCTGCAGAGCGGCTCGATAGTCTGACGCTCGGCGCGTGAGGCGGCGGCTTTTGTGATATGGATGCGTCCCGAAGCTGTGACCGCCGCTATTTCGGCGCTGTAGCTCTCGAGAAACGATTTCATCTGCGGCGGCATCCGGGCCGGGTCGAAGTTCCCGCTGTCGATATATCCGAGCAATGGCACGGCGACATCGTCGGCGCTCGCTATTATAGTGCGTGAGGCGGTGGAGAATACATAGAAAGTCGGCTTGCCGGCCATTGATTGGCCTGTCATGACCAGTTCGGGACGTTCTCCCCCGAGGCGCATCTGTGCGTCAGGCTGAAGGCGGTTCAGCGCCTCGTCGGGAGTGAGGGGTGAGGCCGTGACCGTCAGGATAGCGGCCGACAGGACTGCAAAAGAGAATATGCGGTTCATATTGTTTCCGTTCGATTGATAGGCAAAGATAGTGAAAATCCCGATATTTCTCGATTAATCTTGATTAATACCGATAAATCGATGGGTCAGAGGTCGACTGAGAGTGAGAGACGGTAGTTGCGGCCCGGCATGGGGTAGTTCTGGATTACCTCATACTGCTGGTTGAGCAGGTTGTTGACCTCGAGAGTTGCGCGCAGGGCTGTCGGCCCGAGGCGAAGGCGGTAGGAGAGCGAGAGGTCGGAGGTATACCATGCCGGTTCGTAGTTCTCGGGGATATTGCTGGAATTGTGGTAGCGTTCGCCGACATATATGAAACTGTAGTTCAGCTCAGCCCGCTGCCATCGCAGGGCGGCCGTAACCGATCCGCTGTGGTGGGGGATATAAGCGATCTGCCCTTTGTAGGTTCCGATTCCGCCGGGACGCGTGTCGGTGGGGTCGGAGAAGTCGCGCGCGCTCTGATAGGTATAGTTGAGCCGAAGATCGAGATGCAGGCGGGGTAGGGGAGTGATGGTGGCGGCGACGGTGAGATCAAGCCCGAGAATTTTAACGCGGCCTATGTTCATCATCATCCAGCGGTATTGGCCGTTTCCTTTCGGCACGGCTATTATTTTGTCCTTGACGAAGTTGTAGTAAGCGTCGGCGGTCAGGTGGAGAGCGTCGAAAACCGTCTGGTCGAATGTGTAATCGGCTACGGCTCCGATGTTCAGCTGGTCGGCTGTCTCGGGACGCAGCACTGCGTTCCCGATGTCGGTATAGTAGAGATCATTGAATGTCGGCATCCTGAAGGCGCGTTTGAAGAAGGCACGGACGAGCCAGGGGCGCGAGAGCTTGTAGGAGGCCATGACGGCGGGGCTGAGACGCGACAGGGTGTTGTCGGCGTAGCTGACCGGGGCGCCGTCGGGAGAGTTGCGCGAATGGTCGAGCACGAGAGTGTGGAGCAGCGAGGCCTGCGCGCGGAGGCTGCCGAGTTCGTAAGCCGCGGCAAAGGCTGTCATCAGTGTGTGGCGGCGCGGCCGGGCGAAGTTCCTTATGGTTGAGCTGAGGGTGTTCCACTGATAGTCGGCCGCAAGGTTGACGCGCAGTCCCGGCGCTACGTTGAATTTGTTGGCTCCCGAGAGATATATCTCGTCCTGATAGAACCGGTTGTTGAGATACATCAGTGTTGTGTCGGGGTTGAGATAGTGCATATAGTCGCGGGCATATTTTCCCTTTAGCTGAAGGGAATATACGCGCGAGAGCGTTTTGCGCCAGTGGCCCTGGGCGAAAAAGTTGCGGTCCCATTGGCGCTGTGAGTTTTTCCAGACGTTGTTGACGATGGCGCCGGGAATACCGCGGTTGCTGTCGTAATAGTAGACGCGCGCCTGCCAGTAGCCGCGGCTGAGCGAGCCGTAGAGGCCGAGCTCTGCACGGAAAGCGCGCAGGTCGCCGTTAAGTCGCGTTGCCGTCGTGTCCCAGGCTGTTGTCCCGTCGTCGTAGAGTCGACGGTAACGGAAGCGGTATTTGCCCGTGGCATGGCTGTATTCGGCGCTGACGGTGGCCGCGACGCGCTCCGAAATCCTGAAGTCGAACCGGCCTGCCGGATTGATGAGTCCGAACGAGCCACCGCGAAGAGTGACGTTGGCTTTCCATCGGCGGTCGGTGTCGTCGAAACGCGGTGTTCGGCTCTGTAGGTAGAGAGTTCCGGCGGCGCCGTAGTCTTTGGCGCTCTGGAATATATCGCTCTTCTGCCCGTTGTAGAGATCGATGGCTTCGAGATTGTCGAGCGAGAATTTTCCGAGGTCAATCTGCCCGTTCTGGGCGTTGCCGAGCTGGATTCCGTCGTAGAAGATGCCGGTGTGGTTGGTGCCCATCGAGCGGATGTCGACGGTCTTGACGCCGCCGACACCTCCGTAGTCTTTTATCTGGACTCCGCTGAAGTAGCGCAGGGCGTCGGCCACGTTGTGGCTGCGCATGGCTTCGAGACGCTCCCCTCCGAGAGTCTGGCCCGGAATGATCTCGCTGAAGGGGCGCCGGGCGCGCACCGTCACTTCGCCGAGCGTTATGCTGTCGTTGCTGACGGCTGTCGAGTCGGGCGCTGCACCGGCGGCGAAGGCTGTCTGACAAATGCAAATGAGCCCGAGCGCTGAAAGCGCCCGGGCTATGTGGGTCAGACTGTGGCTTTTGGCCGGTGTCATCAATAGTTGCTGAGGTCGATGGCGTCGATGCCTTCTGTAGAGTTGATGGTGAAGCCTGTTGAGTTCCAGGTCTCGACTACGATCTGCTGTGCGGCAGTATTCTTGAGCTTGAGGCTTCCGCCGATGGTGTAGTTGGCGGTCGAGCCGTCGGCTGCGCTGACGTTGCCGAAGATGTTGTCGCCGGCGAAATCGGGGAAGGCGAATGTCGAGCCTGAGAAGGTCAGCGAAATCATGCCGAAGCCGTTGAGAGGCACGAACTCGTCGTCTTTCATGTTAAGCTCGTATTCCTCGGTGGCGGTGGGGTTAAAGGTGAGGCCGTGGGCGGTCATGACACCCTGGAACACGTATTGCCAGCCGGTTTTCATCGTAACCTCGGGGAGGTCGACGGTGAACTCCTTGCCGTCGATGGTGACTGTCACGGCAACGGGATCCTGATCTTTGCTGGTGAAGGGGATAACCCACATTCCGGGCAGAGCGCCGCTGATTCCGTTGGCAGTGGCGGTGTTGTCGGTTGTTGCGCTTACAACGCCGAAGTCAGTCGAGGTTATGGCGCCTGTAGCGATGTTCATAGTTCCCTTGGTGGCTACCAGAGTCGGCTGAGAGAGCTTGATGGCTGTGATGTGGCCGGCTCCGCTGTAGCCTTCGAGCTTGATGTTGAGCGACACCATCGAAAGGGCATGCTTCATATTGAGGGTGACGGTGTTGGATGTCGACGAAGCAAACGATCCTTTTCCCGAGTAGAGCACGTCGGCCTGTGTTGTTACGTCGACGGGATACTGTTTGTAGTCGGTCAGGCCGGCAGCGTAGGGATAAGCGGCCATCACCTCGGCGGTGTAGCCTTTCGAGAGACGCACGGGATCGTCGAGCTTCCATTCTCCGTTGTTGTTGGCGGCATGGGTGGTGACATCCTTGACCGTAGCGCCGGAGTCGTCGGTGACGTTGGCGAAGACGTTCATTTCGTGGCCGTTGACGAGATCCTCGATGAGGGCTGTCTTGGTGTTGAGCTTCACCTGGGTCTTGATGATGATTTCGTTGCCGTCGGTGTTGCCGCTGTCGCTGCCACCTCCGGGCTCGTCTTTATCGCTGCAGGCTGTCAGAGAGAGTGCGCCGAAAGCCAGGATGCTCCACGCGAATATATTCTTGTTCATTTTCATGAGATCTATGCTTTTTGGAATGATTTATGCGTTGTTGGCTTATTTCTTGATTTTGAGCACTTTCGACTGGCTGCCCGATGTGAGTGTCAGTGTGCTTTCGCCGTCGGGAAGCTCAGCTTTGCGTATTGTCAGATGGGGCACGGGCGAGAGGCTACCGCCGCTGATGCGCGAGCCGTCGGGGCCTGTCAGTGTGTAGTCGAGGCCGTTGCGGGTCTTGATAAGGAGTTCGCCGGTTGTGCGGTCGTAGGTCAGCGAGGTGGCTGCTGCGATTGTGCGCAGGGGGCACACTGTGATCATGAACGACGACTGCAGACGGGTTGAGGTGGCCGTGTCTTCAACGCGGACGTTCAGCTCGATAGGCTCGTCCTGGGCGGTGAGAACGCTCTTTGTCTTGAGCAGGTCGCCGTCGAGTTCGAAAGGCACGTCGGCATAGGTTCCGGTGCGCTTGTCGTAGGCGCCGAAAATGCTCAGCTTGTAGGTGCTTTCGGGAGCTGCGCCGTTGACTGTGATCTGGGCGAGAACTGTTCCGGCGGGAAGCTTTTCGTCGATTACGATGTCGCTGAGCTCGATATTTTTGAGAACCTGGTTGGGCGAGCCGATGCCGATTACGACAACGTGGCCCGAGTCATAGTTCATGTCCATGGCGGCGTCCTGAAGGGCGTCGAGGCGGAAGTAGCCGTTGCCGACACCTCCCCAGCCCCAGTTGAGATGGTAGTATTTGTCGCCGCGGTAGCCGTCGACGTTGAACGAGTGGCCGTAGTGGCCTTTCGAGTCGATGGCGTTGTAGATTACGGCGCGGCCGGCGTTGAGTTCGTTGAGGACGAGGGCTTCCCAGTCGCCGCGGTAGCTTGTGCGCCAGTAATATTTGAGGTCGTCTTTGTTATAGCCGAAGTTGTTGGCCAGAGCGTTGATCCAGCGCGACACTTCGTTCGAGGGAATGCCCGATCCGTCGGGGCCGTAGTTCATGTTGACCGATACGCCGCAGTGGTAGAGCAGACGGGCTGCCTCATCATACTGGTCGTTGCGGCCGTGGAGAATGTTGTCCCAGTTATAAGGCTTCTCGGCGTCGTAGTTGATCTCGAGCAGACCGTAGCCGGCGCAGCTGTAGGAGTTTTTGCCCTGAGGCTGTGCGGGATACTGCTGCACGGTCATGGCCTGGGCCATCGAAACGGCCGGGCAGCCTACAATGGCTTTATTGTTGCCTGTTCCGGGGCAATATTTGTTGAAGGGAGGAGTCTGGTTGAAGTTGACCTTGATGAGATCGGGGATCGAGGCGTCGTCGTCGGCACGCGAGATACGGGCCATTCCCTGAGGGGTCGACAGATTCTTCCAGTTGGCATTGCGGACCTTCAGCCCGTTGCGGCGGGCGAAGTCGGTCTTGGCTTCGAGGTTGCCGATGAATCCGGTCATGTTCTGGGGAATCGAGTGCCAGTTGAGAGCGCCGGTTGTGTTGAAGCCGATGACAGGCTCTGCGATGTCGTCGGCCGACACGATAGCCCACCCTCCGGGGTTAAGGTTTATTATATAATAGGTGTCAGTTGCTCTGACAACTTCCTTGACTGTCACGTTGGCTCCGGTTTTTGCCTTGATAAAGGCGGTGGCGGTAGCTTTTGCGCGGTCAACGGTCACCGGGGCAGCCCATGCGCCGACGGCACATAAGGCGGCAATGGCGGTTAGAAAGACTTTTTTCATGAGTGATGGTGGGTTACTATATTTATCCTAAAATTATCAAAAGAAAGTGTCGCCGCTTCGCAACGACAAAGTTCAGTCGCAAAAATAATTACTTTTTTGAATAAACGCAATCTAATTAGCTCCTTTTTTCGAACTATTTGCATCTTTTGTGAAAATGACTGCTATTTGCCGCCATTTCGTCTGATTTTTGGACCTAATGGTGTGTGTCGCAGAACCTAATATATTCGGGGGTATTTCAGGGGTATAGTACTGACAATTTTTTGCCATTTCTGCGGACGCATTTGAATGCCTGAATTGTGGCCGGGGGTGTTGCAGAACTCCGATTTTGTATGATTTCCGGCCCTGAATGTGGCCGCGTGCCTTTGGCACGCCTCCAAGGCGATGCGGCATAACAAGTCTATTGTCAGGCGTTTGAGGCGTGCCAAAGGCACGCTGCTACTCTTTGCCGGGGACGTTTGTTCTGGAATGTCCTGAGGTTTTGCAACACCCCCCGGTTACTCTTTGTATGAAATATCGGTTCTGATATGTCAAGGAATTTTGCAACTGGCTACTCTTTGTCGGATTTTGATGCGCTCCAACGCGCGACATTCCCAAGGATATATTCAGCAATAGCATTACCGTCACGGCGACTGCGAATCCAGTGGTCGTAATAGCTCGACTGCCATGCAAAAGTTATCCCATTTTTGCGGGCATACTTTGTGACAGCACCTTTCAAAGAATTGACATATCGGCTCAAAGAAGGTACATAGCGAGTCTCTGCCTCACACGTCCGCAGAGGTGGTGCGACAGCTCGCTGTGCAGTGGGCATAGTCGGCGTATCTATGTTCTTCAGCAATCCGACAATGGCATGTATATGGTCAGGCATCACTACCCACAGTGGCACCTCAACATTGGATTTCCGGGATGCTTCGCGTAGCTGGCTGTCGACATAGTGTCCCAGCTCGGTCAGCATCATCTTTCCTTCGATAATTTCTCCGAAATAATGGCGCCTCCCGGCAGTGCATATTGTAATGAAATAATTACCTGCGTCGTAGTTAAGAAACCGGGCGCGTAGTGTTTTGAGATTATTATCCATAGCGCCAAATTTAATCATTATCTGCCAATCCTAAAAACAGATAATCCCGGGAGTGTGTAACCTCAATTGCTATTTGTCGGATAAATTGATCCTGATATATTCGGGCTGGGGCGGGCGGAATGGTGGCATTTTGCGAGGTTTTATGCGGGATTCGCGTTGTGTGGCGCTCTGTTTTTGGTTGCAAATTGTAAAATGCCGACTGATTGGCCGCTTTCGGACTGCTGCGGCAATAGTCTGAGAATCAGTCGGCATACAAATTTCGATGTTAAATAAATATGTTATATAACAGAAAAATCAGAATGAAAATGGGTGAAATTTTATTGATATATGTTTCTTTTTTGAAAAAAAATTGTAATTTTGCGACTGCCTAATTGCCCTGAAGGCTCTGAAAAAACGAAGAGCTATGGGCCGGGGCAAGATCGCCGATACCCGCGTGACGGGCCAGCAGACGACGCCTAAGTTCGCAGTAATACACGCAGCAAAAGCAGCAGACGACAGGAAAACGTATTATTCATTTTATATATGTCAATCTATTTATTTGTATGAAAAAGCTGTTACTACTACTCACGGCTGTCATCACACTTGCACTGAGCGGTTACGCACAGAACCGCAGCGTGCACGGTACGGTGGTTGACTCCGAAACCGATGAGCCTCTTATCGGTGCAACAGTTATGCCTCTCGGCGGCGGCACAGGCACAGCCACCGACGTCGACGGTAATTTCACTCTTTCATTGCCGGCTCATGTCAAAGAGCTTCAGATCAGCTATGTCGGCTACGGCACACAGAAAGTGAAAGCAGAAAACGGCGTTGTTGTCAAGATGGTCAACAATAACGCTCTTAAGGAGGTCGTCGTTACCGGTTACGGTTCCGGCAAGAAACTCGGCTCGATCGTGGGCTCTGTCTCTGTTGTCGGCGAAGACGCTCTTGAAAACATTCCGACTGCGACATTCATCGACGCCCTTCAGGGTCAGGTTGCCGGTCTTTCGATCTTCAGTGATTCGGGTGACCCCTCGAGCGTCAACAACTCGATTCGTCTGCGCGGTGTCAACTCGCTGAATACCTCGAACACTCCGCTGTTCATCCTCGACGGCGCTCCCGTTGCCGCTTCGGTGTTCACGACCCTGAACCCCTCCGACATCGAGTCTATCACCGTTCTTAAAGACGCTGCTTCCGTTGCCATCTACGGTTCGCGTGCCGCTAACGGTGTTATCGTGATCACCTCTAAGAAAGGTCGTTTCGGCGAACGCGCCAAAGTGACCGTCCGCGCCAATGTCGGTTGGTCGACAGCCGTTCAGGACCGCATGGACATGATGAACTCCGAGCAGTATATCACCTATCGCGACGCTATCGGCCAGCCCGTCAGCCAGGAGATGCGCGACGCATGGGAACTCTACGGAATTTCGACCGACTGGTTCAAGGAAACTTTCGACGGCCACGCTCCCACATATTCAGTTGAGGGCGCCGTTCAGGGCGGTACAGAGAACCTCAGCTACTATATCTCTCTGAACCACTACGATGCCGAAGGTATCATCTCGCAGTCTGAGATGCGCCGCGAGACTCTGCGCTTCAACCTTAACGCACGTGTCAACAGCTGGTTCCGTGTCGGCCTGCAGACCAACCTCGGTTACACCAAATTCCAGCAGAACAACGAGTCGAACGCCGTTTACAGCGGCAGCGGTCTCTATATCACCAACCCGATGGTGTTCGCCCGCAAATCGTTCCCGATGGATTCTCCCAACTACTGGACTGTCGATGAAAACGGCAACCGCGTTGAGCATGGCGAGGCCCTCTACCTCCACTTCTCGCAGATTCCGACTCCGACCCTCAACGACCTCGGCCGTTCGATATGGAACAACCGCGTTACCCTTAACACAACCCTCAGCGAGCAGATCAACCCGATCGCCGGTCTGACAATCCGCGCCCAGCAGAATGTCGACGCCTACGATTCTCGCGTCAAAAACTACGGCTGGCCCAAGGAACCGTTCACAACCCCGATGGGCGACTACTACGATTTCCAGGATCAGACCGACGGTTACAACCAGCAGTCGTTCTCGCGCTACTATCAGTTCACCTACACGAACACCGCTGAATATACCCGCACATTCGCCGACAAGCACAACATGACAGTGCTCATCGGTGAGGAATCGATCATCGGCCGCAGCGAAGGCTTCGGACTCTTCACCGAAGGCTACACCGACCGCCGTCAGATGCTTCTTCCCCAGGCCGGCGCCGCAGTGCCCATCACCGCCCTCTCGCAGAGCATGGCAGAACAGACTTTCAACTCGTTCTTCATTAACGGTGCTTACGACTACGACAGCAAATATTACCTCGAAGCAACCTTCCGCCGCGACGGCAGCTCGAAATTCGCTCCCGGCCACCGCTGGTCGAACTTCTGGAGTGTCGGCGCCATGTGGAACGCCAAGGCTGAAGCTTTCCTCGCTCCCTACACCTGGCTCGACGACCTGCAGCTCCATGTCAGCTACGGTACGACCGGTAACTCGGGTATCGGCAACTATGCCTTCTATGGCCTCGTAGGTTCTTACGGAACTCCTTATAACGGCGGCAGCGCCATCGGTATCGCCCAGGCTGCCAACCCCGACCTGTCGTGGGAAACTGTCCGCTCGCTCGACGTAGGTATCGGCTTCGGATTCCTGAAGATCTTCTCGGGTGAAGTCAACTTCTACAATAAGAATACCGTCGACATGATTCTGTCGATTCCATGGTCTTACACAACCGGTTTCGGCGGTGGTTACGGCAACATCGGTTCGATGCGCAACACCGGTATCGATTTCGACCTCACAGCAGCCATCATCAAGACCAAAGACTGGTATTGGGCTGTCCGCGGCAACTTCAACTATAACCATAACGAAATCACCAAGCTCTACGACGGTCAGGATTATCTGACTCTCTCGAACGCCGGTCTCCAGTATAAGGTAGGCCACAACGCAGGTGAGCTCTACGCGGTTCGCTTCGCAGGCGTTGACCCGCGCGACGGACGTCCGATGTGGTACGACAAAGACAACAACTTGACCAAGACCTTCAACGAAGAGCGCGACGCCGTCCTGACCGGCAAATCGCAGTATGCTCCCTGGAGCGGCGGTTTCGGAACCGACCTCCGCTGGAAAGGTCTCTCGCTGAAAGCTGACTTCAACTGGGCAGCAGGCAAGTATATGATCAACAACGACCGCTTCTTCGCCGAGAACAACACGTTCGCAACATCGTACAACCAGATGACATCGATGCTCAACGTATGGCAGCAGCCCGGCGATCAGACCGACATCCCCGGTCCCGGCAACCCCCTGCAGTTCGACACTCACCTGATCGAGAACGCCTCGTTCCTCCGTCTGAAGAACCTCACCGTTCAATACAGCCTGCCCGCATCGCTGCTGAGCCGCATGTATCTCCAGGCCCTCACCGTTCACTTCACCGGCCGCAACCTGCTGACCGCCACGAAGTTCACCGGCTACGATCCCGAGCCTGAGACCAACGTTGTAGCTTTCTTCTATCCCAACACCCGTCAGTATGAGTTCGGTATCGAAGTCACCTTCTAATCCCACTCACCTACTTATCTCTTCACAATCCAAAAGAATCAAATGATTATGAAAAAATTCTTATATGCAGTTGCTGTGGGTCTCGGAAGTCTGCTGGCTACCTCTTGCAACATGGATCTCGAACCGGTTGGCTCGATAACCGACGACCAGGCCCTTCTGAACGCAACAGACTGCTTCCGTTTCCGCAACGGATTCTACAACCGTGTCCGCTCGCTGTCGACCGGCGGTTATATCTCCTACACCGAGATACAGATGGACAACTTCATCGGCGACCGTGCCAACGGCAACCGTCTCGGCGACCTCAACAACGGCACCATCATCTCGTCGAACTCCGACATCGAGTCGATCTGGGGTGGTCTCTACAGCGGTATCGCCGACTGTAACTTCTTCCTCGAGCGCGCTCCCAAGATTCTCCAAGAGCCCCAGACCGAAGAGAATGCCGAGGCTATCAAGCTCTATATCGCCGAGTCTTACTTCATGCGCGGCTATTTCTACTTCTGGCTGCTCGACCACTATTGCCCCGCCTACACCGACGCTACCAAGAACGAGCGTCTCGGCCTGCCGCTGGTTACCGTCTACAACCCGACCTCGTCGAAAGACGTTTATCCCGGCCGTTCGACTCTCGAAGAGACCTACAATTTCATTAAGGAAGACCTCCAGAAGGCTCTCGAAGGTCTCGAAGCTTACGAGAACACTCCCAACGTAGAAGGCAGCGAAATCGACCACAAGGCCGCTCTTGTTCCGATGTCGCCCTATGTATGTTCCTATACCGTCAAGGCTCTCCTGGCCCGTATCGCTCTTCTGCAGCGCGACTACGCCACCGCCATCAGCCTCGCCGAAGAGGTCATCAACTCGCGCATCTATACTCTGACCGCCGCACGCTCGTATCTCAGCATGTGGACCAACGATAACTCGAACGAGCTTATCTTCCGTCCGATCTCGTCGGCTACAGAAGCCGGTGTGAGCTCGACAGGCGGTGCCTGGATCGGCGCCAGCAAATTCCAGGCCGACTACCTCGTAATGCCTTACGTCGCCCTCCAGAGCGCCGACGACCGTCAGGGTCTCTATCAGCCCGGCGATGTCCGCTACAACGCATTTGTCGAATCGCGCAACCTTCAGGTTGAGGGCGGTATCTACAAAGCTCCCTGCTTCAAGAAATATCCCGGCAACTCGTCGCTGAACTCCACTTCGACCAACGCTCTTCTCAACATGGCCAAACCCTTCCGTCTGTCAGAACAGTATCTGATTGTCGCCGAGGCTGCCGCCGAGCTCGGTCAGGAGTCGAAAGCCAACGACATGCTCAAATATCTGCGCGAACGCCGCTTCACCCGCGACTTCACCTACACAGCTACCTCAGGCAACGAGCTGATCCGTCAGGTACGCCTCGAGCGTCTGCGCGAGCTTATCGGTGAAGGCTTCCGCATGAGCGACCTGCGCCGCTGGAACCAGGGCTTCAGCCGCACCGGTATCAACTATACCAACTATCCTCAGGCCAACGAAATTCTCGTTATCGCCGGTACTCAGGTTGTCTATCAGGACAATGACTACCGCTACACATGGCCTATCCCCGCTGCTGAAATCCAGGTTAACCCGAAACTCCAGGGCCAGCAGAACCCCGGCTATTAATAACAAACCTGTAAACACCTATACAGAATATGAAACTGACAAAATATATCGCAACGGCGCTCGCAGGAATGGCTTTGGTAGCCTGCGGCAACGACTACAGAGACATTCAGGGCGATGTCAAGATCGAATACAACACCCTGCCTGACGTCGTAGTCAACCTCGCCGAGCCCACAGTGACCGTCAACGAGAACACCGGACTGTTCACCGTGCCCGTCTATGTCCAGGGCAAGCGCAACGGTTATGTAAACGTCACTATCGAGTGTGTCGAGACCGGCAATGATCCTGCTATCGCAGGCCGTCACTATCTGCTGACCTCCGACAACATCAATATCGCGCAGGACGCTGAGGAAGGCGAAATCGAACTCTCGACCATCGACTTCCGCGGCCTTGACCCGAACCGCACTTTCGACGTGAAGATCATCGACGTCAAGGGTGCTACCGTCGGCCAGCAGGCAACCACTCTCGTCACCATCAACGACAAGGGCTCGGCTCCGAAGTTCCAGGATCTCCCCGGTGCTTACTTCATCTCGTCGAACACCTACAATCAGAGCGAAGGCCTGATCAATCTCGAATATTTCGCTGAGGTCAACATGACCATCACCGAGGACAACGGCGATGGCAGCGGCACAGTAACCGTAAGCGGTGTCATGGGCCAGTTCTCGATGGAACTCTACTATGACTACGATCAGGAAGAGAAATATGGCGAACTCGTGATGAACTACGGTACCAGTGCAGGCGGCCCGGAAGCTGTCTGGGTAGGTAACACCTCAGGTTCGATCGACGTAGCTCCCGTCCGCGGTAAGTGGAATGTAAGCTACAACGCTATCACCTTCGGTAACGCCGACAGCATGTTCGGTGTGGGTGCCTTCGAGAACGGTGTGTTCGCCGGCTGGTATGGCTACAACAACGCCGTGGCTCTGATGAACGGCTTCACCCTCATCAAGATCAACGAAGTAGACGAATAATCTTTTCTGCTGAAATAACCGCGGGGGCCGCCCATCAGGGAGGCCCCCGCTTATGTAAACTGCCATGACTGAATTGCCACTGACCTATACAACCGAACCGCGGCCGCTGTCGGCCGCGCTCTGCGATGCTACGGGACATCTGTCGATGGCGTCGCTCGAGACGCGCCTCATTGTTGCCGCCACGCGCCATGCCGACCTACTTGGCGTCGGCTATCGCGAACTCGCGGCAAAGGGCCTCGCGTGGGTTCTCTCGCGAATGTCGATAGAGATGACGGCTATGCCCGGAATACTCGACGTGTTCTCGATAACGACCTGGGTGGAGAGCTTCAACCGCCATCTGAGCTACCGAAATTTCGCTATCCATGGCGCCGACGGCTCGCCTATTGGATTTGCCCGCAGTCTCTGGGCATGCATCGACATTAACCTCCGCAGAACTTCGGAACTTGGATCGGTGCCAGGTTGCGAAACTGCGCTTGAATGTCCGATAGCGCCTATACAGCGCGTTGCTGCCCCCGGGCCCGATGCCGAGGTGTTGCCCGCTGGGTTCACCTACAGCGACCTCGATTTCAACCGCCATGTCAACTCTGCGCGCTATCTCGAGCGCATTGCCGACTCTCTGGGCCTCGACTGGCACGATAATCACCGCATAACGCGCCTCGACATCGCCTATCTTCACGAGACATTGCCGTCGACTCCCGCAGTTTTGCGCATCGGGCGCACTGATGACGCGGTAACCGCCGAGTTCGCCGTTGCGGAGAGCGGAACGGCGCTCTGCCGCGCGCGGCTGGCGGTAGAGAGCAGGTAGCTAATATAGCTAAGATAGCTACAATAAAGCGGGCTGCGCAGATCTGCGCAGCCCGCTTTGGTGAAGGAGGGTTCTGTTAGCGGATAACTATTTTCCGGTTTCCGACGAGGTAGATTCCGGCGGCCAGCGGGCCGAAGCGGAGCTGGCTTCCGTCAGCGACGTCCGAGCCGACAAGGCGTCCGAGGGTGTCATAGACTTTCACTGCGGTTCCGGCGGGGGCTTCGACGATGATCGTCGAACCGTCGACGCTGACTGTCATGCCGTCGGCCGAGATTCCGTCGAGACCTTCTTTCGGAGGCTCCCAGCTGACGAGGATGTCGATGTCGGCGCTCTTAGACTCGAACTTGTAAGGCTTATCGTAGAGTTTTTCGTCGTTATAGCTGACACTGAGCTGATAGTCGGCCGTCAGCTCGGCGACGGTGAGCGAGAAATTGCCGTCGGCGTCGGTCGTTGTCGAAACGTCGCCCAGCGATACTGTGGCGTCGGCCAGAGGGCCGTTGGTGCGCTCGTTCTCGACATGGCCGGTCAGTGTGGCAGTGCGGTCGGCCCACCTAAGGAGTATGTCTTTGGTGACAACAGGCTCTTCGGCCACGCTGAAGGTGACGTCAGGCTCGGTGAAAGTGTCGAAGCCTTCAGCCGACGCGTCGAGAGTGTAGGTGAGGCCGACGTTGGCTATATTCATCGAATAGTTGCCTTCGGCGTCACTGACGGCCTTGTAGAGGATGTCGTCGCTGGCGAGGCTGACGGCAGCACCTTCGACAGCAGCTCCGAAATCGTCGGTTATATTGCCCTTGAGAACGGCAACATCTTTGGCAACGGTGAAGTAGGTCACGGGATAACCGGCCTTATACATATACCAGTCGGCGGAATATTCGTCGTCGTCGAGGTCTTCGGCATATTCTTTCTTCTTGGTTATGCAGCGGTTGTCGTATTTGTCGTTCCAGAAGTCGTAGGCGCTGTTGTCGACGGTGTAGAACGAGTGTTTGCCGGAGGCATTTTCGTCCTGCGAGGCGTCGGTTCGCATTTCGGTCATGATGCGCAGGCTCTTGCCTGTATATTCAAACGGTTCGCTGAACTCGATCGCGTAGACCGGCTCATATTCCTTCTTATTGTTGTCGCCGCAGGGCTTGAACGTGTAGTCGGCATCGTAGACGAGGGTCATTTTGTCGGTCGTCGCGGCAACGATGTTGTCGGGATCGTAGGCGGTGTCGTCGGTGTTTTCGATCCATACCTTGATGTGCTTGACCTGTTCATATTCGGTGTAGCCGTGATAGGCGACGCCCGTTATTTTCATGCCGGTCTCCATCTGAAGCATCTCGGGAGTGTAGATAACCTGAGCCTGCGAGCCCTGATAGTAGGTGTTGAACGGGTCGGTTGTGGTGATTTTTTCGACACCGACCTGATATTCCTTCGAGGCTTTTTCCTCGTCGACCGTTATCTCGAACTTGTTGAGCTCGACAGTGTCGTCGCCGCTGACGAAGAGCAGCCGCGCGGGGAAAGTTCCGGCGTCGTGGGGTGTGAAGGTCACCTCAACTCCGGTGTCGACACCGCTTTCGAGGTCGGGAGTCTCTGCGGCGCGGCCAACTTCCTTGCCGTCGACCTCAAGGACGATGGCATAGCCTGTTTCGGTCTCGGCTTTGATGTTGCGGAGCTTGGCGCCGGTGATATAGCGGGTGTTGACGGCGGCTGCGGTCGGGATGTTGACGTCGACGACGTAAATATCATGGCTGACATCGACGAGCTTGCCTCCGCAGAGGTTGTCGATACCGGCTCCGCCGGCGTCGAAGGCGATGTAGGTTTCGCCGGCTGTCATCGGAATGGCGAAGAGACGCAGGTCGTAGACACCGTAGCCTGTGCCTGTAGGCTTGAGGGTGTTGAACAGAGCTGATTTATCTTCCGAGCGTGTGTCGATGACCTTGGCCTCGGTCCAGTTGACACGGTCGGGCGAGGTGTAGACGCTCAGTTTGCCCGAAGTGTTGTCGGTCTTCGTTGCCATGAAATAGAAATTCTCGCCGTCGGCAAACGACAGTTTCGGCGATATGAGCCGATAGACCGAGCTCGATGTGCTTGCGAGGAACTTCTGGCCGGCGAGATCGGAGCGAGAGCCGGCGTCGGTCGATTTCCATCCCGAGGGGATGATCCAGCCGGCGGGAAGAGTCTCGGCTTCGAAGTCTTCGGTATAGACATCTGCGGCGCCGTCGGTCACGAGAGCCTGAAGATCATAGGAGAAATCGCCGAGCGTTTCGTCGGTGAAGGTGATCTTGCCCGTTTTGAGCCCGGGGGCACCCGAGGCGCTGATGGTTATGTCGGTGCGGCCGTCTCCGGCAAGCTCGACGGCCTGTTTGTCGGCGCTGAAATCGCCTTCACACCTGATTGCCGTGATTTTCAGCGGAGCTGTTCCCGAGTTCCATAGCCAGAGTTTGCGCGAGGGGGCAGTTCCGGCGCCGAGGGTTATCATGTCGTCGATGTCGACGCTCGTGTAGTTGTTGGCGTTCTTGTAGTTTTCCTCGCCGAGCATCAGGTTTTTGACCGGAGCATAGGGAATTATATTGAAATAGCCGAGCGAAGCCTCGACCTCGCCGAGCGACGAGTGGGCGATCTTCACGCGGAAGGCGTTCGACTTAGTGTCGGGCGCCAGTTCGGCGTCGCCTGTCATCGAGAATTCCTTCTCGAGGGTCGCCCCGAAAGGAAGATTGTCGGTTATTCTGTCGGTTCCGAACTGCTTGTTGCTGTTTGTGGCATTGATGAGCGAGATGTCGAACGGCCCGGTGATGTCGGTGTCGCCGGTGTTGACGAGAGTGACTTTGAATTTCACCGTCATCTTGTTATTTGAATCGGCCTCGAAGTTGGTCGACCCTGAAGTGTTCGTGGCGTCGGCTGTCACCGAAGTCACGTAGTTCAGGGTCGCCTCGGAGGCGGCGAAGTCGTCGATATAGAGATTATGGGCGCGGATTCCGATATATGTCTCGGGAACATTCTCGACTTTGATCTCGGTCCAGTTGTCGAGGGTCTTTCCGTCGACGATGTTCACCTCTGTGCCTTCGACGAGAGAGGGTGCCGAATAGGTGCTTCCGAGGGTCTTGTCGTCGGACATCTTGTAGAAAGTCAGCTGCGGCTTCGAGCCGTTGGCCTTGACCCAGATGCTGACGGTGCCTTTGACCTTGGGCGTCACGAGCACGTCGGCATAGCTGAAGTTCTTATAATAAGTGCTGTAGTAGTCGGAATACTGATTGACGGCAAGACATCCGCCGGAATGGCCGCCGGTGGCGTTTACCGTAAAGGTGGCGTTGGCGTAGGTTGAGGAAGCGACATTGCGCCATCCTTTGGGCCTGAAGGCTGTTCCTTCGAATCCTTCGGTGTAGTCCGTCGTGACTTCGGCGACGGCGGGAGTCGCCACTGCAAGGCTCAGTAACGCAGACAGAAATAGACTTTTTTTCATAGGCGTCGGTGTGTTTATAAAATGAATTTCAAAGAGTTACGGTTATCTGACAACCGTCTTGACGGCGCGGCTGCCGTCGGTGACGATATAGAGTCCGGCGGGAAGGGGGAGCGTGGCTTCTTCGTGCGAGACAGTGGCGACGGTGGTGCCGGCCATGTTGCAGACGCGCAGCGCAGCGCCTTCGGGATTGGTCACGCGGAGGGCGCCTTCGGCCGGAGCTACGCTGAAAGTCGTGGCGCCGGTTACACGGCGCAGTCCGTCGGCCGGCCATTCATAGTCGGGCACTGCGATTTCGTCGGACCAGTCGCTGGTTACATATACCGGGATGAACATGCTCGGTTTCTGGTATGCGGCCATCAGGGCGAAGCTGTAGCTGTCGCCGCGCCGGCGGTCGGGGGTGGGGCAGGTGTAGGCCGTTTCTTCGACCTCCTTATATTTATATGGCATGAGCTGGACGGCGTCTTTGGCGAGATTCGTCGAGATGCGCAGATTGTCGATGAACAGCCAGCCGCCGTCGGTGCAGCCTATCGAGAAGCGCACGATTCCCTTGCGAACCTTGTAGTGGAGCGAGATGTGGCGGTAGTCGCGCCCGAGCTCTTCGTCGACCTCACCTCCGGCACCAAGCACCCACTGGGTCTTGCCGTCGACCTCGCCGGGCACTGCGACCTGAATGTAGGGGCGCACGCCGTCGGTGAAAGTCGATGCGTCGAATTCGATGTCGATATATCCGTCGTTCTTGTCGACGACGAGAATCGGTGAGGTCAGCTCGCCGTAATACATTTCGTCGCCGAGCATGGTGTTGTGGAGGCAGATTCCGCCGTCGGTTATTCCGCCTTCATACATTGTCCATCCGGAGCGCGTCATGCCGTATTCGTCCATGTCATACATTCCGATTGTGTTTACAAACGGGTCTTCGCGCGTTCCGCTGATGTCGAAATCGAAAGGCTCGTCGATGAGGGCGTAATGTTCGTCGGCCTGCGCCTTGTGGGTCAGAATTGCCTGAAACGCATAGAACTCGGCTTTGTCGACGGGATTCCATGATGTTTCGAACGATTTTTCGGTAACTTTACCAACGGTTATTCCGTCGGGCACGACAAGCGCAAGCACCTCGACGGTCTGCGACGGCTCGCTCTCGACGCCGTCGGCGTTGACGGCCTGGACGTAGTAATAGTAGACCTTGTCGGGCTTGAGTCCGGTGCAGTCGTAATGAGTGTCGTAGACATCTTTGTCCTTGACGGCATATTTGTAGTCGGGCAGCTGGTCTTCGGTGCCCTGACGCCGGATATAGAACACGTTGAGGATATAATGGTCGGCACCCTCGACGGCGTCCCAGTTCGCCGTGAAGCTGTCGCCGGTGAAGTTAGTCCACTTGCGGGCTTTCGGAGCGTCGATAACGGGATGGTGCTGCTCAAGGGTTATGTCGTCGATGAGCACGTCGTTATATTCGGCCCATATCTGGACGACGGCGTTTTCGGGACATTTCTCAAGATCGACCTGAATGGTTGTCCAGCGGTCGCCGTTGATATAGACGGTCTGGATCTCGCCAGTCGCCGGCATGATGTCGTCGGTTGTCCATCTGACCGACATGACGTCGACATCCTTTGCCATCGACTTGGCGCGGAAACTCAGATAGGCCCGTCCGTTGTCGCGGGTGAGGTCGGCCACGGGAGTCTCGATCTGGCCCGTCATCTCGCCGGCCACGGGGTCGGTTATCTTTCCGATACAGATAGCGCCGCCGGCCTGCATGACGGCTCGCCCGTGCCAGCCCGGAGCATGGGTGTATTGCGAGGGAATGAGATAGCCGGGGCCTTCGATGAATGTGCGGTCGGGATCTTCATTCGTGCCGGCCGAGCAGAGCGCGAAGTCTTCGCTGACGACGGCGGTGTATTCGCGTCCGTCGTCGGGATGGTAACTGCGGCGCACGGGGCCGGCGCCCGGACTGACAAACGCGCCGGGCCCTTTTTTCGGGCTGAGCAAAGGGCGAGCCCTGACGTTTTCGCGCAAGGGCGCGGTTTCTACTCGGGCGGCACCGGCTGCCACCGCCGAAATTGACAGGAGAGCGACTGAAAGAAATAGCGGGAGGTGTTTCACGATTAATAATAGTATTGAGGTTTTGGCAAAAGTATAGTTAATTTTGCAATTATTCAACAAATTTCAAATAAAAATGGTTTAATTACGTTAATAATTTAATTCCGGCCGGTTCTATTGGGCTAATTAGTCTAATTAGACCAATTAGGCTAATCGGACTAATAATTCCCGGGGTAGCCTTGAAAAAATTTTTTTGAATGTGCTTGTCAAGTCAGTGAAAATGACTACCTTTGCAAGCCGATTATGTCCAACTAACAGGGCAACGGCCGCTCCGAGGTTTTTGGCCGAACCGGAGAGTAAGCCGTCCCATGACTATTAATCAACAGTAAATCAAGTAAATAATCGTGGATACTTTAAGCTACAAGACCCTCACGCCCAACGCAAAGAGCTGCCCCAAAGAGTGGCTCGTGGTCGACGCAACCGATCAGGTACTCGGTCGCCTCTGCGCCAAAGTTGCCATTCTTCTGCGTGGAAAAAACAAGCCTTGCTATTCTCCGTTCGTTGAGTGTGGCGACAATGTCATCATCATTAATGCCGACAAGGTTCGCCTGACCGGCAAGAAATGGACCGATCGTGAATACCTGCGTTTCACCGGCTATCCCGGCGGTCAGCGCGCGTTCACGCCCGAGGATCTTATGAAGAAGTCATATAAGAAGACCATCAAGGCCGGCTATCATCCCCTTTTCGTGAAGGTTCTCCGCGGTATGCTCCCCAAGAACCGTCTTGGTCGCACCATCATTGAGAACATGCACGTTTATAACGGCCCCGAGCATCCCTTCGCCGACAAGGAGCCCAAAGTTATCGACATCAACACCGTAAAATAAACTATCGAGACTATGGAATCAGTTAATGCAGTAGGCCGCCGCAAGGCCGCCGTAGCCCGCGTAATTCTTACCGAAGGCAACGGAACCATCACCATCAACCGTCGCCCCCTCGACGTTTATTTTCCCTCGTCGATTCTCCAGTATATCGTTAAGCAGCCGCTGAACACTCTCGACGTTGTCGAGAAATACAATATCCGCGTCAATCTCGACGGCGGCGGCTACAAGGGACAAGCCGAGGCTCTGCGTCTGGCTATTGCCCGCGCTCTGGTTAAACTCAACCCCGAGGACAAGCCCGCCCTGCGTGCCGAAGGCTTCATGACCCGCGACCCGCGCGCCGTAGAGCGTAAGAAACCCGGTCAGCCCAAAGCCCGCAAGCGCTTCCAGTTCAGCAAGCGTTAATCTTACTTTTGAACAAAGGATACACCATTATAGAAGTTTAGTATCTAAATCGGGGCGATGGACGCGTTCCCTACGCCCCGGTTGAATTATTAACCAAAGAACGTAAACAAACAAATCCAACAATGGCAACACCCACTTTTGACCAACTCCTCGAGGCCGGCTGTCACTTCGGCCACCTCAAACGCAAATGGAATCCCGCAATGGCTCCCTACATCTTCATGGAGCGCAACGGAATCCATATCATCGACCTCTACAAGACAGCCGCCAAGCTCGAAGAAGCTGCCGCCGCTCTGAAGAGCATCGCCAAATCAGGCAAGAAGGTGCTCTTCGTAGCTACCAAGAAGCAGGCCAAGCAGGTTCTGGCCGACAAGGCTTCGAGCATCAACATGCCTTACGTTGTCGAGCGCTGGCCGGGCGGCATGCTCACTAACTTCCCCACAATCCGCAAGGCTGTGAAGAAGATGTCGACAATCGACAAAATGAGCAAAGACGGCACATTCGACAACCTCAGCAAGCGCGAGAAACTTCAGATCAGCCGTCAGCGCGCCAAACTCGAGAAGAACCTCGGTTCTATCGCCGAGCTCAACCGTCTGCCGAGCGCACTGTTTGTTGTCGACGTGCTGAAAGAGCACATCGCCGTTGCCGAAGCCAACCGTCTCGGCATCCCCGTGTTCGCAATGGTCGACACCAACTCGAACCCCAACGACGTTGATTTCGTTATCCCCTGCAACGACGACGCCAGCAAGTCGATCGAACTCATCCTCGACACCGTATGCGCCGCTATGGCCGAAGGTCTCGAAGAGCGCAAAGTTGAGAAAATCGACGACAAGGCTGCCGCTGAAGAAGCCGAAGAAAACGAAGAAGGAGCAGCCGCTCCGCGCCGCGAGCGCCGTCGCGTGAGCCGTCGCGAAGAGGCTCCCGCCGAGGAAGCTCCCGCAGCCGAAGAGGCTCCTGCCGCTGAGGAAGCTCCCGCCGCTGAATAATAATCATATTTACGAACGCCAAAAAAACTATATACAAATGGCTGTAACAATGGCTGAAATCACCAAGCTGCGCCACCTCACCAGCGCCGGCTTGATGGACTGCAAGAAAGCCCTTGCCGAAACTAACGGCGACATCGATGCCGCTGTTGAAATCCTCCGTAAGAAAGGTCAGGCTGTCGCTGCCAAGCGCGAAGACCGTCAGGCCAGCGAAGGCTGCGTGCTCGCAGGAGCCAACGGCAACTTTGCCGCTGTGTTCGCCCTGAAGTGCGAGACCGACTTCGTAGCCAAGAACCAGGGTTTCGTAGACCTCACAAAGGCTATCCTGAAACTCGCCCTCGACAATAAAGTCAAAACTGCCGAAGAGCTCGGCAAGCTCCCGATGGACGGTCTGACCGTTGCCGACAAGATCGTTGAAGAGGTCGGCAAGACCGGCGAAAAGATGGAGATCGGCGCCTATGAGACAATCGAGGCTCCCACCGTTGCTTTCTACAACCACTTCGGCAACAAGCTTGCCGTTATCGTAGGCTTCAATCAGGCCGATGTCAACTACGAGGTCGGCCACGATGTGGCAATGCAGATCGCTTCGATGAACCCCATGGCCGTCGACCGCAACAGCGTGCCTCAGGAAACCATCGATACCGAGCTCAAAGTCGCCATCGAAAAGACCAAGGAAGAGCAGGTCAAGAAGGCTGTCGAAGCAGCCCTCAAGAAGGCCGGTCTCAATCCGAACCTTCTCGACAGCGAGGCTCACATCGAGAGCAACATCGCCAAAGGATGGCTCACCGAGGAAGAGGCTGAGAAAGGCCGCAAGATCGCTGCCGAGACAGCTGCCGCCAAGGCTGCCAACCTTCCCGAGCAGATGATTCAGAACATCGCTCAGGGACGTCTGAACAAATTCTTCAAAGAGTCGACCCTCATGGAGCAGGAATTCGTCAAAGACGGCAAGCTCACCATCGGTCAGTATCTCGAACAGAGCAGCAAAGGTCTCGCCGCTGTTGACTTCAAGCGCGTGAACCTCAACGAAGACTAAGTCATAAACGACATAGCTAAATAGCGGGGACGCACCCATCCGGGCTGCGTCCCCGCTGCATTATTGAACGGGATTAAACGAGATTGAGCGGGGTTAAACGGGAGTAATCGCGCAGGATATAATTTCCCGTTTTTATGTTGTATAACATGTTTTTGCTAAGTGGTTGCTGGGTAGTCTGTTGCTGCTTTTTAACGTTCTGAAAGAGTTGCAGGTTTCGAAGCGAAAGATTAAATTTGTGACGTAAGAGAATATATTAGAAAACCCTTTAATACTTTTTAATGTGAAACGACTATCTGCAATTGCGTTTGCTTTGACAGCGCTGGCTTCGAGCGCTGTGGCACAGAGCATTGTTGTCGTCGACAAAGACGGCAATCAGCACAAGTTCTGCACAGACTATGTTCAGGACATTACTTTCGAAGTGGTCGACAACCGCCCTAACTATTCGTTCTCCCAGATCGATGTCAATCCTTACGGCGGCGTCAATGTCGGTCTCGAACTCAAGACCGCCGAAGGAGTTACGGCCGCGTTTGATCTTTACATGGCCGACCCGTCGGTAATTCTCGCCGACGGCACCTATATTTTCGGTGCAACCGAAGGAAACCGTATCGACATCTCCGACAGTCAGTGGACATATTTCAGCCCCGACGGAACTGCAAAGCAGGCTTTCAAGAGCGGTACGATGACCATCAGCCATAACCCGGATGCTGTCTACACAATCAGCTTCGAGGCAGTTCTGGCTGACGGCAGCGGAGTTCTCGGCAGCTATGAAGGCAAGCTCAACAAAATGTCGCCGATTGTCGACGTCAAGCTCACGACAATCAAACAGGTTGACATTAACGATCCGAAATCCGGAGAGTTCTATCTCAGGCTGAGCGATGTCACTTATAACTATGAAGCCGTTTTCGACCTCTTCTGTGAGGCTGGCGCCACCGCAGTCGCCGACGGCACATACACTCTCGCCGAAACCAACGCAGCCCTGACCTTCAGCGCTAAGACCGGCATTGACATTTACAATCCGTATGCCCAGCTGAAGATTACCTCTCCGATTGAGGTCAAGACCGAGGCAGGCGTCACCACAATGACAACTACCGTTGTCGACGGCGAAATAACCTACAATATCACCGCCGAGGGCGCCATCGAGTATCTCGCTCCGAAAACTCCCGAAGGCGTGAAATATAATATGGAGATAACGCCCTGGAACGCTTCAAATCTTGATATTAAGTTTACCGCCGATGGTCAACCCTCGGTAACCCTTGATGTCTATTTCGATCCTGCTGCAGAGTTTCTCTATGAAGGAGTCTATAATTTAGGCACCAGCGGCACGAAGTATATAAACAACACTTCGAAGACGTATTGTAATGTCGATAATAAGGCCATCTCGGCCGGTTCTATGGTAGTAGCCCACAATGGTGAGGATTACACTATTACGTTCGATTTCACCTATGATGGTGACAAGAATATAAAAGGTTATTATCAGGGTAAGCTCAATGACTTCGGCCCCGTTAGAAATGTCGAGGCAACAGTTATGGAAGCTCAGAATCTTGACAATCTTAAGGATGGCGAGTTTTATCTGAAATTTAATGATAGCATGTGGCTTTACAGCGGAATAATTGATTTGTTCTGTGGAGCCGGCGTTACGACTATTCCCGACGGCACATATACCCTCGGAGCGGATGATGCAGCCATGACCTATTCGGCAAAATCGGAAATTACTGCCGATTTTAACCATGAGACTTATAAGATTGTCAAGCCTGTCGTTGTAGGAACAGAAGACGGAAAGCGCACGATTACAACTTCGATTGTCACCGACAAAGGGCTGACTTTTAACATCTATTTCAAAGGCGACATTACTACAAAAAACTAAATACCCTGAACAATAATGAAAAAAATTATCATATCGGCCATAGCAGCGGTAATGACCTGCCTGTCGGCATCTGCCGCCGAGGTTATTCTGACAACCATGGCCATCACTGCCAAAAACGGCGACGTCGTTGAACTTCAGTTTATCGACGAACCAATAGCGACGTTTACCGACGAGAACGTGACATTTACCGATATAAACGAGCACACCCTCGTCTATCCGATGGCCGACGTCGAAAAAATTACATTCAAGTCGACAACCCATTCGGCAATCGAAGAGATCGCCGACGACGCAGCCGCCCGTTTCAGCATTTTCGTGACGAAGACAGCCGTGACTGTCGACGGCATGGAAGCCGGTTCGGCTCTGAACGTCTATAATCTCGCCGGACAGCTCGTGGCATCGGCAACCGCCGACGCAGCCGGTCATGCCGAAGCCTCGACAGAGTCGCTGGGCGCCGGCGTTTATGTGGTAGCCCTGCCGGGCCATTCGTTTAAATTTGTCAAATAAGTAACGTCCTCTTTATCATGAAGAAAACCATACTGACGGCAGTTGCCGTCGCAGCCATGTCGCTTTCCGCAGCGTCGCAGGGCTATGTAGTAAAAATAACCCCGACCGAAGGAACGCCCGAGACTTTCCCTGTCAACAGTCTCAGCGAGGTTCGTTTTGTTCCCGCTCCGCGCTATACCGACTTCAATAACTATATTATCGGCGAATACAGCAACCGCGATAACTTCGGCGAATATGCCATCGTAATATCCAACGGGCCTGTCGATCAGACCGGCCAGCCTACCGAAACGGGCGGAATCTCGATACTGCTTGCTCTGGTCAACGAACAGCCCGCTGATATGGACAATATATCGGTTCCGGCCGGATACTACAGATGCAACAACGGACTCGCGCTCAAAACATGCGATATCACCCGCTCGGCTGTCCAGACCTGCGGTGAGGAAGGCGACGTTACCAATGAGCCTATTATCGGAGGAACTGTCGACGTGCGCCGCAGCGGCGAGACCTACGACGTGCGCGCCGAGCTCACAACCATGAGCGGCACTGTCAATGCACGTTTCCGTGGCAGAATGCCCATCGAGGCCCATATCACTTCGTCGGGCGAGTTCACCGAAGATGTAACCGCCAATATCGACGGCGCTCAGGGCCGTTTCTATGGATCGTGGACGCGTCCGTTTGCCGACGACATGACCCTTCAGCTCTATACGGGCGACGGCACAAAGGGCTACTGGATCAACATACCCGTCAACATGCCTAAGGTAGCCGATCCGATGAACCCCGTGCAGCATCTCGCCGACGGTGTCTATAAAATCGATCCGCGCGAGATCGTGTCGAAATATACCTATCAGCCGTTTACAATGGAGCTTGGACGCGAGCTCGATATGTGGGGCAGCGTTTATCCCGTAGGAACCTATGTCATCTACACCGGCGACAATGCCGGCGAGAACCGCATGTCGCTGATCTGCGACGGAACCATGACTGTATCCGATGGCGGCACGAAGATTTCGCTTGATCTCATCAACAAGGGAGGCAAGCATATCCGCGCCGAATATTCGGGCAACGTAACTATCAAGAACTTCTGTGACAACGATGATAATGAGATCAAGCCGATCGACACTCTCACGGGTGATTACGCTCTGACATTCACTTCGATTCAGAAAGCCGTGTGCTACGCTATGGGCAGCTATGTCAAGGAAGGTCTCTATAACTATATAGTTCAGGTGACCGATCCGAATATGACGAAGGGCGATTTCGTTCAGCTCGAACTCTGCTCGATCTCAGAGAATTTCCCCGACGGCACCTATACCATCGATGACAGCTTCACTGATTTCTCGGGTATCCGCGGTCACATGGACTACGGCGGTGTTCCCGACTTCTCGGTCGTCGGTAACCTCGAGAAATACGACTCTCAGGGCTATCAGGAAATACAGGCCTGTGTAGGCTCGGGAACGGTTACATTCGAGACTGTCGACGGAGGCAAGAAGATCACTTTCAATCTTGTTTCGGCTGACGGCCATAAGATCACCGGCACATACACCGGCTCGATGGAGACTGTCAAAAACTATTGATACCACTCCCTCTCCAGCAAACAGGCTGCGTCGCTACCCGCGACGCAGCCTGCGTTTATATCATGGAGCGGGGGCGTCCCCCCGTCGGAAAGCGACGAAATACCTCCGTCCCCTCGGGAAAGTGTAGCCAGCCACCAATTATTCGTTGGAAAAAGTGTAGTCAACAGCCAATTATTCGTTGGAAAAAGTGTAACGACTGCTTGCTCATTCGTTCCAAAAAATGTAACTTTGGCGAAAAATCAAGGAATCATGCTTAAACGAAAGATTGAGACATATTTAGCTGAGTGGAAAGACTTTGACAACAAGAAACCCTTGGTAATAAAGGGCTTGAGGCAATGCGGGAAGACCTATATAGTCAAGAAGTTCGCCAAAGACAATTACGACAATGTTGTCTATATGAATTTTATCCTTGAACCTGACAAAAAGGCTGCTTTTGCCGGGAATCTGGATGTCGACACCATCATCCTGAGCCTTTCGGCATTGATTCCCGACAGTCGCTTCGTAAGAGGCAAAACGTGTATTATCCTTGATGAAATTCAGGATTGTAAGGAAGCAAGGACTGCCTTAAAATCATTTCAGATCGACGGCCGTTTTGATGTAATCGCCACCGGCTCGCTCTTAGGTGTCGAAGGTTACGGAAAACGCAAAGACAAAAATGACGGTGAAGATTCAGTCCCGGTCGGATATGAAACGTTAATAGAGATGTATCCCCTCGACTTTGAGGAGTTTCTGTGGGCGAACGGAATAGGAACAAATGTGATTGATACTGTTCGTTCCTGTTTTGAGAATGAGACAGTAGTACCTGAGGGCGTTCATAAGGCAATGATGGAGTTGCTTTACAGATATATTATTGTAGGAGGATTGCCGGAGGTTGTTAACTGCTTTCTTGAGACGAAGAATGTTGAGCTGATATATGAGAAGCAGCGTACTCTCATCGCCGAGTATGAAGAAGATATGGTTAAATATGCCGATGACACCGACAAGCCTCACATCAGGGAATGTTTTGAGTCGATCCCCAGGCAATTAGCTAAAGAGAATAAGAAATTCCAATATTCAGTTGTCAAAAAGGGCGGAAGAGCCGCGCAATACTCCGGCAGCCTTCAGTGGCTGGAAGATGCAGGCATAGCAGAACGCTGCTACAACACAATCATAACTGAGCTCCCTTTATCGGGAAATGCCATCCCGGATTGTTTCAAAGTTTACACCTCTGATATCGGTATTCTTATGGGAATGCTTGATTATGGCACTCAGGCAGATATCTTGAGCGGAAATCTTCTCGGATATAAAGGCGCAATTTTCGAGAGCCTCATGGCTGATTTCCTTTGTAAGTCAGGTCAGAAACTTTACTATTTCCATAAAGACAGCGGTCTTGAAATAGACTTCCTGGTCAGATTTAAGGGTGAATGTGTGCTCATCGAGGTCAAGGCTAAGGCAGGTAAAGCAAAAAGCATGTCTACTGTTCTGAAGAACAAGGCCGTTTATCATGTCAACAATGGTATCAAGTTAGGCCAATATAATGTTGGCCGCGAAGGAAATATGCTGACAATACCATTATATATGGGCTTTCTTCTCAAAGACAGACTTCCGCAGATAATCATCCCGGATATAGATCTTACCAATCTATAAAAGCTGCGTCGAACACCGCGACGCAGCCTGCGCTTTTTATCATGGAGCGGGGGCGTCCCCGCCCACCAGTCATCCCGGTTGTTCTGTGAGCCGGCTTCAGCCGGCCCTTTCTATAATCCGGCGTCGCTTTCCGTCGGGGGCAGTATGCCCCGCTCCATGAAAAAGGCCCCGGGGTCGGGGCCTTTTTCGTAGAGGGACGTGGGGGGTTACTTTACGGCGACTTTGCGGACGGTCGTGCCGGCTTTGACGATGTAGACGCCCGGGGCGACGGCGAAGCCGTTGATGTCCTGAAGCTTATCGCTTGCGGCAACGTTGCGGCCCGACATATCGGTGATTGTCAGAGGCTGTCCGGCGAATCCGGCAACGTGGATCATGCCGCCTGCGGCGAATATCGAGCCTTCGGTCCCAATGCCTTCGATGAGGCTCGGCCCTGCGATCGAGTAGCTGTCGATGATAGCGAAGTTGTTGGGCGAGCTGAATTCAGCGTCGATAAGCAGCTGCATCCATTTTTTGCCAAGGAATTCGGCGGGAATGGCGACTGTGTTTGTCATCCAGCCTTTGCCGGTTGGGAATGTGGCGATCTTCATGGGTGTGGCCGATCCGAAGGTTTCGGCGTAGAGGCTCATCGGGGCTTCATTGGGGCCTCCCCAGTAACTGAGGGTGAAGCTTGCCACTTTCGAGTCTTCGGTTGAGAACTTCGGCAGCCCGAGGCGCGCTTTAGCCGAGGTGATTCCGTCCTGACCGATGTAGCCGACAAGAGCTATGCCTGAGCGGTTGGCAAATTGCTCGCTGATCATGGCGGGATCTTCGAGAGTCCAGTCAGTGCCCTGATAACTGTTGTCGGGGCGGACTGTCATTATGGGCCAGTATTCTGTGTCGCCCTCGGCAAATGTCTCGTTCATCGGAAGCTTGTAGGGAGGGCCGAGAATCCAGCCGGAGTAGTTGATATAGTCGCTCTGGCCAGCGTCGTTGAGGGCCATCACGCCGATAGTGTAGAGGTTCTGGGCTGCGTCGGCGGGCAGTTCGACATCGTAGCTCAGAATGTCCCAGCCGACATTCGCCAGATGAGTCCATCCGTTGCTGTAATACCATACGGTGTAGTAGAATGTGTCGCCGATAGGCAGGTCGGGTTCCATCTCGCTTGATTCCACCGGGGGCGTCCAGCTCAGTTTAAGGGTCATGTTGTCTTCGCTGACTTCCCCTTTGAAGTTCTCGACCCGGTAGGGCTTATAGAGTCCGGTGTAGAGATTCATTGTGGCTTCGGCGCCATAATTTCCTCCCTGAGAGCAGCAGACGCCGATTGTGTTAGTGCCCTGATGGGTGTCGACTGTCGCGGTCACGGTTTCGCCGGGCTTGCCCCTGACGGTTGTTGTTCCGGCAACCTCGCCCTCAGAAGGCTTGAAGGGGACAAATTCACGCGCTGTGATTTTTGCGGTCAATTCGGTGTCGGCGTCGATAATGACTCCGGTCACTGTCTTTTCGGGCATTGTGAACGTTACAATGGCTTTTTTTGCGCCGTCGGCGGAAGCCGTGCCGCTCAGGGCCGAAGGCTGCGAGGGCACGCTGTTGCTGACGGTGCTTGTCTGGAGATCAATGTCAGATACGTGGAAAGCCACGTCGTGGGATTTGGCGCGGATTCCGATGTAGTATGTTCCGGGATCTTTAACACCGAAGTATTCGACAATGATGTCTCCGGCCATGTGGTAGAACTGGCGTTCGGGCACGATAACCTGTGTCATGCTCTCGAGCTTCGGCTCGCGGCCTATAATTACTTCCATCGTCCCGGTCTTGTCGATGTCTCTGATCAGACCGGCCTCCATTTCGAAGCGGTAGGCGTGTTCGGTGTCGCTCAGGTTTATGGGCGGGAAGATAAGGAGGTCGTCGCCGTCGGCTCCCGAAGCGAACGAGGGGAAGCCCATAGTTGTCGAGTAGTGCCAGTTGCGCGGATTCCCCTCGCTGTCGAGTTTGCCGTCGAGGTCGACGAACGTGAACAGTCCGACCTGCTCTTCAGTCGGAGTGAAATGGAGATCGGGGGCTATTTCGAGCGGCTGACCGTAGGTTATGAAGTTGGAAACACCGTCTTCCGACTGCTTGCTGTCGGCTATGGCGCGGACTCGGGCGGTGTAGGTTGTGAAGGGTTTTCCCTGAGGCAGCGTGATTGTGCAGCTTGTCGACGATGTTGTCGTCACTGTCTCGTCGTTGAGGGTCACCTCATATCTGACTGACGCGGCGTCGACATATCCGCCGTGGACACCTTCGGTGACGGCGTCCCAGGTGAGTTTTGTCTCGGTCAGCACAAGATTTTCGGGAGCCTTCGGATAGTCAGAGCCGACCCATGTAGTGAATGTTGTCGGTTCGGAGTAGTTGCCGTCTTTGGCCACGGCGAAAGCGAAGGTATGCATGCCGTTGGTCACGGCCGGTATCGAGACTGTCTGCTTTGAGCCGGCTGTGGTGGTGCCGGTCGACAACTGATTGCCGTCGACAAGCAGGCGCCAGTCCAATGAGCCGCTGAGACTGCTGCCGCCGACTGTCTTTCCGGCGACGGTGAATGACGCCGTTCCGCTGAGGGCGGCCTTGTCGAAAAGGTAGCTGTCGAGAACGGCTTTCGCGGGAGCGTCGGAGTCGGCGTTGACTTCGGTTGTCACCATGAAGATGTATTCCTGACCGCTCGAGCAGTTCATCAGCTTAGTGGCTTTTTTAGCGACGGGGTCGATGGAATACATTGCCGAGCTGTTGTTTTTCAGATAGGCATTGAAGATATAAGCTTTTTCAGAGGCGCTGTAGACAATGCCCGAAAGGGTTGTCGACAGATTCGTTATGCCCAGGTCGAACAGTTCGGTCTGATTGCCTTTTGTGTCGACTTTGACGAACTTTCCGGTGTAGTTCACGCCATAGAACATATCGTCCTGAACGTTATAGCAGAGGGCTGTGCAGACCTCTTCCATATCAACCTCCTTCAGGATTTCTGTTGTATCGATGTTGTCGGCGTCGGCAATCTTGAAGGCGTATGAATAACCGTCGGCTGTCGGGCCGTAGCCGTAGACGTGGTCGTCGAGAATACGGTAGGCGTTTGTCAGATACATGTTCGAGACGTCGTTGTCGTTGCGGAGCTGAAGCCAGTTTATGACGTCGCCGTCGGTCATGTCGATCTCTACCTGGCCGTAGAAGAGGTAGCCGCCCATAAGGCTCATGGCGTTCAGACCGTTAAGGGTGCCGTTGCGAAGCCATCCGCTCATCATCGGCATACTGTTCGAGGTGTAATAGTCCGACCAGAGATAAGTCGCGCCTGTCGACGGAGCTATCGAATAAAGACCTTGCTGGAGATTCGAGCCGTTGAAATAGAACAGGTATCCGTAGATGCCTGAGGCTGCTTCGGCTTTCAGCGGAGGTGTTGCAAACGGTGGCGGAGACGGCAGAGAGGTCATTGCCGGAGCTGCTGTCTCGCGGAAGAAAGAGGCATAGCCTTCGGGAAGGCGGCGGGTTTGTGCTCCCGCAGTTGTCAGAGCGGTCAGCGTCAGAGCTAACGCGGTTCCCTTGATGAATTTTGTCATGTGTCAGGTATAAAATTAGGGTTAGAGATTTGTGCTGATGTCCGGATTGGCGAAAGCCCGGTAAATCGGATGGCCGTCGATAACGCAGGCGGGGAGCGCCGGCAGATTAAATTCCGGGGCGGCGATTTTGCGGGGCTTGGCGGCAAGGCACAGTGAGGGGTTGACTTCTATTCTCGCCTCGTCCCACAGATTGGTCGCGATGAATGAATTCAGCAGGGTGGCACCCCCTTCGACGAGCACAGAGATTATGCCGAAGTCGTTGTAGAGGCGGCTGAGGGCCGCTTCGGGCGTCGGGTCGGATAGGATTGTCCAGCCCGGGCGTTCACTCAGGCGCCCGCGGCGGTCAAGAACAAAGCGCCGCGGCGAATCTCCGGCATAGTCGCGCACGGTCAGCGACGGGCTGTCGGCGATGACGGTTCCCGACCCGACGAGGATTGCCTGATTGAGGGCGCGTTCGCGGTGGACAGCGGCGCGCGTCAGCGGCGTTGAGATTGTCGCCGGAGAATCAGATTCTGAGTCGCGTCCGTCGATAAACCCGTCGGCGCTCTGCGCCCATTTGAGCGTGACCCACGGGCGCCGGCGTGTGTGGGCTCCGAAAAAGCGGCTGTTCAACCGGCGAGCTTCATCGCCGAGCAGCCCTACAGATACGTCGACGCCACCTTCACGCAGCATGGCGATTCCGCGGCCCGATACGCGGGCGAACGGGTCGACGGTAGCGACTTCGACGCGCGGGATTCCGGTGTCGAGAATCAGTTTGGCGCAGGGCGGCGTTTTTCCGTAGTGGCTGCAGGGCTCGAGGGTGACGAACATTGTCGACTGCCGGAGCAATGGACGGTCGGCTTCGCTGACAGAGGCCACGGCATTGACTTCGGCGTGCCCCTCTCCGCAGCGCCGGTGCCATCCTTCGCCTATAATACGTCCGTCGGGAGCCACGATGACGGCTCCCACCATCGGATTGGGCGAGGCATGGAGCTCGCCATTCGATGCAAGCCCGAGTGCCCGGCTCATATAAAGTTCTCGGTTTGTCATATTCGCAAATATAGTGATAATATTCGACGAAACATAATAGCGGGTCAGCGGATTTTCCCGGTGGGCAGACGGTGTCTCAGGAATAGAGTGCGGCC